>ERZ779624.368-NODE-368-length-14830-cov-7.167783_pt1 | contig 14830 bp, 14 predicted proteins | sample MGYA00514190_ERZ779624 | MGnify/ENA primary metagenome ERZ779624 (study PRJEB29562, sample SAMEA4376706) | mouse gut metagenome | isolation source: Cecum | study: EMG produced TPA metagenomics assembly of the A DSS colitis mouse model was used to assess the... | reverse complement strand
GCAGAACGGCACAAGCAGGTGCCTGAAGCTGACGGACAAAGAAACGGATTATTTTTACCTTCATGGCTTTTCCTTTGCTCTGGAACTTTTTTTAACTGATAATTACAGTATACAGACAATATTCCGTATGTAAATATGCCCTGCGCAAGAGGTAGGAATTTGTGCCTGAGAAGTAAAAAAGTGCCGCAAGCGGCACTTCTAAAAGAATGCTTCGCATTCTTCCCTGACTACGACGGATTATCCTATAAGATAAAAAAGTGCCTGCGCAGTCTCTGCACAGGCATTATTTTTCCGCTTTTCTGTAACGGATCACCTCGTAATCGCTCTCCCTGCTCCGCTCCTCCATGCACAGGTAAACTCTGTCCCGTAGCTTTTGCTGACGCTCCTTCGGCCTTAAGCTCTCATCCGGATAAAAAGGGCCGTCGATATAAGTGACGATATTCACCTTCCCGGCTCTTCCCTTTCTGCGGTGATAGGTGTTGGTCAGCGCATACACGGGACAGTTCAGCTTCACCGGGTACTGAAAGGAAACCGGCCGAAAGGGCCGGATTCCAATGTAATAGGGCCAGATATGCGCTTCCGGGTAGATGGTGACGGAGTAATTTTTCCTGATCTTATCCTCCACCGACTGCACAAAATGCTTCATGCCGGCCAGGTCACAGGGAATCGGTATCGCCCCCAGCATTTCCACCAGCACCCCCATTCCCGGCATGGATACGTTTTCCGGATTCACAATAAAAAAATTGCGATGGGGATAGTTTGCCACGCTGGGGATAAAGGTATCCGCAAAGGGCTGGGTATGGTTTCCGTATATAAAATAACCTCTGTTCCGGCACTCCTTCAGTTTCTCCCGCCCCACATACCGCAGATGAAACTTTATCTTCTGGTAAAGGATCTTTACCGGCATGCTGAACACATTCTGCACCATCAGGGAACACAGATCCCACAGCTTCCCATGAAAATACCGGAAGCTGCCGTCAATGACCCGGGGTGTGATCTTCGCCCGGGAAAACTCTTCGTTCAATTCGTCCGTATAATAAATTATCTCATTCATATTCCAGCGCTATCCCGTAAAACTCCTCATACACACTCTTCCAGGCGGCAAAATTCTCCTCCCGCATGGCGGACACCTGTTCCCGCTCCGTCAGCCCCTGCCGGGGATAGACGGGCTTTCCGATAAAGACCGTGTACTCCTGCACCGGAAATCCGTCCGGGCCATAGCCCTGACCGTCCTCCATGGTGATAAAGATCGGCAGCACCGGCACCCGGTTCTTTACCGCAAACTTGAACGCCCCGTTTTTCAGCGGCTTGGGCTTGCGGTAATTCCACCAGAGGCTCTGCTCCGGATAGATCAGGATAAAGTCTCCCCTCTGCAGAATGGTATCCACCGCCCGCAGAAAATTGTACATGGTCTTCTTGTTCTGGCTCAAAGGAAGGGTATTGCAGTTGCGGAACAAAAATCCGTAAAACCCGGGGAAATTTGTATAGTTTCCCTCCCGGATCACCTTGAACAGCTGTCTTCTGCCCTGATGCTCCGATATGCGGAACAGATGCTCCACGGTAAAGCAGTCGAAGGGGTTAAAATGATTACAGGTCAGGATCGCGCCGGAGTTCAGTCCGTTCAGATGCTCCATCCCCCTGATTTCCTTCAGAACCAGCTTTCCCTCCCGCAGCAGCTTATCCACAAACCGATTGGCCACGGCATAAGAAAATTTCACCTTCACCCTGCTTGCAGGTTTTACCCTGAGATAGTCGATCCGGTCAGGCTCCAGCGGCAGCGTGGGAGGATCGTCCTCCGCGTCCACGTCAAACCGCCCTTCTCTCTCCAGCTGCCGGATCCGCTCCAGAACCATCAGCCGCTCCGGATCCTTCTGGGGCGCCTGTCTCTGTTCCTGCTTTTGTACGCCGTTTTTTTCTCTTTTCTCTCTGCTCATCATTACCCCCTGCACCCTCCGGCCCGCCTGTAAATTCCGCTTCCCTGTCACCGACACTCCTTCGCCTGCCCCGGCAGACGCCGAAAGCGGCATTTGCGATTTCCACAGATCACTCTCAACGGAATCTCCTGTCGTCTCCCACACAGTCGGACTCTTTCTTTGCAAGCCTTTTCAGCCTTTCATGGGACTGGTTGTCCCGAAAGCGTTCCTCCTCCGTATAACTTTCCCGGATACTCTGAATCTCATCAAAAAACTCCGTCTCCTGGGCGTAGAGCCAGAAAAATTCCTTGTACAAAATATCCTCAAAATGCCAGGGCTTAAACGCCAGATTATAATGAACCAGCTTCACATCCTCCGTCCGGATTTTGGAATCCTCGATGGGCATTCTGTTCCAGGTTCTTTCAATCAGCTTCACTCTACCCTTACACAGCCTGTTCAGATAGTCCTGATCCTGCGCCACGGCAAAGGTGATCCGATCCAGCGAATAGATGAATTTCTCCTGAAACCGGAACCTGCGCATCTCGTGAAGGTTCATCAGAAGAACTCCCGCATTGAAATACCGACGGTAATCCGCAACGCCCACCACCTTTTCCGCATAGACCTGAAAAACCTCGTTGAACTGAATAATATCGTCCGGCGCAGCCGCCACCAGGTCGGTTCCCAGTTCGATGTTGTAGAGCTTTGCAATGTCATCCAGAATGACAATGTCGCTGTCAAGGTATAAAACCTTGTCATACTGAGGATACAGGTTCGGAAGGAACAGCCTGAAATAAGTGGTTTTGGAATAATAATCTCTTGTATAGAGCTTATCCTTTACCTTCTGAATATAGTAATTGAGATCCACAAACTCGATATCCACGTTGTCTCTCTCATACTTTGCAATCCGTCTCTTGTTTTCATTGCTGATATCCGTATTCAATATCTTGATCAGATATCTGTTATCCGCCGAGGAATTGTCGATCAGCGACTGGATTGCCACCGCAAGAAAAGGACAATAGCCGTCGTCCACCGCAAAAAAAACAGGTATCTCTCTGCCGTTCTTCATTTCCCTGGTCATACTCTCTCCTCAAACTCTCTCTTCAGTCTCAGGTACTCCTCCAAATCTGCATCAAAGGCATGGCAATGCAGGTATTTATGGATTTCCTCCACCTGCCACTGTTTATAATTCTCCGTGTGGGGGTACGGCAGAAACATCAGCCTCTTGCAGAAATGACACACTACCGTATCCTTTTTATTGAATCTGGACTGCTCGTTGTAGATTCTGGGAATCAGCTTCTTTCTGGTGGTAGACCGAAACACAGCAGACTGATCCGCAAAGAGAAGCTTTTTCGTCCGAATCAGCTCCCTGGCCTTTTCCAGCAGTCCCGTCTCTCTTATCATTACCATATTCATGAGCAACATTCCCGCATTGAAATAATCCGGCCGGATCAGCCAGCAGCCGTACTTTTCCTTCACCGCCGCATATTCGTATTCCGACACGTCGATGTCCCAAAGCTGTCTGATATCGTTTGCAAGCATGATGTCAATATCCAGATAAAGCAGCTTATCCGGCATCCCGGGAATCAGATCCGCCAACAGCCTCAGCAGCGTGTAGGGCGTGCAGTATGCAGACTCATTGACGCACCCGCGAAATTCCCGCTCATAAAGCTCCGTCACATCCAGCTTTTTTACCATGCTGCCGGGATTCTTTTTCTGCAGCACCTCATTCAAAAAGGCCGCCTGGCTGTCTGTAATGGCTGTAAAATCTTCCCGCAGCCGCTGCAGATCCATGGTCAGCAGATATACGCAGACGGATTCTTCCGTCCTGTTTGCCATGGAGATCAGCTGCGTCAGCGCCCCGTCAAAAACTTTTCTGTTTCCGCACAGTAGAATCGTTATCATACATTACCCTTTTCCTCTGACCGTTTTTCCTCAAGAGAGGATGGTGTACTGCATCCACTCGTAGAGAAGTCTTGTGCCCTCGCTGATTTCCGGCGGCAAAAGCGCCCTGGCCACAAGCTTGAGCTCATCGGATTCTGCATCTGTTCTCTTCAGATGAGCATAATCTCCGTCAATATCCGTTACAATATACTCAAATCGATTCATTTATGTACTCCTCTGCTGCAATTTTTATAAGACTTCAAAAAATATATTACATAGTTTTTAATACTATGTCAAGTAGTATTTACACAACTTGGTGGAAACATACGCCGCAGCCCGAAAAAAAAACGGCACAGCCCACATGGCCATGCCGTTTTCGATTTCCTTTTTATTTCTTGCAGGTACTTACATCATTCCGCCCATGCCGCCTGCTCCGGCAGGCATTGCGGGAGTCTCTTCCTTGATATTTGCCACAACGCTCTCCGTGGTGAGCAGGGTGCTTGCAACGCTGGTCGCATTCTGCAATGCGCTTCTGGTCACCTTGGTGGGATCCAGAATGCCGGCGCTTACCATATCCACATACTCTTCCTTCAGGGCGTCGAAGCCTACGCCTGCAGCGGACTCCTTCACCTTGTTGATGATTACGCTGCCTTCCAGGCCCGCATTTGCAACAATGTGATACAGAGGAGATTCCAGCGCCTTCAGGACAAGCTGTGCACCGGTCTTCTCGTCACCGTCCAGGGTATCAGCCAGCTTTTCCACTTCCTTGGAAGCGTGAATATAAGCGGAACCGCCGCCGCAGATAATACCTTCCTCCACAGCCGCTCTGGTTGCCGCAAGCGCATCCTCCAGACGAAGCTTTGCCTCCTTCATCTCGGTCTCGGTAGCTGCGCCTACACGGATAACGGCTACGCCGCCTGCCAGCTTGGCCAGTCTTTCCTGAAGCTTCTCTCTGTCGAAATCAGAGGTGGTTTCCTCGATCTGGTTTTTGATCTGTGCGATTCTGGACTGAATAGCAGCCTTGTCGCCCTCGCCGTCCACGATAACGGTATTCTCCTTCTGAACCTTGACGCTCTTTGCGCGGCCCAGCATGCTCATATCCGTATCCTTCAGCTCATAGCCAAGCTCGGAGCTGATCACGGTGCCGCCGGTAAGGACTGCGATGTCCTCCAGCATTGCCTTTCTTCTGTCGCCGTAGCCGGGCGCCTTCACTGCCACTACATTGAAGGTTCCGCGCAGCTTGTTCACGATCAGTGTGGTCAGAGCCTCGCCCTCCACATCCTCCGCAATAATCAGAAGCTTTGCGCCGGACTGTACAATCTGCTCCAGCAGAGGCAGGATCTCCTGAATGCCGGAAATCTTCTTATCTGTGATGAGGATATAGGGATTCTCAAGAGTCGCCTCCATCTTATCCATATCGGTTGCCATGTAGGCGGAGATATATCCTCTGTCAAACTGCATACCTTCTACCAGATCCAGCTCGGTCTGCATGGTCTTGGATTCCTCGATGGTGATAACGCCGTCGCCGCTGACCTTTTCCATTGCGTCCGCAACCAGCTGTCCCACAGCCTCATCCCCTGCGGAGATCGCTGCCACGCGCGCGATATGCTCCTTGCCGTTCACCTTCTGGCTCATGCCGGAGATCGCCTCCACTGCACAGTCGGTAGCCTTCTTCATTCCCTTTCTCAGGATGATGGGGTTAGCGCCGGCAGCCAGGTTCTTCATACCTGCATTGATCATTGCCTGAGCCAGGACGGTTGCCGTCGTCGTGCCGTCTCCTGCCACATCGTTGGTCTTGGTAGCTACTTCCTTGACAAGCTGTGCACCCATATTTTCAAAGGCGTCTGCCAGCTCGATCTCCTTTGCAATCGTAACGCCGTCATTTGTGATCAGAGGAGCGCCGAAGGACTTATCCAGTACCACGTTCCTTCCCTTAGGTCCAAGGGTCACTCTCACGGTGTCTGCCAGCTGGTTGACACCGGACTCCAATGCTGCACGGGCTTCCGCACCGTATTTGATTTCTTTTGCCATTTCTCTCTGCCTCCGTTTTTATCACTGAATCAAATTTACTGAATCACTGCCAGAATGTCGTTCTGCTTTACAACGATATATTCCTCGTCGTCCAGCTTCACCTCGGTTCCCGCGTACTTGGAGTAGATCACCTGGTCGCCGGTCTTGACCTCCATCTTGATCTCCTTGCCGTCCACCACGCCGCCGGGGCCTACTGCAACCACTTCAGCCTGCTGGGGCTTCTCCTTGCTCTGACCCGGAAGAACAATGCCGGATTTGGTAGTCTCTTCCGCTACCAGCTGCTTTAATACAACTCTGTCACCTAACGGTACTAATTTCATCGTAATGCCTCCTTGTTTAGTGTAGTGCTTTTTCTCTGTTAGCACTCTGTTTGTTCGAGTGCTAATCACTAAAACATATATTAGTTTTATATGCAGAGTTTTTCAAACATATTCAACGCCGGATATTATTTGAAATCTCTTTTTTTCTCGTGATATCTCACTTTTCCTTTCGTTTTCTTACAAGCTGTCCAAAAAGCAGATTTTATATTTCCTTTATAATTTCCCGCGAAAAAAGACGCCGGATTCTCTTTTCCGACGCCTTTTGCCCGGTTCTCAGGGCTTATACATTCTGAACATAACTGCCAAAGTTTCCGGAGGAACCGATTTTCACCATCTTTCCCTCCTCCTGCTTTTCCCGCACCTTGGAAATAATCGTGGGAACCGCACCCAACAGCAAAAACACATAGAGCAGAAGCAGATTGCCCACATAGGTGCTCATCTCAACCATCTCCAGCTCGATCATCTTCGGCACCAGCCTGTAGCACTCAAACAGATTGTAGCCGGCGTCGGCGCCTCCGCCGTCCCGAAGAAGCACAATGGCCCAGTCCAGCCTGTCTCCCACATAGGTCATGATCAGCATAATCACACTGCCGATGATGATGCCCTTCTTTGTCAGCTTGCCGCCCAGCAGCTCATAGCCTTTCAGCACGCCGATGGCCATGGCAATACCGGAAAGGGCAGCCACATAACCCATCTGGCTCAACAGGATAATGCAGACAACGCCCAACAGGGAACCCAGCAGAGCGCCAACCACGCCGCCGATCACATTCTCTTTTTTCTTTTGATTCATCTGCGTTGCCGTGGCCAGATTGCCCAGCATCGTTCTTTCACAGTCCGGGCACAGATGGCTGTAGGAGCTTCCGGACTTAAATGCGGCAATCTCCTCCACCGCTTTACCACAGAGGCTGCAGCAGGGACCATATCCCTTTTTCTTCAGAAATGCCAGCAATGCGTTGATTCCTTCTGACAAATTGGCCTTCATCTTCTCCAGCTTGGCCTGATTGAAGAAAGTTGCAATGATATTGTTGCCCTCCTGCTTACAGGAACTCATTGCTTTTACGCTTTTGGTAAGCTCCTTGGTATCCTGACTTACCAGAATCGTGCCGTAAGAACTCCTTGCGGCGGTATGTACGGACAGTGTATAAGGATATCTGCTGTCTGCCGGATAGACCATCAGGTCAAATCCGTCCCTCTGTCCGTAAAGTACATTGTTTGCGCCGTCGTAGCGCAGCCCCAGCGAAACCGCCAGATCCGAATAGAACTCAGATATTTTGCTCATTTTCCCTCTCCCTCATCTTTCCTTGAAGCAATCATCCGTACAGCATTGTCACACGGTCAGCACTTAATCTCCAGATAGCCGAGCAGCTTTGACATGTCATACTCCTCCAGCACCCCCAGGTTGGAGTCATAGAACTTTCCGTCATAGTGAACCAGATAGTGACAGAAACGCCCCATTTTTTCCATCATGATACAGCACTTGGGAAGTACTGCATCCCGGCCCTCCGTGTAGACAATGATATCACTGTGATCGATTCCGTAGTAATTCAGCGCAGAGATAACGCGTCCCATGGTAGCCTGCCATTCCCTGCAGTCCATGACGCTGATGACCTCCGCAATGGTTATCCCTGCCAGCATGGCCACACAGGCCTGGCCGCAGAGCCCGTCCTCCGGCTGTATGATGACCTGCACGCTGTCGATTTTCCGAACAGGCTGATCAAAGCTGTAGGGACTGTTCTGGTCCATACGGATCAGAGAGCCTGTCACATGGAGCAGGATCTTGTGTGTGACACCCAGCTCCACGTTAACCGCATCCTCATCCTCTATATGGATCTCGTAATTTCCCTTCTCAATGGGAAGAAGCTCGCACTCGACAATCTTGTTGTCAAGCACCACCTCCGCCTGGATCACATCCCTCTGCTTGCAGACCTCCCATACGTTGAAGGGAATCTGGATCATATAACCCTTTTCTTTCTTCTCGATCTTTGATTCAAAAAAATATCTCATTCCTTTACCTCTCGGTCTTATTTCTTCCTCAGCACCAGATGCTGCGGCAGGCCGTTTACCATAAACGGCTGATAGTCGCCCTGGATCAGAGGCTCAATATAATTGACAAACTCCTCCGTCACATAATTTCCCTCCCTGTTCATCCAGGAACGGGGAACCAGTTTCTCATTGTTTGCAATCCTGTGTACATCATAGATCCCTGCCGCACTCATATAAGGATCGTCCGCCACACGGTCGATGACCACCATCTTGCCGGTGTCGCCCTCGTCCGCAGCCTTTACGGCAGCACCGCCCACCATGAAGGCCTCGTCCACATCCACCCTGGAAGCCATGTGGGAAGCGCTCCTTTGCAGCGTGGAAAATTCGATGCTTCTTGTCTTGCAGCCGATCTCCGCCCCCAGATATCCGGCCAGGTACGCAGCGGTTCCCTGCAGCTGCTTATGTCCGAAGGGATCCACATAGCCCGCGCCGCCGGAAAGCTCACAGACATATCTGCCGTCCGCCAGCTTAATGCCCTCGGACACTGCAACCACCACAGACTGCTTTTTCTTTAAAAGCTCTGCCGTGGTCTTGCGGAACTTCTCAATATCAAACACCACCTCGGGCAGGTAGATCAGATCAGGGCCCTCGCACTCCTCCGTCTTGGCAAGCGCGGTCGCGCCGGTCAGCCAGCCTGCATTGCGCCCCATGATCTCGATGACGGTAATCATGGATCTGTCATTGTAGGTCAGTCCCAGGGCATCTCTGATGATCTCCTTGGTGGACGCGGCAATATACTTTGCGGCGCTGCCGAAGCCCGGCGTGTGATCCGTAAGCGCCAGATCATTGTCAATGGTCTTGGGCACACCCAGAAACTTCTGGTCATGTCCCTTCACAATCGCATAGTCGGACAGCTTCTTGATGGTATCCATGGAATCATTTCCGCCGATATAGATGAACGCCTCTATCTCCAGTTTATCCAGAATACTGAAAATCTTTTCATAAATCTCCGTGTTTTCATGAATTTCCGGCAGCTTGTAACGACAGGATCCCAGAAAGGCTGAGGGTGTTCTCTTCAGCAGCTCAATATCCATGTCGGAATGAATCTGGGTGGACAGATCCACATACTGCTCATCCAGAAAGCCCTGGATCCCGTGAAGCATTCCATATACCTTATGGAATCCTCTCTCTCTGGCCGTCTTGTAGACGCCTGCCAGGCTGGAATTGATCACGGCAGTGGGACCGCCCGACTGCCCTACGATAATGTTGCGCTTCTTTGCCATGTTTGCTCCTCCGGTTTTTTTAATATCGGCTTTGATAATGACACCGTCGATAGCTAAATCATACCAAATATAAGGAAAAAAGACAACGTTAAGTTGAATTTTCGTTCTTCGCCAGCTTCTGTTTCTCTTCCCGTCTTCTCCGGCTCTCCTCCAGGATTACCTCCAGACCGCTGCCGCACAGAAATTCCAGACATGCCTCCTGGGGCAGCAGATATTTTTGCTCCGCCGCTTTCAGCCCTATGCGGCGCGCCTCCTCCCTCAGCTCCCGCTCTGCCTGTGCCGAATCGTCCAGATTCCTCAGACAGGCTGCCTGCTCCGCAATACAGTCAGGTAAAAAGCTTTCCCATCTCTCCCGCAGCCGAAAAAGCTGCTCCAGATTTTCAATGCGTTTCGTCACCGGATCATTGATCTGTTTCCCCACCCCGGCCTGCGCCCCGACAGGCACCAACCCCAGGTAACGCTTTCCTCCCTCCCCCAGCACGGAAAGCTTTGCTTCCTCCTCTGCCGCACGCAGATAGGGAAAATAGACCTCCGTCAGATTGCCCTGTTCCAGCGCATCCTTCTCTCCCTTCACCCGCAGATCGTTGCACTCGCCGCAGATCACCGCCAGATTGGCCGGATGAAAGATCAGGCCGGGATATCTGGCCTTGGGCAGGTAATGGTCTGCCTCCCCGTACTCTTTCAGGTCGTTCTGATACCCGAGACACGCCGGACAGACATTCTTCCGATTCCCCAAAAACAGGCCTTCCTTAAACTCCCGGTAAGAAAACTGCCGCTTAAACGCCTGGGTTGTCCCCTTGTAAAATAATTTCTCATACAGATGAAGCACCAGCGACTTCACCTTCTTCGTCTGCTCCCGGGACAGCTCCTTCTCCCGAAACTGGAAGTCTCTGTCCTTCATGTGCCGATCAAACTCCATATCGTGCTTCAGGACCTCATAAATGTTTTTCCTCTGGTCTTTATTCTCCTTCATAAGGCTCTGAAGCTTCGGAAAAAGCCCTTCATAATAGGCCATGAGCCACCTGTCGTCCTCTGGCAGCGCAGCCTCAAAGGCTTTTTTGTTCAAACGTCCGGCAGCTGACAGATAACGGAAAATCCCCAACACCAGCCGATTCATCTCCCACATTTCACGCTCCAGTTTTCCCTTTACCAATTTCAGGTACGTCGCACCCGCCCCCCATCTGCCCGGATCTCTTTCCTCAAATGTACTCTGCGTTGTTTCAGGGATGAGTTTCCGGCCTTATCATACTATAGTACTTATCCAGCAGGCGGAATCTCTGTACCCCCGCCCCGGTTGAATCAATAAACTCCATAAGCTGCTCCGGCTTAATCTCCGAATTATTAATGACCAACTCAATCCGCCTCTTGGCGTACTCACCGATCCGTGCGCTGCCGGCAAACACACTCTCTGAGATCTCCGGCCTGCCCGCCCCGAAAAAGGAAACGGGAACCTTTCTCACCGAGATCTCCCCTTCCTCTCTCTCAAATAAAAACACATGCCCCGGCAGTGCATCCGTCAAAAGCAGGCTGGAGTGGGTTGCAATCCAGAAGCAGTTCCCTGCCGTCTCCCCCGTCCCCCGCTGACTGAGCCGCTCCAGGCTGGAGATGAATTCCACATTCCAGTTCTCGTTCAGATGGATATCCGGCTCGTCAAATAAAAACAGACAGTTATCGTTCTCCTCCAGACTGGCAAACAGAATCAGCCCCATCCTGGCCGCCCAAAGAAGCTCCCCGTCGCTCAGCGCCTGCTCGTTCAGGAAGGGTTCCCCCTCTCCGGTCTGGAACTGGATATGGCACTCCTTCAGTTCTCCCGCGTGCAGGGCACGCAGCAGCACGGTAAGAAGCTGCAGCGGATTGGAGTACTCCTCACAGACCCTTCTGACGAAACAGCTTCTTCCCATCCCTTCCATCAGAAGTCCCGCCGTCATGCCCTCCTCGCCTGTGCTCACCCAGTCCGCCAGTCCGTCGTCCCGGCTCTGCCGGAAAAACTGCCCGAACAGACCGCCGCTTAAGCTGTCACCCGCCGACAGAGAGGCCGCCCGGGGCAGAAAGCCTCCCGCTATCTTCTGAAAGATCCCGGCACGCTTTTCCTCATACTCTCCACTTTGTTTTGGCTTCCACACACACAGAATAAACAAGACCAGGTTCACCATCGTCTCGCCCAGATAGAGAATCCTTGGATTTGATCCTGCTGCCCCCAGGCTTCTCAGCAGGCTGTCAATCTCTCCCGTGTCCGCCCTGGCCGACGCATCGAATACGTCGCTTAAAAGCGACTCCCTGGCAGAGGCGTTGACCAGCCGCTCCATGCCGCTGTTTGGCCCTGATACATAAGTGATCACCTTATAGGGCAGATACTTCTCCCTTCCCTCAAAGGTAAAAAAGGGATCCCCGCCGTTCACACGAATACTCAGCTTTCCCTTTCTGTGATCCTTTCCGGGACACACCGCCACATGCGCCGTCTCCCCGCCGCACCGGATATCGTACTCCAGTTCAAATTCAAAGCCCGGCAGTTCGTTCTGGGAAATCCGGGAAAAAATCAGTGCCAGGGCCTCCAGAAGCGTGGATTTTCCGGAACCGTTCAGCCCGATGCAGAAATACACCGGAAAGTCCTTCTGCGTCCCGTCCACATCCAGCACCACATGGCTCAGATGTTTATAGCGTCTCACCATCAGATGCGTCAGTCTCATGTGGTTTCCCCCTCTCCTGCCCGGGAACCCCTATCCCGTCCCGGAAAGCTGCAGCCCCAGAAAGAAATAGTCAGATTGCTTCCGTCCTCCCCCAGAATCTCATTTTCCTCCGTCTCCTCCGGCGTATAATAGAGCTTCCGCTCCTCCTGTCTGGTCATCAGACCCATCTGCCGGAAGGTCTCCACCGCGGCAAGCGCATCCTGAATATGATGCTCCTTCAGGGATGGCTCCCGCTTTTTTACCTGCTTCACTATGGTATGGATGGCACAGGGAGTTCCCGCCGCGTAAAATGCCCGGTACAGACACTGCTGAAAGAACGACATTTCCTTCAAAAGCGCTTTGAGAGGAGCCTCCAGCTTTTCCATCTGGTCAATGGTCACCCAGCCCCACCGTCTGCCGCCGTAATAGATCTCCTCCTTTTGCCGCTCCGCCTCCCGAAACACCTGCTCCAGCGCAGCGGTAAACAGCCGCTCCGTCCCCTTCAGGCTCCGCCCCAGCAGTTTTGTCAGATGTTCCAAATCCGTCCGGCAGGTCTCCCTGTCACCGGACAAGCCCTGTATTCCATTCCGCTGTACCAAATCACTGTACCGCTTCAGTACCTCAAGCATGTCCTCCTTTGCCCACAACAGCTTCTCCAGCAGACTCAGCTTTGCAACACACCGCTCCCGGTATCCGGGATCCGCAAGGGGCACAATGACATCCTCCAGCATCCCCTTACTGATGCGGCTGTTCACTGTGACATAAGCTCTTTTTTCCAGTATCCCTGCACTGAACATTAGATAGTAATAGAGATACTCCTGAAATGTATTGTCCTGCTCTTTGCAGACAATGGCAATGATCTGCTCATTGGTCTGCAGCGGAACCTCTGCAATCCCTGCCTTACCGATGGTTCTGTTGACGGACAGCAGGACGGATCCCGGGGGCACCGTCCTGCCGGTTCTTTCTCCCTCAGCGGTCAGATATTCTCTGGAAGCACTGACCCACTTCCGCCTCAGGTTCTCGATTTTCACCCAGGGAGTCCCTTTCTCCCCAAAATATGCCGCCGGTTTTCCGGAAGGCGTCCTGCCCTTGACCAGCTCCGCAAACTCTCCCAGCTTTGCATACTCCCACCGTACTTTATCCCCCATAGATGCTGTCGTTTATCCTTTCCAGGTACTCCTGTATCTGCTGCTCCAGAAAAAGAAGCTCTTTAAACAGCTCCTCCGGACGCTCTGTCTCCTGCTCCGATTCCTCCCTTTTGGGCTGCCAGATGCCCGGCAAAAGAGCATAGTCCCTCTCCCGAAGCTGCCCTCTGTCCGCAAAGCAGACCCTGCTCTCCCGCCACTCCTCCGGGACGGGCACACCGTAGGCGTTATATACAGTCCCCCGCTCCTTCGCCCTGCACCAGTTGGCATACAGCGCCTTCCTTGCCGCATCCTTTTCCAGGATATCCGGTATATCGTTCTCCTCCTGGGGAAGCCTGCTTTTGTTCAGCGTATATCCAAGGGCCAAAGCCTCATAAAAGAAAACCTCCGACGCCTCCTCCCCCCAGCCGCCAAACAGCAGAATGGAAGCCTTGGCATTTGTGTAAGGCGCAAAGGTTCCCTGTGGAAGAGAAATCACGGCCCTCAGCCCATGCCGTTCCACAAGCTCTGTACGAATGGCTCTCTCCGCGGTTCTCTCACCGAACAGCAGCCCCTCATTCACCAGCACCGCCGCTCTTCCTTTCTGCTTCAGGCTCCTCATGATATGCTGCAGAAACTGCAGATGAAGCACCTTGGTGGGCACGATATGGCCTCTCGTCTCCCCCGCCGCCTGTGAGACCACAGGCGGATTCGCCACAATATAGTCAAAGCTGTCTTCCACCTCCAGGGCGTCCGCAACTTCCAGCAAAGGCAGCTCCTGCCGGTTCTGCATCGTCGGAGAGTTCTCCGTCACCTCAGCATTCCAGCCGCTCTCCCACTCCGCCGCTGCCGCCTGAATCCACAGACTGACGCCCGTGATCTCCACCATACGTCCGCTTATGTCCGTCCCCCGCAGGGATACCTGATCCGCTTTTCTGTTCTCCTTCAGAAAACGCATCACCTGACCCAGCAGCGCACCGCTGCCGCAGGCAGGATCCCAGAACTTTTTCCGTCCCCAAGCGGCATCATCCGATCCCGGTCTTAAAAGCTTCACCATCAGTTCCGCCACTGCAGGGGGCGTAAAAAAATACTCTTTCCCGGCCGCCCGCTGAATCTCCGCCAGCAGATATTCCGTCATCAACCGCAGACCGGAGGGATCCTCGGTCCAAAACACCACTCTGTCAAGCTGCTTGCGGCACTCGATGCAGACAAGCTGCACAAGTCTCCACACCTCCCGCAGAATATCACTGTTCTCTGTGAGAACAATCTCCTTCAGCATCGGCTCCCCCGAGATCCTGCAGACTTCATACGCTTCCCGGATTTTCCATTCCACAAAATTAGAATCCTCTAAAGCACCGTCTTTGGAAAATCCGTGAGAGCGTTGCATACACACATTTAACACCGCCGCAAACTGCCCCGGCAACATTAAAATGCTTTCCCCCTCCAGCTGTATCCGCTCTATACAGCGGGCGACGCTCTCTTTGATCTTCTCCGGTATCTTCTGCCCTTGCTCTCTCATTGGTTCTCCCTGTATCTTAGTCTTCCGACTTTTTCCTGCCGCAAACTATGTCTTGTTTTATTGTACCAAGTCGCTGGCGCGACGGCTAGCCCCAAGTACAATTAGTTTTG
>ERZ779624.367-NODE-367-length-14833-cov-7.270402_pt1 | contig 14833 bp, 19 predicted proteins | sample MGYA00514190_ERZ779624 | MGnify/ENA primary metagenome ERZ779624 (study PRJEB29562, sample SAMEA4376706) | mouse gut metagenome | isolation source: Cecum | study: EMG produced TPA metagenomics assembly of the A DSS colitis mouse model was used to assess the... | reverse complement strand
CGCAGGCCCTGGCGGCCTACAATGGCATTGCGGACCCGAACCGTATTTCTGTAGGCCAGGTTATTAAAATCCCGCAGTAAGCGGCAGGAAAAAAGAGAAAGAGAGGAAAACGAGATGGACAACATTATTATGCAGGCAATCACCCTGGGGGTCATGGTGGGCGCTTTTGTATGCGGAAAGTATGTATTTCCCAACATGCCCAAAAACGTGGCGGATAAACTGAATGATCTGGCACCATGGGCCGGAAAGTTCGTGGTATGGGCCAGGGAGTTCATGAAGGCTTCCACGGGCCAGGAGAAAATGGACGCCGTGGTTAAGGAACTGTACAAGATCGCAGAGGAAAAGGGCATAAAGGTGACGGAAAACCAGTTGAAAGCCATTGCCCAGGCAGCATATGAGGCCATGAAGGCAGGGGAGAAGGAAGCAGGCACCCAGATCACCCAGGCAGAAGCCTTGAAAGAAGCGGTACAGGCCCCTGTAGTGAATGTATTCACGGGGAGCGCCCAGGCAGACCGGGCAGATCGCAGGCAGGCCGTGGCAAGGGACAACGTGCCGGAAGGTGCCCTGGAAGATAACCAGGACGGAACCGTCAACGTATATGGTGATGACGGGCAGAAAGTGGGGACGCTGGACAAGGAAACGGCTGATCAGTTGTCCGTGGGCGTGGAAGTAGTGGTGGAAAACGAATAAAAGCCCGCCAGACGTGTCCAGGAAGCCCCAGAACAGAGAAAAAGCCCGCAGGCGGTATATTTTACCGTCTGCGGGCTTTCTGCCGTTCCTGGGGCAAACAGGAGCGCCATTCACGCTTCCTGCATTTCGTTCCATACATGCGTCCCCAGTTCTTTCATGGCTTCCGGGTTTTCCTTTACGATCATGACGAAAAGGAAGGTTAAAAGCTGGGATTTTGCATTTTGCCATTCTTCCGGGGTCATGTTCGGGTCCTGGGCCAGTTTCATTTCCAGAATTTTCTTTGTGATCTCCTGGCCTTCCGGGGTATTCAGTGCCGTTCTTTCCGCTTCCGTTACCTTCTCTACAAAGTCATTAAAGTTATTTGCAATCATGTTCATTCTCCCTTCTTTTTGTGGTGATGGAGGGCAGCAGCGCCGCCCCCTGCGGTTTATAAGTGTGTGGCCATTCCTGTGGTAGCCGTGAAGATACTCTGTAACATATCGCAGTAGACGCCTTTTTCCAGTCTGACTTCCTGGGTTTTGTCTTCCGTCCAGGCGAAAGTCTTTTTATTCAAGCGCCCCGGCGTGAAGCGGAAGAACCGCATTGTATAGGTGTCGTCCGGGTCCAGGGTGATGTATAAGCGGTTCGCCCTGCTGTTATTTTTAGGGAGGGTCATTCTCAACGTGTTTCCGTCTGCAAGCAGGTGATTTGCCCCGGTCATTGCTAAAAATTTGTTTCCGCCCAGCTGGTCAAGAATTGTTTTTGCGATTTCCATTTTGTTTCCGTCCTTTCCTTTACCTTATAAGTCTATTATATACTTACGGAAGTATAATTGCAATAGGGAAATTGCACAAAGTTACGGAAGTATATTTGTGCAAGGTTTATACTTCCGTAACAGGAAATAGTGTGGTATACTGTAAAAAACAGCATGGAGGGAAGGTTTTATGGAAAGTGAAGGAAGAAAGTACCCCACACCCAGGGGGGCAGCGGCCACAAGGGCGAAAAATAAGCACAGGGGGAAGAATTATGACAGGGGGGAACTGGTTCTGCCCAAAGGCATGAAGGCCAGGGTCCAGGAGGCGGCCCAGGCGCAGGGACAATCCTTTAACGCCTATGTCGAACAGGCAGTCAAGGAGCGATACCAGAGGGATACAGGCCAGGAAATGACCTGGGAGAAGGAAACGGAAAACTGATGGAGCGGGAATATCTGGGGCATGAAAAAGGTTTTAAAACGCATAAGAGATGAAAGGAAGGGGCAAGAAAGTGGAGGTATTCAGCATAAGCATTGATAGGATTCATAAAGAGAAAGAAGGGAAACGGGTAGTATTTGCGACAATAGACACGTCATTTTATGACGGGAAACATAAAGGCGTACAATGTGCATTTTTGAAAAGTGGGTGGGACAGGATAAAGGCGAAAATGCAGTATCAGGAAATGGAGATCATGAACCCGGAGGACGGGAAGTACATGGAAAGTCTGACAGAGGAAGAATGGTGTAGGAGGTTTGAAAGGGACCTGCGGAAAGTTTCTGATAAAGAGTTGGCAGAGGAAGCAAACAGGAGAATAAAAGACAGGCTTTTTCACAACATTTCTTTCAAAGTGGAAATGATTGCAGGAGAATAAAAAGACCCCGGAGGGCAGCAGGCTTTCCGGGAGTTTTTATATTGTACTAACTTAACAGTACCAACCGGGGCACTGGATTCCAAGGCTTCCGACAGACTGCTTAAGATTTTTGCGGAGGTAAATGAAGACGGTCAGACCATTCTGATGGTGACGCACAGCGTTCAGGCGGCATGCCGTGCCGGACGGGTGATGTTTATCAAGGACGGCAGCGTGTTTAACCAGGTGTATCGGGGCAATATGAGCGATGACGAGATGTACCGGAAAATATCGGATACGCTGACGGTTCTGCACACGGAAAAAGGCGATGCGGACACGGGAAAGGAGGAGGCATAAATGAAGAAGAGACTGTTTCTTCTGCCGAGTATGGCGGTGAATAATATACGGAAGAACGGATCCACTTATTTTCCCTACATTGGAGTCAGTATCTTTGCCATGTTTACCTATTTTGTGTTTGACCTGATCCGAAAGAATGATGTGATGCGGACGATTCCAAAGGCGGCTTATGCCAATGTTCTGGTTGCTGTGGGATTTGTCCTGTTGATGCTGATCATGGTGCCGTTTCTGTATTATACCAACAGCTTCCTGATTAAGCGCAGAAAGCAGGAACTGGGATTGTACAGCATTTTGGGCATGGAAAAGAAGCATATCGGTGTCATGATGTTTTGGGAAAGTCTGATTGTATACGGAATTGTGATGGCCGGCGCCATCGTGATGGGGCTTTTGTTTTCCAGACTGATTTTTCTGCTGCTTCTGAACCTGGTAGGATTGCCGGTGGAGGCACATTTTTCGGTAAGTCCGGTGGCCATAGTGGATGCTTTGGTGTTTTATGCCTTTGTGACGGGATTGAATCTTTTTGTGAATCTGGTGCAGGTGGGTAAGGCGAGACCGGTAGAGCTGATGAGCGGTTCCAGAAAAGGAGAGAAGGAGCCGAAACACATCTGGTTTTTCGGGTTTGCAGGGCTTCTGGCACTGGGAGCAGGTTATTATATGGCCGTCGCCTCAAAGATGGATGGCATGATATTTATGAACTTTTTTCTGGCTGTCTTCCTGGTGGTGCTGGGCACTTACTTTTTGTTTACCTCCGGCAGCATTGCCCTGCTGCGGTTTCTGAAGCGGAGGAAAAGCTTTTATTACAGGACGGAAAATTTTGTGACGGTTTCAGGAATGCTTTACCGGATGAAAAAGAGTGCGGCCAGCCTTTCCAACATCTGTATTTTCGGTACGATGACCATGATTACGTTGATCTGTACTGTCAGTCTGTGGCTTTGTACGGATTCTATTATTCAACTGTCATATCCCCACAGCTTCTCGGTATCTTTTCTGGGGAATCAGGATGAGGCGGCTCTTTGGGCGCAGTTGGAAGAGATTGCGAAAGACACGGGAGTGACATATGACGATTATGTGTGCAGCAGTTTTGTGCAGGTGACGGCCTGCCAGGAGGGGAGCAGGTTTTCTCCCAAGTCTTCGGAGAGTGCGTCCGGCTATCCGGATTGGTATATAGTAAAGCTGATGGATGCTGCAGCGTTCGGCCGCATGGAGGGCCAGGCGGTGGAGCTTAAGCCCGGGGAGGCACTTGTCTTTTCCACCGGTCCGGATTATGGCAATGACGAGATTTCCATCGGAGAAACGACCTGGCAGGTAAAGGAAGAGCTGACCCGGAGCAGGATTGCACGGAAGGTGGAAGCGGATGAGTTTAGCAACTGGTATCTGGTGATATTGCCGGATGAGGCAGCACTCGGTCAGGCTGCGGCAGTCTTTGGACTGAACCTGTCTGAAAACAGGCTGTTTAAAATGGAAGTGAGTCCGGAGGGAGAGACGGAGGCGGTGGATGCCTTCTGTCGGGAAGCGGATGCATGGTTCGGACAGGTGGAAGGCTATGCGGGCAGCAGGGATAACAGGAAAAATATGGAAGGTGAGGAGGGAATGTACGGAGGCCTTCTGTTTATCGGTATCTTCTTTGGCTCTATCTTTTTGATCTGCCTGTTGATTATCATGTATTACAAGCAGATTACGGAGGGATTTGAGGATCAGAAAAATTTTGAAATCATGCAGAAAGTGGGGATGAGCGATGCGGAGATCCGCAAGACGATCCGGAAGCAGATATTATTGGTATTTACATTACCTCTGGCGGGTGCGGTATGCCATACGCTTATTGGTATGAGGATGGTAATGCTGTTGATGGCGGCCATCAGATGTGTGGAGACAGGAGTGATTCTGGGCTGTACTGCCGGAATCTGCATCGTGTTTGCCGTTCTTTACAGCATCTGCTACAAGAGAACTTCAGCGACTTATTACAGGATTGTGAAAAAGATGGGATAAGTGATTTACGCCGGAAACGAAAGGGTGTCTGTCCTGGACGCAGGCCGGAAAGCGGTTGTGTTTTGCGGGAGGATAACGTATAATGGAGTCTATATAAAACCTGAATGCAGGATAGAATATGGGAGGATGATAAATGGGGTGTCTGGGGAATATTCTGTGGCTTGTTCTGGGCGGATTTATCAGCGGGCTCAGCTGGTGTCTGGCAGGGATTCTGTGTTGTATCACCATTGTGGGAATTCCCTGGGGTGTGCAGTGCTTCAAGTTTGCGCAGCTGGGATTTTTTCCCTTTGGCAGGGAAGTAGAGTATGGGGGCGGTGTGGGCTCCCTTCTCATGAATATCCTGTGGCTGTTCTTCGGGATTCCGCTGGCCCTGGAATCTGCCGCCTTCGGGTGTATTCTGTGTGTCACGGTGGTGGGGATTCCCTTTGGGCTGCAGCATTTTAAGATTGCAAAGCTGGCACTGATGCCCTTTGGGGCAAGGATCCGCTGACGCGGCAGAAGGGAATGGATGTGAAAAAGAAGGTCATAGTGGGAATGTCAGGAGGGGTTGATTCCTCCGTGGCGGCATATCTTTTAAAGGAAGAGGGATATGATGTGGTGGGGATCACCATGCGTCTTTGGCAGGATGGGGAGGAAGCAGACGGACAGAGAGGCTGCTGTGGCCTGACTGCCGCGGAGGACGCCAGGCAGGTGGCGGAAAAGCTTGGGATCCCGCATTATGTGATGAATTTTCAACAGGAGTTCAAAAGCTGTGTGGTGGATCCTTTTGTGGAGGAATATCTGCGGGGACATACGCCGAATCCCTGCATCCTGTGTAACCGCCATGTCAAATGGGAGACGCTGCTGCGCCGTGGCCTTGCCCTGGGGGCGGAGTATATTGCCACGGGGCATTATGCCAGGATTGACCGGCTTCCCGGGGGACGTTATGCTCTGCGCAGTTCTGTGACTGCTGCAAAGGATCAGACGTATGCCCTTTATAACCTGACACAGGAACAGTTGAAGCATACCCTGATGCCGGTGGGAGAGTATACCAAGGAGCAGATACGGATGCTGGCACAGAAGGCGGGGCTTCCCGTTGCCGGAAAGCCGGACAGCCAGGAAATCTGTTTCATACCGGACAATGATTATGCAGGCTTTATCGACCGTCAGGCGGGTGAACGGGTTCCGGCACCCGGAAATTTTGTGACGGCTGCCGGGCAGGTGCTGGGCAGGCACAGAGGCATTACTCATTATACCATAGGACAGCGCCGGGGGTTGGAGCTGCCCATGGGAGAGCGGGTGTTTGTGACAGAGATCCGGCCTGAGACCAACCAGGTGGTCATTGGGAGGAACGAAGATACGTTTGTGTCGGAAGTAATCTGTGACAGGGTGAACTTCATGTCGGTGGAGGATCTGGAGGGTCCGGTGCGTGCCAGGGCAAAGATCCGTTATAACCACGGAGGTGAGTATTGTACGCTGGAGCGTTGTGAGGGGCTGGCTGAAAGTCTGGAAGGAGTCTGTGTGAGATGTGTGTTTGACAGGCCGGTGCGGGCCGCCACGCCGGGGCAGGCCATTGTATTCTACGACGGTGAGTATGTGTTGGGCGGCGGAACCATTGTCAGGGGGCTGTCCGGGGAAGCCGTGTGACAAGGCGGCGGGGCTTTGGCGGAGAAAACCGGTGCGCGAAAAGCGGAAGGAAGCTGCGGGAAAAGCAGGTTTTGGCTGACAGGCACAAAAAGTGAGTCTCCGCATAGGCTGACAGAGAGAACAGCTTTCAGGGAGAGAAAAGAATGGATTTTCGGATGAACGGAGGAATGAGCTTGAGAAGAAAACGTTTCGGTTCCGTGACAGGAACCATCGTGGAAATGGTACCCACTCGACTGGGGAACCGCAGAGCAAACGGATGCGTGATTTTTGTCACGTTGGAGGATATGGACGGCAATACCGTAAATTTTGTCCTGTCACCCGCCACCTATGTGGTGGATTTTGAGACTCTGTCCGTGGGCACCCGGTGTACCTTCTGGTATTCCATGGACGCACCCATGCCTTTGATCTATCCGCCTCAGTACAATGCGGTGGTGGCGGCGTCCGAGAGAAACGGCCGTATGATAAATGTGGGTTATTACAACATGGCGCTGGTGAACGAGGATCAGACTCTTCAGCTGAACATGGACGGCTCCGTGAACGTGAGAACCACGAATAACCAGTATTTCCAGGGAAGTCCTGCCAATCATGACCTTGTGGTGGTCTACGGCAGCTCAACCCGGAGCATTCCCGCCCAGACCACGCCGGAGCTGGTGGTGGTACTGTGCGAGTGACAGTCTGCGGGAATGCCGGGAATGAGTTTGCTGGAAGTGCCGATGGAAGCATTTTCTGCACTGAATTTGCGCTTCCTTAAGCCAGACGGACAAATTTTGGTGTGCGCTTTTCAAACACGGTGTAGTAGTCAAAGCCAGATTCTTTTAAAAGCTCTGCGGCGGGCTCGAAGGCGTGAGCAATATGTGCGGTATCGTGGGAATCGCTGCCCAGGGTGATCACTTCGCCGCCCAGCTCCCGGTAGCGCTTCAGAATGAATGTACAGGGATGAAATTCTTTCATCCCTTTTTTGATGCCTCCGGTATTCAGCTCGATTCCCTTTCCCTTTTCCAGCAGCAGTTTCAGAATGGCATCCATAATGTCCTGATAGTCGGCGCCGCAGTAATTGCGATCCATGTTGGGCGCGTAGCGGATGGCGTAGTCCAGGTGGCCGCATACATCAAAATCCGAGAAAGTCTGTATATTTTTCAGAATGGATTCAAAATATTCCCGAAAGGCATCCTGTTCGCTGCGCCCCTGGAAGAAGGAAGGGCAACAGGGATCCTTTCCGTTGCAGACGTGGGTGGAGCCGATGACGAAGTCAAAGTCATAGGAGCGGACAAACGCTGCGTTGGCGTTTGCGACCTGTGGCTGCAGACCCAGTTCCACACCGAAGAGCAGGCGGATCTTTTCGCGATATTTATCTTTAAGATGCGTAAATTCACGGAGATAAGGTTCCGGATCCAGCAGAAAAATGCTTCCCGGATCTTCCGGGGAGTCAGGAAACTCCAGATCCATATGCTCCGTAAAGCACATGCTGTCAAGCCCGAGAGAGATTCCGCTGAGGATCATTTCCTCCATCGGGGCATCCGAATCTCCGGAGTGAGCGGAGTGAAGATGAAAATCTGAGAAGTTCGGCATAGCTGTTCTCCTTTTTGCATAAATATTTTTGACGGTTTTGATTTCCGCCAGGAGCATGATTCCATTATAGTCCAGATGGCAGAAAAAAGAAACAGGGTATTTCCGAAGAATTGGCAATTATTTTCTATTTACATCTTGAATTATCCTGGGAAATTAGGTAAAATATTGTTGCTGATAAAATTTTGACAATCGGACAGACTTACAGTTGCGGGACAACGGTGGACGGTTGTCAGAATGATATAAAATAAAATTCCAGGAGGAAACTAAAAATGGCAGTAAGAGTAGCAATCAATGGTTTCGGCCGTATCGGTCGTCTGGCATTCAGACAGATGTTTGATGCAGAAGGATACGAGGTTGTGGCAATCAACGATCTGACCAGCCCCAGCATGCTGGCACATCTGTTAAAGTACGATTCTTCTCAGGGTAAGTATAAGTATGCTGACTCCGTAGTGGCAGGCGAGGACAACATCACCGTGAACGGCAAGACCATCACCATCTACAAGGAAGCAGACGCTTCCAAGCTTCCCTGGGGCGAGCTGAAGGTAGACGTGGTTCTGGAGTGTACAGGCTTCTATACCTCCAAGGAGAAGGCTTCCGCTCATGTGAAGGCCGGCGCGCGCAAGGTTGTTATCTCTGCTCCTGCAGGAAATGACCTTCCTACCATCGTATACAATGTAAACCATGAGACCCTGAAGCCCGAGGATACCGTAATTTCCGCAGCTTCCTGCACCACCAACTGCCTTGCTCCCATGGCTAAGGCACTGAATGACTGCAGACCTGTTATGAGCGGTATCATGACCACTGTTCACGCTTATACCGGAGACCAGATGATTCTGGACGGACCTCAGAGAAAGGGCGATCTGAGAAGAAGCCGTGCCGGCGCATGCAACATCGTTCCCAACTCCACCGGCGCAGCAAAGGCTATCGGCCTTGTTATCCCTGAGCTGAACGGAAAGCTCATCGGTTCCGCACAGCGTGTTCCCACCCCTACCGGTTCCACCACGATTCTGGTGGCAGTAGTGAAGGGCACCGTTACCAAGGATGAAATCAATGCAGCCATGAAGGCAGCTTCCACTGAGTCCTTCGCTTACAATACCGACGAGATCGTATCCTCCGATATCATCGGCAGCACTGCCGGATCCATCTTCGACGCTACTCAGACCATGGTAGCTCCCATGGAGGACGGCAATACTCAGGTTCAGGTTGTTTCCTGGTATGACAATGAGAACAGCTATACCTCTCAGATGGTTCGTACCATCAAGTACTTCAGCGAGCTTCAGTAAGCCGCAGATATTCAGGACTATAAGGGGTCCGGTCGTTTGGACCGGGCTCCTTTTTGCGCGAATCAGCAGAGCTTCTGACGAGCAACGCGAACGAGGAAAGCGGAGCTTTCCGAGTCTGGTGATTCGAGCAGAGAGGAAAATGCCGTGCTTGCACGGGCATTTGACGAAGGTAATTTTTATATAAAGGAGACAGAATAATGGGATTGAATAAAAAGTCTGTAGACGATATCAACGCAAAGGGAAAAAGAGTTCTGGTGAGATGTGATTTCAATGTACCTTTGAAGAACGGCGAGATTACTGACGAGACGAGAATTGTGGCAGCACTGCCTACGATTCAGAAGCTGATTGACGACGGCGGAAAGGTAATTCTCTGCTCTCATCTGGGCAAGGTAAAAGAAGGACCTAACGAGAAGGAGTCCCTGGCTCCCGTGGCAAAGAGACTGTCCGAGAAGCTCGGCAAGGAAGTTGTTTTTGTGGCTGATTACAATGTGACAGGTGAGGCTGCAACCGGCGCTGTAGAGGCAATGAAGGAAGGGGATGTTGTTCTGCTTCAGAATACCCGCTTCCGCGGCAAGGAAGAGACCAAGAACGGAGAGGAATTCTCCAAAGAGCTGGCGGATTTGGCAGACCTGTATGTGTGTGATGCCTTCGGTTCTTCCCACAGAGCACATGCTTCTGTAGAGGGCGTAACAAAGTTTATCACTGCAAAGGGCGGCGAGAATGTTGTGGGCTATCTGATGCAGAAAGAAATTAATTTCCTGGGCAACGCGGTGGAAAATCCCGTGAGACCCTTTGTTGCCATCCTGGGCGGTGCAAAGGTGGCAGACAAGCTGAATGTTATCTCCAATCTTCTGGAGAAATGCGATACGCTGATTATCGGCGGCGGCATGGCTTACACTTTCCTGAAGGCACAGGGCTATGAGATCGGAAAGTCACTGGTTGACAATGAGAAGCTTGACTACTGCAAGGAAATGATAGAGAAGGCTGAGAAGCTTGGCAAAAAGCTGTTGCTTCCCGTTGATTCCGTTACCATCGCAGAGTTCCCCAATCCCATTGACGCACCTGTGGAGACCGTTGTTTGCGGTGTGGCTGACATGCCTGCAGACAGGGAGGGCTGTGATATCGGACCCAAGACCGCTGAAATGTATGCTGAGGCTGTGAAGAGTGCAAAGACCGTTGTTTGGAACGGGCCTATGGGCGTGTTTGAGAATCCTACCCTTGCTGCCGGTACTATTGCTGTGGCTAAGGCTCTGGCTGAGACGGACGCAACGACCATCATCGGCGGCGGCGACTCCGCTGCAGCTGTGAACCAACTGGGCTTCGGTGACAAGATGAGTCATATCTCCACCGGTGGCGGCGCTTCTCTGGAATTCCTGGAGGGCAAGGTGCTTCCCGGCGTCGCGGCAGCAGACGATAAGTAAAAAGAGCAGTAATATTTTTAATAAGGAAGAGAAAGGGAAGAAAAATGGCAAGAAAAAAAATCATAGCCGGCAACTGGAAGATGAATATGACTCCCAGTGAGGCCGTAAAGCTGTGTGCGGAGTTAAAGGATCTTGTAAAAAATGATGAGGCAGACGTGGTTTACTGTGTTCCTGCCATTGACATTGTACCTGTCGTGGAAGCGGTGAAGGGAACTAATGTGCAGGTCGGTGCCGAAAATATGTACTTTGAAGAAAAGGGTGCATACACAGGTGAGATTTCCGCTGCCATGCTCAAGGATGCAGGGGTAAAATACGTTATTATTGGCCACTCCGAGAGAAGGGAATATTTCAAGGAAGATGATGCCCTGCTCAACAAGAAGGTGAAGAAAGCCATTGAGGCCGGGTTAACCCCGATTCTTTGCTGTGGTGAGACACTGGAGCAGAGGGAGATGGGAGTTACAATGGACTGGATCCGTCTTCAGATCAAATCCGATCTGGTGGAAGTGACCGCAGAGCAGGTGAAGGAGCTGGTGATTGCTTACGAGCCCATCTGGGCCATCGGCACCGGCAAGACTGCAACCACGGAGCAGGCCCAGGAGGTATGTAAGGGGATCAGAGATTGCATTGCTGAGATGTACGACGATGCAACCGCCGCCGCAGTGCGCATCCAGTACGGTGGTTCCGTAAATGCGGGAAATGCTGCAGAGCTGTTTGCCCAGCCGGATATTGACGGCGGACTGGTAGGGGGCGCTTCCCTGAAGGCAGATTTTGGAAAGATCGTGAATTATAACAAATAAGTTTATCGCAAACATCCGTTGGTTTGAAAATGCAGGAAAAGAGGGGTATCAAAGGAAGGAAAGCCTTTGATATCCCTTTTTCCTGTCTTTGGTATTGAATGGACGATGAGGAATATATCAAAATATCAGAAGCTGAAAAGTTTTTTTGCGGAGAGGTGCAGCCGAAAAGAGGTACAGGGAGCAGGTTCTTTACTTTTTTGCACCTGTAAATATGCAGGCACATCTTGTAAAGTGAGGGAGAGGTGATTGAAAAAAGAGGGATACCATGGTATGATATCCTTATTCAAGGCAGAAAGCGGCCGAATGGCCATCTACCGTAAATTGCGGAGGAATTTGTGGTATGATTTCTGATAATTTATGAAAAGGAAGGCGGCCTGATGATTTCAGAGAATCAAAGGGATTTTAAACGAAAAGAGACCTTAAAGGCAATAGAGACATTATCTCTTTTGGATGATAATTTGATGACATTGGTATATTCGACAGGAACATAGAGGCCACAGAACTGCTGTTGAATGTGATTTTGCAACGGGATGATTTAAAGGTGTTGGAAGTGGTAGCTCAGAGAGAGTATAAAAATCTGTTGCCGGATGGTCGTTCTCTTACCATAGATATTTATGCTGTAGATAAGGAAGAGAAGGTTTATGACATTGAGGTTCAACGGGCATCGGCAGGAGCGGATGTTCACAGGGCGAGGTTCCACAGCAGCATGATTGATACGAAAATGCTGAAAGCGAGACAGGAGTTTAAAGAAATTCATGATTCTTATGTAATATTCATAACGGCAAGCGATGTTTTGGGAGCAGGATGTCCTCTGTACCATGTCAAGAGAATGATTGAGGAGACAGGCACATATTTTGACGATGGTTCCCATATCATATATGTGAATGGCAGTTATAAGGATGACAATGATCCAGTCGGAAAGCTGATGCATGACTTCAGATGTTTGAGTTCTGCTGATATGTTTTATCCGGAATTGGCAAAACAAGTGAAGTATTTCAAGGAAACGGAAGGAGGTCGGGAAATTATGTGTCAGGCATTTGAGGATTTGGCAGAGAAAAGAGTTTTAGACGAAAAGGCCAGCTTGATCAAGAACCTCATGGAAACTATGAAGTGGACGGCAGAGCAGGCAATGGAAGCGATGAAGATTTCAGAAACAGATAAGAAGCTTCTTGTGCCGAAGTTGTAACGAAATTTAAAAAAGGCATCTGCCGCTGTTTTTAGCAGGGTCGTAATTGGCATGGAAAGGATATTTGATTTTCAAACATCCGTTGGTTTGAAAATGCAGGAAAAGAGGGGTATCAAAGGAAGAAAAGCCTTTGATATCCCTTTTTCCTGTCTTTGGTATTGAATGTGCGATGGGGAATATATCATGGAAAAGGTTTGGGAATATCTGAACCTCCCGGGCAAGGCAACCGGGAGTTGCAAAAAAGCACTTTAATGTTGGTGGAAAGTCGTATTGTCATTTTGTATAATATAAGTAAAAGGAGACGGGCGTGATTATGAAATTATCAGAAAAAATTATAGAACTGAGAAAAGCAAACGGGATGACACAGGAAGACCTGGCATCCATATGCAATGTCAGCAGGCAATCCATATCTAAATGGGAAGCGGACATTGCATTGCCGGAGACGGAAAAGCTGTTGGTACTGGGAGAAACCTTTCAGGTATCTATGGATATCCTGTTAAAGGATGAATTGACATTAAACGAGGTGAAGGATGTTCATATCTGCGGCAATAATGCAGTTCAAAAGAAGAAACAGGAATTATATGAGGGCGTCCTGATTAAGGAAAGTTTAGTGGATGACAGTATCATTGATTGTCTGAATATTCATAAAATGGAATTGTGGAATACTGGCGGCAAACCAAAATATTGGACGGTATTGTTTTTTACAAGTGATGCAGGAGATTTTCCGGAACAAATTTCAAAGGTCATGCTGTCGAACCCTGATACCAATCAGAACTGGTTTGTTGATTTTAAGGCGGGTAATGTAAAATACATTGTATTTAAAGACAGGATTTTAAAATATCATATTGGAAATCGGACTGAAAAAGAATGTGTATGCAATGAGTGCAGGAAATTGGGCATTTCAGATGAACAGATGAACTGGTCAGAATAGGAGGAAGCATGAGAGTATTATTAACATCAGCGGGGTTTGAAACGGAAGAGTTGAAAGAGTATTTTGTGAATCTGGCAGGCAGGGATCTGTCTCTCGTAAAGGCCTTATTTATCCCTACAGCGGCAATAGATGCAGATGCAATTGCTGTTTTGCCCAAATGTATGAATGATCTGTTAAAATGCGGTATTTCAGATGAAAATATTGACGTATATGATTTACACGTCGGAATGGAGTTTGAGAAGCTGAAACAATATGACGTGGTTTATTTGTGTGGAGGAAATACACGTTATTTGCTCGAAAGAATCAATGATACAGGGTTTCATCAGTCTTTGAAGGAGTACATCAACGACAATGGACTGATAGTAGGGGTAAGTGCCGGAAGCATTATTTTTGCCAATAATTTAGAGAATAATCTGGGGTTGATAGATACAAAATTAGACGTTCATTGTATGACGGGAGAAAGAAGGGGAAAATTGACAGTTCCGCTGAAAAGTAATATAAAACTCACAAATACATGCGCGCTTGTCATACGGAATTTTCCGGATGGTATGGAAATAATTGGAGAATAGAAAGAGAACAATATGTTTCAGGGATTCAATGAGTCTACGATACTGTATTATAAAGCAATTTGTAAGGAAAATTGTAAGAGAGTATATCAGGAAAATGAACAGCTGTATCTTGAAGGTGTGAAATGGCCTTTGGAGGAACTGTATATTGAGTGGTATAACTATTTTGGCAGAGTGGATGGGGATTTGTTAAGCAATAGGAGAAGATGTATTTCTTCAGCATATAATGATGCGCGTTTCTGTCGTGGAACACCTGTAAAAGAATATTTTTACATACGATTTAAGCTGAACAAAATAGATCGGAAAAACGCATTGGGATTCTTTTTTGATGCATCCTTAGATGGGTATAAATATGGATTGAATCTCTATAATCCAGATGCGGGCGGAATGAATAGAATCCGGGATTATATATTGAATCATAAGCCTGCGGCCAGGGGAGTAATAGAGGCCTTTAACGGGACAGGCTTATTGGAAATGCAGGGGGAGAAGTATCAAAGGGCATCTTATCCGAAGGAAGATATTGTTTTACGCGAATGGCTGGAGCGCAAAAGGATATCTTTTATACAGGAAGAAAACCTGAATGCCGCTTTTTATAAAAGAGAAATGTTAGATAAAATTTTTTCGGCATTTGACAGCGTGAATGAAGTGTATTTTATGTTGAAGGAAGCGTTATAGCTGAGAAATAATCTGAGAATGCCAGTGTGGGAAGGATGTGATTGAAAAAAGGGAGAAATCATGGTATGATATTTCTGTAAAGAAACGTTGTGAAAAATTGTGAAAAAAACAAAATAAAGGAATAAAGGCGTAGGGTCCCGGGGAAAACGCATTGGCCCTCCTTATATT
>ERZ779624.366-NODE-366-length-14903-cov-5.657597_pt1 | contig 14903 bp, 15 predicted proteins | sample MGYA00514190_ERZ779624 | MGnify/ENA primary metagenome ERZ779624 (study PRJEB29562, sample SAMEA4376706) | mouse gut metagenome | isolation source: Cecum | study: EMG produced TPA metagenomics assembly of the A DSS colitis mouse model was used to assess the... | reverse complement strand
GGGAAAGTTGTGTACGGGACAGCTGCGCGATGCCGACTGCTATCGGATCCAGCATGTGGATTACTATCCCCTGGCAGAAGGCGGCAGGCTGATGGAATGTCTGGCAGCAGGATATGAGGAAATACTCATTGATTTCGGCTCTTTGGAAAAACAGGTGTCCATAGAGCTGACAAGATGCAGTGACGTTTGGTTTATCGTGTCCTTCAGTGAGTGGCAGATGGACGCGTTTCGGGATTTTGCAAAATCAAAGGAGCGGGCCGGAACAAAGAGCTGGCGGTTTCTTGCGGCCTTTGGCAGCGAGGAAGCCAGAAGAGAGTGGAATAAGAGGCAAAAGCCGGAGGTTCTGCGGATCCCCTTTTCAGCAGACGCGTTTACCATCACCCGGGATCTGATGGAGTGGATGGAAACAACACTGACACACAGTTCTTTTTCTGGCGATGTGTCACAAGGAAGCCTCCCAGGATGGAAGAAAAAGAGCGGTTAAGGATGAAGGAGAATGTCGGATGAAAGGGTACAGCGCGGAGGAACAGAGGCAGTACGTGGACGGATTAAGACGGTTTGAATCAAGAGGCATCCCCATCTATATAGACGGGCCCATAGCAAAGGATCACGACTGGGCTAAGAACTTCCAGGTGAGGGAAGACGGGGCTTTTTACATGGGCGATTATGTGGGAGGTGAGGAAGGGACTCTAAAAGAGATCCATTTTGACCGGGTTTACAATCGTTAGCTGCATCTGCTTTCGGGTCCCGGGAGGATACCGGATTCAGCCTGCAGCCAAAGGATGAAGGGGCCCGGATCAAATGCAGGCGCGGCATGGCGCAAAGGAATGCATCATGCCGCGTTTTTTCATTTTCGGGATTAAAGAAAATTTAAGATGCATGACCTCAAAAGTATGTTATACTAAAGACACTACTGTGCAGGTGCATAAGGAGGAGGAACCTTGAAAGAAAAACGGATTCCAATATTCATAGCCATAGGACTGGTCATCCTGGCCATAATGGGACTCGGGGGCTGGCTCATATTGAGACGGATGATTCCCACAAAAGAACCGGCGGATCTGGAGGAAGTTCTGGGGGTCAGCGGGGAAGAGACAGCTGTCTTTTTCAATGAAGAGCTGCAGGAGGCCAAAGGAATCACCAGAGACGGACAGATCTATCTGCCCCTCCAGTGGGTTAACTTACAGGTCAACGAGAAATTTTACTGGGACGATACGGAAAGGCTGTTGGTGTACACGCTTCCTGATGCTATTGTTTACGCGGATACAAGGACTACAGGCAGCACAGGCGCTCCCCTCCTTCTTGAAAAAGGGGATGAGATCTATCTATCCATGGGCCTGATCAACAACTATACGGCAGTTGACATAAAGAGTTACGTGGAAGGAGACTGCAAGCGGATCTACCTGGATAACCGGTGGGAGACCATAAACACCGGGACTGCCCGTAAGCGGTCCGCGGTGCGGGTGGAAGCCGGCATCAAGAGTCCTGTGCTGACATATGTGGAGAAAGGCGGAGAATTTACGGTTCTGGGGCAGGACGAGGAGTGGACCAGAGTGCGGACTGTTGACGGCTACACAGGTTATCTGAAAAATAACCAGATCAGCAGTACCGGCAGCCAGGAGCACCCCTGTACCATGGAGCTTCCCAAGTACACTAACATTTCTATGGACGAGAAAGTTTGTCTGGTGTGGCATCAGGTAACCTCTGATAATGCCAACGATGCTATGGAACAGCTGATCGCCAACACCTCGGGGGTCAATGTCATAGCCCCTACCTGGTTTGCCCTGACAGATAATAACGGTACATACCACTCTTATGCCAGCCGCGATTATGTGGATAAGGCCCATGATATGGGGATGCAGGTGTGGGCGGCCTTGGATAACTTTAATATGGGAGAAAACGTAAACTCCGAAATTTTGTTTTCCAAAACGTCTGTGCGTAAGAAACTGATCGATTCTCTCATGGAGGATGTGAAACGATATGATCTGGACGGGATTAATCTGGATATTGAGGGGATCAGGCCCGAGGCAGGCCCTCACTATGTACAGTTTATCCGGGAATTGTCGGTGTCATGCCGCAAGGAAGGGATCGTTCTGTCTGTGGATAACTATGTGCCGGCCGGGTACAATGCCTTTTACAACCGGGCGGAACAGGGGCGGGTGGCAGACTATGTGATCATCATGGGATATGACGAGCATTTCGCCGGCGGGGAAGCCGGGTCAGTGGCATCCTACAATTATGTAAAAGAAGGGATCGAGAAGACGCTGGCTGTGGTACCCAGGGAGAAGGTGATCAATGCCGTTCCCTTTTACACCAGGGTCTGGACGGAAAAGGACGGGAATACCTCATCATCAGCCATGGGGATTCGGGATGCCCTGGCGTGGGTGGAAGAGAATAACGTGGAACTGTACTGGCAGGAAGAACTGGGACAATACTACGGGGAGCTGAATACCGAAGAAGGACTGAAGCAGATCTGGATGGAGGAGGAAGTTTCCCTGGGACTTAAAATGGACTTGATAAGGGAGAACGACCTGGCGGGAGTAGGATGCTGGAAGTTGGGATTTGAGCCGGCTTCAATCTGGGATGTGGTGAAAGTAAATAAATAACAGAGGCGGATACATGAGAAGGATAGGCATACTTTGCCTGGTTACAGGGGCGCTGATGCTAGGCGGCTGTTCTCTTGGGGGGCAGGAGCGCGGGGATACTGTGGCGGGCTCGGATATTATTATTGAAAAACACACGGAAGAGGATATAGAGGAGGGACCTACGGCGCCAAGCCTTTCCCCGGAGGAAGCGACCATCGAACCGCTTCAGCTGCCGGAGCTTGGCACGGAGACCAACACGGTAAATCCGGAGATCGTGATCGCGACGGATATCCACTACCTGGCCAAGGAACTGACGGACTTTGGCAGCGCCTTTCAGGAGATGGACCGGAATGAGGACGGGAAGATGGCTTCTTATGTGTGGGAGATCACCGACGCCTTTTTAAATCAGGTTATAGATCGGAGACCTCAGGTTTTGATCCTGTCAGGAGATCTGACGCTGAACGGAGAGCGGGCCAGCCAGGAGGCGCTGGCACAGCAGCTTAAGCGGGTGGAGGATGCCGGGATCCCGGTGGTGGTGATCCCGGGCAATCACGACATTAACAATGCAAAGGCCTGCTCCTTTATAGGGGAGGACAGGGTGCCTGCGGAACCTACCAGCCCGGAGCAGTTTGCCAGGATCTATGAGGAGTTCGGCTATGGGGAAGCCCTTAGCAGAGATCCGGCTTCTTTAAGCTATACCTATCAGCTGACAGACGGCACATGGCTTTTGATGCTGGACAGCTGCCAATATGAAGATGGCGCGCTGGTAGGCGGGATGATACGGGGAGAGACATACCAGTGGATCGACGAGGTGATGGAGGAGGCATGGAACCAGGAGCGGAAAGTGATCGCTGTCAGCCATCACAATCTGCTGGACGAGAGCCGGATCTACGAGGAGGACTGTACTATCGAGCACTCGGAGGAGTTGGAGAGAAAGCTGGACGAGTGGGGCATAGGTCTGTTCTTAAGCGGTCATCTCCATGTTCAGCACTACAAGACCTCCCAGAGATACGCCATCGACGAGATCGTGACATCCGCTCTCTGCGTGTCTCCATGCCAATATGGGGTTCTGCAGTTTTTTGGCCCTGAGAACTATTATTATGCCACAGAGGTGACAGATGTGACGGACTGGGCGGATCAGAAGTCCAATCCGGACCGGAACCTTCAGGATTTTGGCCAGTATGCCGACGCGTTCCTCCAGGAGATCTTTTACAACAAGGCCAGACATGAGCTGGAAGGTAAAGGGTTGAGTCCAGATGAAATAAGAAGCATGGCGGAAATCTATGCTATGCTTAATGTAAGAGCGGTAGGCGGAAGGGCCTATGAGATAAAGGACTATGTAATGGCCACGCCGTACTATGAGCTGTGGCAGCAGTACGACCGTACCAGTATTTTGTGCATGTACATGAATGAGATACTGGAGGACGCGGTGGTAGATTATAATGAGAAGAGCAGGCCATAGAAAAAAGGTCTGCCATAGACGGTACAGCCTGGGCCCGGCTGTACCGTTTCTTTGTATAGAGTGAAGAATCTAATCCTGCCGCGTGTTCAGATATTCCAGGATACCCATATGGATGGTCCATGCCAGACGGTCCTGGTATTCCTCTGTGTTTAACAGGGCGGCTTCTTTCTGGTTGCTTAAAAAGCCACATTCCACGATAACGATGGGGGAGCGGACGTGGAGAAGGAGATAGTAATTGTCATTGGCCTTGGCAACACGCCGATTACGTTCCCCCAGGACCAAATCAAACCGTTTTTGCAGAATTTCCGCCAGACGTTTGCCGTTCTCCGAGTTTTTGTAATAGAAGACCTGACCACCGTTTATGGATTCCTCATGGTAGCTGTTCTGGTGGATGCTGACAGTGAGGGCCGGAGCTGTCTTGTTGATCAGGTCGCACCTGCCTTTCATATCCGCCATTTTCTTGTTGCTGTCATCTTCATCATATAGGCCATGATCGCTGTCTCTGGTCATCACCACGGTCACGTCCGATTTCTCCAGATATGCTTTTAGTTTTTGGGCGATCTGCAGGTTTATGTCTTTTTCCAGGCTGCCGTCAACGCCGATCTTGCCGGGATCCCAGCCTCCGTGTCCGATATCCACTACCACAACCGGTTTGGCAGTTCCGGTAAAAGAGGAGGCTTGTGCGGATGTCAGCATGGCTGCCTGGCGGGACATATGATAGATGAAAAAAAGAAGCAGTATGGTCATGATCAGTTCGGTCCCTGACAAAAGAGAGAGCTTTTTGGCAGAGGGCGAAGTTTGCTTTGTAGAGTTCAAGGCCTGCTCCCAGGAGGGTTCTTGTTTTAAATATATCCTGAAAACAGAAAAAAAGAACTGTGGTTGCAATACCGGTCCGGTTTATGGTAAAATGTCACCTGATATCTATAGTGATCACGTGACTAAGAAGAGAAGAAGGATTGGATATGAAGACCAAGATGGTTTCGATTGACAGGGCGGCGTTTTGTGACGCTGACCTTGCAGAGGCAGCCCGGATCCTTGGCAGAGGCGGCTTGGTGGCTTTTCCTACGGAGACAGTCTACGGGCTGGGGGCCAACGCTCTGGATGAACAGGCGGCAGCCAAGATCTACGAGGCGAAAGGAAGACCATCAGATAACCCCCTCATCGCCCATATAGCAAAGCGGTCGGATCTGGAAGTGCTGGTTAAGGAGATTCCGGAAGCCGCGAAAAAACTGATGGACGCCTATTGGCCGGGGCCGCTGACCATGATTTTTTACAAGAGCAGCCTGGTGCCGTATACTACCACAGGAGGGCTGGACACCGTGGCGGTGAGGATGCCAGACGACGCCATTGCCCGCCGCCTTATAGAGCTGGCGGGGGTTCCCGTCGCGGCTCCCAGCGCCAACACGTCAGGGCGTCCAAGCCCCACGGCGGCAGATCATGTGCTTCAGGATATGGACGGACGGATCGAGATGATCGTGGACGGCGGCCCTGTAGGCATCGGGGTGGAATCCACCATCGTGGATGTGACAGAAGAGACACCGGTGCTTCTAAGGCCCGGCGCCATTACCATGGAGATGCTGCATGAGACCGTGGGCACGGTGGAGATAGATCCGGCCATAGCAGGAGGTGGGGATCCGGAGGCAAGGCCAAAAGCTCCGGGGATGAAATACCGCCACTACGCGCCAAGGGCGGAGCTTACGCTGGTTGAGGATAAAGAGTGGGAAGGAAGCAAGGTAAGCGCCAAAGTCATAGAAACCATAAAAGACCTTGTAAGAGACAGCGGCGAGAGAGGGCGCAAAGCCGGGATCATATGCACGGACGAGACAAAACATCTGTATCAGGAGGGAGCTGTGATCCGAAGCCTGGGACGGCGGGATAAAGAAGAGACCATTGCCCGCAGCCTGTTTGGGGTGCTGAGAGAATTTGACAGCCTGGATGTTGACGACATTTACTCCGAAAGCTTTTTGGAGGATCATCTGGGACAGGCGATTATGAACCGTTTAAAAAAAGCAGCAGGTTACCATATTAGGAAAGTCTGACCATCATGAAAATAGTATTAGCAGCCATCAATGCAAAGTATATCCATTCCAACCTGGGAGTGCACAGCCTGAAAGCCTATGGGGAGCAGGAGCTTGCCAAAAGGGGGAGGCCTGACATCCGGATCGAGATCGGAGAATATACCATCAACCATCAGACAGACCATATCTTACAGGATATTTATAAAAGAAAACCGGATATGGTGGGATTTTCCTGCTATATCTGGAATATTACTTATGTGAGGCAGCTGGCGGGGGATCTTGTAAAAGTGCTGCCAAAGGTAAGGATCTGGCTGGGCGGGCCAGAGGTCTCCTATGACGCGGAAACCATTCTGGCCAGGGAGCCGGCGGTGGAAGGGGTCATGGTGGGAGAAGGGGAGAGGACTTTTGCGGAATTGATCCTCACACTGGGCCAGAAAGAGGGACGCGGGGGCCAGGGTGGGCTGGAGGATATTTCTGGAATTGTCTTTCGCGACAGCCTTGGACAGATAAAGGCAGGGCCTCCAAGACCACTTATGTCCATGGACGACATTCCTTTTCCCTACAAAAGCCTGGAGGAAATGGAACACAGGATCATCTACTATGAAAGCAGCAGAGGGTGTCCTTATTCATGCAGCTACTGTCTGTCCTCCATTGACAGAACCGTGCGGTTTCGGAGTCTGGAGCTGGTGAGGCGAGAACTGAAGTTCTTTTTGGAACAAAAAGTTCCACAGGTAAAATTTGTGGATCGGACTTTTAACTGCAAAAAAAGCCATTGTCTGGCAATTTGGAAGTTTTTGCTGGAGCATGACAACCAGATCACCAATTTTCATTTTGAGATTTCCGGTGACCTGATCGATGAGGAGCAGCTGGAGATCCTAAAGCAGATGAGGCCCGGGCTGGTTCAGCTGGAGATCGGTGTGCAGACCGTGAATCCGGCGACTATCAGAGAGATACGAAGAAACATGAATCTGGACAGATTAGAGGAAGTGGTGAGTACCATCAGGGGATATGCCAATATCCACCAGCACCTGGATCTGATCGCCGGGCTGCCTTATGAAAATATGGGAAGCTTCCGCAAGTCTTTTGACCGGGTATTTCGCATGGGGCCTGACCAGCTTCAGCTGGGATTTCTGAAAGTGCTGAAAGGTGCCTATATGGCCCAGGCCGCCGGGTATTACGGCCTTTATTTTCATGAGGAGCCGCCCTACGAAGTGCTGTGTACCAGATGGCTGGACTATGGGGAGATCCTGGAACTGAAAATGGTGGAAGAGATGGTGGAGATCTACTATAACAGCAGCCAGTTTGTGTACACGTTGAGGGAGATGGTCAGCCGCCGGAAGTCTCCTTATGGTATGTTTCGGGAGCTGGGAGAGTACTATGGAGCCCATCGTCTTAACACGGTCAGCCACAGCCGGCTGGCCAGGTATGAGATCCTGTACGATTTTTTAAAAGAAGCAGATCCACAGCGAATCCGGATCTATCAGGATTGTCTGATGTATGATTTGTATCTGCGGGAAAATATAAAAAGTCGACCCCGCTTCGCTCCGGATCAGACCAGATACAAAGCCGCTGTCCGGGAGTTTTTTATGAAAGAGCGCAAAACTCCCGGCTTTCTGAAAGGACAGGAGACTTATGATTCCAGGCAGATAGGTAAAATGGCCCATATTGAGGTTATGAGCGACGGAAGGATGGTCCTGTTTGATTACAGAAAACGCAGTCTGCTAAACCACAACGCGAAAGCAGTGATCATAGGCATGTGGGACGCGTGTAGTGGCTGCGCGGTTTGGCAGGAAGTGGCTGAAAAAGACGAAAACAGGTCTTGCATCAATGGGTAAAATGTCATAGAATATATCTAACTGTGCAGATGGATTCCATAACCGGAATAAAAATTTTAGATTGAAGGATAAAATCGGGCCACAGTACGGAAGAATAATAAAGAGGTGAGTAGAGATGATGTTTGATTTCAATAATAAAAAGAACAGAAAAATCGTGTCTTCCATTATTGTGATCCTGTTGGTTTTGGCAATGGTGGCACCCATGGTCTTAAGCGCCCTGAACTACTAAAGAATGGCATAAATTCAGTAGGCTGAGGGAGAGATTATGAGAAAATGGATATGGGCAGCAGGATTGACGGCTGCGCTTTTAAGTCTTCCGTGGAGGCGGCCGGAGGCGGCCTGGGCGGCAGTGGTGCCGGAAGGGCTTTCGGTTGGCGGTCAGAACCTGGCAGGCCTTGGGGAGGAGGAGGCAAGGCAGAAAGCAGAGGAGATCGCCGCGTCCATGAAAGCGCAGACCATTACTTTGGATGTGGACGGGACTACGGTGGACACCACGGCAGAGGGATTAGGCTATGAGTGGGCAAATCCCAGTGTGGTGGAAGATACCATAAAAGAATATCATACAGGAAATATCATACAACGTTATATGAAACAAAAAGACGTAAGCCGCCAACCCATTGACCTGGTTGTGCGTTTAACGGTGGATGAGGCAGCGCTGCAGAATATTCTGGGGCAGCTGTGTACTCCGCTCCAGAGGGAGGCAGCAGACGCGTCTATCACCAGGGAGAATGGCCAGTTTGTGGTGACGCCTTCCCAGAGTGGCCTTGTGGTGGATCTGCCCCAGACCGCGGCCATGGTACAGCAGGAGGTCCAGGGTGGTTTGAGGGAGCCTGCCTTTGTAAAGGCAGCGGTTGCGGTTTCGGAGCCGGTAAAGACCACAGAGATGCTGTCCCAGATCCAGGATGTGCTGGGGACCTTTTCCACGGATTTTAGCAGCAGCAGCCGGGCGAGGGCCACAAACCTCCAGGTAGGTTCCTCAAAGATCAACGGCCGTGTGCTGATGCCCGGGGAAACCCTGTCTGGCTATGAATGTATGCAGCCCTTTACCACGGCTAACGGATACGCCACGGCAGCGGCCTATGAAAACGGCCAGGTGGTGGACAGCGTAGGCGGAGGCGTGTGCCAGATCGCCACCACGCTGTACAACGCGGCGCTGTTTGCGGAGCTGGAGATCACCCAGAGACAGAATCACTCCATGATCGTCAGCTATGTGCCGCCATCCAACGATGCGGCCATAGCCGGCACATATAAAGATATCAAGGTCACAAACCCTTATGACACCCCGATCTATGTGGAAGGCGGTACCAGCGGCAGGACCCTTACCTTTACCATCTACGGCAAAGAGACCAGACCCGCCAACCGGACGTTAAAGTTCCAGTCCGAGACATTGAGTGTTCATGGGGCCGGGGAACCGATTACCAAAGTTGACCCGTCCCTTGCGCCGGGGGCCAGGGTTCGGGTGCAGTCAGCCCACCAGGGCTTAAAGTCCAGACTGTGGAAATGTGTGTATATAGACGGGGTGGAGACAGAGAGGACCTTGCTCCACACAGATACGTATAATGCGTCCAAGGCTGTGTACCGGGTAGGCCCTCCAGCGCCCGCAGCGGCTCCGGCGCCTGCTGTTCCGGCAGAGAACATTCCTGGCCAGGAGGCGGGAGGCGAGGGCGCGGCGGAAGCGGCTCCGGCTCCCACAGAGCAGCCGGCCGCTCCGGAGACGCCTGCCCCGGTGCAGCCGGCTGCTCCGGAGGCCGCTCCACCTCAGCAGCCGACGCCTGTGGAGGGCTTGGAAGGCGGCCCTGGGATCATGGGCTGACTTGTCTTTGGGCGGCGGGAGTGAAAGGAAGATCATAGGATGTGCGGGATACAGCGGGAGCCGAGAGGAACCATGACCCCTGGCCAGGACCTGGTGGCCGCCGGGTGGGCGGGCCGGGAGGGAGCCAGAAGGATCAGCTTCTTTCGGGAGAAGGAGCTTCTCTCCCGGTTTTCGGGAGACTATATAGAACTGATGCGGCGGAGGGATGAAACTCCCGTAGACAGCAGCTGCATACCGTGGCGGGAGTACGGGGCCACGGAGTGGGAGGAAGTGAGCGAGGGCGGTATTTTTACCGCCCTTTGGAATCTGTCAGGGGCGTACAGGCTGGGATTTATCGTTGACCTGTACAGGATTCCCGTGAGACAGGAGACGATAGAGGTCTGTGAGCAGTATGACGTAAACCCCTACCGTCTGCTTAGCTCAAACTGTGTCGTCGCGGTTTCGGACCATGGCTGGAAGCTGTGTGAGAGACTGGCAGAAAGGGGCGTAAAGGCGGCTGTCATAGGCAGAGTGAACGGGGGCATAAAAAGAGAAGTCTGGTATGGCCAGGTGAGAGGCTTTATGGAGCGGCCCCGGGAAGATGAGATTCGAAAGATCATACAGGAGGTATTGTGATGAGAGAGAAGATTTTAGCAGTCATGGAGAAGAACAGCAGGATCGATATTAAAGATCTGGCTGTTCTCCTGGGAGAGAGCGAGATCGCAGTTGCCAATGAGATCGCGGATATGGAGAAGGAGCATGTGATCTGCGGTTATCACACGCTGATCAACTGGGACAATACCAGTGAGGAAAAGGTGGTGGCGCTGATCGAGGTGAAGGTGACTCCCCAGAGGGGCATGGGCTTTGACAAGATCGCGGAGCGGATCTACCAGTACAGTGAGGTCAACGCCGTGTATCTCATGTCCGGGGCCTACGATTTTACGGTGTTTATCGAGGGGAAGACCATGCGGCAGGTGGCCCAGTTTGTGTCGGAGAAGCTGTCCCCCATGGAGTCTGTGCTCAGCACGGCCACCCATTTTGTTTTGAAAAAATACAAGGACCACGGAACCGTGCTGGTGCAGGAGGTCCAGGATGAAAGGATGCTGATTACCCCATGAGAAATCCATTATCCGATGTAATCACGGCCATCGAGCCGTCAGGGATCCGGAAATTTTTTGATATAGTCAGTGAGATGAAGGACGCCATTTCCCTGGGCGTGGGCGAGCCGGATTTTGACACGCCGTGGCATATCCGGGAGGAGGGCATCTACTCCCTGGAAAAGGGAAAGACATTCTACACATCCAACGCGGGATTAAGAGAACTGAGGGTGGAGATCACCAACTACTTAAAGCGCCGATGCAATCTTACTTACGACCCGGACAAGGAGCTTCTGGTGACTGTAGGAGGCAGCGAGGCCATTGACATTGCCCTGCGGGCCATGCTGAATCCCGGAGATGAGGTGCTGATCCCCCAGCCCAGCTTTGTGTCCTATCTGCCCTGCACCATTCTGGCAGGGGGAAAGCCGGTGGTCATCGAGCTGGAGGAAAAAGACCAGTTCAGGCTGACTCCAAAGAAGCTGAGGGAGAAGATCACGGACAAGACCAAGATCCTTATTATGCCCTTCCCCAACAATCCGACGGGGGCTGTCATGAGAAGGGAAGACCTGGAGGCGGTTGCCCAGATTATTCTGGAGCATGACCTGTTTGTGCTGTCTGACGAGATCTACTGTGAATTGACCTTCGGCTCAGAGCGCCATGTTTCCATCGCCTCCCTGCCCGGCATGCAGGAGAGAACCGTGCTGATTAACGGGTTCTCCAAGTCCTACGCCATGACCGGATGGCGGCTGGGATATGCGGCGGCTCCCCATGTGATTCAGGAGCAGATGCTTAAGATCCACCAGTTTGCCATCATGTGCGCCCCCACCACCAGCCAGTACGCGGCCATTTCAGCCGTGAGGGACGGGGACGGGGATGTGGAGATGATGCGGGAATCCTATGACCAGAGGCGGCGGTTTGTGCTCCACGCGTTTGAGGAGATGGGGCTTAGGTGCTTTGAGCCAAACGGGGCTTTCTACGCCTTCCCCAGCATCAAGCGGTTCGGCATGACATCCGATGAGTTTGCCACCCGGTTTTTGCAGGAGGAGAAGGTGGCAGTGGTTCCGGGAACCGCCTTCGGCGCTTGCGGGGAGGGATTTCTGCGGGTGTCCTACGCTTACTCCTTAAAGAGTCTGAAGGAGGCGTTAGGGCGCATGGAACGGTTTGTGAAGCGGCTTGACGGAAAGGTCTGAGAATGAATATTGTACTGTTTGAACCGGAGATACCTGCCAACACGGGCAATATCGGACGAACCTGTGTGGCGACCAACACCAGGCTCCACCTTATAGAGCCCCTGGGCTTTAAGATCAACGAGAAGGCCAGAAAGCGGGCAGGTCTTGATTACTGGGATATGCTGGATGTGGTCGTGTACTGCAACTTCGAGGATTTTTTGGAGCGGAATCCGGGGGCAAAGATCTATATGGCCACCACCAAAGCCCACAAGGTGTACACGGAGGCTGCCTATGAACCGGGCTGCTATATTATGTTCGGCAAGGAGAGCGCGGGGATTCCGGAGGAGCTTCTTTTGGAGTACCAGGAAAACTGTGTGCGGATTCCCATGTGGGGCGACATCCGCTCCCTGAATCTGTCCAACGCGGTGTCCGTGGTACTGTACGAAGCCTTGCGTCAGAACGGATTTGAGAAGATGACCATGGAAGGGGAGCTGCATCGGCTTAGCTGGAGGGAATAGTCCATGATAACTGGGAGAGCGTTCAGGATCGAGGGGGCGGATGTCAGGGATTACCAGATGTTTGCGGATATCATCCAGACTGTGTGGAACGGTCTGGATAGAAAGGACTGGTTCGTGGCGGACAACGCGGAGTATACCTATGAGATGCTAGGCAGCGGCAGAGGTATCGGGTATAAGGCTGTGGATATGGACACCGGTGAGACTGCCGGGGTTTTTATGGCTACAATACCCGGAATGGGCCAAGAGAATCTAGGCCGGGACGCAGGGCTGGCTGATGGGGAACTTTCCCTGGTGGCCCATATGGATTCCATAGCGATACTGCCAAAGTACCGGGGACACAAACTTCAATATCGCCTGATGCAGACAGCGGAGGGAGATCTGAGAGCAAAGGGATTTAAGTATCTGATGTGTACGGTCCACCCGGATAACTGTTACAGCAGGGATAATATTGTCAGCCAGGGATATGAGTCTGTGGCGGTGAAGGAGAAGTACGGCGGATATGTGAGGGAGATTTTTTTGAAGTGTTTAAAGGAGTCATAAAAGTTAAATATCCCCTGGAAATTAACCGGGGGATATTCTAACCATCTACAACGACATCTCCACCAAATGGGCTACCGCGATCTCATCATCTTCCCGAAATCCCTGGGCCGACACCTGAATATCATATACATACTGAGGCTCTAAGCCCAGTTCCGAAGCAATCTCCCCAACTGTTTTCCCATCTTTACCAAGGGCCAGTACACGATGCACGTCCCCAGTGATCTTGCGAAACCGCTGGGCCTGTTTGCGGGAGACTTTTCCCACATGATCTGTCCCTGGTTCTTCCTCATCCATAAAATCTTCCAGCCTAAACTCCGGTCGGTCCGGCTGATCCTGATAATATTCTTCGGTCATCTCCCAGTCAATCTGAGGCCTGTCATTAGGATCCATTTCTCAAAAACCTCCTTGTATTAGATCGTGATCAACGTATAAGGAATCTGGTTAGCTGTCAGCATCTGTGCCTCCCTTTGGTGGCAGGTAAAGATGATGATCTGTCCGGGGTAGGCAGAGGACAGCCATTTTAGAGCGCTCCGCAGCCGGTCCTCATCATACAATACAAAGCTGTCATCAAACACCAGGGGCATCTGCTCCTTGGCCTCGTTCTGGATCAGCCTGGCCGCCGCCAGCCGCAGAGCCAGATAGATCTGATCCATGGTCCCGCTGCTGACCTGCTCCAAAGGCACCAGCTTAGAGGGCGTATTCATAAAAGCATTGAGATTTTCATCAATGCTCATGCTGGTATAAATCCCACCGGTGATACCACCGATAAGCTCCGAGGCAGTCTTGTTCAGATAAAACCCAAAAGAGTCCCGGATGGAAGCTGACAGTTCTGTCATCGTATCCCGGGCCAGATCGATGGCCGCGATCTCCTGGGAGATCCGGTCGTTTTCAGCCAGGGTGCGCCGCAGCACCTCCATCTGTGTCTTGTAATTAGACAAGATCTCCAGCTTCTTTTCCAACTCCCATTGAAGCTTCTGCTGTTTTTCAATGATCTCGCTGCAGCTGTTCTGTTTCTCCTGCAAAGCGGAGATGTCGCTGGTCAGCTGGGCAATATTCTCCTCAGACTTGTCCATGGCAGCGCTTAATCTCTGGAATTCCGCCATACGCGCCAGAAACGCGTCCATAGCCTCCTGGGAGATGGTCTTATCTCCTAAGTGTCTGGAAAAAGATTCCTGAAGAACCTGGGCGGACAGGGCCAGCTCCTTTTTCAGCCGTTTGCCCTTCCACAGAGAAAGAGCTCCCGCCAGGCAGAGAAGGGCAGAAAGCACAGCCATAACCGCAAAGACAGCCGCTGCCGGGAAATCCACATTGTAGTCAAAAAGGAGATCCGTAATAGGGTTCCACTCCCCCAGAGTATAAAAATACGCGCCGCAGGCAAAACAGCAGGCGGCAAGTAAAAATATGGCTATGGGGAAAAACCGGCGGGACGTTTTCTCAGAGGATGCCTTTGTCCCCTGATAATCCCGGTATACATCCTGAGTCCGCTCCTGGTAATCCTGGATGGACTGGATATCTGTAAACTGATTCTGGCTTAAGACCTGACGCCCCCGGGCCACCTTTTGGAGGAGAGACTCCTTCTCCGCCTGTTTTTCCTCAATCTGGGTTCGGGCGCCGGCCCGCATCTGCTGGTATGCAGGAAGCTGGTTTACATACTCAGGGGCTGATATCTCCTTCTCAAGAGCCTTGATCTCCCCCAAAAGGGAGGTGTAAGACCGGGCTGCCTCCGGAACAAGCTGGGCCTCCAGCTCCTTTTTCTGCGCCTTTAAAAAATCCGTGGCCTTGGTGATGGTCAGGTCCATGTTGCCCGTATTGTTCATGTTGGCAATATAATTTTTCAGACGCCGGCATGGTGTCGGAGCTGAAAAATTATATTGCCAACATGAACAATAC
>ERZ779624.364-NODE-364-length-14950-cov-5.133468_pt1 | contig 14950 bp, 8 predicted proteins | sample MGYA00514190_ERZ779624 | MGnify/ENA primary metagenome ERZ779624 (study PRJEB29562, sample SAMEA4376706) | mouse gut metagenome | isolation source: Cecum | study: EMG produced TPA metagenomics assembly of the A DSS colitis mouse model was used to assess the... | reverse complement strand
TTCCTTCAACAGGGTGAAGGACGCGGCCTCGCTGGGCTCCGACGCCCCTTCGTCCGGGATGAAGTCCCCCAGGTGGGAGTCCTCCTCCTCGCCGATGGGGGTTTCCAGGGACACGGGTTCTTGGGCGATCTTCATGATCTCCCGCACCTTGTCCACGGGCATGTTCATCTCCGCGGCAATCTCGTTGGGGGAGGGGTCGTGTCCCAGCTCCTGGAGGAGCTGGCGGCTGACCCGGATGACTTTGTTGATGGTCTCCACCATGTGGACGGGAATGCGGATGGTCCTGGCCTGGTCGGCAATGGCCCTGGTAATGGCCTGGCGGATCCACCAGGTAGCATAGGTGCTGAATTTGTACCCCTTTGTGTAGTCAAATTTCTCCACAGCCTTAATAAGCCCCAGATTCCCCTCCTGGATCAGATCCAGAAACTGCATCCCCCGCCCTACGTACCGCTTGGCGATGCTGACCACCAGCCGCAGGTTTGCCTCCGCCAGGATCTTTTTGGCATCCTCATCCCCAAGCTCGATCCTCCTGGCCAGCCAGGTCTCCTCCTCCAGAGACAAAAGGGGCACTTTGCCGATCTCCTTCAAATACATGCGCACCGGGTCCTCGATGCCGACGCCCTCGGGAACGGACAAGTCGATCTTCTCCAGGTCGATCTCCTCCTCGTGGTCCAGGTCCATCTCCTCCTCCGCGAAAAGGTCCCCGTCCATCTCCCCCTCGTCCCCAAGCCTTAGGACGTCCACCTTGTTGGCTTCCAAAAAGTCGTAGATCTTGTCCAGCCGGTCCCCGTCCAGCGTCTCCCCGGAAAAAAAATCCAGCACCTCCCGGTTTTCCAGCACGTTTTTCTTCTTTCTGGCCTCCCCCAACAATAATGCCAGCTTCTCCTCAAAACCCAATGTCTTCTCGTCCATACGGTCCAACCTTTCCATAGTCTCCCTATAGTGTTGCCTCAATCAAGGGAAATATGCAGGCGCTTTAACTCGCTTTGCGCCCGGATGATATCCTGCATCTGCGCGATGTCCGTGGCCGTCCTGCTGGCCTCGTCAAGACTGTTCTTCTTTACCTTGTACACAGTCTCCGTAAACGCCTTATTCTGTTCCTCCCCGGACAGAGACTCCTTAAGCCTGGCGTGAAACAGCGAAGCCACGGTCTTGTACTCTTCCTGGTCATTGATAAAATGATCCAGGATGGCCGCCGGGTTCACTTCCCCCCTGGCATGGCTCTCAAACACCATGGCCGCCACCTTGTGGTACAAATCCTCCTTAAAATCATCCGGGGTTATAATGCCGTCGATCTTGTCAAACAGCCTTGGCTCCTCGATCAGCCAGGTGAGAAGAAGTCTCTGGGACTTTTTAGGCCCGTCCTCCTTCTCCTTTTTCCGTTGTTCCTGGTAAGAGGAAGGCTTTGGCTGCGCTCCCGCCGCCGGGCCTGTCCCCAGCCTGCTGCCCAGGCTGTTTACCAGCTTTTTAAGATCCTGGTAATTGATCATATGCTCCCTGGACACGGCCTGTATGTAATTGTCCCGCTCCAGGGCCTCCCGAAACTCCAAAAGTTTTCTGGCCGCGCTGTTGTAAAACCGGGTCTTCTGCTCCGGATCTTCCAGGTTAAACTCCTTCTTAAGTACGTCGATCTCAAACAGAAAGCTGTTTTTCGCCTCCCTGATCCGCTGCCGAAAGGCGTCCGCGCCCAGATTCTTTATAAACTCGTCCGGGTCCTTGTAGGGCTCCATGTTCAGCACCTTGGCGCTGACCCCCGCTTCCTTCAGGATGGGAATGGCCCTCAAAGCCGCCTTGACGCCTGCCCCATCGCTGTCGTAGGTCAGGATCACCTGGTCCGTGTACCGCTTTATGAGGGAGGCGTGCTGGGAAGTAAAGGCCGTCCCCAGGGAAGCCACCGCGTTGGTAAACCCGGCCTGGTGCATGGCGATCACATCCATATATCCCTCACAGATAAGCAGATACTTTTCCCTGGAGCTTTTGGCGTAGTTGAGCCCGTACAGATTGCGGCTCTTGTCAAACAGCCTGGTCTCCGGGGAATTTAAATATTTGGGCGTCCCGTCCCCCATGACCCGGCCTCCGAACCCGATGACCCGGTTATTCACATCCATAATGGGAAACATGACCCGGTTCCAGAACTTGTCATGGGTCCCCCGCTCCTCGATGGTCACCAGCCCAGTCTCCTTAAGGATACCGTCCCCATACCCTTTATCCCGCAGATACCGGTACAGATCGGCCCCGGTCTTGTTGGCAAACCCCAGCCCAAACCTGCGGATGGTGTCGTCCCCAAGCTGCCGCCCCCGCAGGTAATCGTACCCCGCCTTTCCCTGAGGATGCTTTAACTGGTAATAAAAATAGTTGGCCGCCAGCTTATTGATCTCCAAAAGCGTGGCCTTTAAGTCCGCCTGGGCCCGGACCTCCTTTGACAGCTCCTCCTTTGGAAGCGCCACCCCGACCCTGGCGGCCAGGACCTCCAATGCCTCGGGAACCGAGTAATGTTCGTATTCCATGAGAAAAGTGATGGCGTTGCCCCCAGCCCCGCATCCAAAGCAATAGTACATCTGCTTGCCCGGAGACACTGAGAAGGACGGGGACTTCTCATTGTGAAAAGGGCACAGCCCAAAATAGTTGCTGCCCTTTTTCTGCAGCTTCACATACCCCGAAACAATATCTACAATATCTGTCCTGGTCCTTACTTCCTCTACAATCTCTTCCGGATAAAACATAAGCCACTCCTATCTGTCATTCCCCTATGTCAAACACGCGCTAAAGCGCCTTCCATGATTTCGGCACAAACAGTTCCTCAAACATGTCAATTGCAAAGCGGTCGCTCATACCCGCGATGTAGTCGCAGACCACCCGCTCCTTTGTCTCCCCTCTCTCCTCCATAAGCCACAGATACTCCCCGGGAAGGATCTCCACATGTTCCATGTAGTACTCATACAAAAACTGTATCATCCTCTGAGCCCGCCCCTCCTCGGCCTTGGCAATGCTGTTGGAGTACACGGTGTTGAACATCCACGCCCGCAGATCCTTCATGGCCTTCTCCATAGGAGGGGACATGACAATAGCAGGCTTTCCCTGGCTGTTGGCGATAATGTCCCGGATCATGGTGTTGAGCCGCTCCCGCACACTGTGTCCTAAAATATCGGTGTACTCCCCGGGCAGGTCCTCCTCCTTAAAGATCCTGGCCCGGATAGCGTCGTCAATATCATGGTTTATATAGGCGATCTTGTCGGAAAGCCGCACGATATGGCCCTCCAGGGTAGACGGTTTGGCGGAAAGCCCGTGGTTTAAGATCCCGTCCCTGACCTCCCATGTCAAATTCAGTCCCTGGCCGTCTTTCTCCAGCACCTCCACCAGCCTGACGCTCTGCCTGCTGTGAGAAAACCCGTGGCTGCACAGTTTATTTAGGATCTCCTCCCCGGAGTGGCCAAAGGGCGTATGCCCTAAGTCATGGCCCAGGGCAATGGCTTCGGCCAGGCTCTCGTTCATGTAGAGGGATCTGGCGATGGTCCTGGCGATCTGAGCCACCTCCAGAGTGTGAGTCAGGCGCGTCCTGTAATGATCCCCCTCCGGAGCCAGAAACACCTGGGTTTTGTGCTTTAACCTGCGGAAGGACTTGGAGTGCAGGATCCTGTCCCGGTCCCTCTGATACTCCGGCCTAATGTCGCACAGTCTCTCCGGCTTGTCCCTCCCCCTCGTATTTTTGCTCAGGGCAGCATAGGGGCTTAAAACCTGCTCCTCCAGCTGCTCCATGGATTCTCTGATGGTCAAACTTCTCCCCTCCCCTTCTCTCATATCCCCGTTTCGACGGCTTCCACCCCTTTTCCCCTGATCTGCCCGGATGAAGCCCTCTTCTTCAAAGTCTTTAACTATATTATATTTCCAAACCCTCAAGTTTACCACTAAATATTAGATAAAATATCCCTTTCTTTTTTATGATATCATTATACAGGAAAGGGGGGCTCAATACAAGTGAGCAAGGGCTATTGCACTGATGTTCAAAACCCATCCCTGCAACAGCCCCTGTCATCACTGCCAATATCCCCTTTCCTATCTCACAAACCTCTTCATCTTCGATCTTGGAACCAGCGCCTTAAATCCGCGGCTCTCCCCCGTGTCGGGGTCTGTCTCGCAGCACCGCTCCCACAGCCTTGTAACCGCGATCCTGCTAAGGCCTGTGACGCAGAGGATCTCCCTGGCCGTGCCGCCCTTCAGATACAGCTCCAGGGCTCTCCGCCTGGTTCTGTACACACACCGCTCCGCTATGGTCAGCTCGCTCTCATCAATCTCCGCCCACTTCTCCGGCTGTATTGCTGCCAACACTATCAGCCCCTTTCTCCTGCCTGTCTGCCTGTGTCAGTCCTCTGCTTTCCTGTTCCTTTTCTTCCCCCCGGGGCGTCTCTTCCGGTCCTTCCTCACTCTCCCCCGTCTTCTCCTTTGTCTGTGTCTCCTGGCTCTCTTTGCCTTCCTCCGCGGCCTGGGCATCGGACTTTCCTCTCTTTTTCTTTCTCCCTGCCAAAACCGCCCAGATTCCTGCCAGCACAGCCGCGCCGCCGGCCAGGGCCACCCAAAGGGCCGTATTTTTCTCCGGCTCCAGCACCGCGAACTCTCCCGAGCCGCTCATCTCAAACACCAGGTAAGGTCCGTCCCTTCTGCTGTCTGCCATACGGACGCTGCCGTCCTCCACAAGGCCGATGACCGCGTCCTTCCCATACCCGTCGGCCAATACGTGGACCGTGATGGTCTCCGGTTCCGGCACGCCCTTTGGCTGGGTGATGGAATACTGGTACACGCCCTTGACCTTTAACCCCTCAGGGATTGGCCATACTTCCTCTCTGACCCGGTTCTCCTCCTCATTCCCGCCCTGCTTTTCCAGGACAAGGGATGTGCCGGGATAGAAATTGGCCTCCGCCAAAAGTACAGGCATCTTGTCATCCGAGGAGGCGATGGTGGTGTTCCAGGCCCTGTACTCTGCCATAACCTTCTGATTTCCTTTAATGCAGGACAGATCCTTCTCCTCCCACACATAGTAGTACCCGTCCTTCTGGGGCACCTGGGGGATCTCATCCTTTGGCACGCCGGTGCCGTACTCGCAATTTACGGTCTTTAACACCTGATCCTCCACCTGGAAGGTAACTGTCAGGATGCCGAACTCCTCCGGCATACCCTCCATATCCTTAAAACTATCGTAGGGAAGCCCCTGGGCCTGGCCCTCATACGTCACACCGTCCAGAGCGCCTATGTTCTCATCCACATAAAAATTGCCCTGGATGACGCCCTCCTCATCAGCCTCCCCGGCCACTGCGCCCAGCCACTGCTTATCCGGGTTCACAAAAGAGACCATGGAAAAATTGTCCAGGATATCCGTTCCCCAGCCCGCGATGCCCCCCGCGTAATCATTGGCGTCAATGGTACACATATTGTAATTGCGCCGAAGCACGTAGGCGCTGCTTCCTGTGATTCCCCCTGCATAATTGCCGTCCTCGGCCGTGATGTCCCCAAAATTCTGATTCTGGATCAGAGCTCCCAGGTTTGCCTTTCCCACAATGCCACCCGCGTAATCATTGACCACGGTAATGTGTTCCTGATTCTTGCACTCCAGCACAATGGCTTTCAGGTTGCGGGTCACATTTAAGGTCCGCTCCTCTTTGGCCTCCAGATCCTGCTCCGGGTCCAGGCTGGTCTCCAGGCCGATGATGCCCGCAATACCCCCTGCCTGGTAGTCCGCAGAGACCTCTCCCTTATTTTCGCAGCCGTTTATCATTCCCAGATCCAGGCCGTCGCCCTCAAGGTCGGACACGTCCTCAAACAGCTCCCGATCCTCCTTGGCCCGGTCCACGCCGTCGGAGATGGTTCCCCGTATCTGGTCGATCTGGTCCTCGATCTGCCGTTTCTGGTTCCGGATCTGGTTCCTGCTGTCCCGCAGCCCGTCGGTCAGGGCGTGCATGCTGCTTGAGATGGCGTCTACCTGGGCCGTCATCTCCTCGTCCATGCTGTGAAGGTCCCCCCTGGCTTTGTCCGTGTTGACCCGCACAATGTCGATCAGGGTGTTGGTCTCCACCTGCAGCTCTTCCAGGTCGTCCCCAAAATCTTCCACCTGGTTTACCGTGTTTCTGGGAGCGTTGGCGGCCAGCCAGGCCACCTCCGCCTGAAGCTCATCCCCATACTTTGCCAGCTGCTCCAGCTGTTCCAGCCTCTTTTTCAGCCACGCGGCCAGCTCATCCGGCTGGATGTTCTCCACATCCCCCCCATACCCTTTCTCCATCTCCGCCCGCAGAGCCGCCATCTGGTTGACCTTCTGCACTGCCGCCTGGTAATGGTTCTTGGTGGCCTGATCCATCAGATCCAGGTTCATGTGGTCCAGGGTGTTCTGGATCTCATTGATGGAGCGGTCCGCATCCCGGTCAAAACCGTCTCCGCCCTCCCGGTACACGTCCTTGTAAAACCTGGCGATGCCCCGCATACTCTCCACCTGGGCGTCGATCTGGTCCAGGTTGCCGGAGGCTGTGTCTCCGGCATTCTCGATGATCCCTGACAGGGAATCGCCCATGCCTGACAGCTCATCCATCTGGTTTTCCAGGTTTCCGAACATATCCTCCTCGTAAGCCACGGTCACATAAGGCTCAAACTGCCCCACGATGCCCCCTGTATCCTTCCGCCCCTGAACCTTTCCGTAATTCCGGCACTGGTCCACCAGCCCGCTCTGGCGCCCGGCAATACCGCCCACATTGTACCCCATATGGGGATAGCCGACGGCCCCGTAATTTTCGCAGTTCCTTATGTAGCCTAAGGACAGGCCTGTGATGCCTCCCGCGTCATTGACCCGCTCCACCCGGACGCTCTCCTCAAGCCCCACGCTTCCGGCTGACAGCTGGCTGTCCGAGTCGTCCACCACCTCCTGGCCTGTGGCGTTTATGTCGCCCCGGTTGACGCAGTTTTCCACCTGCCCCTCATTATACCCGACAATACCTCCTGTCTTCAGGTTGCCCGTAAGCTGGGCCCTGCTTTCACAACCCGTAACAACCCCTGTATCCTCATTATAACCGACGATACCGCCCAGAGCCTCCTGAGCCATCATCTCCCCCTCAAAAGAACAGTTCTCCACAGTTCCCCGGTTGGTCCCCACAATACCGCCGATATTTGTCCTGCTGCCCTGGGGCGCGAAATTTCCGTGAACCTCAAGATTCTTCACTACCCCGGCCTGCTGCACAAAACGAAACAGCCCCAGATCGGAACCGCTGCCCTTCACGGACAGTCCCACAATGGCGTGTCCCCTGCCGTCAAAGATCCCTGCAAACACAGGCACAGGCACAAACTCCGCCCCCTGCATATTCAGATCCGCCCCCAGGGCAAAACTCTTCCCCTTAGAGTAGGTCTCCGACGTACAGTTTCGGGCAAAATCCAGAAACTCCAAAGGCGTGCTGATGACGATGACTCCCTCATCCTCCCCCAGGGCAGCGCCGTCGCCTGACAGTGCCTGGCTGTCTTCGGACCCGGCTGTCCTTGTATCGTTTGCGGCACCCTGGCTGCTCTCCCCGGTCTGGCCGTCTCCCGATGCCTGGCTTTCCTCCGCCAAAGTCTCCGGGGCCGCCCACGCTCTCACGCACCAGGCATCCTCCCCCCCAAGGCCCAGGACGCCGGACGCTGCCAGAACAGCCGCCATGGCAGCCGCGCCTTTGGATCCCCCGGTTCTCTTTCTGTCCGCCTGCCCGCTTCTATCTCTTTTCCTCATATTCTACGCCTCCTTCTCCTGTCCCAGCTTCACTGCCCTGGTAAGCTCTGTCTTGTCAATCAGCTTGTCGCCCACCAGCAGAAGCTGCGGCAGCACTGTCATGACCAGAATAATGGAAATCAATGTCCCCCGCCCCAGAACCTTTCCCAGGGACGCAATGACCGCGTTGTTGGTCAGATACCCAATGACAAATCCCGCGCTGGTCAAAATGGTTCCCGAGGTGATGATGGTGGGGAACGCCTCATTGAGAGACTGCACCACTGCCTTTTTCCTGTCCGGCATCCCCTTGCGCAGATCCAGATACCGGCTGGTGATAACAATGGCATAGTCAATAGTAGCGCCCATCTGGATGGAGCTGACCACCAAGTAGCTTAAGAAATACATGGTGCTGGAAGTCAGATAAGGCATGGAGAAATTGATCCAGATACTCCCCTGTATGGTCAGTACCAGTAAAAACGGCAGCCCGGCTGACTGGAAGGTAAACAAAAGGATAATGCCCACAAACAGGGCCGTCAGCACGCTGATGATCACATTGTCCCGCTCAAAGGACGTACTCAGATCACAGTTGCTGGTGGCGTCGCCTACCACGTAAACCTCGTCATAGTATTCCAGGGCGATATCCCGTATCCGGTCAATGGTGGCAAAGGTCTCCGCCCCTTCCACAGCTCCTCTTAAGGTAAACACCAGCCTGTCATAGCTTTCCCCTTCCAGCTGCTCCCTGGCGTCGCACACCGCCTTGTGAAGGTCGTCGATCTCATCCGACATCTCCTCGTTAAACTCGATACCGCCTTTCTCCTTCTGCTGATAGATAAAGTCGATCATGTCAATGATGGACACCCGGTAATCATCCAGATTCTTCATAAACGCGCTGTACTGCTCCCTGTCAAAAGCGTAAAACTGATACAGCACCCTCACCAGGTCCAGATCCACCCCGGCCACCTCCGAAAAATCTCTGGGACCCAGCTTATCCACCAGGATGTATTTCCCGTCGTCGCTGACCTCCACATTGGCCAGGCCTAAAGCTGTGTCCACCTCGTCCATGGCCTCCAGCCTCTTTAAGATCCGCCCCTCCTTCTCATAATCCCCTTTAGGAATCACGATGGCCATGGTATTGGTCACCTCAAAGGTCTCCTCGATCCTCTCCTTGGAGGCCAGAAACTCGTTCTTCTTGCTGGACTCAATGGAGTTGATATCATATATGTAAGGGCATTTCCCCGAAAATACACTGGCTCCCGCCACAATAACCAAAAAAACAGGAATCCCGATAAACCTTAACTTCACCACGATCTTGCCCCAGAAATTGATGGTGGGCACAAAGTTCTGATGCACGGTCCTGTCAATGGCCTTGGAAAACATGACAATAAGGGCGGGCATCAGAAGGAACACGGTCAGAAGGCTGATGATAATGGCCTTGGTCAGCACGCTTCCCAGATCCATGCCGATCCCAAACTGCATAAACATCAAAGCGATCATGCCCGACACTGTGGTAAGGCTTGAGGAGGAGATCTCCGGGATCGCCTTGCTTAAAGCCACGGTAATGGCCTCAATGGTTTCCTTATCCTCGTGCTCCTCCATAAACCGGTGAAACAGGATAATGGCATAATCAATAGCCAGGGCCAGCTGCAGAACCGCCCCCACCGCGTTAGTCACAAAAGAGATCTCCCCAAACCAGTAGTTGGTCCCCATGTTGATGAGAGCCGCCACCCCGAACACAGTCAGAAAGATCACGATCTCCATGTAAGTTTTGGAGGTGAAGAGCAGCACCACCAGGATGATAAGCACCACAATCACCACGATCACTTTCATGTCCGCCTTCAGAGAGGCCGCGTCATCCTTATCCACCGTGGTGTACACATAGGAAGGATACCCGGTCAGTTTCTCCCTTACCTGGACCATGGCGGCCTGGGACAGCTCTGTGTCTTCCTCCTCCTCAAACGTCAGGGTGTACAGCGCGCTGGCATCCCTGTAATAATCCCCGATCTCGTCATCATCATAGGCGCTGTCCTCCTCGTCATAGAAAGACACCGCCGAGATGCCCTTGATCTCCTTGATCTCCCCCGCCAGAGCCAGCGCCCTGTCATAGGTAATATTGCTCACCAGCACCTTGGCCGAACCAAAGGTAGTAAACTCCTCATTCATGATATCAAGGCCCTGTCTGGTCTCCGTACTCTCCGGAAGATACTCTGTCAGGTCATTGACCACCCCCACTTTGGGAAGGCATATGACACTGTAAACACACACCAGGATAAACAGGGCGATAAACGCCTTTCTCTTATTCACGATAAACCTTGCCAGTTTCATCATGAAATTTTCAGAAGCTTTCTTCTCTCCCATCTTTTCCTTACCCTTTCCTGAAAATTAGGTTTGTTGCCATAACCTTGCCATATTATGTACGATTATGGTAAAATATTCAAGAACCACTTTCCCGCAATCTGCTCCAAATGAGACAGATTCCGAAAAATTGTCCATTTTTATACAAATAAGGAGTTTTCATAGAATGATTTCCGCCGAAAAAAAAGAAAAAATATCCACAAGAAGAACCTATCTCCTCCTAAGCCAGGCCCTGTTTTCCCTTTTGGAGGAGAATCCCTTTGAAAAGATCACCTTAACTCAGCTGTGCGACGCGTCCATGGTGCCCCGGTCCACCTTTTACCGGTATTTTGAGGACAAGTACGACCTGCTGTACTACTGCCTCCAGACCTTTTTCGAGACTGTGCGGCTGGACAGGGACATCATGTACTTAAAGGACGGAAAAGGCCACGCCTTTGTGGACAAACTTATCTCTGTCATAGATCAAAACAAAGATTCCTTCACAAAGATCTGCCGGACCAACAAAAACGGGATCTTTATGGACATCCTCCGCAACTACCTGATGCAGATCATTGAACAGATCTTACATCAGCTGCAGAAGGAAGGCTGCGCATTAAAAATCAGCCAGCCGGTCTTTACCTACCTGCTGGCTGATCTCTATATCAGCATGGCCAAATGCTACCTGGAAGCCGACCACGGGCAGGATCCCGGATCCTTTGCCCGGGACGTGTGCCTCTTCGCGGTCCGGGATTTCTTCTCCTGACCCTGCCGACGCGCAGCCGGCTCATCTGTCCGATTTTCTTACCTTCAGGCCCCGCGGTGAAGCGGGGGCTGCAAAAGCGGTTTCGCGTTCTCTTACCTTGAAGCTCCGCGCTCATCCGGCAAGCTGACGATCTGCTAACCTGCCGATCCGCTGACCGGCCCCGTCACACAATGGCCCGGTTCAGGGCGTCAAACAAGACTGCCGTGTCAATGGGCTTGGCAATATGGCCGTTCATCCCGCTCCTTAGGGCCTCCTGCTTATCTTCCTCAAAGGCGTTGGCCGTCATGGCAAAGATGGGCACCCTGCAAAGCTCCGGGTCCGCCAGGTTCCGTATGGTCCTGGTGGCCTCATACCCGTTCATCACCGGCATCTGCACATCCATCAGGATCAGCCTGTAATACCCCGGCCCCGCCTTCTCAAGCATCTCCACAGCGATCTGCCCGTTGGACGCCACATCCACCAAAAGGCCTGCCTCCTCCAATATGGACACGGCGATCTCCTGGTTTAACTCATTGTCCTCCACAAGGAGTATCTGGCACCCGTCGGGTCCCGCAAAGCCCAGAGCTCCCTCCTCCCCGGCGCTTTCCTCCGGTTCCTTTGCCTTGTCCTCCCTGCACAGGTCAAAGGTGAAGGACACCGTGATCTTTGTCCCCTCCCCCTTCTCGCTCTCCACCTCGATAAAGCCATTCATCATATCCACGATATTCTTGGTGATGGCCATGCCCAGGCCTGTGCCCGCCACCCCGCTTAAAGTGGTAGTATTCTCCCTCTCAAAGGGCTCAAAGATATGCTCTACAAACTCCTTGGTCATGCCGATCCCGGTATCCGTGATGCAGAACTCAAAGTTAGCGCTGCCAGGGGAGACCCCGGGCGTCTCCGACACGACCATGGTCACCTTCCCCCCTGCCTCGGTGTAGCGCACCGCATTGCTGAGCAGGTTTAAAAGCACCTGGTTCATGCGCAGACTGTCGCAGCAGACCTCCGGATGGACAAGGCGCTCCAGATCCACCTCCACGGTCAGGTTCTTCTCCAATACCTCCGCGTGTACCATATTCTGGATATCCTGGACCAATTCCGGAATCCTGCAGGGCTTCTCGTCCAGCTCCATCTTGCCGCTCTCAATGCTGCTCATATCCAGGATATTGTTCAGCAGGCCCAGAAGCAGTTTTCCCGATGACGTGATCTTTTCCAGGTAATCCCGCACCCTGTCTCTGTCGTCTATGTGCCCCAGAGCCAGGGACGTAAATCCCACGATGGCGTTCATAGGCGTGCGGATATCATGGGACATGTTGGACAGAAACAGACTCTTCGCCCTGCTGGCCCTCCTGGCCTGCAAAAGCGCGTCCTCCAGAAGGGCGTTCTTCTTCATCTCACCCCGTATCTCCTCGTCCACGCTGCAAAATCCCAGGACGACGCCAAAACGCTTATCCTGAATCCCTATGTACGCCGCCTTCACCTGAAAATACCGCGTCTCGCCTCCGATCACTGCCCGATAATTCACATAGTCCAGCTGCAGCTGCCTGTCAGCCGCCTTAGTCTTAAGCCGCTCCACATCAAAAAACTGCCGCAGAGTCTCCTTATCCTCCCCGTAGACAAACCTGTCTATGTACTCTGTGGCGCTCTTTTTAAGCTCTAACTCCCCCTTAAACGCGTCGCCAAAGGCCTGGCCCTTTAAGTCATTATCCTGAAGAGTCCTTCCTTTTCCTGTGGACAGATCAAAAAAGCACACAAGATTATACTCCATGCTCAGAGCCTGAATCAGCTGGGCATGGTATCTCTCCCGCTGTTTCTCCTCCAGCTTCTGGGTCGTGGAGTCTAGGAGAAACCGCTGGTACACCAAGTCCCCATTTTCCTCTAAAAGCTTTACATTGCCCATAACATAGAGAAGTTCCCCGTCCCTGTGGCGGACCCGGTACTCCACGCTCACGGTGTCCCCCACCCGCTTAAGCCCCTGGATGGCCTGGCACAGCTTCGGCTTATCTTCATCCACAACCGTGGCCGCCACCATGTCAAACCCGTCGGCCGCCATCTCCCACAGGCTGTCATAGCCCAGAATCTCCAGGGCGGCGCGGTTGGCGCTTAAGATCTTCTTGCCGTCCGCGGAATGGCGCATCACCCCGCAGTCTATGGTGGTAAAGATGGTTTCCAGGGTCTGATTTTTATTGATGATCTCCTGCTCGTAGGCCCGCTCCTGGGTAATATCAATGGCAACCCCCATAGTCCCCATGATGCTGCCGTCCAAATCGTACAGCGGCGACTTGTAGATACTTAACAGCTTTAACCCGTCCCCTGTCTTTATGGTCTCCTCGGAAATACAGGTCTCCCGCCTCTCCATAACCTCTTCCTCGGACCGGATGCAGACCAGGTCATCCTCCACCACGTCCCAGATATAGGCGTGTCTCTGCCCTTCCACCTGTTGCTTTTCTTTGTTCACAGCCCTGCAGAAGCTGTCATTTACCTTTTCATGTATCCCGTCCTTATCTTTAAACCAGATAAGGTTTGGGCTGCTGTTAAGGGCAGTGTCCAGAAAATGGCTGGTCTCCCGATACTCCGCCGCCAAAACCCGGCCCTTCTGCCATCTTAAAAACCGAAACTGGGTCTCCTCCATAGACATGGGCGCGATCCACACATCCTTTATCTGCCACAGCCAATGTTCCACCAGAGGCATCTGGCTCTTGTCCGCCAGGATGATAAGCTCCGCCTCCCATTTCTTTACTGTCGTCAGCCCGTCCAGCAGCTCTGCCGCGTCTCCGTCCCGGAGATTTGCCACGATAACATCCGCCTTCGCGGCCTCCTCCTCCAAAAACTCCGCGCTCTCCCGAAATTCGTAAGTAAAATTCTCCGGAGGGGTCATACTCCTTATAACTTCCAGCTCCCTGCATGGCTGTCCGGTCAAATACAAATAAACATGGCAATGGTACATGCGCCTTCTCCTCCTCTGCCTTTCCCCAATGATGTTTTTACTTCAGAAACCCGTTGACGATCTGAGCCTCCGCTTCCTCCTCCGTAAGCCCCAGTGTCATCAGCTTGATGATCTGCTCTCCCGCGATCTTGCCGATGGCCGCCTCGTGGATCAGGGCTGCGTCCGTGTTGTTGGCCGTGATCTTGGGTATGGCGCTTATCCTGGCATTGTCCATGATAATGGCGTCGCACTCCGAATGGCCTGCGCATTTGGCGTTGCCGTTGATCTCCGCGTTAAAGATCTGGGTGGAATCCTCCTTGGCAACAGACCGGGAGATTACGTTGGCGCTGGAATCCTCCCCGTTTAAATTTACCACAAAGCTGCTCTCCGCAAACTGGCTTCCATGAGTCAGAAGCCTCTCCCGGATCACCAGCTTGGCCCCTGCGGCCAGATCCGCCTTGGTGGAGCGCCTGGTGGAGTCCACCCCCTTGATCTGAACCATCTCCATCTCCATGTAGCTGTTCTCCTCCATGGTCACTTCGGTCTGGGGATCCATCATCCGCTTTCCCCTGCCGTCGCCGGAGCCATAGTGCTTCTCCACATACTTTACCTTGGCGTTCTTTCCCACAAAAAACCGGTGGAGGCCGTCATGTCTGGAATCCCCGTCGCCGCCGTTGTGAATCCCGCACCCCGCCACGATCACCACGTCGGCGTCATCCCCGATATAGAAATCATTGTACACCATCTCCGTCAGCCCGCTCTGGCTTAGGACAACAGGGATATGGACACTCTCCTTTTTTGTCCCCGGCTTGATGCGGATATCAATGCCTGTGCCGTCCTCCTTGGAAATAATATCAATGTTGGCGGAAGCCGCCCTGGCAGCCATCTGTCCGTTGGCCCGGATATTGTACGCTCCGGCCGGAACCTCATGAAGCCCTGCCACTTCCTCCAAAAGCCGCATCTGAATAGAATCCACATTGGAAAATGTTACCGGATCAGCCATGTCACTGCCCTCCCTTATAGAACTTGCTGCACGCGTCCACTGCGGACGCTGTCCCCAAAAGCCCGGGAAGAATGTCCTCCCTTGATCCCTGGGCCGTGATCTTGCCGTCCGCGATGACCACGATCTCATCCGCGATATTTAAGATCCGCTCCTGGTGGGAGATGATGAGGATGGAGCCGTTGATCTTATCCCTCATCCTCTCAAACACGGCGATAAGGTTCTGGAAGCTCCAAAGAT
>ERZ779624.362-NODE-362-length-15018-cov-9.790483_pt1 | contig 15018 bp, 15 predicted proteins | sample MGYA00514190_ERZ779624 | MGnify/ENA primary metagenome ERZ779624 (study PRJEB29562, sample SAMEA4376706) | mouse gut metagenome | isolation source: Cecum | study: EMG produced TPA metagenomics assembly of the A DSS colitis mouse model was used to assess the... | reverse complement strand
TGTCAAATATTTGTAAAATTTGCAGACTTATCATTAAAGACCGCATTATGGAAAAATCAAAACTTTTGGATTTTTCCACAAATCCAAACTTAGGAGAAATCCAAACTTTTTGCAAAAAAGATTACAAATCCGGATTTTTACTGCAAAAAAGTTTGGATTTTATTTTTGATGATTTCAGTGTTTCAGTCCGCAGAAGTCGGCCAATGAGCCATTGCCATCTTTCCATTTTTTGGTGACATTCTTTTCTTTTTCACCTTCCAGTGTAGCCAGTGCTTTCCGTTTATCATCCGTTGTTATATCCAGATACCGCATGGTTGTATCCAGGCTTGCATGACCAAGGAGAAAGCTGATCTGTATGATGTTCATGCCATCCTCCAGCCAATGGGTGGCTTTGGCATGGCGGAACTGGTGGGCATGGGTATTCAGTGGAACCTCCGGACATTTTTTGTGGGCGTCCGCCGCATACATTTTTATCCGCTTATCAAGAGCAGGCTCTGTCAGTTTCACATATTTCCCGCCTACACGGGAATAGAATAAATACACTTCCGGGTTTGCCTCTGGTTCATGGAATGCTTTCAGATAGATCCGGATATGTTCAACAGCCCTTGGAAGAAGGTAAGCTGTCCGTATCTTGCCGCCTTTGCCGTGCAGGTTCACGTAAGGCTTGGCGGCATCAAGGTACAGATGCGACAGCCTGATGGACAGAACCTCATCAAGCCTTGCGGCAGTTGCATACAAAAGCATCAGAAATACCAGGTCCCTTTTTCCTGTCCGGGTGGAAGGATCCGGCTCTGCCAGAATTGCGGCGACCGCTTCGCGGGTGAGCCCTTCCACTTTCTTTTTCCGGCACTTCTGGCGTTTGATGAGCTTTGCCTCCTGATACAGATATATAAGCCCGACATCTTTATTTCCCACGAATTCCAGAAATGCCCTCAGGGAGCCAAGCCGTATATTGCACGTTTCCGGGGAGCACTGCCTTGCATCCTTCAGCCAGACAATCCATTCCTCTATGGAAGCCCTCTCAAAACAGCTCCTTCCAAGGCTGCCATGTGTGATCCCTTTTTCATCAAGGAATACGATATAAAGTGTCAGCGCATCCCGGTAAGATTTCAACGTATGTTTGCTGGATGTAAGAAACTGTGGGGCATAATCGTGGAGAAATTCAGAAATATACCCTGCCATGCGGGCGGCTTCCCTGTTATTCTTCTTCATAGGCCACCTCCGGTACGATGCTGTTGAAATTTTCCTCTGTTTTTTCCTGTATTATGCCCGCAAGCCCCGGAACGACAGAATAATAATACAGCGTGGATTCCATGCAGCGGTGCCCCATTGACCTTGCCAGATAATGGAGCCGGTCATTAAATTCAAACACATCATCTTTCCAGCCGTTGATATTTGCGGTGGCATAATTATGCCGGAGATCATAAGCGACAGTGCCGCCCTTTTTACCGTTTGCTTTTTCCCACAGCAGGGAAAAGTTATAGGATACCCATGTGCGTGAGTAAGGATGCCCTCCCGGCGATTCAAAAAAGTATGTCCTTCCGGGGCTGAGCCTGTCCGCTGCCCTGTCATAGCGTTCCAGCAGTTCCGTCATGCTTGGGTGGAGGGCGACATAATGCTGGTCATAACCTTTTGATTTTTGGATATCCAGTACGCCCTGTGCAAAGTCAACGCCGCTCCGTGTTAAAAAGCGCGCCTCTGTTGTGCGGATCCCGCTGCTGTAAAGAAGACGGAAGAATACAGGGCACGTTATTTTCCTTAATTCAGAAGCATGGGACAGCCGCCCCCTGCAGGGGATGATTTGGTCGCATTCACGGAAGAACCGTTCCAGTTCTTCATGGCTGAACGCATGGGGGATGCGCCGTTCTTTATTCTGTTTCAGCGCTGGCGGCGCGAGGACATCCGTTTGCCCGCGTTTGCGGAGATACCCAATAAAAAGGCGGATCACCAGCGTCCGGGTGTAACAGGAATTCACATTTTCTGTTTTCCGCCTGGCACACCATATATCCACCATTTCCTGCCGGAGAGCCTCACCGGGGTAATGTTCGGCACAGTAACGGTCAAAAAGCCTTATGTTCATGCCGAACACCGTCTCGTTCCACGCGCCGGATATCTTCCGGCTGTTTACAAAAGATTCCACGCTGGCCGAAAACCCTGAATAGTAAACGCTCATAACGGGATCACCTCCCCGCTTACGGGAAACGGCTCAATGCTGAGCGCGTATTCCCGGAGATGCTGTATATCGCCGGAAAGATAGCAGTCAAGGGATTTGGGGGCAGTATGGCCGAGCGTTTCGCTGATCACCGGCCGCGCAATGCCGTTCCCTGCAAGGGCTGATGCCACATGGTAGCGGAACAGGTGGGTTCCCTGGCGGTCGCCTTTGCCCTGGCGAATACCCGCAGCCCGGTAAATCTTGGGGACGGCGCTCCTGAGCCCATCCTCCGACAACGGGCGGTATGGCCTTGTCATGCACAGGAAAACACAGGTTTCCCCTGATGAAGGGCGTTCCATAGTAACATAGTCATATATGGCGTTGCCGACTGCCGCGGACATTGGAAGCGTCAGCCCGTTTGCGGTCTTCTGCTGGACAATGCATATCTCTTCCTTTTCCCAGTCAAGATCAGAAAGTTTCATGCAGCAGATGTCGCACCCCCTGATCCCTGTAAAGAACAGCAGCATCCCGATAGCCCTGTCCCTCATGCAGAGTCCGGAACCGGGGTCGTCAAGAGCATTGCGGACTGCATCGGCTTCTTCAGGCTTAAGGTACTGGATGTTTTTTCTGCGCTGGCGGATGACAGGGATGTATGCAAGGATACGTCTGGCAGGTTCTGTATAGCTTCCCAGATCCGATTTGAATACCGAAGCCACCGTATCCCTGTATCCGCCACTTAAAGGACTGCGCCCGTCTTCGCGGATAAAATAAGAAATGACATCTTTTTCGTCTATGTCATTTAAAGATTCCCTGCCACGGTTCTGCATCGCCAAAAGAAAACTGGATGCGCTGAAAGAGGTTTTATAGATGGTGGATTCCTTTAACCCCCGCTTTTTTCCAGAATCCCTGTAAATGTCTATCAGTTCACAAAAGACAGGGTTGAGCTGCCAGTAAGAACCACGTCCCGCAGATGTTTCTGCATATGCGTTTTGGGTTGCCGGTTCCTGAGCCAGGCCAGCATCGGTATTGTTTGTTTTTTCTAATTTCATGTGTTGATCACCTCCTGAATCCTATGGTAACGGATTCAGAAGGAATCAAAAATAAAATCCAAACTTTTTTGCAGTAAAAAGCCGGATTTGTAATCTTTTTTGCAAAAAGTTTGGCTTTCTCCTAAGTTTGGATTTATGGAAAAGTGCATAACTGGCTATTCCGTCATGGATAACTGTGTTCACAGCACATGGAAAAGCAAAGTGCAGCTTTCCCACGTCCTGCAAACACAGTTACCCACAACTCCATAAAACAGGCAGTTATACACTTTCCCACAATGCCTACGCCTGCGGAATCCATCTCATTCGTTCCTCTTTTATAACTTTTATCCCCTCTATATGGAGAGCAAATATACACGACCGGCATAAATCCGAAGGCTGTGGGATCATCCTGTCTGCTACAGATATTCTTTATTGCTGTCTCTGCTGTCGAATCCGGATAACCCTCTGGGTGTTTACCATCTACACTCATATCTTCATCACCTCGATTCTGCTGACTGACAAACGAGCCTGTTCCCGTTCTATAAGTCTTGGGATATTTTTTTCAGCAGAATCGTCAGAATCGAATTCCTTCCTTTTTATATTGAAAAAATCATCCCACCTCTTTTGCCGGTGTCCGGAACCTATGTCTTAAGCCTCAGCCACCACTCCCCCGTGATCACAAAAAATATCCCAAGACTATTGAAGGCGATAAAGATAACTGCTCCTGAGCAGCGGATAGAGAAATATCCCAAGACTACTGAAGGCGATAAGAAACCACTTCAGAGCAGCGGATCAAAAAAAATATCCCAAGACTTATGAAGCAGGAAAACATCCACTTCACCGGGATCAGAAAAAATATCCCAAGACTTGTGAAGGCAAAGAAAGTACACGGAGGACAAAGACATGAGGAACAGGATAGACCAACAACGAATAATCAAGCGTCAGATCTCCTGGTCGAGTGCAAAGCCAAGAGATCAAAACAAAGAACATCGCAGCCAGCAGAACTATTTAAGAAGGGAGAACCGTAATGAAAAAGAAAGATACTACGGCACTGGCTGAAGCTTTCAGGAAACTCAGCTCAGCAGCAGCCGAAATAGCGGATGCTTTAGACAGTACAGATAAGAAGAACGAAACAGTTGAGGCACCTGCAAAGGAAACATCTGCAGAGACCACAGCCAAGCCTGCCGCAAAACCTGTACAGGAAGAAACGGCTGCACCGGCAAGCAATGTCAGCTTTGAGGATGTAAGAACCATTCTTGCAGCAAAAGCAGGCGATGGTTTCAGAGCAGAAGTAAAAGGGATTCTCACGAAATACAAGGCATCCTGCCTGTCAGACCTTGAATCTCAGCCTGAGAATTTCCCTGCAATATTAAAGGAAGCCGAGGCGATAGGAAAATGAGTAAACATTCACCTTGCTCTCCATCATCGAGCTTTCGTTGGACGAAATGCACCAGATCAGCACGAATCAATGCGGAAGCCGATGACAGGGGAAGCCCTTACGCACAGCAGGGCACAGATGCACACAGCCTGTGCGAGCACCTTGTCAATAAGGCTCTGGGACGAAGATCCAGAGATCCCACTGAAAACCTCACCTGGTACGACCAGGAAATGCAGGAAAGCGCTGAAGGATACCGTGACTTCGTAGTAGATGCCATTGAAGAAATAAAGAAAAGCTGCCCGAACCCCTATATAGGAGTCGAACAGCGTCTGGATTTCTCAGATTGGGTGCCTGAAGGCTACGGAACCGGAGACTGCATCATCGTAGCAGACGAAATCGCTCATATCATAGATTTCAAATATGGTATCGGTCTTCCCGTCAAAGCTACAGAAAATACGCAGCTCATGTGTTACGGGCTCGGAATCCTTGAAACTTTCGGGAACCTGTACAACATCAAACGGATCCGGCTGAGCATTTACCAGCCCCGCCGTGAAAATGTTGATACCTGGGAGATCTCCACAGAGGATCTTCTGAAATGGGCAGATGACGTATTAAAGCCCGCTGCCGAACTGGCATATGCCGGTGAAGGTGAATTCAAAGCAGGCGAACACTGCATCTTCTGCAGAATCAAAGACACTTGCAGGGAAAGGGCAGACTACTACATGGATCTCATGAAGCATGAACTGGAAGACCCGGCAGAACTTACAGACGATGAAATCTCTCTGATTCTTCCAAAGGTCGAAGGGCTTTTGGGATGGGCGACAGATCTTAAGGAATATGTCCTTCAGCAGGCACTTAACGGCAGAAAGTATAAAGGCTTCAAAGTAGTCGAATGCCGTGCGACAAGGAAATATACAGATGAAGCCATGGTGGCAGATGTCGTGGAGAAAGCCGGATATGATCCTTATGAAAAGAAGGTTCTCGGCATCACGGCAATGACCAAAGAACTTGGTAAGAAAAAGTTCGAGGAATTACTCGGAGGGCTGGTCTATAAGCCCAAAGGAAAACCTGTACTTGTATCAGATGATGACAAGAGACCCGAGTACAGCAACGTTACAATTGATTATCTTAATGACAAATAGATAATATGAAGTGACCTCACATTTGTAGCAACGTGGATTTACCTGTATACTGAGTTTTGGAACAAACAATGGTAACAGGGATTACCGCATACAAAAGGAGGTCACCTAATGAAAAGAATACTACGAATCGGAATGGATGTCCATAGCACCAATTATACTTTATGCGCAATGGAACCAATCATTGGAGAGGATGACAGGATCTTCGCCAACATCCAGGTCACTCCGGATTATAAAAATATCCTGATGTTTATTGAAAACCTGAAAATGAAACTTGGACTGGATAATGAGTATGATATCCAGTGCGGCTGCGAGGCAGGGTGTCTGGGATATTCTTTATATAACCAGCTGACAGCGGCGGGTGTAAAATGTGTCATTCTGGCACCGACCACCATGCTGACACCACAGGGACAGCGTGTCAAGACAGATGCACGGGATGCCCTGATGATTGCACAGTGCCTGTCCTATGGAGGATACCATGCCGTCTATATCCCGACAGAGGAAGACGATTCTGTAAAAGAGTATCTGCGGATGCGGGATGACCATAAAACCGCATTAAAAAAGATTAAGCAGCAGATCAATGCGTTGTGTCTGCGCCACGGGTATCATTACGAGGGAACAAAGTAGACAATCAAACATGCTGCATGGCTGCGGAAGTTGGAACTTTCGCCGTTATACAGGGAAACGCTGGATGAGTATATGGCATCCTATGATGAACAGACGGCAAAGATTGAGCGGTTTGATAAAAGGATCGGGGAACTGGCATCAGGGGAAAGTTATGAAAAAAAGGCAAAGAAGCTGGGGTGCTTCCTTGGAATCAAGACCCATACAGCCCTGTCACTGCTTGTGGAGACCGGGGATTTCAGCAGGTTTGCAAAGGGGAATACTTATGCCGCCTTTCTTGGCCTTGCGCCGGGAGAGAGTTCCAGCGGTGACAAGGTGAACAGGACAGGGGTAACCAAAGCAGGGAACCGGCATCTGCGGCAGCTGCTGATCGAGGCGGCAAGGGGGATATGCAAAGGAGCTGTCGGGCATAAATCGAAGGAACTGAGGGCGAGGCAGAGTGGGAATACAGCAGAGGTTATCGCATATGCAGACAAGGCAAATACAAGGCTGAGGAGCCGGTACTATAAATTGATCCGGCATGGAAAAAAGAAAAATGTTGCTGTGGCGGCTATAGCAAGGGAGCTGGCATGCTTTGTATGGGGGATGATGACAGACAATACAGGGATGAAAATGGCGTAAAGGTACAGCATGGACAGATGCCAGTCAAGGGTGCTTTGCACCGCTTGCGCGGCAGGCCCTTGACAGCCATCCGTCTATGCTGTAAAGGGTAAACAAGCAGAAATCAGCAGCAGAGTGCAGATTTCTGCCACAAAACAAAGTAAATAACTGACAGTATCCGGAAGGGGCTGTGATCACTTCAAGGTTCGGGCTATCTGCGTACCTCCTATGTGCGCACGTAAAACCGTGATCCACGCTTTTAGATCGCAGAGCCCACGGCGGACCATTAGCCTGTAGGTAACCAATCCACGAATAACAGAGTGGCCAAATGCCGGGAACTGTTAAATCAGAGCTCTTTCCTGATGCTGTCAGTTAAAAATGTGAGTATTGTCAGAGTGGAAAGGAAAAAGTTTATTTTTCAAAATTTACCTCTTGACAAAAGTCACTTCATAACAGGAGGATAAGATTATGTTAAGAGCAACAGAAGTAGTTACCGGTAAGAATACGCGTTTCAGCTATCTGAACGCCAATGAGCCTAAGCCTACACAGGACGGCACAAGACTGAAGTACAGCAGTTCCCTCATCATTCCTAAGAGTGATGTTATCACCAAGGAGAAGATCGAGGCTGCTATCAGAGCCGCATATGAGGAAGGTCAGAGCAAGCTTAAGGGCAATGGCAAGACCGTTCCCCCTCTTGATTCTCTGAAGACACCTCTTCGTGATGGTGATGTTGATCGTCCGGACGATCCTGTATATGCTAACAGCTGGTTCATGAATGCGAACAGCGACAAGAAGCCTAAGGCGTGGGATGCAAACGGCAATGAGATTATTGACTCATCCGAACTTTACAGTGGAATCTATGGCAAGGCAGTCGTAAACTTTTACGCTTATAATACCCACGGTTCCAAGGGTATCGCTTGCGGATTCGAGGGGCTTCAGAAGCTTCGCGACGGTGAGCATCTTGGAGGTGCCAACATCTCAGCCGATATCTTCGCTGAAGGTAACGATGACGACGATGATGACAGCTTCCTGCAGTAACCATTAACTTACTATAGGCGGGGCGGCAGGTAGACATGCCGCTCCCCTATTTATTTTCAGAAAGGACAAAGATATGACAGATATTGAGACTCTGGAACTGGATATCGAAACTTTCAGTGACAGAGATATTAAAAATGGAGTCTACCGTTACGCTGAATCACCTGTCTTTGAAATCCTTCTTATGACGGTGTTTGTAAACGGAGAACCGTATGCAGTATATGATATAGCATCCGGCGACATAGTTCCCGATGAGATCATCCGGGCTATCGTATCAGAAGATGTAATAAAATGGGCGCATAATGCCTCTTTCGAGAGAATATGTCTCTCGGTCTGGATCCGCGACAATTACCCTCAGTACTTCCGCTCCCACGGAGATCCCGATGATACTGTTGGCAATTACCTTAATCCCGTATCATGGAAATGCTCCATGACTCTTGCAGCTTATAATGGTCTTCCGCTCTCACTTGAATCTGTCGGTCAGGTTCTCGGATTTGAGCAGCAGAAACTGAAGTCCGGCAAAGAGGGCATCCGCCTCTTCTGCAAACCGGTAAAGCCCACAAAGTCAAACGGGATGCGCACTAGGAACCTTCCTACGGATTATCCCGAAAAATGGGAAGAGTTTAAGAAATATAACTATATTGATGTGGATGTGGAAATGTCCATCATCAAAAGACTGAAGAAATATCCCGTACCGGATTTTGTCTGGGAAGAATATCACATGAGTGAAAAGATCAATGACAGAGGTATCCTTGTGGATCCGACAGTTGTGACCAACGCTATCGAGCTGGATCAGATTTCTCATGCTACACTTGCTCAGGAAATGATTGATAAGACCGGTCTTGAAAACCCCAACAGTCCGGCTCAGTTGAAGACCTGGCTTAAGAATAAGGGCGTGGATGTTGATAGTCTTGGTAAAAAAGATGTGAAGGCTCTTATTGAAGAAGTTCCTGAGGATATAGCGGATGTTCTCAGACTCAGACAGCAGATTGCAAAATCCAGCGTCAAGAAATATCAGGCCATGCAGAACTCTATGTGTAATGATGGCAGATGTCGTGGGCTTTTTCAGTTTTACGGTGCTACAAGGACAGGCCGCTATGCCGGACGTAATATCCAGCTGCAGAACCTTCCGCAGAATCACCTTCCCGATCTCAAAGAAGCCAGAAATCTGGTTAAGAACGGTGATTATGAGATGCTTCACCTGCTCTACGGCAATGTACCCAATGTGCTTTCGGAACTGATCCGCACGGCTCTGATTCCTAAGCCCGGATACACATACACGGTGTCGGACTTTAGCGCTATTGAGGCCAGAATTCTTTCATACCTTGCAGGTGAGCAGTGGCGTATCAAGGTCTTCGCTGACAACGGCGACATCTATTGTGCATCTGCCTCTCAGATGTTCCACGTACCGGTCGAAAAACACGGTCAGAACTCTCATTTGAGACAGAAGGGTAAGGTCGCTGAGCTTGCACTTGGATATGGCGGCGGCGTTGGTGCCATGAAGGCAATGGGTGCTCTTGATCAGGGACTGACAGAGGATGAGCTTCAGCCTATCGTTGATAAGTGGCGTGAATCCAACCCTAAGATCACAAAATACTGGTGGGATGTGGATGCTGCCGTAAAGAAAGCCGTTAAGCTGCACCTGAAATCATCTGTCGGCTGTGTTACCTTTGAGTGGGTATCCGGTATGCTGTTTATATGGCTCCCTTCCGGTCGTAGGCTCTCTTATGTGAAGCCTCAAATGTGTATCAATCAGTTTGGCAGCGAATCCGTCAGCTATATGGGTACCGACAGCCAGAAGCATTGGTGCCGCATCGAAAGCTATGGTCCGAAATTTGTCGAGAATATAGTCCAGGCTATCGCCCGCGATCTTCTCTGCTACGCTATGAGGAACCTCTCAGATATGTTTATCGTCGGTCACGTGCATGATGAAGTAATTATAGAATGCTCTCCCGATGTAAAATATCAGGATATTTGCAGCACCATGGGACAGGCTCCGCCCTGGCTCCCGGGCATCAATTTAAGGGCTGATGGATATTGTACAGAATTTTATCGTAAAGATTGAGTGCTAAAAAGGCGGCTCCGTTGTGGAGTCGCCTCTTTCATTTACATATATTTTTTGAATGTATCTCTCATCTTTACCGCCACATCTATGGTTTGGTTCATGAGCTCATTGTAATTAGAATGATCATCAAAGTTTAGTCCATCTATACGATACTTTATACGGGACGCTTTCTTACCGTCCATCCTATCCCATATAAGTTCAAATCCAAGAGCACCCTCAATTTCTTCCTTGTGATCAGATAATGTATCAAAGAGATCCTTGTTATCATTGATATAACACTCGACAACAATACGCCCGTCCTTATTTACAAGGTCGATTGCTATATGAGGGTCACTGGTACCCATCGCTACATCATACCAATGATCAGTAGTAGCTTTTCTCAGATTAAAAGGCTTACCACGGGCAATAACTACCTGATTAAACTGCTCCCAGAATGCAAGTCGCTCTCCCTGGCTTTTATTCAGATCACTATCATCACTCTTAACCTTGCTACGCTTAACGAAATCATTAGGTTTCTCGACAACCTCAAACTTAGGTGCCGGATCCGAATTCCCAATCTTATATGCATGGATTTCTATGAGGAAAAAGTTCACATAGTTATTGGTATTATTGTTCAGCCATTCTATAGCTGAACGATGTTCTTACTTTGCCTCCTTCACTATCCAGATCATTACATTAGAATTAAATCAGGAAGCATATGTAATAATCTTTCCAAGATGATCATGGTTGGTGCCTTCCAACTGGTTCTCGACTATGACAGTAATACCGGAGGTCTCATCTTTTGCTACTATATCACAGCGATATGGGCCGACATAGACTTCCTTGTCAACATCCGTGAGCGTAAGCCCAATGATGTCGTTAAGATATTCAAGATTCTCTTCTTTTGCAAGCCAGTTTGAAAAATCATACTGTTCATGCTTCCAGAGCTCTCTGACATCTACCTCTGTGAGTTTTCCGATATTTGCCATGATATTACCTCCTAGTTCTTTCCGCTCATCGCATCAAAATATGTCATAGCTCTTTTCGCAACAGATTCCGATGCATGCTCCGAACTATACTCATAATCAACCCACATCTCACACTGACTAATAACTGTTTGAATAGCATCCTCCATTCCTTCCGGTGGATACTTGTGTTTCTTCAAAAGTCTCTTGATCATGCGACGCATACCTGCTCTTGCCGACTCTTTTTTCTCCCAATCAACCGTTCGCGATGCACGTAATGATTCCGTCAATTCTTTTGTTATTGCTATAAGTTCTTCATTTGAATACAAGTCCTTTATCGCCTCAGGTTTTGTCAGTGCATCATAGAAAGCCAATTCTTCATCAGATAGACCCAACTCATTTCCGGCTTTATGTGCATCAGAGATATCCTGAGCCATTTTCATTAATTCGGCTATCACTTCTTCATTCGTGAGCATCCCATTCAAGTAGGACTTAACTATACGATCCAACATTTCAGAAAACTGCTGAGACTTTACTACGTTAGTCCTCTTATACAACCTCACCTGTTCAGATATGAGTTTCTTCAACAATTCGATGGATAGATTCTTCTCTGGCATCTTTGCAACTTCTTCCATGAACGCTGCATTGAAAAGATTGAATTCCTTATCCACATCTGTAAACAGGTTGATTACACCATCACTTTGTATACTCTGCTTAAGAAGTTCATTAATCTGTGCATTAATCTCTTTTAGTGATATTGGACCTGGCTTTTCTATTTTGATGATTACAGAACGTACAGTCTCTAAGTACGCCTCTTCTCTTCTTTCTTCTGCATTCGCTATACTCTTTGAAAGAGAGAATGCCTGTTTCATCATGTAACATTCTGTCAGAAACTGTTCCTGAATTTCTGACAGTGACGGATCTGAAAGGAAATTCACACCACCAGTAATCAGATTAGCTCTCTTAAGATCGCTCTCGGTAGTCATAAATTCGGAATAATCAAATCCGTGCATCAACTCACGACAAACAATGAGTTTTTCCTGGAACTTTTTATAAGCAGTTTGTGAAACATCCATATTGGAATAGTTTTTACGATCCTGGTCTGTGTACTGCTTCATCGCAGCCTTCAGCGCGGAAGCTATACCAATATAATCAACTATCAAGCCACCTTCTTTGTCCTTAAACACACGATTTACACGGGCTATAGCCTGCATTAGATTGTGCCCCTTCATTGGCTTGAATACATACATTGTCGACATAGATGGAACATCAAACCCTGTCAACCACATATCAATGACGATAGCAATCTTAAATTCGCTGTCATTATCCTTAAATTCCCTTGCTAATCCCTCTCTGTATGCTTTATTGCCAGTAAGTTCTTTCCACTCTACAGGATCTTGATTGCCTCCTGTCATAACAATCTTGACTTTATTTTTCCATTCTGGTCTTAAATCGTTTACGATATGCTCATATATTTTTACAGCAATCGGTCTGGAATATGCAACGATCATAGCCTTCCCGGTTTGCTCATACTGACGGTAATTCTCATAATGATCAATGATATCGGTACATAATGAATGAATTACTTTAGGTGTTCCAAGCACGCTATCCATATGAGCCAATTCATGCTTACTCTTCTCGATATCAACCTCATTCGCATTTTCTGCCAGCTTCGCATAAGTGGCATCTATCTTTTCGATGAGATCAGGATCTAATTCCAGTTTTATAACACGGCTTTCATAATATATAGGTCTGGTTGCCCCGTCCGCCACGGCCTGTGTCATATCATAAATATCAATATAATTTCCGAATACCTCTAAAGTGTTTCTGTCTTCCAGTTCAATGGGCGTCCCTGTAAATCCAATATATGTAGCATAAGGGAGCGCATCTCTTACGCGTCTCGCATTGCCTACAGTCACTTTTCCGGTCTTTGCATTAACCTTTTCCTCAAAGCCATATTGACTACGATGGGCTTCATCTGCCATCACAATAATATTTCTTCGCTTTGATAAAGGCTCATCACTTTCTTCGAACTTCTGCATCGTAGTGAAGATAATACCATTGGCATTTCTTCCTTCTAGCCAATTCATAAGGCCTACTGTCTTTGAACCATTCTTTATCTCATCATCTGATAGTTTTCTCTTTTCTGCCTGAATAGGTGTTTGCCTGAGAAAATCCTTACACTTGGAAAACTGGCTGAACAATTGATCATCCAAATCATTTCTATCAGTTATTACCACAATAGTAGGACTGTTTAATTCCTTCTGAAGCAACTGAGCATAGAAAACCATCGACAGTGATTTTCCGCTGCCCTGAGTATGCCAGAAGACACCGCCTCTTCCATCGCCACCTTCAGAGCTGGCTTTCACCGTTGATTCTACTGCCTTTTTTACAGCAAAATACTGATGGTAGGCCGCAAGTATCTTAGCATCGCCATCTGTTTCTTTAGAAAAACATATAAAGTTTTGGAGAATATCCAGGAAACGACCCTTTGTAAACATACCCTTTATAAGGGTTGTAAAATCAGCATATCTCGTTTCTTCATAATTACCATCAACTGTCTTCCATTCCATGAAACGATCAAAATTAGCTGTTATTGTTCCTGCTTTGGTTTGTGACTGATCACTTATTACACAAAAGGCATTGTAAATAAAAAAGCTTTCTATAGATTTTTTGTAGTTTTGTATTTGTTGATACGCATCCTCTATTGTTACCGAATCAGCTTTTGGCGATTTTAATTCGATCACTACTACCGGCAAACCGTTTAAAAAAATAACAACATCTGGTCTTTTTGTTTCGTAGTCAGTGTACGTCCATTGATTTGCTACAATAAAACTGTTCAAAGATGGATTATTATAGTCTACCAAATATACAAGTGTTGATTTTGTTTCTCCTCCATCGTTATAACTCACTTGTATACCATTTTGTAGGTAATCCATAAAAATTTCATTTTTGGAAACCAAGCTACCTGATTCATAATTCCTCAATTTATAAATAGCTTCCTGTATAGCAGACGATGGCAGTTCGGAATTAATTGTCTCCAATGAGTTTTTAAGTTGAGACTCTAATAAGGGATCTCGAAGATCCCTTTCCATGTCTGGACCATATATGTAACTATATCCAAGATTCTCAAACAATTCGATAATAGAGCTTTCATAGGTTGACTCATTAAATCCGATCATGTCTTCAATCCTCCTTGCCTTCCCCTTTGAGCTTGCTATACTGGCCCTTCCATGCTCGTGAAGGTTTATAACAAATGTGATCCTCATTGGCAAATGCGCACATGCCTTCTAACCCATTATATTTACAAATATCTGGATTTCTCTGTCTGCACCCAAACGTTTTATCTTCAGTATCAATAGCGTTAAGTGGATCATTAAAAGGGATTGAGTATTTGTTTTTTTTTCATATCAGTGTACTAATATCTAATTCGCCACTCAAAACGGGCGGAATCAGTGTATCTCTCAAAGATTCTAGTCTTCTATTCTCTTTTCGATTAGCAATAATCAAATTGTACAGAGGTTCCATTGTTTGCGTAAGTTCGTTATACTTTTCAGCTGGAGGAATTAATACCTCTGATTTTGCAAGTTCCTCTCGTTTAATATGTCCCATTGTGGTGGCCATATCTGCAGCTATTGCTATAAATCTTCTCAAGTGGTATTTTGTCCACGCATAATAAAACCACTTATCGTAATCATTGGAAGTAACTTTAAATAGGTGTTGGTTCAACCCACAAGTTCCTCCGCACCAAAAATCAACCAGAAGACTCCCCGACCAAGAAAAAATCACATCTCCATCTTCAACGATATAATCCTCTTTTATTGTAGGGGTGCAAAACTCACTATTATTGTCACAGAATCCTTGTCGCAATTCTCGAATTTTCAATACCGGCAAACCTATTTCATCATCAATAGGGCGATATTTCTGCATTGCAAGCCCATTCAGATAATCCGCAATACCTAGTAAGGAATCTTTTTTCCACCCCATTGGAATATCGCTATCTAAGCGTAATTCACTCTTAAAAATTGCATCTGCTTGTTCTTCGAGAGCACT
>ERZ779624.356-NODE-356-length-15118-cov-10.057558_pt1 | contig 15118 bp, 15 predicted proteins | sample MGYA00514190_ERZ779624 | MGnify/ENA primary metagenome ERZ779624 (study PRJEB29562, sample SAMEA4376706) | mouse gut metagenome | isolation source: Cecum | study: EMG produced TPA metagenomics assembly of the A DSS colitis mouse model was used to assess the... | reverse complement strand
GCCATCTGCCTCGACCCGGAGCATGAGCTCATCGACCTGTGCCATAACCTGGGCGGGTGCTTCGTGGATCTGATGGATGGGCGGTACCGCATCAACCCGCTGGAGCCCAAGGCGTGGGACGTAGGGGCCCCCATCGAAGCCCAGCGAAGCGGGTTCGATGGGGAGAGGAGCCGCAGCGCAATGAGCGAACTCCCGCCGTCAGGCGGGAGTGAGGGATATGAAGCTTGCGGCGACGATGAGGACGACGGCCAGGCCCCCGAAACCTTCCGCCAGTGCACCCTCCTGAGCCAGCACATCAGCTTCCTCAAGGATTTTTTCCGCTCCTACAAGGACTTCTCCGACGCCCACATCGATACCATCGAGCTGATGCTGGGGCGGCTGTACGCCAAGTGGGGGATGGACGACAACACCGACTTCGCCGCCCTGGCCCCCGGCCAGTTTCCCATCCTCTCCGACCTCTATGACGTGATCGAGGACGCCTATGAGCGGTACGGGGACGAGGCCAGCCCCCTCTATCCCCGGGAGCTGCTGCGGGAGATCCTGCTGGGGCTCCATTCCCTGTGCCGGGGGGCGGAAAGCAAGTTTTTCAACGGCCACACCAACATCACCAGCTCACGGTTCCTGGTGTTCGGCGTGAAGGGCTTATTGCAGGCCAGCAAAAATGTGAAGGACGCCATGCTGTTCAATGTCTTATCCTTCCTCAGCGACAGGCTCCTTACCGCTGGCAACACCGTGGCCACCCTGGACGAGCTGTATATCTGGCTGTCCAACGTCACCACCATCGAGTACATCCGGAACATTTTGAAGCGGGTGCGCAAAAAGGAATCCGCGCTGATCCTGGCGTCGCAGAATTTGGAGGACTTTGACGTGGACGGAATCCGGGAGCTGACCCGGCCCCTGTTCGCTATCCCCACCCACCAACTCCTGTTCAACGCGGGCAGCGTGGACAAGAAGTTTTACATGGACAACCTCCAGCTGGAGGGCTCGGAGTATGAGCTGATCCGCTACCCCCAGCGGGGCGTGTGCCTGTACAAGTGCGGCAACGAGCGGTATCTGCTGGAGGTACACGCGCCGGAGTACAAAGAAAAGCTGTTCGGAAAGGCGGGGGGACGGTGAATGTAGTCGCTTACGGCGGCGGGACGAACTCCACCGCCATGCTGGTGGGGATGTATGAGAAGGGGATCCCCGTTGACCTGATCCTCTTTGCTGACCCCGGCAGCGAGCAGCCCTACACCTACGGCTACCTGCCCATCATGGATGAGTGGCTGGCCCGCCATGGGCTGCCCCATATCCAGGTGGTTTCCTGCACGGACAAGCATGGGGACCGGCTGACGCTGGAACAGGAATGCCTCCGCTCCGGCACCCTGCCCGCCATCGCCTACGGGTACAAGAAATGCTCCCTCAAACACAAAATCGCGCCCCAAGAGAAGTTCTGCAACAACTACCCGCCCTGCCGGGAGGTTTGGGCCAGAGGAGAAAAGGTGTTCAAATACATCGGTTACGATGTGGATGAGACGCGGCGGAAGGAGGGGGCCAGGGAGCATGACGAGGCCGACACCAAGTACACCAAGGTCTATCCGCTGATGGACTGGGGCTGGACGCGGGAGGACTGCGTCACGGCCATCCTACGGGCGGGCCTGCCATTGCCCGGCAAATCCTCCTGCTTTTTCTGCCCCAGCATGAAGAAGAAGGAGATCCGCACCCTGTACCACCGGCACTGGGATCTCTATGAGCGGGCCATCGCCATCGAGGATGCCGCGAAACCCAACCTGATCACGGTCAAGGGGCTGGGACGGGACTGGGCGTGGCGGGATTTTGTGGCGGCGGACTTGAACCAGCAGGCCATGTGCTGGATGTTCCCCGAGAACGACCTGCCCTGCAACTGCCATGACGGTGGGTGAGAAAGGAGTAAAACGATATGGAAATCATCGAATTTGACCGCTGGAAGCCCTCCGCGGACAACCCCCGGAAGCTGGAGTACGTGGGCCAGCGCACCGCCCAGGAAGTATGTGAGGAGCTGAAGCACCGGCTGGAGGGGCAGGGTTATCTGCCTGATGAGTATTTTCTGCTGCGCGACAAGTGGCAGAATGGCCGGGAGATCCCCCGGGACGCGGATTTGTTCTGCACCGTGGACTATGGTGAGAGCGAGGGCGTCTATGTGGACGTGTACCTCAAATGGTACGATGAGAAGCGGCAAAAGAACGTCACCGAGAGCTTCATCACAGGCAAAACCCTGGGCGAGAACGGGAATGACCTGGACAGGATGTTTCTCACCGCCTCCGCCATCACCAAGGCCGTCCACGGCGACCACGCCACCCTCGTCGGCACAAGCTCCATATCCCTCGCCCCGCCGCTTGCGGCAGGGCTCGCTCATTTCGCTGCGCCTCCTCTCCCCACAAAGCCAAAGGGCGGCTTTGCGGGGCCCCCATCGAAGCCCAGCGCAGCGGGTTCGATGGGGAAAGGAGGAGCAAGGGAGCGGGCGCAGTTTTCGCCGCAGGCGGAAACGGAGCTGAGCGGACTTTGCGACGACGCGGGCCAGCGGCCCCTGTATCTCAGCGACTACGACAAAGCGGTGCTGGCCATCCGGGATGGGGAGCTGCCCGCCTTCCTGGAGCTGTACCCCAAGGTGCTGGACGCCTACGCGGGCGACCTGCTGATCGAGGCGGCGGGACGACCCGGCGCGGTGGGCCGTCAGATGACCCGCGCCCTGCTGGACGATGTGGAGCGGTTCCCGGAGTCTGCTTATGCCGCCGCCTGCAAAAGGGCCATCGACATCAATGACCCTCAAAAGGTGGAGTTCCTGCTGGCAAACGCGGCAGACCGGGTGGCGGAGCTGTCCCCGTCCTTCCACGGCGGGATGGCCAGCTATGCGTACCTGGAACACCGCCATATTTCCAGAGAGATCATCAAGCAGTGCAGCGATGAGCAGATCGCCGCCGCGCCGCCCCTCCTTCTGGAGCTGTTCGCCGCAGGGCCGGACTATGAAATGCTGTCCATGCTGGTGGAAAAGGGCATCTCCGGGGGCGGAAGCGCGGCGAGGACGCTCCATATGCTGACCTATGAAGGACGGAACAGCTGGATGGCGGAGGAACTTCTGGAAAAGCGGATGTGGGTGGACGTCAACGACTATAACGCCCTCCATGCGTGCATGGAAAATGGCGCGGTGAACGTGGCCAAACTGCTGCTGGACCAGGGGATGGACTTGGATCAGTACAAAGAATGGGCAAAGCGTCAAAGCCATGGGCTGCGTTGCGATGACACCCTGGCATCGCTGGAGGAGCACTGGGCGGAGCTTCAGGCCCAGAACCGGCAGCTTCGGGAAGAAGGGCAGGGCGAAGAACAGCCGCCTGCTGAACCCGGGATGGGGGGGATGACCATTGGCTAATCCTGTCCTCATTGCGAAAGCCGCCGCCATGCTGCTCACCAACGAAAAAGCCCGGAAGGGCCTGGGCTGGGCCATCGCCGCCATCCTCTCCCCCATCATTGTGGCGGCGGCCCTGCTGTGTGTGCTGGGCTCCGGCGCGGTGAGCCACAACATCTCCGCCGCCCAGCTCTGCTTCCAGGACGGGCCGCTGCCCGGCGGCCTCCCTGCCGAGTACCAGGCGTGCATCGGGCAGACCCGGGCCAGCTTCGCGGAGCTGGATGAGATCCTGGCGGACATCCAATCGAATATGGAGGACGGAAACAGCCTTGACCCCATCCGGGTTAAGGCTGTGTTTTTCTCCCTGTATTTCGGCGGCGAGGCTCCGCCTCTCTCCCAGTTTGCCCACTGCTTCGCTTCCAGCGAGATCCGTACCCGCTCCGTCACGGAACAGGACGGGGACGGCAATGACATTCAGGTGGAACAGACCTATTCCGTGTTTGTCCCCATTGAGGATATGGAGGCGGTGTACGGACGGATCGCCGCTTCCCTGGGGGCGGACATCACGGAGGAGCAGAAGTCCAACGCGGACAATGTATACAGTCTGATTAAGTACGGCTATCCCGTCACCGGGGAGGGCGGCGCGGTTTATGAGGGCTCCGATGTGCCCTATGTGGGCGCGGACGGGGTCTGCTCCCCGGTGGGGGCTGGCTGGCGGAGCATTGTCACCTCTGAATTCGGCGGACGCCGGGATCCCATCACCGGAAAGCAGGACGGCCACACCGGCATGGATCTGGCGGTGCCCAAGGGCACGCCGATCCGGGCGGCTCTGCCGGGTACGGTGCGGGTGGCGAAATACGACCCCAGCTACGGCTACTACGTGACCATCGGCCACGAAGGCGGCCTGATCACCCTGTACGGCCACAACTCCCGATTGCTGGTGCGCCCCGGTCAGACCGTCCAGGCCGGGGACGTGATCTCCCTGTCCGGCTCCACCGGGCGGTCTACCGGGCCGCACCTCCACTTCGAGGTGCGGGTAAATGGGCAGAGGACGAACCCGCGTTACTATTTGCCGTAGGAGGAAGCGGATAATGGAAAACATACCGATCCAGAGCGGGATCTACGCCATCACGCACAAGGGGCAGACCGCTCATTATGTCACAGAAACATTCGGAACCCCCCATGATGTGCTTCGCCTGCTTTACACAGTACATCAAGCCGGTGTGGATCATCCCGACAGCCCTTTTTCCGATGTTGACCGGCTGCTCCAGTATTCCCACAACATGGTACCCATCAGCGTCAGTGAGAGGATGCGCCTGTTCCAGCCTTTGGAGCAGGGGGAATTTGATTTTGTGCTGGACGAGATCAAGGGAGGCGGCGGGGGTATCGCCTACTACGAACTGGACTACGACCGGGATCGCTTCGCTGTGACCAGCTGGGACGGCGATGAGCTAAAAACGGCCTCCGCGTGGCTCCAGGATATGTTCGATGCCTGCGGCAAGTCGATCAGGCGGAGCGGCTGCAGCGGGACATGGACACATCTCAACACGAAAGCTCTCACGGCTTCGCTGGCGGAGATCATGACCATCAGGCCCACGATCACAGATCCCGGGGAAACGGAACAGGCCAATGAGGCTCCGGATTGCCAGGGGCGGGAAAATCTCTGGGGGCCCTCCGACTTTACCGGGCCGCCCATCTGATGGGAGCTGGCGTGCTCTAACAGACGGCGGGCAAACCGGAGGTGCTGTCCGCCCGAGGAAATGATAGGAGTGAGCATTCATGAATAAGCCGATTCAAGTACCGATGCCCAGAACGGCACTTCCGATCCTGATGAAACAAGGCGGGAAAGGAAAATACAGCCTGAGCGAGCTTCAGGAGTTGATCGACCCGGTGTACCGGGTATACGAGGAGCAGATCCGCAGGTGCATTACCGGCCTCATCGGCTACGCCGCACAATGCGCGGCAGCGCGTCATGAGGAACAGATCCCAAAGTTGCGTGAACACATCGTGATGATGGGCGGCTTTTGGGGTATCGAGGAAGATGCCTCTGTCGATCCTTATGAGATTTCAGAGCAGAAATATCGCCGCCCCTTTGATGAGGCCATAGTGGAAGCCCGGCAAACCGGCACCGCGCCCCCGCTGACAGAGCAGGCCAAGTGGGACGTTCTGACCGGGCTGGAGGTGCATAGGCAGGAGATGGAAAACTCCAGGGGTTTGGATGATCTGATTGCCGGATGTGAACAGATATCCCAGCAGCTGCGGGCGGAGTGGAACATGGAGCCGCCCGAGTCCCAGCAGACGGTGCTGACCATGGACGGTATGACACCGTAGGAGGCCGCCATGAGAAAAATGGAACTGCCCCGGGATGCCGGGGCACTTGCCGCTTTTGAAAGGAGGAATCGGAGATGAAAATCAAAGCGGAGCTCATCCACGAACCAAAACGTCTCTGCCCCGCCTGGTGCCAGGTGGAAAAGGTGGTGGAGGTGGACGGGCTGGAGTTCAACGCCTTCCTGACCGCCCCCCAGGAGGTGTGGCCGTTCCTGGAGGACAACGCCGAAATGATGCACCAATGGATGGGGGTGGATCACTGCCTTCTGGTGCTGGCGGAGGGGCGCACAGACGGGGTGCTGGTCAATTCGGAGGGCAGCGGGTACGCCCGGTACGCGGCGTACCTTCCACAGGCGAAACCCATGCTGGCCGCCGGGCTGGAGCGGGCAGTGGATCTCATGATCCGGAAGTGTACCGGGAACGCGGGCGTTGGGAGCTGGCAGGCCCGCCTCAATAACCGCCCTGCCAGCGGGAGCTGCCGTGTCCCGCTGGAGGAGCTGGAGGAACAGCTCGGTCTGATCGTCCGGGAGGGCAATGGATTGGACGCTATGCTGGTGGAGGCCCTCCGCCGCAGGCCGGAGGTGTCCGCCGTGGAACTGGCCGGGGGCTGCGTCAGCATGGACTACGATCTGAGCCCCCGGAAAGACACAGCGGCGGAGAGGAAACCGTCCGCGCCCTTCACAACCAAACGCAAGGCCCAGATGTTCGAGAACGCTGTTTCCACGGTGTGTGAGATTTTCGATTATGAGGATCTGTACGTCATGCTTCATGACAGCTTCGGGCTGACGCTCCAGGAGATCCGGGCGCACAACTATATGTCAGACCGGGAGATCGCAGAAACCTGCGGCGTGCCCGAGGAACTGCTGGACTGTGATCTGGCGGTGCGGGACATCCTCAAGCTGGACGGCATCCGTGCCAAAGTCTGCCTGTCCTGCCACGGCTCCGACAATTTGGCGATGCTGGAAGGGCTGAAAAAACTGACGCCCAGCGGCCAGGAGGACTTCGCCGCCCTGATGGACGCGCATGCGGCAGATATCCGTATAGATGATGAAGGTAAAGCTGAACTTGTGCTGGAGGGCGTGGAGGCGGCGGAGCTGGAACTCTTTTGCGATGCGCTGGACGCCCATGAACAGGCGGAGCGGACGATGGGCGGCATGACGCCGTAGGAGGACCGAGGAATGGACAAATTCGATACACGCCGCGTGGCTGAGGGACTCACCGCCTATCATGCCTTACATCGTCTACGCTGGGGACACCGGCGCAGTGTGGGACACGATGGACGTGGAGCTGGGACTGCCTCACGATGAGAAGTGGTTTCACTGCAAGCTCCCTGACGAGGCGCGGGTGGTACTGAAGGAAAAGCTGGATGAGTTCTATGTGGACCTCTACGGGAAGCATCTGCCCGGGATACCATCGCCGCGCCAGGAGGATATTGATCCCCCCCGGCTGGAACACACCCTGTGAAAGGAGAGATGATTTCATGAAGAAGGCAAACATCACCGTGGCGTTCGATGAGGAGAAATTGGGCGCGCTGGAGTTCTCGCTGAGGAAGGAGGGTTCCTCCGTGCAGGCGCGGCTGGAGCAGACCTTGGGACGGCTCTACGAGCGCACTGTGCCCGCGCCGGTGCGGGAGTACCTGGACAGCCGCGCCGGCCCCGCACCCCGGCCCCGCCGCCCGGCCAAGCCCGCGCCCAAGGAGCGGCCCGCATCGTCCGGGCCGGAAAAGGAGGGCGGCGTATGACCTCCCGGAAGGCTGCTGTCTGGCTGGACGGGCGGTGGTATGACGCCCTCTCCCGCCAGCTCAAGAAGAAGGACACCACCGTGGAGGATGTAAGCCGCGCTGTTGGTTCTGCACACACAGACCCAGTAAAAATCGTTGCGTTTGCTGGATGGATATTTCAGCCCGGGTATGGCATTGTGTTGCCTGCCCCTAAAAACAACGAAAGGATGAATCACACATGAAAGTTAACACCTGTTTTACTCCCACCGAGGCGTGTACCCTGATCGCCCATCAAGCCGTGTCCACGCTGGACGCGGTGCAGACCGAGATCCCCCCATGCATGAAGGAGCTCCGCACCGCGGTGGAAGCGATGGCCGCGGTTCACGATCTGGGCAAGGACGGCGAGACTCTGCTGGACTGGCTGGATACGGAGATCGCCAACGCCGAGCTGTATGCTGCCGAGGGCGTCAACCGGCCCTACCTGATCGATATGGAGTTCCTGACTGTGGAGCCGGACGCGGTGGCACAGATGGATTTGGTGTGGCTGATGTTTGAAACGGCGGCAATGGAACAGTGCGAACTGGAGCAGCGGCAGGCACTTCTGAGTACCGCGCGGACGATCACAGAGATGTGCGGCCTGGATGATCTGCTCCTGGCCACCCTGCGGTCCAATGGGGCCGAGCTGGCCGAGGGGCTCAGCAATGAGCTGGATGACATCCGTGTCGGGCTCCAGGCCAACGCGGAGAATTGCGCTGACCGCGCACAGCAGGAGATGCGCTGAGCCGCAATGCAGAGGGCCGTTCCGCGCCAGCGGAGCGGCCCTCGAACCGTGTCCCCCCGTGTGGGCCCGTTTGAGGGCGTTTGCGGCCCTCCTTCGGGCTGGGCAGAGTCCCCGCCCCAACCAGGGGGTGAAACGCGGTGTCGGCCCCTTTGTGGGCCGCTTGTGCGGGGCGGCAGGTTCGCGCCCCTGTGAGAGCCGTTTCCGCCCGCCCGAAAGGCCAATGCAGGCGGGGATTGGAGGGCAATCCAGCCGTTCGATTTTTCTGCTGGATAAAGGCGGGTGGTCGCTTTGCGCCCACCCGCCAGCGAACACCGCCCCGCAACGCGGGTCGGGGATTCGACGGAGGTGGTCGGTTTCCGGCCTTTTTGCTGTGGCAGGTGGTCGTAACATGAAAAAACATGCCGCAAACCGCTTGTACAGCCACATTCCGCAGGTGGCTGTGTCAGGTGGCCGCGGCCATTTTTGGAGGTAAGCATGGAGAAAAAGAACCAACCCGGCAGGGAAACGCCGGAGATCAAGACCCGGATTCCCCTGTGGCTGTACCCTTCCACGCTGGAGGCGGTGGATCGGGCCATGGGGCGGGACAACTGCAAGAGCCGGAGTGAATTCATTGAGAACGCCATCCGCTTCTATGCCGGATACCTCTCCGGGGAGGACGCGGTGCAGTTTCTCCCCGCCGCCCTGGTGTCGGCACTGAGGGCCACAGTGGAGAATGGCGAGGAACGCATCGCCCGTCTGCTGTTCAAGCTGACGGTGGAGATCGGTATGATGATGCACGTGCTGGCGGCGGGGCTGGAGATCGACAACAGCCAGCTGGACGCGCTGCGCTGGCAGTGCGTCCAGGAAGTGAAGAAAACCAACGGCGGCATCTCGTTCAAGGACACGCTGAAAAAGCACGAGGACGAGTGACCGTGTAAAAAATCAGCGTCCGCCAAGGGGGTTCTGCGCCCTCTCGGTGAACCGAGTGTCGGTTCATGATGGACTGCCCAGAAGGTAGTCTCTCTAAGATTTTAGTACAGAGAAAGAACACGGGGGTGATCTCACGCCGCGCGTGATTTTCAAATGCCCGCACATCAAGGGCGGCGGTGAAAAGGCCGGGGTCCATCTGTCCAACTACGTCAAGTACGTGTCCACCCGGGAGGGCGTGGAGCGCATCGATCCCGGCAAGGCCGCGCTCCCTGCCATGGAGAAACAGGCCAGGCTGGTGGAGCGGCTCCTGCGGGAGTTTCCGTCCAGCCGCGGGCTGTTCGAGTACGAGGACTACCAGGCCGCGCCCACCCGGGGAAACGCCTCAGAGTTCATCACCCGCGCCATTGAGGACAACTATGGGCAGGTGGTTCAGCGGGAAAACTACGTGGACTACATCGCCAGCCGTCCCCGGGTGCAGAAGCTGGGGGCACACGGCCTGTTCTCCGCTGGGGACGGCCCGCTGGTGCTGTCCCAGGCGGCGGAGGAGGTGGCCCGCCATCCCGGTACGGTGTGGCTGCCCATCATATCCCTGCGGCGGGAGGACGCGGCCCGGCTGGGGTTTGACAACGCCGAACGCTGGCGGAAGCTGCTGCGCGCCCGCGCTCCTGACATGGCGAAGGCGATGAAGATTCCAGCCGCGCAGTTCCGCTGGTACGCGGCCTTCCATGACGAGGGCCATCATCCCCACGTCCACATGGTGTGCCGCAGTGCCGATGGCAAATCCGGATTTCTGAACAAGCGGGGGATCGCGGACATCAAGTCCATGCTGGCGAAGGAGATTTTTCAGCAGGAGCTAATCTCCGTCTACCAGCGGCAGACCCAGCGGCGGGATGAGCTTACCGGGGACGCTGGAGAACTCATGGCGCGGCTGGTCAGCGAGATGCAGACGGGCACTCTGGAGAACCAGCATATCGGGCGGCTCCTGCTCACGCTGGCCCAACGCCTGCAAAGCTGCTCCGGCAAAAAGCAGTACGGGTACCTGCCGCCAGCGGTGAAGTCGTTGGTGGACGAGGTGGTGAATGAGCTGGAAAAGGACCCCCGTGTTGCTGCCGCCTATGACCTGTGGTACCGGGAGCGGGAAGAAGTGCTGCGGACCTACAAGGACGCTCTGCCCCCCCGAGACCCCCTCGTCCGGCAGAAGGAGTTCAAGCGGATCAAGAATATCGTTGTCCAGGAAGCGGTGAGGCTTGGGGACTGGACGCCGCCCGGCATCCCCCCGCAGTCTGAAGCGGCAGACGGAGCGGAGGATGAGCCCACGGACGAATCCACCGATGCCGAAGAAGCCGTTCTTCACGCCCAATGGACACACCGCTGCCGTCTGGCCCGCCAGCTGATGCAGGGGGATGGAGACGGCCCCCCGGACTTCACGGCGGCGTTTGATTTGTTCAGCGGGGAGGCCAGTGCCGGAAACGCCCTGGCTATGTCCGGCCTGGGCCGGATGTACGCGGACGGCCTGGGCCGGGAGCCTGACCCGGAACTGGCAGAGGAATGGTACGCCAAGGCACTGGCCGCATTTCTGGATGCAGAAAGAGCCGCGCCGGATCACTGTACCCAGTACCGGATTGGCTGGATGCTCCTCCACGGGGTAGGCACGGAGCGGGACGAAGGGGCGGCTCTGCCGTGGCTGGAGAAAGCCGCCGAGGGCGGCAATGCACTGGCAAACTATCAGTTGGGCAAGCTTCTGCTGCGGGGCTCTGAAGCTGTGCCCAAGGATGTGAAGCGGGCGTTGGAATTGCTTACGGAGTGTGCGGAGGCCGGGAACCAGTTTGCCCAGTACACGCTGGGCAAGGCGTACCTCCTGGGCGGGGACATCCCCCAGGAGCAGGGGCAGGCCGTCCACTGGCTGAAGCTGTCTGCCGGACAGGGGAACCAGTACGCCAGGTTTTTTCTGGACAGGGTGTACGGCTCCATCTTTTCGTCTGCCGCCTCGCTGCTGGGCCACATGGGCCGGATTTTCCAGGAGCGGCACCCCCAGCCTGCGGGCGGCATTCGGGCGTCGGTGGACAGCAAGCTCAGGCGGAGGATCCGGGAGAAGAAGATCGCCATGGGGCATAAGCCGGACGACCACGAGGATCAAGTCATGGGCTGACGCTCACGCTTCCCCGCGGCAGTGGCAGTACCAGCACAGCCCTCCCATAGCCGTACCGCCCAGGATGTTACCCACCGTCACCGGGAGCAGGCTGCGCAGAAGGAAGTTCCCCCAGGTCAAGGCGGACAGGTCAAGGCCCGCGTCCGCAGCCAGGGCGGCGTAGGCGGGCACGGCCCTGGCGAACAGCCCCGCGGGTATGTAGAACAGATTGGCGATACAGTGCTCAAAGCCGCAGATCACGAAGAACGCCACCGGCAGCCAGGCCCCCGCCACCCGGCCCGTCAGATCCTTGGCGGACAGGGACAGCAGCACCCCCACCGTCACCAGGACGTTGCACAGGACGCCCAGGATGACCGCGTTTCCCACCGGCAGGGCGCACTTGCCCGCCGCCAGCTTCATGGTGAACACCGCCAGCTGGCCGCCGGAGTAGTTAAGCTGGCCGCCAAAGGCACAGCACGCCGCCACCAGCATGGCCCCCGCGGCGTTGCCCAGATAGACCACGCCCCAGTTTCGGAGCATTCCCGCCACGGTGGCCTGGCCGTCCAGCACGGAGATGGTGATGAGGGTGTTGCCGGTGAACAGCTCCGCTCCGGTGAGTACCACCATGGCCAGGCCGAAGGGGAACAACAGGCCGCACACCATCCGGGCAGCACCCACGTTGGCGATAGAGTGGGCGGCGGTGTTAGCGGCCGTCCCGCCCATGGCGATGAAGAACCCGGCCAGTACCGCCAGCAGGAACATTTTCGGGATGGGCATTTCCGTCTTGGCGCGGCCAGCGGCGGCATAATTGGCCGCACACTCTTTTGGGGTAAACAGGTTCATCTCTGTTTCCTCCCTGTCGTTTTTCTCCAGTGTATCACAGCCAGCGTGGAAAGTCACGCAAGAAAGGAGTGCATATGCCCTACATCCATTTCACAGAAGAACAAAAGCTCCAGGCCAACCAAGTGGATTTGGCAGAGTTCCTCCGCCTCAAAGGGGAAACCCTGATCCGCTCCGGGCCGGAGTTCCGCCTGTCCAGCAACCACAGCGTCACCATCCGGGGGAATGAGTGGTACGACCACGCCGCCGAGAAGGGCGGCGGGCCTGTGACCTTTCTCAAAAAGTTCTACGGGATGAACTATGCGGAGGCAGTGCTGGCCCTGCTGGATAAGGACGTCAGCCAGCTGTGTCCCCAGGTAACAACGCCCCGGGAAAAAGTGAAGAAGCCCTTTGAACTGCCGCCCGCCAACGACACCAACAGGCGGGTGTTCGCTTACCTGCTGAAGCACCGCCATCTGGATCGGGAGGTGCTCACCACCTTCGTCCGGCAGGGGCTGGTCTACGAGGATCAGAAATACCACAACGCCGTTTTTGTGGGCAGGGACAAGGACGGCACCGCCCGCCACGCCCACAAGCGCAGCACCAACAGCCAAGGGAAATCCTTCCGCATGACTGTGGAGGGCAGCGACTTCCAGTACGCCTTCCACTGGCCCGGCACCAGCGGACACCTGCTGGTGTTCGAAGCACCCATCGATATGCTCTCGCTGATTTCCCTCTACCATGACAGCAGCTGGCAGCAGCACAGCTATGCAGCCCTGTGCGGCACCTCATCCCAGCCCCTGCTGGGGATGCTGGAGCGGCACCCCGGCATTGAGAATGTCCTCCTGTGCCTGGACAACGATGAGGCGGGGCAGTTGGCCACGCGGCGGCTGGCGAAGGTAGTGCGGGAAAAAGGTCTGACAGTGGGCGCGCGGGTGCCGGTACGCAAGGATTGGAACGCGGATTTGTGCGCGAAATTTCAACAGGAACAGGAGGTTCAATATGAACAGAAGCTATCGTGACTACTGCCACCGCCATGGGGCGGAGCTGCTCCACCGGAAGCCGCCCGACTTCGCCCCTACCCTCAGCGGGGCGGAGCTGGCGGAGGTCTACCGGGCCGCGAAAACCACGGATCTGGACATACTCCGGGATACCGCCGTCCAGATGTTCCCTGAGCGGTTCCGGGAGGAGCCGCCCCAGCTGTACGCCCACGCTGGCGGCGGCACCGCCTTCCGGCACAACGGGGTGGTTGCCCGGCCCGAGTGTACCATCGGCGCGACACCCATGCACGAGATCGGCATCATGCCCGACGGCATGGCCTACCCCTATTGAGGTGGACGCCATGCCCCAGCAATTCATCGTCCTGATCGCCGCCGCCCTGGCCCTGCTGGTCCTGGCTGGCGTTTCTTTTTTGTCCGGGCGGGGCTCACTGAACAGCATCAAATCCAAGCCTGTGGGCGACGGCCAGCACGGCACCGCCCGCTGGGCCGCCCCCGCCGAGATCGCCAAGACCTTCCACCGCGTCCCCTTCCATCCCGCCCAATGGCGCAAGGGCGAAAATCTTCCCGAGGTACAGGGGCTGGTGCTGGGCTCCCAGGGCAGGAAGGGCAAGGTCACTGCCCTGGTGGACAGTGACGACATCCACTGCCTCATGATTGGCGCGGCGGGCGTGGGCAAGACGGCCTTCTTCCTGTATCCCAACCTGGAATATGCCTGCGCCTGCGGGATGAGCTTCCTGGCCCTGGACACCAAGGGGGATCTGGCCCGGCACTATGGGGCCATCGCGGAACAGTACTACGGCTACCAGGTGTCCATCATCGACCTGCGCAACCCCACCCGGTCGGACGGGTTCAATTTTTTGACCCTGGCCAACGCCTATATGGATCAGGCGGCGGCCCACCCGGATGACCTGGCGGCCCGGGCCAAGGCGGAAAAGTACGCCAAAATCCTGTCCAAGACCATCATCAATCCCGAGGGGGACAGCTTCGGGCAGAACGCCTTCTTCTACGACTCCGCCGAGGGACTCCTGACCGCCGTGATCCTGCTGCTGGCGGAGTTCCTGCCGCCCAGGGTGATTGACGGCCAGCCCCGGGAACGCCGCCACATCGTGTCGGTGTTCAAGCTGGTGCAGGATCTGCTGGAACCGTCTGACACCAAGGGGAAAAGCAGGTTCCAGGTGCTGATGGGCCGCCTCCCGCCTGAACACAAAGCCCGGTGGTTCGCCGGGGCCGCGCTGAACACCTCGGAGCAGTCCATGGCCTCGGTGCTGTCCACGGTGCTGTCCCGGCTGAACGCCTTCCTGGACACGGAGCTGGAGCAGACCATCTGCTTCGACAGCCCCGTCGACGCCGAGAGCTTTGCCAGCAGGAAGTCCGCCATCTTCCTGGTGCTCCCCGAGGAGGATCAGACCAAGAACTTCATGGCGGGGCTGATGATCCAGAACCTGAGCCGGGAGCTGTTCTCCGTGGCGGACGAGAACGGGGGCAAGCTGAAGAACCGGGTGGTGCTGTTCTGTGACGAGTCCGGCACCATGCCGCCCTTCGATGTGCTGTCCCTGTTCAGCGCGGGCCGGTCCCGGAAGCTGACCATGCTCCCCATCATCCAATCCCTGGCGCAGTTGGAGAAGAACTATGGCGCGACTTGTTAGCCAACAACCACTATCCTATAGGGCTAAACCCTATAGGCGACAGACCGTGTAGTGTCAAAATGGCTGGGCAATGTAATTTGCCTAACTGTAACCTTGATAGATGGAATGAGGGAGTAACGCCCTGAAACGTCTACCCTGATACTCCGATTGGCGTTGCAAGACAGCACTTGCAGGGTCAAAAGCTCGGTGAAGTCGGCTGAATGCACTCGCTGTATCGACAGCAATAATATTTGTATCGTTACGGCAAACGCAAGCCAGAGGTGGCTGTGAGTGTTAGGCCGGGGGTCTACAAAATACCTATGGTGAGAATGAATGGAAATTCTGACGAATATCCGAATGTACGGGTCTAAATTTTTGGGAAGTCGAAAAGGTAAACTGTACCCAAGATTATGGACAGCAGGAAAAATGGAGACCCAGGTTGGTGG
>ERZ779624.355-NODE-355-length-15125-cov-10.502455_pt1 | contig 15125 bp, 17 predicted proteins | sample MGYA00514190_ERZ779624 | MGnify/ENA primary metagenome ERZ779624 (study PRJEB29562, sample SAMEA4376706) | mouse gut metagenome | isolation source: Cecum | study: EMG produced TPA metagenomics assembly of the A DSS colitis mouse model was used to assess the... | reverse complement strand
CCAAATATTGGGGTGTCTATTTCTTATTTTGTCCTTGACAAAGGGTACACTTTACACCGCCTCCCTTCGGAATTGGTGTTTCTGGTTTTAGTCAGGTATGCCTACGGCTTCCTCGACTTTCTGTTCACATACGAATCTGCACTGACTATGCCCCTTCGCTCCACCCCCATTACAGGGGCTTCATCGCTACTATGGGCTGCTGCCCCATGGATTAACGGGTCATTTCCTACCCGCGCGGCGGAGGTGCCACTCCACTTACTTCAAATGAATTGAAGTGCCGTCCATGGTTCCTTTGTTCCCTATGCTTTAGCTTTTCATATCGGTTTTAGCCCGTCCCTTTAGCCCGGCTGCCATCCTTGACTTGTGTGATATTCTGCCAAGGACATTCGACCTACACTGGTTTTCTGCCGTTTTCCACAATCCGAAATTTCAACGGCGGCAGCACCCCTCATGGGGGCGGATGGCTGTATAATCATCCTCACGTTTACGAGCTTTACTCTCAGGACATTTGTCGGCTGCAACAAGACATACTGGACATGACCGATTTATAGCCTCCCGCGGGCATGGCCGTCTCAGACCACGTATCCGCTCTTTACCGAGCTTCGCACATCCCATAAGGCACTATGGGCGCACGTCGGAGTATCAGAGTTTTGATTTCCCGTCACACCGGGGTTAGCAGGAACTTCCCCTGCTCAATCAAGCATAGAGTTCAGATTTCTTTGCGAAATCTGCCTTGTTTTATTGCGTATTTCTACGCAGATTGTCAAGGAACAAAGCGCGCTTATTGCATCTCCATCCCGGGTTCCTCCTGGGTCTGGGCGGGGGTGCTGAACTGATAATAGAACTCGTTGTTGTTGCGGCGGATGAATCCCCAGCCGTCCGCCGTAGGTGTATAGCCCTCCTTCTCCAGAAGGTGGGCCTTATAGCCCGCCAGGTCGATGCCGCTGGCGCGGATCTGATCCTCTGTCACACCGAGGTTCAGCAGTTCTTGCCTGCCGGATTCCTCCAGGCCGGCGCGCTGCATCCAATCGTAGCAATTGAGGTTTTGGCTGATGTCCAGCACCAGCTTCAGGTTTTGGCAGCCCTCCAGTGCCAGCGCGGCGGCGTACCGCTCCATGAAATGCGGGGAACCCTGGCCCTTCTGCTCCATCACATAGCCCAACTGGGTGCCATCGTAGAGCAGGTCCGCCACAGTACCGCTGTACTGGGCCATCAAGTCCCCAGCTTCGGGCAGGACGCACTGGGCATCCACCAGGGCGCACTCGTCCCAGCGTTTTACCTGCAGTTCCCGCAGGACCAGTACTTCCTCCAGCGTGTCCTCACAGCCGTCCTCCAGCGGCCCCGGCAGGCGCAGCCACACGCCCTCGGTTACAGCAAGGGAGGCCAGCTTTACCTTGACGCTCCAGTCCTCATCGGCGGGGAGGGCCGTCCCGGGCTGGTAGACCGGCTCGGAGGGCGTATCCGGGTACTGAACGTAACAGCTCCCGATGAACAGGCCGGGATGTTTCTCCTCGTACTGCCGCCCCACCGCTTCCAGGTCCGTGAAGGGCAGGGCGTCCACTGGCATCCTGGTGTCGTTGAGCAGGTACCGCCTGCCCAGTGCCTCATAGCTGCCCGCGTCCAGGAGCACCCTGTATTCGTCCAGGGACTGGAGCTGGTTGATGGCCTGGGCTGCGTCCTCGGGCGGGTCGGCCTGGGCCGCGGCGGCCAGGACGATGCCCTCCCGGACGCTTAGCGTCCCCAGCCGCATCCTGATCCAGTCCTGTTCCCGCTCCCCGCCGGGGAACTGGGCCAGGTAGTCAAACTCATTCAATTTCACATCATCTCCATTTCGTTATTTGTGTGCTCACACGCCATGCCCTGGATGGGCCGCCCATCGGCGCGCTCGACCAGCCCATAGGAGGTGAGCTTCCCGCCGTCCTGCGCCACCACCGCTTCCCCATACCGGATCAGATCCAGATACTGGGCGATAAGCTCCGCGTCCTCATCCGCCAGCAGGGTGTTCAGGCACTCCATGGCCACGCCCTCCGGCCCCAGCAGCTTGGGAGAGAGGTGGTACTGATCCAGCTGATCCGCCAGGGACAGGGCCTGGATTATGCCGTCACAGCGGGCGGCTTCCAGGAGCGACTTGTACTTGGTCAGCCCGCCGTCAGCCTCCAGCTCCTCCACGCGGCGGGCCAGATAGTTCAGCGTACCCAGATTCCCGGTCAGCCCGTTGAGGACGGGGGCGGCGCAGTCCACGCACTGGACGGGGCTGTCCTCAACGCTCCTGTCCAACGGCGCGGGCAGCTCCATCCGGCTGCCGTCCGGCAGCTCCGCCAGGATGGTGTAGTCCGGCTTTTTCGGCGTCAGATCCAGGGTTTTGTACACCTGCTTCAGCTCCTCCCGCCGCTGGACATAGCCGCCCCGGGTGAACACGCCGCCCTCGGCCTCCCGGAACTGCCTGCCGATCCGCTCAAAGTCCAGCAGCTCAAAAGCCGCGTCAGGCAGATTTTCGGCTTCGGGAGCAAACCCGTTCTCCGCGCAGAACCGGCCCAGCTGGACGTCGGTCACCACCCCTTCCACGAGGTGGCAGCAGTCCGTGCTGTACGCCAGGTCGATCAGCCGGGGCAGGGGAATGGGCTGGCCCACCGGCACACGCTCCATCGCCGCCAGCCCCTCGAAAACGGTTATCTCCGCCCCGTCCAGCTGTGCGAACCGCTGGGCCAGGGCATTCAGCTCAGGCAGGGAGCCGTTGTCCTGATCCATGTGCTGGAATATGTATCCGGAGTCATACGCGCTGAGAAGCTCCCATCTGGGCGTCTCACCGGGCTCCAGCCGCAGCCTTTCCAGCGCGTCCAGCAGGGCGTAGGACCCGGCAGGGAAGGCTATCTGGGTACAGCCATCCGCGGACGCCGCCTCTATTTCGAACACCTTACGCAAGGTCCATCCCTCCCATCTCCTCCCCGGGCTTCATAGCGGGCTGGCCGGCGGTCTGCTCCGGCCCGAACCGCTCCTGCTCCGTCTGGATGTTCCAGCCCTCAGACTGCCACAGGTGGACGTACAACTCCGAGCAGTCGCCAACCTTGATTTCACGCTGCTCGAAGCCCTCACCCCACCCGTCCGAAGCCTGCCCACCGACATACCCTTTCAAAGTATCCAGTTCCTCTGCGGTGAGTTCACCCTGCACCTGGCACTCGGCCACACCCCAGAGCCTACCCTCCCGCTCCTCCAGATCAAACACCACGGAGCGAACCTTGTCATTCACGGTATCATTTTCATGATACCAGTGCATGATGCCCCGTTCTTTTTCCTCTGGCATCCGTTCCGCATCAGTGCCGCCATGATTTGATCCTCATAGTCCAGAAGTTCCCGCCCATTCAGCGTAATGCCATCCTCGTCCATGTCCCCGCAATCATCCGGCTCAAACAGATCGGCGGTGAGAGGTATATAGAGTTTCAGCAGCTGAGGGCGCGGCGGCAAAATGGTGAAGGAATCCTGACCCATCACCAGCCCCAGGCCCCGCCCGTTGTCCCAGTCCACGAAAACAGTTCCCATATCATCGATGTACCGGAGTGTGCCCGTGGCCCCCGGCTGGATGGGGCAAGGGTCGTCCGAACCCATCTCCCGGAGCTTGATCCGGCTGCCCGCGGGGTACTGCTCCCGCAGAAAGTCCAGCCATTCCTTAGAGATGCTCATTGCTTTATCACTTCCTTCTTCTGATTTTCGCGCCGGATTCCCTCCGGCTGGGCACAAAAATACCCCGTCCCTTTTGATGGAACGGGGCACAGCGGCGTTTGCGCCGGAACATATTGACTTGATATCTTGAGCCTGTTCTGTCCATGGGTTCACCCCCTTTCGCCAGTCTTGACCGCAACATTACCACAACCCGCCGCCGAAAGCTACCCGGCAGAACCAACCAAAATCGCCGCCCTGTTTTCATACTTCATGTGGTGCCCCTGTCCCGTTCCATGATCCTTACCATCTCGGTGCGCAGGCAGCTTTCCCCGCCGCCGCACACAAATCCGTGGCCGGGGTAAGGACAGCCCCCGCACGGTTCCGGGCGGCTGAGGGGAGGGGGCGGCTCATGGGGGATGGTGGTCAGGCAATTGGACTCGTAGAACTGAACCATCCGGTTCCTCTTATACCGTATCCTCATGGCGACAGCCCCATTTCCGCCCCGTCGTCCGCCTGTCCCTCAGCCTCCTCCAGCTCCTGCTGGTTGGACTGGCTGACACGCTCGTCCAGATTCTCCACGCTGTCCTCGATCTGTACTGCCGCCTGCTCCAGAAGCTCCCGCCGCTCCCTCGTCAGGGGGTATTCGCCCTCCAGCGTTTCACGGGCGCAGCGGTACAGCTCCACAAGCTGATCATCTGTAAACTGGCGGCTCACCTGGACGAGCCCCGCCCGGCAGGCGAAGTCCAGCTTGGCCGTCTCGTAGTAATGCCCGCCATCGAAATAATTGCCGCTCGCCACGGCGGTATGATCCGAATTGCGCCGCCAGGTGGCGAACTTGTACCCCCAGTCGTCCTCCAACTCCTGCCCCGCCAGCACCACGCCGTTGAAGTCCGCCAGCAGCCGGAAGCCCTCGTGGAGCCCCTCCGCCGCCAGCGGCGGGGCGGACGCCATGGCTTCGGTGTACTCGCGGACCTCCCGGCTCAGCGCGAAGGTGAGGTTATAGACGCTGTCCGCCTCCGGGCCCCGCTCCACATCGGCGTTGAAGGCCACACCGCCTTGCGGCAGGACCAGCACAGCCGCCTGCCCATCCGCCAGCACGGGCAGGCAGCCCTTCTCCACCGGGCCGGTGGAAATGCCCTCCCGCTTCAGACGGCGGGCCAGTTCAGGGAAAAACTTATTGTTCATTCTTTCGATTCCTTTCTATTATAATTATGTGGGATTACCCCGTGACGTCCAGCACCGGGCTGGCTTTTTGCCCCGGCCCGGTGACGCGCACGTACTCCCCGATCACGTCCAGAGCCTCGCAGCAGGTGGAGCACTCCCCGCCCATGATCCGCTCCCGCATCTCGTCCGCCTGCTCCTCCAGTCCATGCTGGCGCAGGGTGCGGGAAGCGATGCCCATCAGGTTGAAAATATTCCCGTTCTCACCGATCAGGACGCAGTCCGGTTTCCTCATCAGCTGATGCCCCCCATCGTCATGTCCTGTCTGGCTTCCGGCTCAGGCTCCCGCGCCTGACGCATCTCCTGCTCCTGGAGATCGAAGCAGGACAGGTACGCCTGGTAATCTCCCCGGATCGGGTTGCACCGCAGGCAGTAGCGGTACCGCTCCGTTTCCACCACGTAGCCGTAGTTCTGGGCACAGATGCCGCCCGCAATCTCGCCCCCGTGGAGATGGCACCAGCGGAGCATGGTGGAGAAATCCTTCAGCACGCCCCGGCGCAGCTGTTTCACCACCTGACCCAGCTCCTCCTGTAACTCCGGGGTGTTCAGCCCTTCGGGGCTGCGGGGCCACCAGGTGTGCCGGAACTCGTCCCCATCGCGCCCGAAGTCGATGCGGACTTGGCCGACAGTCCCCAGCTCCTCGTCCTGTTCGGGCGGCAGGGCGTAAAAAAGTCCCGCCTCCTCGGGGGTGGCGGGGCGCATCTCGAATTTGATGGGGTTGTCCGGGCAAGCCAGATCGTACTCCTCGCAGAGGGCTTCCAGATCCATGGTTTCACCAGGGCACCGGCAAAAACCTTCTGGGCCTCCAAATCCATGGCATCCACCAGCCCGGCCAGCTGGTTCAGCTTCTGGACGCCTGCTTCGCTGAACAGGGCGTCGCGCTCGAGGTATCCGGCAAGGGCTTGCGCAGCCCCTTCGCCGCCGGTGAGCTGCGCGGGGGCCCAGCCGCCGAAGTCCTCCACGGCGAGCACCTCGTTTCTGACCTGGTCCGCTTCCGCCGGGAAGCTGATGTGTGCCACATCATTGCTGAACGGGCTTTTTGCTACATGAAGCACCATTATTTCATCCCTCCCATCTCCCGCTGGTGCTGTTCCGCGGGATTGTCCCGCATCAATTCCTCCAGCGTCACGCTGCCGTGGTAGGCCACACAGCCCAGCTCGGTGAGCGCGATGTCTGTTTCCTGGGTGAGCGGCCTGGCCATGAAATCAAATTGGTCCAGGTTCTCCGCCAGCTTGCGCACCTCGCTGGCATATTGGGGCCGGGCCAGCAGTGCCACCGCCCCCAGCTTTTCCCGCTGTTCCGCGTTCAGCGGCTCGATGGCCCGGCACAGGCCGTTGATCTCGTCAAGGCTGTCGCGGGCGAGACTGACCGCGGCGGACACCTGCGGGGGCAGATCGTCCGTGGTGATCTCCATCCTGAAGCCATCCTGACCCGCTACCGCCCGCTCCAGCGTCCGTTGGAGCTGCGTGTCCGTGCAGGGCAGGTAGAGATACCCGGCAGCTTCGCCGTTCGATTCGGATTTGATCTCGATCACCATCTGAGGAGGTTTATAGAGGTATGCCGGGAAATGCCGCCCATCGTAGAGCGGCTCCAGTTCCAGGCCGTTGTCATAGACCACGCCGTAGGGGGTGATCGTTCCTGCTTTGTTTTGGAGCAGATCCAGGGCCGCCATCCGGCCATCAACCTGGTCGTACTCTGCCGCAGGCATAGCACCGCCGTTTATGGTCAGGGCATGGCTTTTCCCAACCCGCTCCAGATCAGAGAAGTTGGTGATCACCGTGGCCTGCTGGCAGCAGAATGTCAGGTTGATGAAGTCCTTGATGCTGGACAGGTTCAATTTGAAGGCCATGGCTTCAAATTGGGCGTCCTCACCATCGGAAAAGCTGTCCAGCCGCTTGGCCAGATAATCCAGCTCGTCCACGTTGATGGCCTGGCCGTTCAGCCGTTTGAGGGTAGGGTATAACCCCTCCAGCCCCACCACCCGGCAGTCCTGGGCGGTAGGGGAGCCAACGCCAATGTCCTCCAGCATACGGATGACGAGGTCATAATCGCTGTCCGGGATGGGGAAGCGGATGGTGGCCTGCCCGTATCCCGGGCTGGCCTGGCTGCTGAGGGTTGCTTTGAAAATCATTCTGAAAAACTCCTTCCAAAATTTTTGTGCGATGGTGTGGCGGACAAATGACGCCGCCCCTCCATATGTGAAATTGGAGGGGCGGCAAGGCTGGCAGTCTCAAATTTTTATCACGTCCCGTCAACGATCCGTCTCCGAAACATAGGCCGGGCAGGTGAGGCACACGGTCTTGTTTGGCAGTTGATAGTGCTTGCCATTGAATAGGCGGGCAGGGCTGCCACAGCCGCCGGAAACCCGCCAGGGGGCGTTTTCGCGTTTCATGCTGAAAACGCACGATTGATAAGTATGGGAATAATTTGGTTTCATCTATTTGTTCCTCCTTTCTCTGGCTGGCGTCCGGCAACAACGATACCAGATTCGGAGGTGGAAGTCTATTCACCATACCACCCAAAGAGGAGCCGCGAAACCTGGGCACTATCAACAAAGGCGCGGGGAACAAAAAAAGTGCCGTTCCTCAGAAGAAGAACGGCACTAAAACGTGGGATTACTTTTTGTGGCACGATTGGGACGGACTGGGCGTGTGGGTTCGACTCCTGTCGGTTTGGGAAACCGCCTCGAAAATAGCAGTTTTTGACGGCCCCCGGATTGTTTGATCCGAGGGCCGTCAAACCGTTGAAAACACTGGCTTTGCGAGGTAAATAGCATTTTCATCGTGTTAACTTGTGCTGGCGCGCCTCCGGGAGTGGATGCGCTATGTAGCCACACTGAAGGACGGAGTGGGTGCCCTGACCCCGGAGGGCTTCGTATTCCTCAGCACCCGCACCATGGGGATGCGCACCTATTCCGGTTTCCGGGCCAGCTACCGCCACTTCCTGGAACGCAACGGCTTTGGGCCCGAAGGACTGAACCTCCACCGTTACCGTCATACCTACGCCTCCATGCTGCTGGAGCAGGAGATCAATCCGAAGATCGTGCAGAAGCTGCTGGGCCACCGAGATGTGAGTACAACCCTGGGCGTCTACTCCCATGTGGTGCCCGAGGTATTTTCCGGTGTGACAGCGGCGGTGAACGATGCTTCCAAAAACCTGCTTGCGGGAACCTATGCCCCGAAAATGAGCGCGGAACAGGTACGCAAACAGCTTCAACAGCTTGATCCGCTGCTGGCGGAGGACGCGGGAACCGGCTTTCCCAGCCGCTTTTAAACCCGAAAAGCCGTTACAGCTTCATACAGCTTGACACCTAAAATCAACGGGTACAGGGCGGGAAAACACGGTAAAAAGTTCCCAAAACGGCTCCTTGCGGTCTCTCAAAAAAGCGCGTAAAAAACCGCAAACCCTTGTGCCGCAATGGCTACAAGGGTTTGCGGTTGGTGGCCCATTACCTACCATATCCGAACTATTCACATCATCAAGGGTTATCGTCTTGGTGCCGTCCTTATAATTGAACGTCAGCACGATTCTATCGTCGTACACAAACACAGCATTGACAAAGCAATCAATGAGCCGTTGCCGCTGGACTTCGTCCGTGGTGTCGGTCTTTTTATACTGGTCAAGAAAAAATTTGATTTGCTCACGGGAAAGGGCCGGATTTTTGATTTTCTCCATTAGAATCTGCTGTTCAAGCTGGCTTTTCTGTTCCTCCAAATCTGCAAGCCGCTGTTTGGTGGAAGCGGTGATAATGCCCATCTGGATAGCGTTCAGCATATTTTCAATGCCCTTGTCCGCTTCCTTCAACTGCTTTTGCAACAGCTTCAAGTCAAAACTTTCCTGCCCCTGCATGGCTAAAAGCCTGTCCGTGATTCGCTCCATCAAAGGGGCGTTCATCACAAGGGCCATGGTCTGGTCTACCACAAGATTTTCAATCCATTCTTTCTTGACCGCTCGCTTGTGGCACCCAGCCTTTTTCTTGGCGCTGGCGCACTTATAATAGCGGTACACCTTCCCGCCTGTACCCGCGCCGCTCTCTCCGAACATGACTTTGCCGCACTCTCCGCAAAAAAGTTTAGTCGTTAAAAGATAGCTTTCCTTGGCCTTGGCAGTAGCTGGGGCCTGTTTATTTTTTGCCATCCTCGCCTGTACCCGTTCAAAGGTATCTTCATCCACCAGGGCCGGAACCCCGCCGGGGATAACCACATCCTGATATTTGTACTCGCCTATGTACTTCCGATTCTGTAACAGGGTGTTAAAGCTGGGATATGCGAATTTACAGCCCCGTGACGTTTTCAGCCCTCGGGCGTTGAGATCGTTGACTATCTCCCGGATGGTTTCACCCTCGGCGTACCGTTTGAAAATCTCCTGAACGATGGGAGCCGTTGCCGGGTCAATTTCAAGCCGCTTGTCGGCCCCCAGCTTGTACCCCAGAGGAATACGCCCGCCGTTGTTGCGGCCCTTCAAAGCGTTATCCTTCTGGCCCCGGTGAATCTTCTCCGAAAGTTCCGCGCTGTAATATTCCGCCATGCCTTCAAGCATGGATTCCAGAATGATACCTTCCGGCCCCTCGGTGATATGCTCGGTAGCGGACACCACCCGGACACCGTTCTTTTTCAAGATATTCTTATAGTGGGCGCTGTCGTAGCGGTTCCGGGCGAACCTGTCCAGCTTCCACACAAGGACGGTATCAAACAGGTGTCTGCCGCTGTCTCTAATCATCCGCTGGAAGTCCAGCCGCTTTTCCGTTTCCTTGGAAGCAGACAGCGCCCGGTCAATGTAGCTGTCAATTACCCGGATTCCGTTCCGCTGGGCGTACTCCTTGCACTCTCTCAACTGGCCCTCTATGGATTCCTCGCGCTGGCGGTCAGACGAGAACCGCGCATAAATCACAGCATTAGCGCCCATTGTTTGATTCCTCCATCATTTTGAAAAGGGTTTCTTTCAACTTCCCATTGAACGGGTAAGCCGGGTCAAAACACATCTCTATAAACTGCTTCATGTCCTCGCTGGTGGCGTTCAGCCTGGGCTTGCACTCGAATAGCTTCCCCTCCGGCTGGTCTGTGCGGCAACAAAGATAATCCATGGAAATGTCAAAGTATTCAGCCATGCGCAACAGCAATTTGAGTGACGGGGCCGTTTTGCCTGTCTCGGTTTTGGCTATGGTGGCTTGGTTGCTCTCGCAGATTTTCGCAAGTTCCGCCTGGGACAGTCGATTAGTTTCCCGCACTTCCTTGATACGTTTTCCAATATCGTTCATGTGAAACGCCCCTTTCATCTATTTATTCTATTATAGCATATCCCGTGCAGGAAGTCAATGATAATATAGAATTATACAAAATTCTTTTAGGTGCAAAAAGGCCCCTGCACGCCCCGTAAAGGGCCACAGGAGCCACGATAACCCCGGCCACATATAAACCCCCGTCCCATGCCCCGCAGGGCATAGAGCGTCAGCAATTCAAAGAATTGCGACAGCGTGGCAAAACCTTTGGCCCCGCCTTATGCCCAGGGCTGACAATCGCCTACGCTCCGCCCGTGGCGGGCCACCCATGGGCCGACACCCGGCAACTCAACTTTCAAAACCTAAAAAACGGCTTGCGTCTTTAGCGCAAATGGTGTAGAATAGGGGCACCAAGGCAAATAAAAGGCAGGACATGGAGAGTTGCGACCTCCCCATGTCCCTATGCGGGAGATCGCACCTCCCACACAACAGTATTGTACTGCGCCAGCCCCCATTATAGCGGAAATCCTTCCGTTTTACAAGGGGTGCTTTGTGTCTGTATATATGCGGTGTGGGGTATCTCATATCCCGCGCCGCTTTTGGTTTGCCTTGATGGAACGGCCCAACAGCGGGGCGGGGAATGTCCCGCCCCCAGGGCTGAACCATTAAGACAAAAAACAAAGCAAAGGAGAGAGCACCATGAAGAAAAAACTATTTTCCCTGGCGTTGGCCCTGGCGTTGTGCCTGGGCCTGACGGTTCCGGCGTTCGCGGCGGAGCTGAAGATCATAGAGGTTCCCGTTCCCACCGTGGAGGAATATGAGGGCAAAAACTACAGCACCATGGAATTCCATGAGGGCCTTTCCAAGCTGTATGTGTCTGAAGGTTCTTCAACAACAGCGGGCTTTATTGACAAAACCGGCAAGGTTGTGATTCCTGCCAAGTATAGCAACGCTGGGGACTTCTCCGAGGGCTTTGCGTTTGTAGCAAAAAACGGTAAGCTGGGCTTCATCGACAAAACCGGCAAGGAGATCACCCCCTTCCAGTATGACAGCACATTGGGTTTTCACGGTGGCTTTGCGGCGGTGGTGAAAAACGGTAAGGCTGGTTTTATCGACAAGACCGGTAAGGAAGTCATATCCTTTGCTTATGACGACACCAAAGGCTTCTACGATGGCCTTGCGGCGGTGAAGAAGAGCGGAAAATGGGGCTTCATCGACAAGACCGGGGAGGAAGCCATCCCCTTCCAGTACGATGAGGCCACGTCCTTCTTCGAGGGCCTGGCCGGGGTCAAAAAAGGCGGCAAGTGGGGCTTCATTGACAAAACGGGGGAAGCCGTCATCGACTTCCAGTATGACGATGCGGGCACCTTCGCCTATGGTCTTGCAACAGTCAGGCAGGGCGGCAGATATGGCTATATCGACAAGACAGGCGAAATCGTGATTCCCTGTCAGTATGATGTTGCGGGCTATTTCTCCGATGGCCTTGCGATGGTAGCGCAGAACGGCAAGTTCGGCTACATCGACACCACCGGGAAAACGATTGTTCCCCTTAAATACACAAATGCGGCCCCCTTCTCCGAGGGCTTTGCGGCGGTATACGCATATTTGGGCGGTGATGACGGCAACTGGGGCTTCATCGACACAACCGGCAAAGAGGTTGTAGAACCCATTATGCGCGCCGAAAATGGCGCGAAATATGCCTATTTGCAAGGGATTGCCTTTACACCCATCAGCTTCCATGACGGCTATGCGTATGTGAGCCGTTGGTTTAGCGGCGAAAATAAGCAGGATTGGGTTTATCTCGCCATCACCGTTGACGCGAATGTGAGCGACTGGGCGCGGGCGCAGGTGGACAGCGCCGCCGCCAGCGGCCTGATGCCGGACGGTCTGGGGGATGACTTCACCGCGAAGATCACCCGCGCCGAGTTCGCCGCCCTGGCGGTGAAGCTGTACGAAGCCATGGGCGGCTATGAGGATCCCGCCATTGAGAACAACCCGTTCAGCGACACCAGCGACCCCGTGGTGCTCCGGGCCAACGCCCTGGGCATCGTCAAGGGCTCCGGCGGCCAGTTCAGGCCGGACGATCTGGTGAGCCGCGAGGAAGCGGCGGTGATGCTGTCCCGCGTGTATACCAAGCTGGGCGGAGAAGTTCCCACTGTGACCGCCACCACCTTTGCCGACGACAGCCGGGTGTCCTCCTGGGCCAAGAGCGAGGTCGCGTTCATGGCGGACAAGGGTATCATCACCGGCAAGGGGAACAACACCTTTGACCCCAACGGAGCCACCGGCAACGCCAGCATCCAGGAAGCCATGGTGATCGCCCTGCGGATGTTTGAAAAATTGAAGTAAGGCACTTAGGCACTGGTGAAGAAGTAAATACAACGCAAAGAGGAGCGGACAGCCTACGGGTTGTCCGCTCCTTTTTTGTGCTTAGAAAAGGAATTTTTGCAACTTCTAAAATGCTATGACACCATCAAAATGGATTTCATCAGCAAGTTCATCATAGAACAACTCTTTTTCATAATAAGAAAGTTGAGTTTCCACCAAATATGCTAAACGTAAATCATCCGCCCGCAATTTATGCTCGGAAATTGCTTTGAATAAATATGTATGCCGCTTAGCTTGAAGGAGTCCTTCTACTGTGAGCGAATAAAATACTTCTTCCCATGTACATGGAGCAGTGCTTTGGCCGTTGGCAAGGGACAGAAGTTCTTCACTATAGTTTTGTAAAAAAGAACTTCTTTCTTCCAAAGCATTCTTATATCTTCTGTGAAGCGAAGAAGATACATTGTCGAGTTGTCTTATCCAGTTATCAATAAAGCCGCTTTTACATTGAGGAAGCAGTATTAGTAAATCCTTTACAGCTGGGCAGTTAACACATTTTGGGAAATATTTAAAAACCACTTTCCAATACTGGGGGCCGTAATTTGTTTCAAGAGCTGAATAGAGCGACTGAATGTTTTGCCTAATCTCGTCCTTGGGGTCAATCGTAAAAAATCCATTTTCTAAGTTCAAAGCCTTTTCTACTGTTAGCGTTGAAATATATAACCACTGAATTTTTTCTATTTCCGTTGAAATATCAATTCCATACTTTGAACATTCCTCTTCAAGCAGCTTAGCGTTGAATGCCCAAGAAGAATCCCTTCGCGGAGAAATTTTGCCGAACTTTTTTACACCAAAATAACACCGCCGAATATCGTCCATATATCGAGGATCAGGGCCAAAAGCACATGACATTATTTCAGCTATATTTTCATATTTGATTTTTTCGACTGGCGTTCTCTTATATCTTTTTTGTTGTTTTGATTCTTGAAGCATCTTCTTGCGTGATTGCTTTTCTGATTCCAAAAACTCTAATGTAGCCGCCACAGCAGGAAAGTAGCGTCCGCACAATTCAATTGCTGACCTCATTATATTGTCCCTCGCTTTCCTAAATGTGAATACTTTTATAGGCTACCACAAGTAGCAAGAAAAAACCATGTATAAAAAAATCATCATCTTTTTTACTGCTAATTTTCGAGATTTTTATAGTCATGGACAGATTCAAAGCCCCTTGATATGATAGCCACAGAACCTGGTTCTGCTCATAAGGGAGCGGCAAAGGCCACGCCGCTCTCGTCCACCCGTTTGTAGCACGAAGGAAGGAGGTGAGCAAATGCGCGTGTGTATTCGCGGAATCCGCCAGCTGGATTTCACAACCCCAGACGGTGAGGTGAAGGGGACGCAAATCTTCTTCAGCCACCCGAGCGAAGGTGTCACCGGGGAAAAGACGGACAAAATTTTTGTCCGTCAGGGGTTCGCACTCCCGGCAGACCTTGCCCCTGGGCGTCAGTGCGACATCTACTGCGATACCAAAGGCCACGTTGAATACGTTCAACTGGTCGCGGCTACCGCCAGTAAGTAAAATCGCTATTCGGGCGGCAGGCCCCAGCCCCGATTAGGGGCTTGCCGCCCCAACTATCTAAATGGAGGAAACCTTTGTGAAGAAAATTTGGAATTCCATCGTCGAACGATTCAATAGATGGTGTGAAGATACCGCCCAATCCATCCGGGACAGCAATTGGTCTGTTGTTGGCTGGAATATAGCCCTTGCCCTCGCTATCGTGATGGTTGTCGTTGCGCTGGCCGTGGCTGTCCTCGCCCTGGTGGGTAAAATCCTCGGTACTGTGCTGGGCAAGATATTTTCTGTACCGCTGGTTCTGCTTATCATCGGTTTGGTATACGATAATTTTTTTGCAGGGTCGCGCAACAAGCGCAAGGCAGAGCGCGAAGCGGAAGAATTAGAAGCATGGGCAGGTCGAGCATATGAGTATGTCCGCGATTCCATGTTCTATGTAGTTCAAGCAATGGCGGACAGGATGAAGGTTGTAAAGCCACACTCACCCCATGACATAGAAATGGGCAATAGATTTTTCTGTCAGGGCAATTATACCATATTCCAATTTTATGTGCAACTGTGGGAAACTTTGGATAAATCCAGGTTTGAGCAGAAACTGACCGACACTATAAGTCAAATGCACCGCGACCATAGGCTTGTGGGCATACCGTCAGATTTGGTCGAAGTCAATCATCGCTACTATTGCCCCCTGCTGGTGCTGAATGTTGAGCCGTTTGACGATGGTTATACCGTTCAAGTCGTATTCGCGGACGAAGAAACCGTGCCGCTGGTAGACCGGGCCAAACAGCGTAATCGGAAAGCCCCCAGCCAAACGCTCTATGACGATGAACCCTGATAATCCCAGCCCCCAGCTAATCCTGGGTTATGAACTGGATTCCTGGAAGCTGTATCAGGAAAAGGTGCCTATCACGGTAGACCTATCCCCGAAAACCAACAGCCATATTTTGCTATGTGGAATGTCAGGTTCTGGAAAAAGTTACCATGAACAACAGATTTTATATAAGCTGGCCCTTGCGGAGCCTGACGGCATCTTCTACCTGGCAGATTACAAACAGGATGATTCGTTCGCCTATCTCCGTGGGTGTCCCAGGTACTACGGCTACAAAAGTACGCTGGAAGCCCTGGAAATCG
>ERZ779624.353-NODE-353-length-15147-cov-9.727206_pt1 | contig 15147 bp, 15 predicted proteins | sample MGYA00514190_ERZ779624 | MGnify/ENA primary metagenome ERZ779624 (study PRJEB29562, sample SAMEA4376706) | mouse gut metagenome | isolation source: Cecum | study: EMG produced TPA metagenomics assembly of the A DSS colitis mouse model was used to assess the... | reverse complement strand
TGTACGTGGCCCAGGTGGCCATGGGCGCCAACACCGCCCAGACCCTGAAGGCCATCGCCGAGGCCGAGGCCTACCACGGCCCGTCCCTCATCATCGGCTACGCCCCCTGCGAGATGCACTCCATCAAGGGCGGCATGATGAACTGCCAGAAGGAGATGAAGAAGGCCGTCGATTGCGGCTACTGGAACCTGTTCCGCTTCAATCCCGCCCTGGCCGCCGAGGGCAAGAACCCCTTCACACTGGACAGCAAGGCGCCCGCCGGCGGTTATCAGGAGTTCCTGATGAACGAGGCCCGCTACGCCCGTCTGACCCGTGAGTTCCCCGAGCGCGCCGAGGTCCTCTTCGCCCGCAACGAGGAGGCCGCGAAGGAGCGCTACGCCCACCTGATGAAGCTCATCGACCTCTACAAGGCCGACTAATCAGCCTGATTCCCGGCGGCCTCCTCGCGGGGCCCCGCACGGCGGGGCGCGCGTAAGCGCGTGCGAGCATTTTGCCGAAGGCAAAATCTCGGCGCAGGGCGAATTTATTTCGCCCGAGCATTTCAAATCAACAGGGCTCCCATGGGCGGCAGAGCCGCCCATGGGAAGGCCGCGAAGGAGCGCTACGCCCACCTGATGAAGCTCATCGACCTCTACAAGGCCGACTAATCAGCCTGATTCCCGGCGGCCTCCTCGCGGGGCCCCGCACGGCGGGGCGCGCGTAAGCGCGTGCGAGCATTTTGCCGAAGGCAAAATCTCGGCGCAGGGCGAATTTATTTCGCCCGAGCATTTCAAATCAACAGGGCTCCCATGGGCGGCAGAGCCGCCCATGGGAAGGCCGCGAAGGAGCGCTACGCCCACCTGATGAAGCTCATCGACCTCTACAAGGCCGACTAATTTCCCCATAAGCGCGCCGAGGCCCCCAGGGATTTCCCCTGGGGGCCTCCTTCTGCGCTCCGCAAAAAGCGGGGCGGCCTCCGCCGCCCCGCCATCTCCTCAGAATAGCGCCACCACCGCGCCGTCGTAGGTCTCCTCAATAAAGGCGCGCACCTCGTCGCTCTGGAGCGCCTTCACCAGGGCCTGGATGCCCTCGCTGCTCTCCTTGCCCTCCTTCACCGCCAGCACGTTCACGTAGGCCTCCGCAGCCGCGCCGCCGGCGGCCTCCACGGCGATGGCGTCGGACACCTTCAGCCCCGCGTCGATGGCGTAGTTGCCGTTGATGACCGCCATGTCCACGTCCTTGAGGGTGGTGGGCAGCAGCCGGGCCTCCAGCTCCACGATGTCATAGTTGTGGGGGTTCTCCGCCACATCGCTCTTGGTGGCGGACAGGCCCACGCCCTCCTTGAGCTTGATAAGTCCCTCCTGCTCCAGCAGCAGCAGGGCGCGGGCCTCGTTGGTGCCGTCGTTGGGCACGGCGATCTGGGCCCCGTCGGCCAGTTCCTCCAGGGAGGCGCACTTGCCGGCGTACAGGCCGAAGGGCTCATAGTGGATGCCCGCGGCGCTGACCAGATGGGTGCCGTGCTCCGTGTTGAACTCGTTCATGTAGGTGATGTGCTGGAAGTAGTTGGCGTCCAGGGAGCCGTCCTCCAGGCTGGTGTTGGGGGTGACGTAGTCGTCGTACTCCACGATCTCCAGGGTGTAGCCGTCCTCCGCCAGGATGTCCTGCACCACCTCCAGGATGGCCGCGTGGGGGGCGGGGGTGGCGCCGACCTTGATGATCTTGCCGTCGCTGCTGGGGCCGCCGCAGGCGGTGAGGCCCAGGGCCAGAGCCAGGGACAGGACAAGGGCAGTTACTTTCTTTTTCATGATGATTTCCTCCTCTTGCGTTCGGTTGGATTAATACGCCGGTCCGACTTGACGGACCAGGCGGTACCGATGGATTGAATGATCTGGACCAGGATGACCAGCAGGATGACGGCGGCCCACATGACCGCCTTCTGGTTGCGCCCATAGCCCCGCATCAGGGCCACGGCCCCCAGCCCGCCGCCGCCGATGGCCCCGCTCATGGCTCCGTAGCCCAGGATGGTGATGGAGGCGTTGGCGGCCCCGTTGATGAGGGAGGGGCGGCACTCCGGCAGCATCACCTTGGTGACGATCTGCCAGGGGGAGCAGCCCATGGCCTGGGCGGCCTCGATCACCCCCCGGTCCATCTCCCGCAGGGAGATCTCCACAATCCGGGCCACATAGGGGGCCGCAGCGATGGTCAGGGGGACGATGGTGGCGGTGGTGCCCACGCTGGTGCCGATGATGAGGGTGGACAGGGGCATCACCAGGGCCATGAGGATGAGGAAGGGGACGCTGCGCAGCAGGTTCACCACCCAGTTGAGCCCCCGCATCAGCCCTCCCGGCAGGGGCCGGATGCCCCCCGCCTCCCCGGCCACCAGCAGGATACCCAGCGGCAGGCCGATGGCGTAGGCCAGCAGGGTGGCGGCGGCGGGAGCGTAGACGGTGTTCCAGATCTGGTCCAGCATCTCCGGGAAGTCCAGCAGGTACTCCGCCTGACTGGCGGCCTTGTCCGCCGCAATGCCCCAGGATTCAAAAAGCGCGGTCAATGTCTCAACCATGGTAGTCCGGCACCTCCTCCACCGTAATGTCCCTCTGGGCGCGGATGTAGCCCAGCGCCTTCTCCGCCCCGTCCTCCGGCAGGCCCAGCAGCATGGTGCCGAAGGCCCGCCCGTCGATGTTGCGCGTATCTGCCCCCAGGATGTTGGCCTTCACGCCGCACTCGATGGCCAGCGTGGCGATGAGGGGCTGGTAGGACGTGCCCCCGTTGAAGGCCACCCGCACCACCCGGGCCTGGCCCGCGGCGGCGGAGAGGACCTCCTGGGGTACCCCGTCGGGGTACACCAGCCGCCGGCCGGCCTCGCTTTTTGGGCGGGCGAAGACCTCCTCAACAGCCCCCGTCTCCGCCAGGCGTCCCCGGTCCAGGATGGCCACCCGGGAGCAGATCTCCTCGATGACCTTCATCTCGTGGGTGATGACCACCACCGTGATGCCCAGCCGCCGGTTGATGTCCTGGATGAGGCGCAGGATGTCCCTGGTGGTCTTGGGGTCCAGGGCGCTGGTGGCCTCGTCGCACAGCAGCACCTTGGGGCTGGTGGCCAGCGTGCGGGCGATGGCCACCCGCTGCTTCTGCCCGCCGGAGAGCTGGGAGGGGTAGGCCCCGGCCCGGCTCTCCAGATCCACCACCTTCAGAAGCTCCAACCCCCGCTCCTGGGCCTCCCGCCGGGGGATACCCGCCAGCTCCATGGGGAAGCAGATGTTGTCCAGGGCCGTGCGCTGCATGAGCAGGTTGAAGCTCTGGAAGATCATGCCGATGGATTTCCGCGCCTCCCGCAGCTGCTTTTCGCTCAGGGCGGTCATGCTCCGGCCGTCCACGATGACCTCCCCGTCCGTGGGCCGCTCCAGCAGGTTGATGCACCGCACCAGGGTGCTCTTGCCCGCGCCGCTCAGGCCGATGACCCCGAAGATCTCCCCGGCCCCCACGTCGATGCTCACATCCTCCAGGGCGTGGACCTGGCCGTCCCCCTCGCCGAAGCGCTTGGTCAGATGCCTGAGCTGTATAATGGGTTCGCCCATACTCTCTCTCCCTTCCATAAAACCGCAAAAAAGCCGTCCTTGATGCACACATCAAGGACGGCGAAAACACCGTGGTACCACCTTGGTTCGCTCCCCCTCGCGGCGGAAGCCTCAGCGGGTACTGACATACCCTGGCGCTGTAACGGGCGCTCCCGTCGCGGCCTGGTCCCGCGGCGGCGACATACATCGCTGCGCGAGAGGTCGGTGCGCGGCTCCGAGACCATGTTCGGCGGCGTCCTCCGCACCCGTTTCCACCCTCCGGGCTCTCTGTGGCGTACCTCACCGCGTACTCTTCTCTTCACTGCCTTTGCATGTGGTTGAATTGTGCTTAGTGTACGCCAAAAATCTGCCGCCGTCAACCGGTAAATTTGCCGTAAATCCGCCCGCTTCTTCCGGTGAATTTGGTGCAAAAGCCCACAAAATCCGCCGCCGCCCCGGTTTTTCTTCCTTCCGGAGCCCTCACCGCCGTCCCATGGCCTCCGCCAGGCGCAGCACGTCCTCCAGGGTCCGCCGGTAGTTCTCCCCGGCCCTGTCCGCGCACCGGGGGAAGCCCACGCCCTCCCGGTCCGTGACGAACAGGGCTGTCACCCCCAGCTCGTAGAGGGCGGCGGCCTCCGGGGCGGCGCTCCCGGCGATCACCGCCAGGGGGACGCCCCTGGGGCCGGCCCGCCGGGCCACGCCGGAGACCACCTTGCCCCGTGCGCTCTGGCCGTCGGCCCGGCCCTCCCCGGTGACGACCAGGTCCGCCCCCTCCAGCAGCCGGTCGAAGTCCACCATATCCAGCACCGCCTCGATGCCGGGCCGCAGCCGGGCCCCCAGCAGGGCCGCGCATCCCGCCCCCATGCCGCCGGCGGCGCCGCCCCCCGGCATCCGGCCCGCGTCGGAGCCCAGCTCCCGGCGGAGAATCTCGTCAAAGCGCCGCAGCCGGCGGTCCAGCCGCTCCACCATGGCGGGGTCCGCCCCCTTCTGGGGGGCGAAGACCCGGGCCGCGCCGCCGGGCCCCCAGAGGGGACTGTCCACGTCGCACATGGCGGTGACCGTCACCCCCTCCAGCAGCCGCCGGCAGGCCGTCAGATCGATCCGGCAGATCTGGTCCAGATCTGCCCCCACGGGGACGAACGTACTGCCGTCCGCCCGGTAGAAGGCGGCCCCCAGGGCGGCGGCGCAGCCGCAGCCCCCGTCGTTGGTGCAGCTGCCCCCCAGGCCCAGCAGCACCTCCCGGCAGCCCCCCTCCACCGCGTGGCGGATGAGCTGGCCCACGCCGAAGGTGGTGGTCCGCTCCGGGTTCAGCCGCTCCCCGGCCAGGGGCAAACCGGCGGCGGCGGCCATCTCGATCACCGCCCGGTCCCCCGCACGGCAGTAGGCCGCCCGGACCGGCTCCCCCCAGGGGCCGGTGGCCTCGCACACCACCCGCCGTCCCTCCAGGGCCTGGAGGAAGCAGTCCACCGTCCCCTCCCCGCCGTCGGCCACGGGGATGCACACCAGCTCGCAGGCCGGGCACGCCCGCCCCGCCGCCTCCCTGGCGATGGCGCAGATCTCCAGGCTGGACAGGGTCCCCTTGAAGGAGTCGGAGACCACAATACATTTGTTCATCTACCCGTTCACCACGTTGACGGGCGCGCCCGCCAGATAGGCCCTGACGTTTTCTGCGGTGCAGTCCATGATCCGCTGGCGGCTCTCCCTGGGCGCCCAGGAGATGTGGGGGGTGATGATGCAGTTTTTGGCCTTGAGCAGGGGGTTGTCCTCCCGGATGGGCTCGGTAGCCGTCACGTCCAGCCCTGCGGCGGCCATTTTCCCGCTGTTGAGGGCGTCGGCCACGTCCTGCTCGTTGATGAGCTGGCCCCTGGCGTTGTTGATGAGGATCACGCCGTCCTTCATTTTCCCGATGGTCTCCCGGTTGATGAATCCCGCGTTCTTCTCCGTCAGGTTGCAGTGGAGGGTGACGACGTCGGACCGGGCCAGCAGGGTGTCCAAGTCCACATACGCCGCGATCTCCCGCCCGGCCTGGCAGGGGTGGAGGTCGCAGGCCAGCACCCGCATGCCCAGGGCCCTGGCCACCCGGCCCTCGGCCCGGCCGATGCGGCCGAAGCCGATGACGCCCATGGTCTTCCCCTCCAGCTCGATAAGGGGGTAGTCCCAATAGCACCAGTCCGCGCACGCCGCCCACCGGCCGGCGTGGACGGAGGCGTCGTGGTGGCCGATGTGGTGGCAGATCTCCAGCAGCAGGGCGATGGAGAACTGGCTGACGGAGGCGGTGCCGTAGGCGGGGACGTTGGAGACGGGGATGCCCCGCTCCCCGGCGTAGGCCGCGTCCACCACGTTGTAGCCGGTGGCCAGCAGCGCGATGAACCGCATGCCGGGGCATGCGTCTATGACGCGCCGGGAGATGGGGGTCTTGTTGGTAACGACCACCTCTGCCTCCCCGATGCGCCCGATGGTCTCCGCCTCCCCGCCGCCGCCGGCGCGGTCGTAGACCGTCAGCTCCCCCAGCGCCTCCAGCGCCCCCCAGCTCAGATCGCCTGGGTTCTCGGCGTACCCGTCCAACACGACAATTTTCATAGGACATATCCCCCTTTTTCGTAGTGGCCGCCCGAAGCGGCTCTTCTCTTTTGCATTGTACCATAAGCGGGGATAAGATGGAAGCGTCCCGCCCAAAATAGCCGGGACGGCGGACATCCTTTTTCTCGAGAGAAAAAGGATCAAAAAGAGCTTTGCTTCGGGACTGAAGTCACTGCGCGTCCCGGATTTCCGCCCGGTGACGGGGATAGGCCGTCTCACAAAATTTTTCGCCGGATGCACGCCGGCGTACAACTTCCCCCGTTTCCGCCCTACAGTTTGTAGGGAGCACCACCACCGCGGTAACCAAGTCCGGAAGTAAGTGCGACCAGGCCGGGTACCGGGCCGCGTGCGGCGGGGTCAAGAAGACCGCACAGAGCGCACCTTGACAACTGCATCGTGCATATAGTCGACACACTTGAAAATCGGTAAAGTTCGGGGTGCAAAATGGTACGGGGCGGCGTTGTCGTCTTTGGCGGGCGTCAGCCCGCCTGCATCCTCCGCCTTGCCCCGCGCCATTTTTCCTCCCCTCCTTTTTACCGCTTCTCAAGTGTGTCGACTATACAGGCGAAAAATCCCCCCGCCACCGGCGCAAGACCACCAAAAGAGCGCCTTGTGAAGACAAATGTTTTGTGCACGCACACAAAACTTTGTTTCCCGGCGAAAAAACCGTTGACGGGGGCGAAAGGATTGTGTTACGATTTAACCCATAAAAGTCCCGGCCGGGCAGTCCCTTTGGACCGCCGCCCGGTTTGGTATCAAGTTTGGAGGTATACAGGATGCGAATTCAAAACGCCTATCTGAGCGGCCTGATGGAGCGGGTCGTCGCCCGCAACCCGGCGGAGCCGGAGTTCCACCAGGCGGTGGGGGAGGTTCTCTCCTCCCTGGTCCCCGTGGTGGAGGCCAGGCCGGCGTATATCACCGAGGGCGTCATGGACTGCCTGGTGGAGCCGGAGCGGATCATCAAGTTCCGCGTGCCCTGGGAGGACGAGCAGGGGCATATCCACGTCAACCGCGGCTTCCGGGTGCAGTTCAACTCCGCCATCGGCCCCTACAAGGGGGGGCTGCGGTTTCACCCCAGTGTCTACGAGGGCATCATCAAGTTTTTGGGCTTTGAGCAGATCTTCAAAAACAGCCTCACCGGCCTGCCCATCGGCGGCGGCAAGGGGGGCAGCGACTTTGACCCCAAGGGCAAGACGGACCTGGAGGTCATGCGCTTCTGCCAGAGCTTTATGACGGAGCTGTTCAAGTATATCGGCCCGGACACCGACGTGCCCGCCGGGGACATCGGCGTGGGCAGCCGGGAGATCGGCTATCTCTTCGGCCAGTACAAGCGTCTGCGCAACGAGTTCACCGGAGTTCTCACCGGCAAGGGCCTGACCTACGGCGGCTCCCTGGCCCGGACCGAGGCCACGGGCTACGGCCTGTGCTACTTCACCGACTGCATGCTGCGGGACGCGGGCAGGAGCTTCCAGGGGGCGGACGTGGTCATCTCCGGCTCCGGCAACGTGGCCATCTACGCCTGCGAAAAGGCCAGCCAGTTCGGCGCGCGGGTGGTGGCCATGAGCGACTCCGGCGGCTATATCTACGACAAAAACGGCATCGACCTGCCCCTCGTCAAGGACATCAAAGAGGTCCGCCGCCAGCGCATCTCCGCCTACGTGGAGGCCCATCCCCAGGCGGAGTACCACCCCGGCTGCCGGGACGTCTGGTCCATCCCCTGTCACATCGCCCTGCCCTGCGCCACCCAGAACGAGCTGGACGGCGCGGCCGCCAGAACCCTGGCCGCCAACGGCTGCTTTGCCGTGGCCGAGGGGGCCAACATGCCCTGTACTCCGGAGGCGGTGGACGTTCTCCAGGCCGCCGGCGTTCTCTTCGCCCCGGCCAAGGCGGCCAACGCCGGCGGCGTAGCCACCTCCGCGCTGGAGATGAGTCAGAACTCCATGCGCTTCTCCTGGACCTTTGAGGAGGTGGACGACCACCTGCGGAAGATTATGACGGACCTGTACCGCAACGCCTCCCAGGCCGCCGCCCAGTACGGCGCGGCGGGGAACCTGGCGGCGGGGGCCAACATCGCCGGCTTCCTGAAGGTGGCCGATTCCATGCTGGCCTACGGCATCGTCTGAGGAGGGGAGCCATGAACGAGTATATTGGCCGCGTTCTGGAGGATCTGCGCCGGCGGTACGCCCACGAGCCGGAATATCTCCAGTCCGTCACCGCCTGGCTGGACATGATCGCCCCCGCGGCGGAGGACCCCCGGTATGAGAAGCTGGATCTCATCACCCGCATGGTGGAGCCGGAGCGGATGTTCACCTTTCTCATCCCCTGGGTGGACGACCGGGGCGTGACCCACACCAACCGGGGCTACCGGGTGCAGTTCAACTCCGCCATCGGTCCCTACAAGGGGGGGCTGCGGTTTCACCCCGGCGTAACGTCCTCGGTGGTGAAGTTTCTGGGCTTCGAGCAGACCTATAAGAACGCCCTTACGGGCCTGCCCATCGGCGGGGCCGCCGGCGGCGCGGACTTCGACCCCAAGGGCCGGTCCAACCGGGAGATCATGCGCTTCTGCCAGAGCTTCATGTACAGCCTCTACCGCTATATCGGCGCGGACACCGATGTGCCCGCCGGGGACATCGGCGTGGGGAGCCGGGAGATCGGCTATCTCTACGGAGCCTATAAGAAGGTCACCGGCCGGGCGGAGAGCTCCGCCCTCACCGGCAAGGGACTCACCTATGGCGGCAGCAAGATCCGCCAGGAGGCGGCGGGCTTCGGCACGGTGTACTTTCTGGCCCGGATGCTGGAGCACCAGGGGGAGACCCTGGAGGGCAAGCGGCTCATCGTCTCCGGTTTCGGCAACATGAGCTGGGGTGTGTGCCGCAAGGCCGCCGAGCTGGGGGGCCGGGTGGTGACCCTCTCCGGTCCCGACGGATACGTCTACGACCCCGACGGCGTGAACACCCAGGAGAAGTACGACTTCATGGTCCAGATGCGCTACCACATGGGCCAGGACCGGGTGGAGCCCTACGCGGAAAAATTCGGCGCGGCGTTTTTCCCCGGGAAAAAGCCCTGGGAAGTTCCCGGCGATGTGGCCGTTCCCTGCGCCGCGGAGAACGAGATCACCGTGGACGACGCGGTGCTCATCCTGGCCAACGGGGTGCGCTACTACGTGGAGGCGGCCAACATGCCCGCCACCGCCGATGCCCTGCGGCTGCTGCGGCTGAGCCCCAAGGTCCTCACCGCCGGGGCCAAAGCCGCCGGCAGCGGCGGCGTGGCGGTCTCCGCCCTGGAGATGGCGCAGAACGCCGTGCGGTACAGCTGGTCCCGCCGGGAGGTGGACGAGAAGCTGCGGGCCATCATGAGCTCCATCTATGACGCCTCTGCCGCCGCCGCCGAGGCCTACGGCCTGGGCTACGACCTTATTGCCGGCAACGACATCGCCGCCTTCCAGAAGATCGCCCAGGCTATGATGGCCCAGGGGCTCTGACCGGCGGGAGGATAAAGCGGCTGGTCAATATTTTCAGCGGTGACGACAGGGTCAGAGCAAACCGCCGGAACGCAGCGGACCGGGATGGTGTCATCCCGGTCCGCTGCGCTTTTTTGCGGCATAGGTTTTTATCGAATACTCGGCTAAAATATTCAATTCGAGCCGGCTAGGGCTTGTTTGATAATTGGCGATATGCCCAACGGCGAGGGATTTTTCGCCAGACAAGGCAAATTTTCGCAGGCATACTGTCGTATGGCAAGAAAATGTAACGCAGTATGGCGGAAAAAGACCCGCTGTTTGGGCGTGTTGACAATTTTCAAACAAGCCCTAAAGTTCCGCCAGACTTTGTTGCCGCCTTTGTCCGGCGGAAATTTATCTCGGTGGAGATTTTCTCGCGCCTGCGAAAAAATTACTCGGCCTTGACAGTCTGGATAGTCGGAACGGGGCAAAGTGCAGAGTGCTTTTCGTTGTTGGGGGTAGTATAATTCTTCCAGTCCGTTACCGCTCCATATCCTGCGCCCTGCGGGGGACGCGCTCCGTCTGCAAATCGTATTGCTTTTTCGCCTGAAATATATTATGATAGTGCCACAGGGGCGCGCGCCGCCCCGCCCGCGCAGGGGAGAAGAAGCGAGGAGGTTTACCATGATTATCACCCAGAAAAAGCCGGTGGAGGAGCTGCTGGCCATGCTGGAGGGGGTCACAAAAGTGGCCATCGTCGGCTGCGCCCAGTGCGCCGCCGCCTGCCAGACCGGCGGAGAGAAGGAGGTCCAGGAGATGAAGGCCCTCCTGGAGGAGCACGGCATGGAGGTGGTGGGCGCCGTCCTGCCGGACGAGTGCTGCCACAAGCTGCTGGTGAAGCGGGACCTGAAGGCCCTGCGGGACGCCGGGGCCCAGGCCGTCGTGGGCATGAGCTGCGGCGACGGCGTTCAGACCGTGGCGGACAACATCCAGCTGCCGGTCTACCCCGCCAACAACACCATGTTCCTGGGACAGGTGGAGCGGGTCGGCATGTTCAACGAGTACTGCAAAATGTGCGGCGACTGCGTGCTGGGGGCCACCGGCGGCGTCTGCCCCATCACCAAGTGCGCCAAAAGCCTGGTCAACGGGCCCTGCGGCGGCCAGAAAAACGGCAAGTGCGAGGTCAATCCGGACAACGACTGCGCCTGGATTCTCATCTACAACCGCCTGGTGGCCATCGGCCAGGAGCACAAGCTGGGCGAAACCCGCCGGGACAAGGGCTACGCCGACGTGTCCTACCCCCGGCACATCAATTTGAGGGAGAAAAAAGCATGAGTGTGTTGCAGAGCGCCCTGGAGGCCGGCCGCTTCGCCGTCACGGCGGAGATGGCGCCCCCCAAGGGGTTTGACTTTACCGAGCAGCTGGAGGCCGCCGCCCTGATCAAGGACCGGGTCCACGGCATCAACGTCACAGACATGCAGTCTGCCTGTCTGAAGGCCTCCTCCCTGGGCCTGTGCGTCCACCTGAAGCGGGCGGGGGCGGAGCCCATTTTGCAGATGACCGGCCGGGACCGGAACCGGATGGCCCTTATGGGCGACGTCCTCTCGGCCGCCTCCTTCGGCATCGACACCATGCTGGCCCTCACCGGGGACCACCCGGTGGTGGGGGACTGCCGCCAGTCCAAGCCGGTGTACGACCTGGATTCGGTGGGCATCCTGCGGATGCTCTCGGAGATGGAGGAGAGCGGCGCGGACTGCGGGGGGAACCCCCTGGCCGGCGGCGCGCCCCGCTTCTTCAAGGGGGCGGCGGTGACGCCGGTGTACGAGCCCAGGATTTTGCAGATCAACAAGCTGCGCCAGAAGGTGGAGGCCGGGGCCCGGTACATCCAGACCCAGGGCGTGTTCGACCCGGACGACCTCCGCCGGTTTATGGACGCGGTGAGGGCGGCGGGCATCGACGTGCCCATTATGGCCGGGATCATCCCCCTGAAGGCCGCCGGGATGGCCCGGTTTATGAACGAGAACGTCCCCGGCATCGCGGTGCCCCAGGGGATGATCGACCGCCTGGCCGCCGCCGCCGAGGAGGGCAAGGCCAAGGGCGTCAAGGGCCTGCCCGCCAGGCTGGGCATGGAGATGGCGGCGGAGATGATCGCCGCCATCAAGGACGGCGGTATCTGCCCCGGCGTCCACATCATGGCCATCGGCGCGGAGAAAAACGTCCCCGCCATCCTGGATATGGCGGGCATCCGGCCCGAGGCGCTTTGAAAACGTACATAGACGGAACAAGAGGGGACAGCCGGCGGCTGTCCCCTCTCCTTATGTACATGGCGCGCCTCAGGCGTCCTTGCTCTCCGCCGTGTCGGACTTTTTCTCCTTCCAGGTGGGCACGCCCTTCTCCTGGCGGAGCATGTTGCTGCGCCCGTTGAAGCGGCCGCCGTCCTCCACCACCAGGGAGATGGTGGTCACGTCGCCGTCCAGACTGCCCGTCTTCTCCAGGAACATGTGGTCCCGGGCCACCACGTCGCCGCTGATGCAGCCCGCCACGCGGATGGTGTCCGCCGTAACGGGGCCCTTGACCAGGCCGGTCTCCTTCACAACCACCGCGCCTGTCAGATCGATCTCCCCCTCCACGGTGCCCTCGATCTGGATGATGCCCTCGCCGTGCAGGGTGCCGGTGACGGTGACGCCCTTGGCGATGGTGGTGGTGCTCAGGGGGGTGGGGAGCTCGGGGACCTCTTCGTACTGCTCCGGCAGAACGGCCTCCACCGTCTCCACGTCGCTGTCCATCTTCGATTGTCTGCCAAACAAGCCCATTGTGATCGTCTCCTTTTCAAGATTGTTCATACAGCACCGGGCTGATGGCCAGATAGGCCTCCCGGCGGGACTGCCAGTTTCCGCCCCCCACCAGCTGGGAGACGGCGTCTGTGTTGTGCGTCCCCGGCTCGCTGTCCAGGGCGGCGCTGATGCCGGTGATGTGCCAGTAGTAGCCGGCGCTCTCCCAGGCGAAGGACCCGGCAATATACTCCGCGCCGGTGGGTACCGGACTGTGGGCGTCGTAGACGATCCGGGAGTAGGCGGACACGTCCAGCCCCAGATTGGCCGCCAGGCCCAGGGCCCTGTAGTAGCCCTCCCGGATGGTCTCACGGCCGTGGAAGGTGGGGTTGACGTACTCGATCTCCGCCAGCTCCGGCACGTGGCGCTTCATCATCCAGGTGGCAAAGGCCATCTGGCCGTAGGCGAAGGTGAGGTGGAAATAGCCGGCCCCGCGGGTGCCGGCGGTGTAGCCGTGATCCTGGAAGTAGGGGTCGTCCCCGATTTCCAGAAGCCACCGCCCCCCCACGGTCTCCACCATGGCCTGGGCCAGAAACTGGCTGATCTCCTCCGCGGAGAGAATCCCGTAGGCGCGCAGCACCCGGTTGAGCTCCTCCACAGAGGCCTCTGTCAGGGCCCAGCTCATCTCCCCCATGACGCTGTCGGTGTAGGCCATGGCCTCCAGCTGCGCCGCCGTGACCAGAGGAGCGGGCTCCGCCGCCTCTATGGCAGGGGCAGGCTCCGCCGCCTCCGGCTGCGCCGGGGCCCAGCCCCACAGCAGGATGGCGCAGGCCAGGGACGCAAAGAGCGGGCAGAGCGGGAGCAGGGCCCGGACGCTCCGCGGCTGTTTGATTGAGACCGTCTGCTCCATGATCGCCATCACCCCTCCGCCGGTGCGCGGCGCTGTGCGCCGCTTTTTCGGAAATCCATGGAATACGGCTTTATCTTACCACAGATCGCGGCGCTTTTCAAGGGCTTATCCGCGGGGAAAGTGGGGGAAACGGGGCGGAGAAGCGCAGGGGGTGTCCGGCAGAGTTACTGTCCGGATTTTCGGACTATTTGTGCTGTATACTGTAGGAAGAAGCAAAGATCAGCACACGAAGCAGAAAGGAGCGGCAGTGATGAAGGGATATTACAACGGCGCCGGGTACATGGGCTATGTGGAGGGACGCTGGGTCCTGTTCGCCAGCGAGAGCGACTACCGGGAGTACATGGAGGAGTGAGATGACAGGCGGGGCGGAACAAAAGAGGGCCGGCGTCCCCTTGGCTGGCGGACGCCGGTCCCGTTTTCTATGTCTCTTTTCCCAGCCGTTGCAGCATGGTCTTTTTCACCGCCCGGAGGATGTTCTCATACCCGGTGCAGCGGCAGAGGTGGCCGGAGAGGAGCTTGCGCAGCTCGTCGTCGGTATACTCCCTGCCGCTCTCCAGAATCTCCACGGCGGTCATGATGAAGCCGGGCGTGCAGAACCCGCACTGGATGGCGGCCTCGTCAATGAAAGCCTGCTGGATGTCGCTGAGCGCGCCGCCGGGGCCCAGGAGGCCCTCCAGGGTGCGGATCTCCTTCCCGTCAGCCCAGGCCGCCAGGTAGAGGCAGGAGTTGAAGCACGCACCGTCGATGAGGACGTTGCAGGCCCCGCACTCCCCCACCTCACAGCCCTTTTTCACGCTGGTGAGGCGGAAGTCGCCGCGCAGCAGGTCCGTCAGGGACGCGCGCACGTCCACCATCTGCTCCACCTCCCGGCCGTTGATGGTGCAGTGAATCAATTTGTACTGTCTGCTCATGCCATCACACCTCCCGCCAGCTTCCATGATTCGATGAGGCCCCGCCGGGCCATCTCCACGGCGATATGCTCCCGGAAGGCCTTGCTGGCCCGCCAGCTGTCTCTGGGGTGGATGTCCTCCAGCACCGCCCGGGCGAAGGCGTCCGCCGTCTCCTGGGTCAGGGGCCGGCCCTGGGCGGCGGCCTCGGCGGCGGGGGCGCGCATGGGGATGGGCCCCGCCACGCCGTAGGCGATCCGGGCCCGGAGGATGGAGCGCTTGTCCCCGCTGAGCACCACGTTCACCGAACAGCCGGTGGTGGCGATGTCCATGACGCTGCGCATGGCGTACTTGATGTAGTGGCCGAAGCAGTTTTCGTAGCTGATCTTGGGGATGAGGATGGCGGTCTGTATCTCGTCGGGCCGGAGGTCCACCTTCCCGGCGGAGAGGTAAAAGTCCCCGATGGGCAGCCGCCGCACGCCCTTCTCGCCGGTCAGCTCCACAACGGCGTCCCAGGCGAAGAGGGTGGAGGCGGAGTCGGCGCTGGTGACGCCGTTGCAGGTGTTGCCGCCGATGGTGCCGGCGTTGCGGATCTGAGGGCCGCCCACCATGTCCACCGCCTCGCCCAGGACGTTGATATATTTCTGGATAATGGGGTCCTTGGTAATGCGGCTGAAGCTGGTCAGCGACCCGATGCGGATGGTTCCGTCTTCCTCCAGGGCCACGCCCCGGAGCGCGTCGATGCCGTAGATGGAGATCAGCTCCTTCCCGGCCCGTTTGCCCTCCCGGACCTGGACGAGGACGTCGGTCCCCCCGGCGAGAATCTGGGCCTCCGGATGCTCCAGACGGAGGCGGACAGCGTCGGCGACGCTGGCGGCCTCATAGAGTGCTTTTATATCATACATGGGAATGCTCCTCCTTCTTCGCCGCCCGACCGGCGGCGAGGGGTAGTCCCTGCCGGGACGGGGGATGCGGGGCCTGCGCGGCCCCGCGCCCTGCGGTTACTTTTTGTGCAAACAAAAAG
>ERZ779624.352-NODE-352-length-15170-cov-10.822759_pt1 | contig 15170 bp, 15 predicted proteins | sample MGYA00514190_ERZ779624 | MGnify/ENA primary metagenome ERZ779624 (study PRJEB29562, sample SAMEA4376706) | mouse gut metagenome | isolation source: Cecum | study: EMG produced TPA metagenomics assembly of the A DSS colitis mouse model was used to assess the... | reverse complement strand
TGAAGGACACCCTGGAGAGCTTCGCCGCCATCGTGGACGGCGAGCTGGACCAGTATCCCGAGGCCGCCTTCTATAATGTAGGCTCCTGGCGGGACGTGGTGGAGAAGGCGCGGAAAATGGAGGCGGGCGAGCTGTAATGGACACCTTTCAGGTTCACATTCTGGCGGCGGACCGCACCTTTTACGAGGGCCCCTGCGTCAGCCTCACCATCCCCACCAGCGACGGGGAACAGGGCATACTCGCCCATCACAGCCCCATGATCGCCGCCGTCCAGACGGGCACGCTGCGCTGGCAGGCCCCGGGCGGTGAGGTGGAGCTGGCCGCCGTCTCCCCCGGCATGGTGAAGGTGGAGAAAAACGAGGTTCTGGTGCTGGTGGACTCCGCCGAGCGGCCCGAGGAGATCGACGAGGTGCGGGCCCGCCGGGAGGCGGATCAGGCCCGGGAGGCCCTCCTTCAGCAAAGGAGCCGCCAGGAGCATCAGGTGGCCCAGGCCACCCTGGCCCGGGCGTTGAACCGCCTGCGGGTGAAGTCCCACGGCATCCGGGGGGCGTGACTTAGAAAGAGCACAGAAAGAAAGGTGGGGCCGTCCATGTACAGCTTCTATGATCTGGCCCTGTTCCTGCTGATCTACTCCTTCCTGGGGTGGGCGGCGGAGGCGGGGTATTATGCCGTTACCCGGCGGAGGTTCTGCAACCGGGGCGTGGTGGCTCTGCCGCTGGTGCTGGCCTACGGCTTCACCTTTGTGCTGTTGATGCTCCTCCTCCCCACCCTGGCGGGGCAGCACCTTCTGTCCTTTCTGGCCACCATGGTGGTGTCCGCCGTGGTGGAGCGCATCGGCGACCACTTTTTCCGCCGGGTTGGCCCCAAAATCCAGTGGAACCAGGAGCGCAGCCGCCTGCTGTCCGGCACGGGGAAGGGGCTGCTGTCCTCCGCCCTGGCGGCGGCGGTCTACTACCTGGCCTACCTGATCATCCACCCGGTGCTGCTGGCGGGGGTTCTGCTGATCCCGGAGATCCTCCGGCAGGCTGTGGTGGTGGTCTGCTTTGTCCTCATCGGCCTGGATTTCGCCGCCGTATTCTACGCCACCCGCACCGGGGACGCCCAGTGGTACGCCCAGCGGCAGGCGGACAGCGGCCAGAAAAAGCTGGCGGGGCAGATCTACAACGCTGTGTGGAAGCGACTGCGCAGGGCCTACCCCGGCCTGGAGGAAGGCCCCGGCAAGGAGGAGGGGACCTACACCTTTGCCAAGGGCCTGTGCTGGGACAAGCTGGTCTGGGTGTTCCTGATCTCCGCCCTGCTGGGCGACATCATCGAGACCTTTTACTGCGGCCTGGTGGACGGACAGTGGATGAACCGCTCCAGCGTGCTTTACGGACCCTTCAGCTTCGTTTGGGGCTTGGGGGCGGTGGTGCTCACCGTGGCCCTCCAGGGGCTGGCGGAGAAAAACGACCGCTATGTGTTCCTGGCGGGCTTTGTGGTGGGCGGAGCCTACGAGTACTTATGCAGCGTGTTCACCGAGCTGGTGTTCGGCACCGTGTTCTGGGACTACAGCGAGATGCCGCTGAACATCGGCGGGCGGACCAACGTGCTGTTCTGCTTCTTCTGGGGCGTGCTGGCGGTGGTGTGGATCAAGGTGATCTACCCGCCCATGTCCAAGGGCATCGAGGGCCTGCCCGCCCTGGCGGGGAAGATCCTCACCTGGATCGTGGTGTCCGTCATGGCCTGCAACGCCATGCTCACCAGCGCGGCCATGGTGCGCTACAGCAGCCGGGCCGTCCAGCCCGAGCCCGCCAACGCCTTCGAGGAGTTTCTGGACACCCAGTACGGCGATGGGTACATGGAAAACCGCTGGCCCAATATGATCGTCACCGACGGGGAGGGCTGACCTCCCCGCCTCAGAACCTGTATTCACAGTCTCAAACGCCGTGTGGACGGGTCTTTTTCCGCCATACTGCGTTGCGTTTTCTTGAAATACACAAAGTATTCCCGCGAAAACGCGCCTTGTCTGGCGAAAAAATTCCTCGCCCACACGGCATCTTCCGCTGTGAATACAAGTTCTCAGCTTGAAAGGGAGGGAATGCCATGAACCGGGATTTGACCCAGGGTCCGGTGATGGGCTCCATGCTGCGCTTCGCCGTCCCCATGATCCTGGGCGACCTGCTCCAGCAGTGCTATAATATCGCGGATACCCTGATTGTGGGCCGGTATCTGGGCAAGAACGCCTTGGCGGCGGTGGGCTCCTCCTTCACCCTCATGACCTTCCTCACCTCCATCCTGCTGGGCCTGTGCATGGGCAGCGGGGCGGTGTTCTCCATCCGCTTCGGCCAGCGGGATCGGGACGGCCTGCGGGAGGGGGCCCACGCCGCCTTTGTCCTCATCGCCGCCCTGACGGCCGTCCTCAACGCCGCCGCCTTCCTGTGCCTGGACTGGATCGAGGTGTTCCTCCAGGTGCCGGAGGCGGTGTGGCCCATGATGCGGGAATACCTCTCCGTCATTTTCTGCGGCATCGCCGCCACCTTCCTTTACAATTACTTCGCCTCCTTCCTGCGGGCGGTGGGCAATTCCGTGATCCCCCTGGTCTTTCTGGCGGTGTCCGCCGCGCTGAACATCGCCCTGGACCTCTGGTTCGTGCTGGGCCTGAACCGGGGCGCGGCAGGGGCGGCGGAGGCCACCGTCATCGCCCAGTACGCCTCCGGCCTGGGCATCGCCGCCTATGCCCTCGTCCGCTGTCCGGAGCTGCGGGGCCCCTTCGCCCTGCGCCCCCGCCGGGTTCGGGAGATCGTCGGCTTCTCCGTCCTCACCTGCGTCCAGCAGTCGGTGATGAACCTGGGCATTCTCCTGGTACAGGGCCTGGTGAACAGCTTCGGCCCCACGGTGATGGCCGCCTTCGCCGCGGCGGTGAAAATCGACTCCTTCGCCTATATGCCGGTGCAGGACTTCGGCAACGCCTTCTCTACCTTCATCGCCCAGAACTACGGGGCCAAAAAGGAGGATCGGATCCGGGCGGGGCTGAAGGGGGCGGTCATTGCCTCCTTTGTATTCTGCGCCCTGGTGTCCGCCCTGGTGTTCGCCTTCGCCGCCCCCCTCATGGGCCTGTTCACCGAGCCGGGGGATCTGGAGACGGTGGCCGAGGGGGTGCGCTACCTGCGCGTCGAGGGCGCGTTCTACTGCGGCATCGGCTGCCTGTTCCTGCTGTACGGGCTGTACCGGGCCCTGGGCCGTCCCGGTATGTCGGTGGTGCTGACGGTGATCTCCCTGGGCACCCGGGTGGCCCTGGCCCACCTGCTGTCCGCCGTCCCCGCCTTGGGGGTGTCGGGCATCTGGTGGTCGGTGCCTATCGGCTGGGCGTTGGCGGATTTGGCGGGGCTGGGCTATTACCTGGTCCGGCAGAAGCGGCTGTTCGTCTGGCCCGAGACACCCTCCGAACCCTAAGCCCTGCGTCCCCGGCTCCAGAATCTGGAGCCGGGGACGATTTTTACCCTTCCCTTGACTTTCCTTCATCAATTTGCTATACTTTTCCATAGCAAGACAATTTTTGTTGGGAAAAATCACAAGACATAAGAAAGGAGCAAACGCTATGAAAAAAAGATGTCTGCCTGTCCTCCTGGCTCTGGCAATGACTTTCACGCTGTGCGTGCCCGCTCTCGCCGATACCCCGCCTGCCCAGACGGAAGGAACCCTGCCCTTTACCGATGTGGCGGAGAACCATTGGGCTTATGATGATATCCTGTACTGCTATGAGAAGGAGCTGTTCATCGGAAAGACAGCCACCACATTCGACCCCAACGGAAAGCTGACCGTGGCCGAGGCGGTTGCGCTGGCAGGACGGCTTTGCAGCCTGACCCACGGAGGGGATGGTGCCCTGCCTGAGCTGCCCGACCTGACCAAGTCCTACGCCCGTTTTTACGATGAAAACGGGAAGCTGTTTGCCGAATTTAACCAGGACAACGGCCCGGTGAGCTTTAATGATGAATATATCGCCCTGACCGGCAAACAGGACGACACCACCCTGCCCAAGAGCTGCACCATGGAGCTGGGGCTGGAGGGCTTCTCCCCAATCAAAACCTTCCAGGGTACGTGGAAAAGCTACGCCTTTGCCGGCGGCCACATGAGCTATGGCTATAAAGGTACGGGCTATTTATTTGAGGAGAAGATCTACAGCATCTTCTCCGGGGTGCATTATGCAGTAAACCCCGATTACACCGCCGCCAAGTGTGTGAACGAGTGGTGGTATCCCGCCGCCTTCTGGCTCCAGTATTACGGTTACAACGTGGTGACGGATATGTGCTACCATATCGGCTTGTCCCACCCCAACCCGGACGGCAGCTTCAGCAGCAGTGACGCCTTGAGCACCTTCTCCAAGGAGCGCGCAACCCGTGCCATGTTCGCCTGCCTGATCAACGGGGCTGTCGAAGATGAGCTGGAGGTCATCAACGACACCTCCGCCATCCCCGATGTGGATGATATGATAAGTTGCACGAGCACAACGGGAGCAGTCCTCCGGCTCTACGGGGCCGGCATCCTGGTTGGGGTGGACAAGACCGGACGCTTCCACGGCGACGGCGAGCTGACCCGCGCACAGGCGGCGACTATTTTGGCCCGGGTGCTTCAGCCGGAAGCCCGTCAGCACCTTTGAGCAGTTCCCGATGGCAAATGAACCGTCCCCGGCTCCAGAATCTGGAGCCGGGGACGGTTTTTGCCCATCGTCCGCAGCTTTCACAAGGATTTTCAAAATTTTCTATTGGCTTTTGTTGAATTTTATGGTATGCTGGTAGGGACTTTGGGAATGAGGAGGTATCTTAGAATGACGTTACAAGAAGTCCGCGACATTCTGCACGCCGAGGTGCTGTGCGGCCAGGAGCTGCTGGACACCGAGGTCCGCTCCGCCTGCGGCAGCGATTTTATGAGCGACGTGCTGGCCTACGTGAAAAACCAGGCCCTGCTGCTGACGGGGCTGGTGAACCCCCAGGTGGTGCGCACCGCCGAGATGATGGACATGAAGTGCATCGTCTTTGTCCGGGGCAAGCAGCCCGACCAGGCCATTCTGGATCTGGCCCAGGATCGGCAGCTGGTGGTGATGGCCACCAAGGAGCGGATGTATAACGCCTGCGGCCTTTTGTACCTCAACGGGCTGAGGGAGTGAGTGCCATGGACGACTGCATTACCCTGTCCTACCAGGTGGAGGGGGGCGACCTCACCCACGCGGGGGAGGCGTCCTCCGGCGTGAAGCAGGCCCTGCGGAAGCTGGGGCTGGACCCCAGCGTGATCCGCCGGGTGTCCGTGTGTATGTACGAGGGCGAGATCAATATGGTCATACACGCCAACGGCGGCACCGCCCGGGTGGACGTGGGCCTGGACGACATCACCATCACCCTGACCGACACCGGCCCCGGCATACCCGACATCGGCAAGGCCATGCAGGCGGGCTTTACCACCGCCGCCGACTCGGTGCGGGATCTGGGCTTCGGGGCGGGCATGGGCCTGCCCAACATGAAAAAGTACAGCGACGAGATGACGGTGGAGTCCACCGTCGGCGTGGGCACCACCGTCACCATGGTGGTGCACATTGAGTGAGGCGCACCGCAAGCCGCGCTTTGCATCAAACCCGAAGGAGGTAACCGGCGTGCGCCACTCTGTCTCCCTCAACCTGAAAAAATGCCGGGGCTGCACCACCTGCATCAAGAGCTGCCCCACGGAAGCCATCCGGGTGCGCAGCGGCAAGGCCACCATCCTGCCCAACCGCTGCATCGACTGCGGCACCTGCGTCCAGGTGTGCCCCCACCAGGCGGTGCAGTCCACCGGCAGCGATTTCTATATGCTGAAACGCTTCCAGTATAACATCGCCGTCCCCGACCCCGCCCTTTACGGGCAGTTCCACCACCTGGACGATATCAATATCGTGCTCAACGGCCTGCTGTCCATCGGCTTTGACGACGTGTTCGAATCCGCCGCCGCCGCGGAGCTGCTGGCGGACTGCCTGGACCACCGCACCGGGGACGGCACCCTGAAGCCCGAGATCTCCCCCGCCTGCCCCGCCGTGGTGCGGCTGATCTGCATCCGCTTCCCCGACCTGCTGGGCCACATCGCCCCGGTGATCACCCCTCTGGAGCTGGCCGCCGTCCTGGCCCGCCGGAGGGCGGCGGAGTCCACCGGGCTGTCCCCGGAGGAGATCGGCGTGTTCACCATCGTCCCCTGCACCTCCCAGGTCACCGCCGCCGCGGCCCCGGAGGGGCTGAAGCGGCAGGTGGTGGACGGGGCCTTCGCCATCAAGGACATCTACCTGGCCCTGCTGGACCCCATGCGCCAGCTGGATCTGGACAATCTGAAGCCCATGGCGGCGGGGGCCGCCGGGGTGAGCTGGGCCTTTGCCGGGGGCGAGGCCCTGTCCCGCCGGGACAAGAACTACATCGCCGTGGACGGCATCAACAACGTGATCCGCATACTTGAGGAGATCGAGGACGGCCGTATGCCCGAGGCGGATTTCATCGAGCTGCGGGCCTGCACCCAGGGGTGCCTGGGGGGCTGTCTCACGGTGGAGAACCCCTTCACCGCCAAGATGCGGCTGAAGGGCCTGATGACCAACCTCTCCCCCGTCCGGCCCCGGACGGCAGACCGGGAGGAAGTCAGCGACATTCTGGACTACACCAAAAAGCCGGAGTTCCTGCCCACCTTCCAGCTGGACTCCAACCGCCGCCGGGCCATGGAGAAGATGCGGGCCATCCAGAAGCTGGAGGAGCAGCTCCCCGGCCTGCGGTGCGGCTCCTGCGGTGCCCCCTCCTGCCGGGCCTTCGCCGAGGACGTGGTGATGGGCCGGGCCAGCGAGGACGACTGCATCTTCAAGGTGCGGGAGCGGATGCAGCACATGGCGGGCAAGACGGACGCGGACGGGTATCTCCCCGCCCCCTTCCGCCGCCGCCAGGAAGACGCCTGCGGCGGCCTGCCCCCGCTGCTGGACGACCGATGAAAGGCTGGTGATTCCATGATAACAGTACAGGGCTTGATCGACTCCATCCCCCTCACCGTATTTCACCTGGACGACCCCGATCGCCCGGTGGAGGGGGGCTACTGCGGCGACCTGCTGAGCTGGGTGATGGGCCGTGCCCCCGGCGGGGGCGCGTGGCTCACCATCATGAGCAATGTGAACGTGGCGGCGGTGGCCGCCCTGGCGGATACCGCCTGCGTGGTGCTGGCGGAGGGCGTGGTGCCCGACCCGCCCCTGCTGGACCGGGCGAAAGCCCAGGGGATCACCCTGCTGGGCACGGAGCTTTCCGTGTTTGACTGCGCCGTCCGGCTGGGCCGTCTCCTGGAGGCGTGAGGAAATCATAAACGGACTGGAGGCCGGATCATGGAACAATATGCCTTCGACCTCCATCTCCACAGCTGCCTGTCGCCCTGCGGCGGGGAGGACAACACCCCCGCCAACCTGGCGGGTATGTGCGCCCTGGCGGGCATTGAGGTGGCGGCCCTCACCGATCACAACACCTGCGGCAACTGCGCCGCCTTCTGCCGCGCCGCGGAGCACTACGGCCTGCTGGCCCTGCCGGGGATGGAGCTGACCACCGCCGAGGAGGCCCATGTGGTGTGCCTGTTCCCCGGCCTCAAGGAGGCGGACGCCTTTTCCGCCCTGGTGCGGGAGAAGCTGCCCCCCATCGAAAACAACCCCGCCGTCTTTGGCCCCCAGCTCTACATGGACGAGGAGGAGCGCGTTCTGGGCGAGGAGACGGCCTTTCTGGCCGGGGCCTCCTCCATCGGCATCTATGACACGGCGGCGTTGGCAGCGTCCTTCGGCGGCGTGGCCTTCCCCGCCCACATCGACCGCCCCTCCTTCTCCCTGCTGGCCAACCTGGGGCTGTGGGACCCGGCCATGGGCTTTTCCACGGCGGAGATCTCCAGAAACTGCCCGCCGGATCTGTTTGACCGGCCCGACCTGCGGGGGGTGCCCCACTTCGACGGCAGCGACGCCCACTACCTGGACCAAATCCGGGACGCCCACCAGTACATGGCCCTGCCCGCCCGCACCCCCCAGGCGGTTTTGGCGTGGCTGAGGGCTGGCATTCCCCCTTCGGATGGAATTTCCTGACGAATTTTAACGGTTTTTGTGCGGTTAGCTTGGACAAACCGCAGGTTCATGTGATAGAATAAGAATAACGTGTCCGGGTGAGGTTCTTCCAACAGCTCCGCCCGGACATTCTCTTACACTATAAGACCCAAACGCGGGGCCGCGCGTCCTTTGCCCGCCCCAGATTTCAGTAAGGAGGAAACGAAATGCCGAACTGCAAGACCGCAGTACCCTACCGGGGCACCCCGGAGCAGGAGGAACGCCTGCGCAAGGTCATTGTCGCCCACAAGGGCCAGCCCGGGGCCACCATGCCTGTGCTCCAGGCCGCCCAGGAGATCTTCGGCTATCTGCCGGAGGAGGTTCAGATCATGGTGGCCGAGGGGCTGGACATTCCCCTGTCCGAGATCTACGGCGTGGCCAGCTTCTACTCCTTCTTCTCCCTGAATCCCAAGGGGAAGTACCAGATCTCCGTCTGCCTGGGCACCGCCTGCTACGTGAAGGGCGCGGCGGACGTGCTCAGCGCGGTGGAGAAGAAGCTGAACATCGCCCCCGGCGGCATCACCAACGACGGGCTGTTCTCCCTGGACGCCTGCCGCTGCATCGGCGCGTGCGGCCTGGCCCCCGTCATGATGATCAACGACGACGTGTACGGACGGCTCACCGCCGCCCAGGTGGCCCCCATCCTGGACGAGTACATCAAAAAGGGATGAAGGAGCTGTCCCTCCACCTGCTGGACGTGGCGAAAAACTCGGTGGCGGCGGGGGCGGAGCACATATCCATCACCCTGGACGAGGATCAGGACGGCTGGCTGACCATTGCCATCGCCGACGACGGCCGGGGGATGGAGCCAGAGTTCCTGGCCCGGGTTACCGACCCCTTCACCACCACCCGCACCACCCGGAAGGTGGGGCTGGGCCTGCCCCTGCTGCGGCTGACGGCGGAGCAGACCGGAGGCTCCCTGGATATTCAAAGCGCGGTGGGCGCGGGCACCACCCTCGCCGCCCGGTTCCAGCGGCGGCACCTGGACTGTCCCCCTCTGGGGGATCTGTCCGGGGCGGTGGCCCTGCTCATCCAGGGCAGCCCGGACGTGGCATGGACGGTGGAGCACAGCACTCCAAGCGGAAGCTATGTCTTTTCCACAGCGGAGGTCCAGGAGATTCTGGGAGAGGACATCCCCTTGAACGCGCCGGAGGTTTTCGCGTGGATGAGCGAATATCTGGCGGAACAGGAACAGAGCGTTGGGGAGGGGTCTGCCCCTCCCGCCCCCGGCGAACCGGCCGTATAGCCCCGGAAGGGCCAAGGCCCTCCTCCGCGGCGGAGCCGGATTCCCCGGGGAAGATGATATCTCAATGATAAGGAGCTGAACCTCTTTGAAAAGTTTAGAAGAACTGAAGGCCATCCGGGAAAAGATGAAACGCCAGATGGACCTGCGGGAGAATGACGAGAACAGCATCCGCGTGGTGGTGGGCATGGCCACCTGCGGCATCGCCGCCGGAGCGCGCCCGGTGATGACCGCCTTCCTGGACGAGATCAACCGCCGGGGGCTGACCAACGTCACCGTGTCCCAGACGGGCTGCATCGGCGTGTGCCGGCTGGAGCCGGTGGCCGAGGTGTTCGTTCCCGGGGAGGAAAAGGTGACCTACGTGCGCCTGCGCCCGGAGATGGTGCCCTCCATCGTGGAGCAGCATCTGGTGAACCACAACGTGGTGCAGGACTACACCATCGGCGCGGCCGAATAACGGGAGGGAGGAAACACATATGAGCCATATCCGAAGCCACATCATGGTGTGCACCGGCACCGGCTGCACCTCCTCCGACAGCCCCAAGCTCATCACCGCCTTTGAGGAGGAGCTGAAGCTGGAGGGGATGGACCAGGAGGTCCGGGTGGTCAAGACCGGCTGCTTCGGCCTGTGCGCCATGGGCCCCATCGTCATGGTGTTCCCCGAAGGGGCCTGCTACACCCGGGTCACCGTGGACGACGTCCACGAGATCGTGGCCGAGCACATCGTCAAGGGCCGCATCGTCACCCGCCTGCTCCACATGGAGGGGGAGGCGGGCCAGTCCGTCACGTCCCTGTCCGACACCCAGTTCTATAAGCACCAGCTGCGCATCGCCCTGCGCAACTGCGGCGTGATCAACCCCGAGTCCATCGACGAGTACATCGGCATGGACGGCTACACCGCCCTGGAGCGCATCCTCACCGAGAAAACCCCGCCCCAGGAGATCATCGACGCGCTGAAGAAGTCCGGCCTCCGGGGCCGGGGCGGCGCGGGCTTCCCCACCGGGAACAAGTGGCAGTTTACCTACGACGCGGCAAGCCCCGACGGCACCAAGTACGTGTGCTGCAACGCCGACGAGGGCGACCCCGGCGCGTTCATGGACCGCTCCGTGCTGGAGGGCGACCCCTTCTCCGTCATCGAGGCCATGACCATCGCGGGCTACACCGTGGGCTCCAGCCAGGGCTATATCTACATCCGGGCCGAGTACCCCATCGCCGTCAAGCGGCTGGAGCTGGCCATCGCCCAGGCCGAGGAGTACGGCCTGCTGGGCGACGACATCCTGGGCTCCGGCTTCTCCTTCAAGCTGGAGCTGCGGCTGGGCGCGGGCGCGTTCGTCTGCGGCGAGGAGACCGCCCTCATCACCTCCATCGAGGGCCACCGGGGCGAACCCCGGCCCCGTCCCCCCTTCCCCGCCGTCAAGGGCCTGTTCGGCAAGCCCACCCTGCTCAACAATGTGGAGACCTACGCCAACATCACCTGGATTCTCAACAACGGCTGGGAGAAGTTCGCCGCCATCGGCACCGAGAAGTCCAAGGGCACCAAGGTGTTTGCCCTGGGCGGCAAGATCACCAACACCGGCCTGGTGGAGGTCCCCATGGGCACCACCCTGCGCACCATCATCGAGGACATCGGCGGCGGCATCCCCAACGGGAAGAAGTTCAAGGCCGCCCAGACCGGCGGCCCTTCCGGCGGCTGCATCCCCGCGGAGCTCATCGACACCCCCATCGACTATGACTCCCTCACCGCCATCGGCTCCATGATGGGCTCCGGCGGCCTGATTGTCATGGACGAGGACAACTGCATGGTGGACATCGCCAAGTTCTTCCTGGAGTTCTGCGTGGATGAGTCCTGCGGCAAGTGCGTCCCCTGCCGGATCGGCACCAAGCGGCTGTACGACCTCCTCTGCAAGATCACCGACGGAAAAGGCACCCTGGAGGATCTGGACACCATCGAGGAGCTGTGCCACCACCTGAAGGACTCCGCCCTGTGCGCCCTGGGCCAGTCCGCCCCCAACCCGGTGCTGTCCACCCTGCAATACTTCCGGGACGAGTACGTGGCCCATGTGGTGGAGAAGCGGTGCCCCGCCGGGGTGTGCCGCAACCTCACCCGGTACATCATCGACCCGGGCAAGTGCAAGGGCTGTACCCTGTGCGCCCGGAACTGCCCGGTGGACGCCATCTCCGGTGCGGTGAAGGCCCCCCACGTCATCGACCAGAACAAGTGCATCCACTGCGGCCTGTGCCAGAACAACTGCCGCTTCGACGCCATCTCCAAAGCGTAAGGGAGGGAGGAATACACGATGGAACCCAAAATGGTTAATCTGAAAATCAACGACATCCCCGTCACCGTCCCCGAAGGGACCACGGTGCTGGAGGCCGCCCGGGCCGCGGGCTTCAAGATCCCCTCCCTGTGCTACCTGAAGGACGTGAACGAGATCGGCTCCTGCCGGATCTGCGTGGTGGAGGTAAAGGGTGCCCGCTCCCTCATGGCGTCCTGCGTCTACCCCGTCAGCGAGGGCATGGAGGTCTATACCAACACCCCCAAGGTGCGCCACTCCCGCCAGCTCTCCCTGGAGCTGATCCTGTCCAACCACCGGATGGATTGCCTCACCTGCGCCCGCAACGCCCACTGTGAACTGCGGGATCTGGCGGCGGATCTCCAGATCGACGCGGTGCGCTACGCCAACGACCTGATGGTGCCCCAGATCGAGGCGTCTGCCCTCCATCTGGTGCGGGACAACTCCAAGTGCATCCTGTGCCGCCGCTGCACCGCCGCCTGCCGGAAGCACCAGTCCGTGGGCGTCATCGGCCCCAATGACCGGGGCTTCATGACCCACATCGGCTGCGCCTTCGACCGGGATCTGGCGGAGGCGGACTGCGTGTCCTGCGGCCAGTGCCTGGTGGCCTGCCCCACCGGGGCGTTGAGCGAGCAGGACTCCATCCCCGAGGTGTTGGCCGCCCTCCACGACCCCAGCAAGCACGTGGTCGTCGGCCCCGCCCCCTCCGTCCGGGTCACCCTGGGCGAGTGCTTCGATATGCCCATCGGCACCAACGTGGAGGGCAAGATGGTGTCCGCCCTGCGCCGCCTGGGCTTCGACAAGGTGTTCGACGTGGACACCGCCGCCGACTTCACCATCATGGAGGAGGGCACCGAGTTCCTGGACCGCCTCCAGAACGGCGGCAAGCTGCCCATGATCACCTCCTGCTCCCCCGGCTGGATCCGGTTCTGTGAGCAGCACTACCCCGAGTTCATCCCCTCCCTGTCCTCCTGCAAGTCCCCCCAGCAGATGTTCGGCGCGCTGGTCAAGAGCTACTACGCGGAGAAGGCGGGCATCGACCCCAAGGACATCTACGTGGTGTCCATCATGCCCTGCACCGCCAAGAAGTACGAGGTCAAGCGGGAGGAACAGCGCATGGCCAACGGCTGTATGCCGGTGGACGCCTCCCTCACCACCCGGGAGCTGGCCCGGATGATCACCCAGGCGGGCATGATGTTCGACCACCTGCCCGACGGCGAGTTCGACCCCATGCTGGGCCTCTCCACCGGCGCGTCCGTTATCTTCGGTGCCACCGGCGGCGTGATGGAGGCCGCCCTGCGCACCGTGGCCGCCAAGCTCCTGGGAGACGCCGACGCCCCCCTGGAGTTCCACGATGTCCGGGGCATCCAGGAGATCAAGGAGGCCAGCTATGAGCTGCCCGGCCGCACCGTGAAGGTGTGCGTGGCCTCCGGCCTGTCCAACGCCAAGATCGTGCTGGACGGCCTGAAGTCCGGCGAGCTGGACTATGACTTCATCGAGTTCATGGCCTGCCCCGGCGGGTGCGTCAACGGCGGCGGCCAGCCCCTGCATCCCTCCACCGTGCGCTCCTTCACCGATATGCGCACGCTCCGGGCCCAGGCCCTCTACCGCCAGGACGAGGGAATGCCCCACCGCCGCAGCCACGAAAGCCCGGTGGTCAAGGAGGTCTACGAGACCTACCTGGGCGAGCCCGGCGGGCACAAGGCCCACGAGCTGCTCCACTGCACCTACGTGCCCCAGACGCGGTACCGCACCTGAGATTGATCGGCTTCCCCCCGGCTCTGCCGGGGGGAAGCCTTTTCGTTTCCACGCCTCAGCTTTGGGGAATCTCCCGGCCTTGCCGGGGGATTTTTTTGCTTCTTAAAAAAATCTTACAATTCTCCCAGCTTGTTTCTTAACCCTCCGGATGTATACTATCTGTACCAACACGGGTAATACAGTTTAGAAGCGCGCAAGCGCGGCATCATCTGGAGGGAACGCTATGTCAATCCTGGAAGTCAATCATGTGCAGAAAATCTACTCCACCCGCTTCGGCGGCCACAAGGTGGAGGCCCTGGCCGACGTGTCCTTCGCCGTGGAGGAGGGAGAGTACGTGGCCATTATGGGCGAGTCCGGCTCCGGCAAGACCACCCTGCTGAACATTCTGGCCGCTTTGGATAAGCCCACCAACGGCACCGTCCTGCTGGGCGGGCGGGATCTGGTCAGCCTCCGGGAAAAGGAGCTGGCTGCCTTCCGCCGGGACAACCTGGGCTTCGTGTTCCAGGACTTCAACCTGCTGGACACCTTCTCCCTCCGGGACAATATCCTCCTCCCCCTGGTGCTGGCGGGGAAGAAGTACCAGGAGATGGTGCGGCGGCTGGCCCCCCTGGCGGAGGCCCTGGGCATCCAGCCCCTGCTGGAAAAGTACCCCTACGAGGTGTCCGGCGGGCAGAAGCAGCGGTGCGCCGTGGCCCGGGCCCTCATCACCCAGCCCCAGATCGTGCTGGCGGACGAGCCCACCGGCGCGCTGGACTCCCGGGCGGCGGACAGCCTCATGGACCTGTTCACCCAGATCAACCGGGCGGGCCAGACGGTGCTGATGGTCACCCACTCCACCGCCGCCGCCAGCCGGGCGGGCCGGGTGCTGTTCATCCGGGACGGCCGGGTGTACCACCAAATCTACCGGGAAAACCGCACCGACGGGCAGATGTACCGCCTGATCACCGAGACGCTGACCCGGCTGGCCGACGGGGGTGAGAAGCGTGCGTAACGGACTTTACCCCAAGCTGGCGGCCCAGGGCATGAAGCAGAACCGCCGCTTCTTCCTCCCCTACCTGCTGGCCCTGGCGGGGCTTACCGCCGCCTTTTACGTCATGTCCGCCCTGTGCGCCGACCCCGGCGTGCTGGAGATGCGGGGCTTCACCTACGTGATGGTGATGATGCAGATCGGGATGTTCGTGGCGGGGGTGCTGTCCGCGGTGCTGCTGCTCTACATCAACAGCTTTTTGATGAAGCAGCGGAAGAAGGAGCTGGGCCTCTACAACATTCTGGGCATGGGCAAGGGGAATATCGCCCTGATCCAGTGCTGGGAGAGCCTGTTCACCGCCATCCTGGGCATCGGCGGCGGTCTTGTGCTGGGCGTGGCCTTCCACAAGCTGGCCACCCTGGCCCTGGTGCCCCTGCTGAAGTTCTCCATCCCCTTCCACGGCTCCGTTTCCCTGCCCGCCATGGTGGAGACGGCGGTGTTCTTCGGGTTTCTGCTCCTGCTGGCCCTGGCCCTGAACCTGTTCCGGGTGCGGCTGTCCAATCCCATTGAGCTGCTCCACGGCGGGAACGTGGGCGAGAAGGAGCCCCGCACCCGCTGGCTCATGGCGGCGGTGGGGGCCGTCTGCCTGGGGGCGGGCTACTTCATCGCCGTCACGGTCAAGGACCCCGCGCTGGCTATGCTGCTCTACTTCCTGGCGGTGCTTCTGGTCATCATCGGCACCTACTGCCTGTTCACCGCCGGGAGCATCGCCCTGCTGAAGCTGCTCCGGAAAAACAAGGGCTTCTACTA
>ERZ779624.351-NODE-351-length-15227-cov-8.683298_pt1 | contig 15227 bp, 13 predicted proteins | sample MGYA00514190_ERZ779624 | MGnify/ENA primary metagenome ERZ779624 (study PRJEB29562, sample SAMEA4376706) | mouse gut metagenome | isolation source: Cecum | study: EMG produced TPA metagenomics assembly of the A DSS colitis mouse model was used to assess the... | reverse complement strand
TGAATAATTTTATTTCTGCGTTTTTTGCTTGTATCTTTTTTATCTACACAAGGTTGCAAAATACGATGCAAAAATCAATTTTTTCTCTTGAATCCCGATTCAAAAACATAATCTCGCCGATAAAGCTCTAACTGTTCGAACGACAAAAAATGATTCAGCCACTGTATTGTCATAGGGCCTTCTCAAATTAGAAAACGACTGTACTATCGCATGCTCATGTAGCATTTGTTGGAACCGATGAGAGGCATATTGGATCCCACGATCACTATGGAGGTCAAGTTCAGGACTACGCGATTCCCATGTATTTTTAAAGTGAATGTGATAAGCTGCGAGCTGTTCTTTTTGAGGCTTTATATGAAATGACTTTTCGAGAGAACAAATCCAGGATCACACAGGTTAACAACCCTACCCGGTTGAGCTTTAAAGCTCTATCTGGCATAGCAATGAACGGTGTCAGGGCAGGGGTTCAAGCCGCTGGGGGATTAAATCAGTGATTTCTTAACTTTGGGATAGCGGATTCCTTATTTGTTTGCTGCGGCGTAAATTCTGCGTGGGATACTTCCTTCTGGATTGCATTCCCCCCTTTAGGGGCAGGGGGAGCTGAGGTGGTGCTCCGGCAGGTGCGGGCGGCGTATAGCCGGATGTGATGCTTGACCCATTGGGGCGATTCTGCACTGAGCTCACTCGGCATCCCCTATGGCCGACAAAGTGTTTATCCGCACTGAGGGCAGATGTGGGCTGAATTTATCCTGCTGAAAAATCGAACGCCTTGGAGGCCAGAAATGCTGCAGGGGGATGGAGCAGTTCACCCAGCCTCCCCGTGTCCGCGTTCTGTTTTAGATAGATTTTTGGGGAAACCGATCTCTTTTACAATCGTGCACAAAAGGATCACCATTGGGCCTTGGGATGTTGGGCCGTGACTTTGAATCGGGGTTGACGGTTATCGGCAGAGAAAGCTTCCGTAAAAATCTGTCGCATACTTCCTAAGTTTTTGAGCATTTGCACCGCCTCCAAATGGCAGCCCCTCAGAAAGACTGCATCACCACCGCGTCCTCAAACCCCTCCCAGTCCAGCCGCTGGCCGCAGCGGTCGCAGAACGCCTGGTACTCCCGCTCCAGCGTGACGCCGCACCGGGGGCAGACGGGATATGTGTCCTCCCCCGCGGCGGAGCGGAACAGGCGCACCGCAGTCACCCGCATGGCCACCCGGTAGGCCAGCTGCTCCCAACACCAGTCCGGCGCGGCGTGCAGCCGGGAGCTCGGACCCGGGATGTTCTCCAGATACACCACGGCAGCACCTTCTCTGTCAGATAGTTCTGGGATTTGCCGGGGTTCCTCCCCGCCGAAGACGCCCGGAAAACGCCCAGCGGCCAGCCGGAAAACCGGCTGGCCGCTGGGCTTGGAAGCAGAACAGAGTTGACACGCGGGGGCTTACTTCTCCATGTCGCGGTACAGGAACGTGACGATCTGGGCGCGGGTGCAGGTGCTGTCGGGGGCGAACAGGGTCCCCGCCGCGTTCACGCCCTTGGTGATGCCGTTCTCCACCGCCCAGGACACCGCGGTGGTGTAGTAGCTCTCGCCCACGTCGGTGAAGGTGCTGACGCCGCCGGGCAGAGGCTCCTTGTGGGAACGGTGCAGGAAGGTCACCACCTGGGCCCGGGTGCAGGGCGCGTCAGGGTCAAAACGGGTGCCGTCGCCCACGCCGTTGGTGATGTTGTTCGCCACCGCCCAGGCCACAGCCTTGGCGTAATAGGCGTTGGCGGGCACGTCGGTGAAGCGATCGGTCACCGCCACATCGGGCTGGCCGGCGGCGCGCCACAGGAAGGTCACGATGTCCCGGCGCATACACTCCTTGCCGGGGCCGAAGGTGGTGCCGTCGGCGTTGTCGCCGGTGGTCAGGGCCGTCTCCGCCGCCCAGAGGATGGCGTCGTAGTAATCGCCAGCCGTGATGTCGGTGAAGATGGGCTTGAATACGGCGTCCACGGTCACCTTGGAGCCGGGCATGGCGAAGGTGTAGACCCCCTTCCCGGTGCGGTTGGTTTCCACCACCTTGCCGTTGGCGTCCTTGACGGTCACGCCGCCCACCAGCATATAGCCCGGCTGCGGGGTGGCGGTGACGGTCACGGTGTCGCCCTTCTTGGCGGTGGTCTTGTCCAGATTGATCGCGCCGCCGACAGAACCCGCGGGGGCGGTCACGTCATAGGTGGGGTCGCTGGGGGGGACGTAGGTGCCGCCGCCGCTGGGGGGATTGACAGGGGTGGTGGGCTTCTGGTAGATATTGCCGTTGGAGTCAATGTACCAGTCGTTGCTCGCAAACGCGGTGCTCGTGACGCCGAAGCACATGATCAGGCATAGCAGGAGGGCAAATATCCGTTTTTTCATGATTAGTTCCCTCCTGACTTAACCGGTGGTCTTTTGAGCGGTGCTATATACCATGCTGGTGTGCTCCGAAACTCCCGGCTTCAAATTCTCCTTGCTGTTATACTCAAAAACCCAGATTTTCTGGTCGGCCTTGCAGTAGAGCGCATATGCCTCACTCTGGTTTTCAAGAATGATGATTACCATGTTCCCATTTGCTGTAGAGTCGGCGAGACGGACCGCATAGACCTTGCTGCTATCCATGCCGGAAATCTCGACCTTGGCATACAGATCGTAGTCGGAAGCAACGCTGGTGATTTTCAGATTGGGGTTGGCATTGGTGGGCTTGGCGGGGACGGTCACAGCCATCGGATCGCCGACCTGCACAAACTTCTCCCGCTGCTCCGCTGTGGGGGCCGCCGTCAGCAGCTGCTCGGTCTGGTAAACGGTGATCTCGGCGGTCTTAATGGTAACGCCTTCCTTCAAGCCATTCGCGTCAAGCAGCTCCGTGGGGGGATTCTCCCACTGAGCCGGGTTCAGGAAGCTGAACGCGAAGGTATTGTGGGTGCCGTTGCCGCTTGCGGCGATGCCGTAGGTCTTGCCGTTGAGCTCAACGTCGAACCAGTGATAGGTGTTGCTGGGCAGGGGCTGGTCAAAGACGATCCACATGGTCTGATCCTGCCAGTCGTCACCCTTGTTGCCGCCAGCCGCCGCAACTTCAGCGACAGCATCATTATCGTCCATGTCCCAGATAAAGCCGGTGGCCCTGATCCCGATGATGGGCTTCACCTCACCATCGGCGATCTCGCCGATGCTGCCCTTCTCACCCGCCGCTTCCTTGGCCGCTTCTTCGGTCGCATGGTAGGTATAGTTGCCGTTTTCATCCTTGGCCTCAAACTGCATGGAACCATCCAGATATTTCGGCGTGATGGGCTGATTGTATGTGCCGCCAGTAACTTTGAACTGCGCGCCTGTAGCATAGCTGTCGTTTCCAACGACCGGGCTCTGGCCCTCCGCCGCCTTGAAGGTGCCGCCAGTGATCGTCAAATTGCCGGTAGACGTTTCACTATTGGCCACGCTCAAATTCTGAATGACGCCGGTCTGTGTGGCAGAGCAATCGAAGGTGCCGCCGCTGATCTCAACCTTATTCCAGTTCTGAACAGCGTAACGCGAAGTATTCGTGAAGTTTCCGCCAGAAATTGCCAGCTCAGCAAAGTCGTCATTCTTTATGGTGTTCACGCCGCCATTGAAGGTGCCGCCCGTAATGGTCAGCTTAGCCGGAGTTTCAGTACTGTTCGAATCCGCATTATTCTGAATCAGGCTGGAAAACTTGCCCATTCCACCTTCGGTTTTGGTTGTAACCACCGTGGGGGCATTGATTGTCATAGTGCCCTGGTTGCGGATGGTGTAATAGCTGTTTCCGCCGCTCTCTGTGGTGCTCGAGCCAGCCTCCTTGCTGCGGGTGAACGTGCAGCCATTCAGGGTGGCGGTGCCGTTGTTCTGGAGAGCGGCCTTTTGGTGGGTCACATTATCCACCGTGCCCTTGCCGGAAATGGTGAGGGTGCCGTTGTTGGTGATGGTGTGACCGCTGTTATTTGTCACGGTAACGCCTTCAGCGATGTTCAGTGTAATGGTCTTGCCCTCGGGGATGGTTACATCCTCCTTCGTGTCCGCGATCACGTTGATCATCGCGGTGCCATTCTCATCAACCGCTTCGAGGGCCTTGGCAATGCTCTCGTACGTGGTCTCCTCAATTTGGGCCACGGTTTTGGTCGAATCTCCACCGTCAGCACCACCGCCGCCGGTCTCACCACCCTCTTGGCTCTCACCTGTCGATGTGTCCTCCCCGGTGCCGGAACCTGAGACCTGCGTGTCCTCCGCAAACGCGGCCACGGGCAGCAGGGTCAGCACCATGACCAGGGCCAGCAATACTGATAACAGTTTTTTCTTCATGCTAAAAATCTCCTTGTCTCAAATTTTCAGGTCGGCCGGGCCTATGGCTGTCACATCACACCCCCCTGTAAAAAAGCCAGCTATGGCGGCGCACCCCGGCCGGAAGTGCCGCCGGTTTGCTGCGGTTATAAGGGCCTGCCAGACTTGGAGACGCCCGTGAAACGCCCAGGAAAGGAGACGGGAAGCCCCCGCGGTGCTGTGCGGGGGCGGTGCGGGAACAGGTTCGCACCCCAGGCTGGCGCGGTCCAGCCTAACGTCCACGGGCATCTCCAAGCCCGGCAAGCCAAAGCCAGACACCCACAAATGTCAAAAGGTACACCTTTTGATAAATGTACCCAGCCCATGCGCGGAGGAAAATCTCGCCGTTTTCTTTGTGGTGTTTGTAGAAAAAACCCTTGCAAATGTAGGCAATGTGTGGTATCTTATGTGTTGTCAGGCGGCTATCAAAAGGTGTACTTTATGATAGTGCGCCTTATTTTTTTGTCCCGCGGGCCAGCCGCAGCTCCCGCAGACGGCGGTAGAAGGTGGCCGGGGCCAGCCCGCTTCGCGCCAGCGTCTCCTGGAAGCCTGTCCGCCCGGCCTCCCAGTCCGCCACGATCTCCGGGAAATTTTCCGGGGCGGTCACGCTGGGCCGCCCGAACCGGACGCCCCGTTTCCGCGCCGCCGCGATGCCCTCGGCCTGACGCTGGCGGATATTGGCGCGCTCGTTTTCCGCCACGAAGGAGAGTACCTGTAAAACAATGTCGCTCAGGAACGTGCCCACCAGATCCTTGCCCCGCCGGGTGTCCAGGAGGGGCATATCCAGCACCACGATGTCCACCCCCTTCTCCTTGGTGAGGACGCGCCATTGGTTTAGAATCTCCTCGTAGTTGCGCCCCAGCCGGTCGATGCTCTTGATGTAGAGCAGGTCGCCCGGCTTCAGCCTTTTCACCAGACGCTGGTATTGCGGACGCTCAAAATCCGCGCCGGATTGCTTGTCCAGGAAAATGCCGCGCTCCGGGACGGGGACGCTTTGGAGCGCGATGAGCTGGCGGTCCTCGTTCTGCTCCCGGGTGCTGACCCGGATGTAGCCGTAGATGTTAGCCATGCCTTCCTCCTATCTGTGTTTGTGTCAGAATCGGGTGAACGTGCACATCAAATTGAGGCTATTATAACAGCGGCACCCGCCCCCTTTAGCTTGTGGGCTGGCTGGGTTCTGTATTCCTGCCTTCGACAAGGCCCGTTTTCAATCAATAAAATGCGAAAAAACAAGCCGCACACGTCCTAAACAGGAGTGTGCGGCTTGCTTGCTGTCCAATGATTTCGTGCAAGTGTAGTACGCCTTAGGAGGAAAAACCCGGACAGGATTGAAGCCGGTGGATGTGGCGGAGTTCCGGCAGGTTGTGGATAACGAAATTGAACAGTGCGGTCAGGCCGTTGATACCACACGCTGGCGGGAGCAGCTGAAGCGGAAGTCCGCGCGGACAATACAAAATGGGAACGGTGGTATCAGCGACATTGCCGGACTTACCGCCACGCTCTACCAGACAAGCCCGAACAATGACGAGGCGTTTACCTCTGTCTCCAGCGAGCTGAGTAATGTGCGGTCCTATGTGGAGATCCAAAAGCATATGCACGAGTTCCCGTTTACCGTGGATTACGACGTGGAGCCGGAGACGCTGGACGGGCGGATCATCATACGCTGCCGTGAGGAGGGGAAGTATCTCATCTTTCAGGTCAAAAACAGCGGCCTGCAGATTGAGTGTGAGAAAGCAATGCAGGCCCTCCGCTTGCCGGAAAAAATTTCGACACCGACTACCGGGAGGGCAAAACCACCTTATGTTGTCTTCCCAATACGGACTGAACACCAGCTTGGGCAGGGAGACGTTCAACGTCTTTGCCTCCTCCCGCGCGCCATTTCCGTTGTGTTGCCCCAGGTGTGGCAGTGGACCGGATGGGCTATGGTCATTTTCCGGGCCAACCTGCAATCCATCCCAACCGACCTGTACGAGGTGTCGGAAATCGACGGGGTTGGCAAGTTCAAGCAGTTTTTCTCGGTGACGCTGCCCCTCATGGTCCCCTCAGTGAACGTGGCGGCGGAGACCTGGATCTTTGAAAGCTATATCTCCGCTTGGAACAATATGCAGTGTCCCAGGGCACTAAGGAATGTGGTTATCACCGCCTGTTCGGTCCTCCTGGTGATGATCTTGAGCGGCATGGCTATACGCTGGCCCGCACGAAGACCAGGCTGGGGAACCAGGAATTCCTGTTCTTCCTGCGCAGCCTGATGGTTCCATTCCAGATGAACATCATAAGTCTCAACAAGATAGTGAAAGCCCTCCACCTGATGAACAGCGTGTTTGTGGTCATTCTGATGGATGTGGTCATCAACCTCCCTCAGGCCATCTTCCTCTCCAAGGAATTTGTGGCCAGCACCGTCCCCGAGGAGTTGGAAGAGGTCACGGACATTGATGGCCTGTCCGTATTCGGGAAATTTTTCAAGCAGATGAGATACGATCCGGTGGGGGAAAGCTTTTTTCAAGGGACGACAGGCGCTTCAAAGCTCACCACAGACTGCATGGCGGATCACCAGTGCGCGGGGGCGCGTTCGCACCAAACCGGTGAATTGTTCGCCACTGCCCATTATGCGCTGGAAGCCTTCGAGAGAGCTGGTCTCGCTGACCAAATACATCGCTTACATCTCATCGCTCGATGTGACACCTCCGGAGCAATCGGAATTTTTGGAGGGGAGCATCGTGGCGGCAAAGGCCGATGTCTTTGAATCCTTACTGGCTGACCAGAGAGAAGCGATGAATCAGTTCTGTCAGACGGCGGATATCCAGATTAGGGCCGCCGCCCCCCAGCAGAGCCTGCGGTTCAATCTGTTCCATGTATTGCAGGCCGCCAGACATGACGGAAAAACCGGCATGGGGGCCAAGGGCCGGTCAAGAGAGGGCTATGGGAGCCGTTATTTTTGGACACGGAGATGTATATCTTCCCGGGGCTTATCTGGATCTGCCCGGAGATAGCCTGGCAGCTTCTGTTGTACCGCTACCATACGCTTATCCAGGCCCGTGAGCGGGTGCTGGACCATCCAAGCGGTGCGCTATACGCTATACCCCTGGAGAACCATCAACGGAAAGGATGCCTCCATCTGTTCTCCTCTGGGAACGGCATAGTATCACATCAACGGAGACATCGTTTTTGCCGTCTGGCAATGCGTTGAGGCTGCCGGGGATCGTGAGTTTCTCCGGGATTATGGGGCTGAGATCCTGGTGGAGACGGTGCGGGTATTTGCGGATGTGGGGTGCTTTGTACAAAGCAGCGGCGGAAAATACTGTATCTGCGCAGTAACTGGGCCAGACGAATATAACGCGATTGTAGACAACAACCTGTATACCAACCTGCTGGCCTATATACTATGCCCCTTCGGGCATTGGAGCTGTTAGTCGAGGACGGAACCCGGTTTGGCGTGACCGGGGAGGAAAAGCTGTTCTGGAAACGGGTGGCCGATGAGATGTGTCTGCCCTGCGACAGGTTTCGACATACATAGCATTTCCATAATCAAAGAACCCGTCCAACCTCATCGGCTGGACGGGTTTCATCATATGAGTTCAGCTCGGTGGACAGCTTCCACGCCAGCTCAAAGCCGCAGATGAAGCTGTCAATGGAACGCGTTTCAGCAATGCGGTCTTTCTCATCAATGATACGCAGAACCAGCTTCCGCTCTGGCTTATTCAGCCGTTGGATGAGCTGATGGTGTGCGTCCTCAATTTCCCGTTTGGTTTCGGACTCAGCCAGTGGCGTATAGAATCGAGCGTAGAGATTTTTCAGTGTTTCGTTCATGTGTCCCGCCTCCTATCAGCAAGACACAATAGCACAGTCCAGAGAAAATAGCTATACTATTTTTTAATCCTACTGGACATCTGTTACGTTTCGCTGAACCGTTCCAATGCGTTTTTCAGTTCTTCACAGTCATCGCTGTAAATCAGCACCTGCAGCGGCTTGCTTAAGTCCAGGCTGTATATCCCCAACATGGATTTTGCATTGACCGTATACCGGCCGGATACCATATCCACATCAAACGGGAATTGATTGACCAGGTTGACAAAATCCTGTACCTGGCTGACCTGAGTGAGCGAAATTGTTACCGCTTGCATAACTACACCTCCTTGCTTTGGCATTGACGGATCTGCTCCATGTTTGGCATGGCTGGGATAGCCCCGCTGCCGGTCGTTGTCAAAGCCCCGGCGGCGTTTGCAAAGCTGATGATCTGTCTCAGCTCCACATCCGGCATGAATTTCAGCTCCTCTTTCATCATGCTGCAAACTTTCCAGAGGAACGCGCCCACGAAAGCATCCCCGGCCCCTGTTGTGTCTGCCGTGTTCACCTGGTAGGAGGGAACATAGCCGGAACAGGCGTGATTCCGATAATAGGCTCCCAGCTCGCCCAGCGACACCAGTACCAGGGCGGGGCCTATATCCAGCAGCTTTTGTGACGCACTGGCCGGGTCTTTGTCCCCGGTGATCAGCTGGGCTTCTTCCTCGGACACCTTCAGAACGTCCGCAATGGCAATGCCCTTCTTGATCTGCTCCAGGGCTTCCTCCTCGCTGTCCCACAACATGGCCCGATAATTGGGATCGAAGCTCACCAGCTTGCCTTGCTCTTTCGCGTATTGCGCAGCATAGAAGGTGGTGTTGCGACTGGGTTCGTGGGTCATGGACACGGAGCCGAAATGGAACACCCGGCAGTCATCAATGAGCGTCAGCTTGATTTCCTGTGCGCTGAGCATGCGGTCCGCCCCAGGGTTGCGGTAAAAGGTGAAGGAGCGGTCGCCGTTCTCATCCAGCTGGACAAAAGCCAGTGTAGTTGGAACCGATCCGTCCGCTACCAGCCCGGAGCCGTCGATGCCGTTCTGGATCAGGACACCACGCAGAAAGTCCCCAAAGGCATCCCGGCCAACCTTGCCGATGAAGGCGGTCTTTCCGCCTAAGCGCGCCGCCATTGCCAGCACATTGGCGGGCGCGCCGTCGGGATTTTCCGCGAACAGCTGAACGCCTCGCTCGTTTTTCCCGCTTGGCGTAAAGTCGATCAGCAGCTCGCCTATCGCCGTGATATTGCTCATGCCGCTTCACCCTTTCTGACAGCCAGCTCCTCAATAATGCGCTGATAGGAGTTTTTGTTGATCTGGTAGAAGAACAGCACCACCGCCGTGACGATCCACAGTACGCCGGGAATCGTAGAGAACGCATGGTGGATGACACCCTGGACCGCCGCATTCTGCACCTGATTGGCCTGGAATCCCAGCTGATCCAGCACTGCCGCCAGGGCGGCGGTGCCGACAGCCATACCCACCTTATTGCCCAGGGAGACAAACGCGTACTGGAAGCCGTCGTTGCGGATGCCGGTTTTCCACTCGCCGTATTCCACACAGTCGGGGACGATGGCGTAGATGGCGGTATTGAAGCCACAGAAAAACAGTTGAGACAGCGCGGCGCAGGCGTAGAAGGGGACGGGGGCGGTCACCGGGCTGAAGAAGTACAGGGCCAACACGCACACGCCGGTGCCCGCGGCGAACAGGGAGGCGGTGCGGCCTTTATTCCCCAGCAAGCGGAACACAAAGGGGAACGCCGCCGCGCCGATGATGGAGGGGATCATGAGCACCATGGAGTAGGTGGTGAACAGCCCCTCGTTCCCTTCCACGTATTTGAGGTTGGCACTGCGTCCGTAGTGGACAAGGCCGAACAGAAGCTGCCCCACAAGGGCGATCAGGTACGGTCTGTTCTGTACCGCCGCCTTGAGCTGTACCCCGATGGGAATGCTCTTTTTTTCGGCGGGCGCCACGATCTCTTTCGTTTTCGCGAAGCAGAACCAGTGGCAGGCGGTGAAAATCGCACCGTACAGCACCGTGACCAGCAAATACCCCTTGGCTTGGTTTTCTCCGCCAAAAATAGCGATCAGGGGCAGGGTGATGATATTGATGATGTTGATGGCGACCATGGCGCACACGGAACGGGAGGTATTGATTTGAGCGCGCTCCTCAATATTCTGGGTCAGCGCCCCACACAGGGTGCCATAGGGGATGTTAACGCAGGTGTAGCCAAAGACCAGCAGGCAGTAGGTAACGTACATATACACCGTTTTGGACGTATCCCCCCAGGTGGGATGGGCCCAGAAGGTGAGCACCAGGACGAGGGCCGTCAGCGGCGCACCGATGAGCAGCCAGGGGCGGTAACGACCCCAGCGGGTATTGGTGCGGTCGCTGAGACTGCCGATGAGGGGGTCGTTGATGGCGTCCCAGAAACGGGAGAGGAGCATCAGCAGGGAAACCGCCGCCATGGGGATGCTGCACACGTCGGTGTAGAAGATCATGAGGAAGTTGCTTACGAACATCCAGCTGAAGTTACAGCCCACGTCGCCAAAACCGTAGGCGATCTTGCTGATGAGGGGGACTTTGATGTTGGTGTCCTGTTGGGGCGTGTTGGCGGCCATGCTCAGCCCTCCCTTGCGATTTTCACCACCGCTTTGACGATGTTGGCCTTGTCGGACACGCTCTTGTCCATGGCGTTCTGGATGTCGTCAAAGTCGAAGATGTTGGTCACGATACCCTTCAAGTTTACCTTCCCGGCGGCCACGGCGTCGATAGCCATGGGGTAGATGTGGCGGTAGCGGAACACGGTCTTGAAGGCGAGCTCCTTGTCCAGCACCAGGCTCATGGGCAGGGTCATCTCGCCGGTCTTGGAGTAGCCCACCAGCACCAGGTTGGCCCCCTTCTTGGCCATGTGGATGGCCTGGCGAGTGGTGATTTCGGTGCCGGCGGTTTCGATGACCAGGTCGCAGCCCGTACCTTCGGTGAGCCTCCGGACGGCCTCCACCGCGTCCTCGTCTCTGCCGTTGATCACGCCGTCCGCGCCCAGCTCCAAGGCTTTGTCCAGCCGCTTCTGCATCACGTCCACCACATACACACGGCTGACACCCTCGGCCTTCAGCGCCATCATGGACACCAGCCCGATGCAGCCCGCGCCCATGACCACGGCGGTCTGGCCCGCATGGGCCCCGCCCTGGTTGGCGGCGTGGAAGCCCACCGCCAGCGGCTCGATCAGCGCGCCCTCCAGGGTGCTCACGTTGTCGGGGAGCTTGAAGCACAGGGCGGCCTCGTGGGCCACGTACTCCTGGAACACGCCGTCCACCGGCGGGGTAGCGAAAAACACCACGTCGGGGCACAGGTTATACTTGCCCTGGCGGCAGAACTCGCAGTGGCCGCAGGTCTTGCACGGCTCCAGTGCCACCCGGTCGCCCACCTTCAGGTGCTTTACGTTGCTGCCCACTTCCACCACGGTGCCGCCGGGCTCGTGACCCAGCACGAAGGGGGGCTTCACCACATAGTCACCGATGGCTCCGGTCTCATAGTAGTGCATATCGCTGCCGCAGATGCCCACGTATTCCAGCTTGACCAGCACCTCGTCGTCCTTGGGGGTGGGGATGGGCCGCTGGGTGTACCCCATTTTGCCGATGCCCTCCATCACTGCTACCTTCATGGTTCCGTTCATTGCCGTGACCTCCTCGTTTTTGTTTTATGGTACTTTTATAATGTATTTATGTAAGTGGTTATATTAATAGCACCTCCCACTTGCTTTGTCAATATGGGCTGAGAAATTTCGGCGGTATATACATTTTTTCATACGTATTTTTGTGTAAAAAAGAAGTCCGCCGTCTTACTGTAAGACAGCGGACTTGGTATGCGTCAAAGCCCTCGAATAAATTCCTCCACCTGCACCAGGGCCGCACCGACGGCAGCGGCCTCCAGCTTGTAGCGGCAGAAGTGGAGATAGGACGCGTCCCTCCGGAAGGTGTTGCGCTCCTCCAGCAGCGTGCGCAGGGGTGCGCCGAACTCCTCCAAAAATGCGCCCACGTAGCCGCCCACGATCACGTCACAGTCGAAGCTCATGTGGAGGTTGTTGACGGCGACCGCCAGATATTGCAGGTATTCCTTCCAGATCTGCCCCAACTGGGGGTCACCGGCCCGGAGGCGATCAAAGAAATCCGCCAGCCTGCCCCCTGCGAGGTCAGCCAGCACCCGGGCCGAACAATAGGTGTCCAAACAGCCCTCCTTCCCGCAGTAGCACCGCCGCCCGCCGGGAATTAGGGTGTTGTGGCCAAACTCCCCGGCCCGGAGGTGGTTGCCAGTGTAAAGCGCCCCGCCGTTTAAGATCGCGCCGCCCACACTGTTGCTGAGGGAGAGGTAGACGAAGTCCCCGGCGTCTGGTGCTCCGTAGACCTCTGCCAGTCCGGCGGCGTTGGCATCGTTGATAAAGTGGCAGGGATACAGGATATACCGGCTGAAAAATCCTGTGGGCACATCTTGAATGCCCAGGATATGGGAGTGGCGCAGTACGCCCTCCTCCTCCGCCACAATGCCGGGGAGGGAGACGCCCACCCCTAATAGGCGATCATGTGCTTTATCCTCCTCCACGAACTGCCCTGCCAGCTCGCCCAGCCCCTGAGCATAGCCGTCATCCAGGGAAAAGGGGCAGGTTTTTCGAACGGATCTTACCACCTGTCCGCTCAGATCCACCAGCACTACGCTCACATGGTTTCGGGTGATATCCAATCCCAGCGCCAGCTTTGCGTCCCGAACTGGGGCATAGGCCTTTGCCTTGCGCCCTCCCGTGGACTCATAGGAGCCAGCTTCCTGGATCAAGCCCAATTCGGAGAGTTCCTTTACATTTTGCAATACCGTAGGCCAGCTCAGCGACAGCCGCTGGGACAGCTCCATTTGGGAAATGTGGTCACAGGCCAAAATGCAGCGCAGAGTGTTGGAACGATTGCGCCGTTTTACATCCATATTGCTGGCAGGGCCCGCTGTCATAGGTCACTCCTCATTTCCGCATATACTGTTTTATAAAGCTCCTACATTTATGATAGCAGATAAGCCAGCAGATGGCAAGGACTTTTATCAGTTTATTGCAATTATTCGGTGATGTTGTTGCTGCCTGGATGGTGATCCATGGATGAAAAGCTAAAGCACGGCAGAAGAATTTAATCTCCTACCGTGCTTTATGCAGCCGTACCTGCTTGCTACCCCTCGGCTCACTTTGTGTCCCCATGGGGCGTAACCCTTGCGGTTCCATGGTTTGCGCTGGCTTACCACTACAAAACTACTATTTTCGGAAAGAGCAACGGCACAACCGAGTCAGAGATTTGGCATACCGGTTTTCGTAAAACACGATATAGAGATCCTCAAATGACGCGGCTGGTTACATCTATTATCTTGGCAATGATGTACTCCAACACTTCATCGGCACTACTACACCGCTTTTAGACTGATTTTGTCCTCATGCCCCGCAGAATGTGCTTCACCGCACCGCCGTTCAGTTTTTGATAGGGCTGCCCAGCCAGGAGCAGCTGCTCTACCTTCAGCCGATCCAGCTGATCCACCGGTAACGCATAGGGACTTTCCGACAGTACAACCATATCCGCCACCTTTCCGATCTCCAGGCTGCCCCGCTCCTTCTCATCGAAGCTCTGGCAGTACCCGTTGTAGGTGCACATCCGGAGGGCTTCATAGACGGTCAGGGACTGCTCCGGCACATTGTGATTGCACGCTTTGTAAATCCACTGGATGGGGTCTGGGTCGGTACAGGAGGCATCAGATCCGGCACTGAGCACCAGCCCCATGTCCTGCATCCGGCGCAGGGGGTTGAGGCACTGGCTGCGAGCCGTGCCCAGGATCTGTTCCAGATACTCGTCCGGCTCCTGGGGCCAATTGATAAAGGCACTTTGAACCGCCAAATGGATGTGGTAATCCCGGCAAATGGCCAGCCCTTCGTCTGTGGGCAGACAGGCGTGGATGATGGTATGGCGGTGATCTTTTCTGGGGTAATCGTCCAGCGCAGCCTTCATCGCTGTTGTGGCCTGACGGAAGGCTTCGTCACCGATGGCATGAACCTCGATCTGAAGGCCGAGGCGGTTGGCTTTTTTGCAAAATTCGATGATCCGTTCATCCGGGTAATAGAGCACGCCCCGGCTGTCTGTCCCCTCATAGGGTTCCAGCATCGCCGCATCCATGGAGCCGAAGCAGCCGTCCAGTGCCGTCTCAAAGCAGCCGCCGATCCGGGGCAGCTTCCGTTTCACCGCCTTATTGACATCCAGGGACTGCACGTATACCCGCATCTGAATCCCGTTGTTCAGGCCGGAGGCAAACCACCGCTCCAAATCCATGTCCAGATCCAAGGGGAAACCCACGCCGCTGACGGAATGGATCATGCCGATGCCCTTTCCGGCCATATAATCCGCCGCCCGCTGCATACTTTGAATCAGCTTTATCACGGGGACAGAATTGGTCACGTAGTCGGAGACGGCAAAAAAAGCCTCCTGGTTCATCTCGCCAGTCTGCTCATGATAGCCCCGCAGATTGGAAATTTTCTTCTTTACCCGCTCCAGCAGTTTGGTGTTGATGACGCAGGTATGTCCATCGTATTTGATCAGGAACACCGGCCGGTCGGGACAGGCAATGTCCAACTGGGAGCGAGAGATCAACTTTCTATCGGAGACTGAATAGGGGGAGGCACCGAAGCCCATAATAATCTTTTCCTTAGATCGGGCGGCATGGGCGCGGAGCATCTCCATGATCTCCTGGTTGCTGCCAGCGTTCATCACGTTGAGGCCGGCGTGAAAAACGGAGAAACTTGCAAAATGGATATGGGTGTCCGCGAAGGAGGGCAGCAGTGCCCGCCGCCCAAGTTCCGTTACCTGGGCTTCGCCGTAACACTCCGGAAGGGTATCCCCAATGTAGATGATGCGTCCCTGATCCTCCACCAGATAGCTGGCCACTGTATTTTTCTCATCGCAAGTGATGATTGAGCCTTTGTAAACTTTCATCTGGCATTAACCCCCTTTTCTTATCTTTTCAGAAATTGAACGAATTTTATGATGCGG
>ERZ779624.343-NODE-343-length-15503-cov-8.542336_pt1 | contig 15503 bp, 11 predicted proteins | sample MGYA00514190_ERZ779624 | MGnify/ENA primary metagenome ERZ779624 (study PRJEB29562, sample SAMEA4376706) | mouse gut metagenome | isolation source: Cecum | study: EMG produced TPA metagenomics assembly of the A DSS colitis mouse model was used to assess the... | reverse complement strand
ATATAGTACCCCTGCAGTTTTCCTTTCCGCTTGCTCTGGGACGGGATATTTCCGTGGAGGACATGCGCTCCATTGAGTCTCTGGCCGCCTTTCTGGCGCAGACCGACTACAGTTACATGGGTACACAGACCGTGTCGGAGCTGGTAGACCTTTTCTATCCTTATTTCTGTGATAAAATCGTGGACGGAAAACAGCTGGATCAGGAGCGCTTAGGCCATTATCTTGACTGTCTGAAGACCATTGCGGACAACTGCGGCATCATCGCCACCCGACCGGAAAACGAGCAAAGTTACGGCATGTGGGATCTGGCTGCAAAAGCAAAGTTTGCCCTCACTCAGGCAGACGGCTTCACAAGCTGTATGTTCCCCATGTCTATGACAGACTATATCAAGGGAGACTTTACGGCCTTTGAAAACAGCTTCATTCCCTCCGCACAGGTCGGCATCTGCGCCAAGACCGAAAAGCTGGATGCCGCAGAAGATTTTCTGCGATTCCTGCTGTCCGAACAGGTTCAGGACAAAGACGGCAGCCGGGGATTCCCGGTGAATGCCCGCTCCCTGCAGAACCATGCAGAAAAAGACCGGTCGGATCTGCGCGCCTCTACCATGATTATGGCGGAGGATGGAAGCTATCTGGAATTTGACAGCAAATCCTATCCCAGGGAGACGGCCATGCGGCTTACAGACATCTGCGAATCGTTGGATACACCCATCCGGGAAGATGCCAAGATTCGGGAGGTTTTGATTGAATGCCTGGGCGGTTATCTGGACGGCTCACAGTCCCTGGAGCAGACCATTCAAAAAATGGAAGACGGGCTGAAGATGTACCTGGCAGAATAACCTGCCGGGAGAAAGGATAACTTCATCTGCGCCGGCCCAAAAACACTGGAAAGAAGTACCGGAAAGAGAAGCAGCCGACCTTTACTTTTGTGCCGAAAAATGCTATGATAACTACTCAGAAGACACAACGGCACAGGCAGGTTGGCTGCTTCAGAATAAATGCGGAGGAAATGCCATGAGAATAAACACGGAAGAAAACGTTCAGCAGTCCCCAAAGAAAAAGATCACCTCCAGGCAGGTCGTGGCGCTGCTCGGCATCGCCCTGCTGGTTCTCATGTATCTCGCCACCTTGATCACTGCCATTGCTGGCAATCCGGCCTCGGACAGGCTGTTTTTCCTGTCCCTGTTCGCCACCCTGACCATCCCCGTTCTCATCTGGATTTATACCTGGATGTACGGCAAACTTACCGGAAAACACACCTTTGCGGATTTTAATCTGGGCGGAGGATCTACGGAAAAATCGGATCCCATATCTGCGGAAACCAACTCTCCCGCAGACATGGGATCCGATGATGGGACCGATTCCTGAATGGGAAGGGCTTTCCGTTAAAAAGTCTTCCCAATCAGCGCAAGAAGCTCCGTCTCCGCCTGTTCCCTGGACTGAAACCGGATGCCATGGATGCCGCATGCCCTGGCTCCCTCCACATTTTCCGGCATGTCGTCCAGAAAGACACATTCCTCCGCCTTCAGACCATATCTGGAGAGCAGCAGCTCATAAATTTCACGGTCCGGCTTGATCACCTTCTCCTGATAAGACAAAATGCCGCCGTCGGTATCGCTCATGAACGCAAGGGCATCGTCGCATTCCTTATGTGCCATCTCGGAAAAATTAGAAAGGTAATAGACGCCGTAGCCCTTCTCCTTCAGTTCCCGCACCCAGGGAACGGCATAGCTCCTGGGCGTCACAAGCCCCTTTATATTATCGTAGGCAAGATGCAGCTCCTCTTCTATCCCGGGATCCACGGACACAAACCGCGCCATAACCTCCTCCCGGCCAAGCACCCCGCGATCCACCTCGTTCCAGTAGGGGCTCAGCACGGATGCCCGGGCAATCCGTTCCGTCATGTCTCTGTCAAATCCCTTATCCCGCAAAAACTCTCTCCAGCGAAAATCCGCCAGTACGTTCCCGATGTCAAAGATTATATTTCTGATCATTTTATTTCCCTTTCCTTCTATCCTGCCCGTCTGCCCATGACGGTTCATGTCCGGGCCTACATCCATTTTCACGTTTCCGTTTTGCAGGTCAACTCCGGATTCATAAACTTAGATTTCCATGATCTCCAGCAGCTTTTCCGCCGCGGCGGGAAGCACTGCCCTGCCGCTTCTTACCACACAGATGGTTCTCTTGGGTATCATCTTGTTAAAACGCAGTTCAAACAATCTCCCCGACTCCAGTGCCTCCCTTGCAAAGTCCCGAACCACACAGCCCACTCCCAGATTCCGCAGGGCAAACTGCACCACCATATCGCTGGTGGCAAGCTCAAACTCCGGCTGCAAAACGATCCCGTTCTCCCGCAGAAAATCGTTCATATAGCTGCGGGTGCTGGTATTTCCCTCCAGAAAAATCATGGGCAGTCCTTCCAGCTCCTGAAGATCCAGGGTTTTGTTCTTGCAGGCGATAAAACGTCTGCCCGCCACGAACACATCCTCAATCTCCCGCACCGAAATCGATTCCACATCCCCCGTTTTCTCAAAGGGAGTGCTCACCACTCCAAAGTCGATCTTTCCCTCCTGCAGAGCCTCCAGGGTTTCCGGGGTTGGCCCGTTGGAGACAGTCACCTTGATATCGGGATATCTCTCATGGAATTTTTCCAGAAACGGCAGCAGATAAAACTGCAGCGTCATGTCGCTGGCTCCGATATGAACCTCCCCCAGCTCCAGATTCCGCATCTGCCGCACCTTTTCCACTCCCAGCTCGATCTGTTCATATCCCTTGGCCACATGGGAATACAGAAGTTCTCCCTCCGCAGTGAGCTTCACCCCTCTGGAGCCCCTTGCGAAAAGAGGTACGCCCAAACATTTTTCCAGCTGCTTCAGAGACTGGCTCACCGCCGGCTGGGAGATGGAAAGCAATGCGGCAGCACCTGTGACGCTGCCGCACTTTGCCGTATGGTAAAACACCTTAAAATATTCCAGATTGCCGATCATCATTGTTTTTTCAACGCACTTTCTCTGTAGATAATATCCTCTCTCCCGGGGCCGTTGCTGACCATGGTGATGGGATAGCCGATCTGGCTCTCGATAAACTCGATATACTTTCTGCAGTTTTCCGGCAGCTCTTCATAGCTTCTGATGCCGCGGATCTCACACCTCCAGCCCGGCAGGCTCTTCAGGACGGGCCTGGCTTTTTCCAGCCTTGCCGTCACGGGAAACTCTGTGGTCACCTCACCGTCGATGTCATACGCCACACAGACCGGTATCTCCTCCAGATATCCCAGCACATCCAGAACCGTAAACGCAACATCCGTGGTTCCCTGCAGCCTGCAGCCGTATTTGGAAGCGACGCAGTCAAACCAGCCCACCCTTCGGGGGCGGCCCGTAGTAGCGCCGTACTCTCCGCCGTCGCCGCCTCTGCGCCGCAGCTCCTCTGCCCGGTCTCCGAACAGCTCGCTCACAAAGGCTCCCGCCCCCACTGCGGAAGAATATGCCTTGCAGACAGTGACAATCTGGCGGATTTCGTGCGGCGGAAGTCCCGCGCCGATGGCCCCGTAGGCCGCCAGTGTGGAGGAGGATGTCACCATGGGATAGATTCCGTGGTCGGGATCCTTCAGCGTCCCCAGCTGTCCCTCCAGCAGAACCGTCTTCCCCTCCTTCAGCGCTTTATCCAGAAATGCAGACACATCGCACACATAGGGCGCCACCATATCTCTGTATTCATGCAACGTATTCAATAGCTCCTTCGGGTCAAGCAGCGGCTTGTGATAAAGATGCTCCAGAAGCACGTTTTTCATCTCGCAGACACGCTCTGTCTTTTCCATAAGCAGCTCCTCGTCAAAAAGCTCGCTCACCTGAAACCCGATCTTTGCGTATTTGTCAGAATAAAAAGGCGCAATGCCGGACTTGGTGGAGCCGAAGGATTTGCCCCCCAGTCTTTCCTCCTCATACTGATCGAACAAAATGTGATAGGGCATCACCATCTGCGCCCTGTCGGACACCAGAATCCGGGGCGACGGCACCCCTCTCTCCACAATGGACTGAATCTCCCGAAACAATAGCGGAATATTTAACGCCACGCCGTTTCCGATAACGCTGGTGGTATGACCGTAAAACACCCCTGACGGAAGCGTGTGGAGGGCGAACTTGCCGTAATTATTTACAATGGTATGCCCCGCGTTCGCACCTCCCTGAAAGCGCACGATAATATCCGCTTCCTGTGCCATCATGTCAGTGATCTTACCTTTTCCTTCGTCGCCCCAGTTGGCGCCGACGATTGCCTTAACCATGTTTTCCTCCATTCCCCGCCGCAAAACGGCAGGCAGCATTTTTCGTCAGCTATACTATAGCATATCCAAAATCATAAGTAAAATCAATAAAAATTATGCATTCTATCACTTATACTTATTTTAAAGAATCAGGAAAACAGATTGAACAGAGGAAAGGGCTGTGTTAAAATCAGAACAGCAACCATAATTTGAACAAGTATACCCTTTTTCGGTATTGATTGAGACGAGCGCGGAATGCGCAGAGGGAGTACAGGTATGAACACAAAGCAAAGACTGCTTTCCATTTTGATCGGTTTCCTTCTCGGCACAGCGCTTACCTCCGCCGTATGGCTGAGCACGAGCCCGGGTCTCCATAGGGAAACCGCCGCAGAGCCACCGGAAACCGGAACAGAAACCTCCACAGAGCCATCGGAAGTCGGAACGGAAACCTCCACAGAGCCGCCGGAAAACGGGACAGAAACATCCGCAGAGCCACCGGAAAACGGAACGGAACTTCCGGCGGACGTCTCTGGCACCGCCCCGGTTGAAAATACTTCCCCGCCTGAGAGCACGGGACATAATTCCTCTGACGCCCCGGAGCATTCCGCAGACAGCGGCGACGGCTCTGACAACACATGGAGCAGCACCCAGGTCTACCTGGGAGGCGACATTGTAAGCTATCAGAATCGCTTATACCGCGCCAGATGGTGGACGCAGGGAGAACAACCCGACACCGGCGATGTGTGGGAAAGCCTGGGTGTGCTGAGCGGAGAAGCCGTGCAGCCTCAGGATGTCGCAAACACTCCCATTGACGCTTCCGTCCCCCGCGACACCGACCTGACGGATTTCAAGGTGGTAGGATACTATCCCAGCTGGAAACCGGACAAGCTTTCATTCGTAGACTTCGGCATCCTGACACATGTCTGCTACGCCTTTGCCATCCCCACGGCAGAGGGCGGGCTGCGCGACCTGGAAAATCCGGAAACTGCCAGAGAATTGATCCGCTCGGCCCATGACAACGGAGTCAAAGTCCTTCTGTCTGTGGGCGGCTGGAGCTACAATGATACCCCTTTGGAGGGCGTATTCCTCTCCGCCACCTCAGACGAATCCAAAATCCGGCAGCTGGCAGACAGCATTTTCGCCATGTGTGGAGAGTACGGCTTTGACGGCGTAGACATGGATTGGGAGCATCCCCGGGTGGACGGCGGCAGCGCCGGTCAGTATGAAGCCCTGATGCTGACCCTGGCCCAACAGCTTCACGCACAGGACAAGCTCCTCACCGCAGCGGTTTTAAGCGGCGCCACCCCGGACGGCGGCATCTACTATGACGCAGCGGCCCACACCAATGCCGTACTGAACGCTGTGGATTTCATCAACGTGATGGCTTACGACGGCGGGGACGGCGAGCGCCATTCCCCCTATCAATTCACTGTAGACTGCGGAACCTACTGGCATGAAACACGAAAGGTTCCCGCCTGCAAGATCGTGATGGGAGTTCCCTTCTATACCAGGCCCGGCTGGGCGGACTATGCCGCAGTTCTGGAAAGCGTGCCGGACGCGTACAATCGGGATCATGTGACCTACAACGGCATGGAGGTCTATTATAACGGCATGGATACCATCGCCGCCAAAACCGACTATGCCTTGGAAAACCTGGGCGGCATCATGATCTGGGAGCTGACTCAGGACACCGCGGACCGGGAAAAAAGCCTGCTGCAGACAATCGGAAAAACCATTCTCGCCTTTCCGGATTCCCAGAACCAAGAATAGCAGAATGTTGCATTTCCCAATGTTGTTTCCGGAGCAGGCAGACGTCTTTTATGGAACCGCCGAAGTGACCGGTCACGCTGCCCGCCGGGAAAGTCTCGCCCGGATCTCCCCGGCAATCCGTTCCTTCACCAGCTCCGCAATCTGGGCGGTGGTCATATCCTTGTATTCCTCATAATACACAGGGGGCAGAAAGTGTACCTGGGTTGTCACCTTCCGCAGCGAATTCATCCCAAATGGCTTATAACAGTCAATGATTGCCACCGGCACAATGGGTGCGCTGGCTTTCGTTGCACACTGGAAGGCTCCGGGGTGAAACTCCTGCAGGTCATTTTTATTGTGCTCGTAACCGCCCTCCGGAAACACAATATACCTTCTGCCCTTTTTCACCTCCTCCACAATCTGAAGGATGGTCTTCACCTGGCTCTTCATGTCGGTCTTATCCAGTCTCTGCCCCTTTACCAGGTCGATAAAGGCATCCACGATGGGAAGCCGCGAACGGGTGTCATCCATGACGATGGTACAGGGATTTGGGTGGGAAATCATGATTCCCAGAGTGTCAAATTTTCCCTGATGATTGGAATACATCACATAGCCGCCTTCCCCGGGCAGATTCTCCTGCCCGGTGCTCACCGTCTTTATCCGTCCATGGCGCATGGCGATCCGGATACATCTCCGCACCATCCGGTAACGTCTTTCCTCCGGAAAATGACCCTCATGCTTCTCAATAAAATGGGCCTTTCCCACATAATACAGTATGAACGGCAGAGAAATCCCCACCACATAACAAAGTCTTAACATAGAAACCTCTCACACCAGGGGCAGCTCCTTCTCACACTTCCCGTCCGTCCCAGCAGTAAGTACACAGCTTCTCCCTGTCAATTCCCACGGATGCAATCATATCGTCCAGCCGGTGATAACGCAGGGAAGTAAAATTGAGCTGTCTGCCGATCCGTTCCACCATCTCACCATATTCCGCAGTGTTGGGATCCACATAGAGCTTCAGGTCGATCTCCCTGCCCTCCTGCTCCATCTCCTTCAGAATCTTTCTGGCAATCAGATCCATCTCCGAGGTGGAACGGGAGAAGTTCAGATATTTACATCCGAACATGATGGGCGGGCAGGCAGGCCGAATGTGTACCTCCCCGGCTCCGCTCTGATACAGAAACTCTGTGGTCTCCCGCAGCTGTGTCCCGCGCACAATGGAATCGTCGATCAAAAGAAGACTCTTATGCTCTATCAGCTCCTGCACCGGAATCAGCTTCATCTTGGCGATCAGATTCCGCTGCGTCTGAATGGTGGGCATAAAGGATCTGGGCCAGGTGGGCGTATACTTGATAAAAGGCCTGGAGAAAGGAATCCCCGACCTGTTTGCATATCCGATGGCGTGGGCAGTTCCGGAATCCGGCACTCCCGCCACAATATCCGGCCTCACATCGTCCCTCTCCGCCAGCCCTGCGCCGCAGTGATAGCGCATCTGCTCCACGCTGACTCCCTCGTAGGAGGAAGAGGGATACCCGTAGTATACCCACAGGAACGTACAGATCTTCATATCCTTTCCCGGCTGTGCCAGCGTTCTGATGCCCTCCGGCGTCACCACGGCAATCTCCCCGGGGCCAAGCTCTCTGTCCGCAGTATAGCCCAGATTCAAATAGGCAAAGCTCTCAAAGGAGACACAGTACGCCCCTTCCTTTTTGCCCACGCTCACCGGGGTTCTTCCCATCCGGTCCCTGGCCGCATAGATTCCCTTCGGCGTCATCAGCAGAATGGTCATGGAGCCGTCGATGGACTCCTGGGCATACCGGATCCCGTCCACCAGATTTTCCTGCTGATTGATCAGCGCCGCCACCAGCTCGGTGGCGTTCACTTCCCCGCTGCTCATCTCCATGAACTGGGAATGCCCCTTGAACAGAATATCCTGTACCAGCTTGTCCGCATTGTTGATCTTTCCCACCGTGCTGATGGCGTAAGTGCCGTGATGAGAACGGATCAGCAGCGGCTGTGGCTCATAATCGGAAATACAGCCGATTCCAAGCTGCCCGTGCATATCGTTGACATCCTTGTCAAACTTGGTTCGAAACGGAGCGTTCTCGATATTGTGAATCGCCCTCTCAAACCCGCTCGCCTTGTCGTAAACTGTCATTCCGGCACGTCTCGTCCCCAGATGGGAATGATAATCCGTCCCAAAAAACAAATCAAACACACAATCCTCTTTGGCTGCAACTCCAAAAAAACCGCCCATTTTTGTCTGACTCCTCCCGCTCTATACGTTGATCTGGGCGCTGATGCCCAGAAGCTCACCGTTCTCCTTCAGCAGGGGACGGATCACCTGTTCCAGAAATGCGTCCACCTGTTCCCTGGAGCGCCCCACATATCTCTCGGGCTCCATGGACGCCTGCAGCTCCTCCAGGCTCATGTGAAAGGCCGGATCTGCGGCGATCAGCTCCAGCAGATTATTTTCCTTTCCCTCCACCTTCACGTTGCGGCCCGCCTCCATGGAAAGCTCCCGGATCCGCTCGTGAAGCTCCTGTCTGTTGCCTCCCGCCTTCACCGCATCCATCATGATATTCTCCGTGGCCATAAACGGCAGCTCGCTGCGCAGCCTCTTTTCAATCACTTTGGGGTACACCACCAGCCCGTCCACCACATTCAGGCACAAATCCAGAATGCCATCCACCGCAAGGAAGCCCTCCGCAACGGACAGTCTCTTGTTGGCAGAGTCGTCCAGCGTCCTCTCAAACCACTGGGTGGCGGAGGTGATGGCCGGATTCAGCGCATCCACCATCACATACCTGGAGAGGGAGGCAATCCTCTCGCTCCGCATGGGGTTCCTCTTATAGGCCATGGCGGAGGATCCGATCTGACTCTTCTCAAAAGGCTCCTCCACCTCCTTCAAATGCTGCAGCAGCCGAATATCATTGCTCATCTTGTGGGCAGAGGCCGCAATCCCCGCAAGGACATTCAGCACTCTGGTATCCACCTTTCTGGAATAGGTCTGCCCCGATACGGGATAACACTCCCGAAAGCCCATCTTCTCCGCAATCATGGGATCAATTTTATCTATGGTCTCCTGATCTCCGTCAAACAGCTCCAGAAAGGAAGCCTGGGTGCCGGTGGTTCCCTTGGAGCCCAAAAGCTTCATGCTTCCCAGCACATACTCCAGATCCTCCAGGTCAAGATAAAACTCCTGGAGCCACAGCGTTGCGCGCTTGCCCACCGTGGTGGGCTGAGCAGGCTGGAAATGGGTGAATGCCAGCGTGGGCTGAGCCTTGTACTTCTCCGCAAAATCAGCCAGTCCGGCAATCACGTTCACCAGCTTTTTCTTCACCAGCTTCAGCGCCTCCGTCATGACAATGATATCCGTGTTATCTCCCACATAGCAGGAGGTTGCCCCCAGATGAATGATGCCCGCCGCCCCGGGACACTGCTGCCCGTAAGCGTACACATGGCTCATCACATCGTGACGCACCTCCTTCTCGCGGGCTCTGGCCACCTCGTAATTGATATCCTCCGCATGAGCCTTCAGCTCCTGGATCTGTTCCTCGGTGATAACAGGCTTTCCGTCCCTGGAAAGTCCAAGCTCCTTCTCCGTCTCCGCCAGCGCAATCCAAAGCTTCCGCCAGGTGCGGAATTTCATGTCCTGGGAAAAAATATACTGCATGTCCCTGCTCGCATAGCGCTCCGAAAGAGGACTGATGTATCCGTCTGTACCCATAATTTTCTTCTCCTTTTTTGTTTTACAGCCGACAAAAGTTCTTCTCACACTTCCCGACATGCCGCCGGCGGCGGCACAAACATTCCATGAGAAGAATTGTTTCTCTTGCAATTCTTCCGTGTGAAGAAGCTCTGCCTGCAGAGCGTGAAATCACCTGGCCTGGTCTTTTCGCGCTTAGTGATTTCCTTCACACTATATCCCACGGGAAATAATAAGTCAAGCGTGATGACTGCTGATCCTCTCATACTTGTCTACCATGGCGAGGATTTCCGGCCCGTAAGCCGGATAACGTTTCACAATATCCATAATCTCTTTTCTGGCATTCTCTCCCACCTGGTTATTATAATCCAGCTGCTTGCGCAGAGCCTGCCTGCGCAGGATCAGCTCATGGCGGATCTCCACCATCTCCCGCTTATCCAGAATCGCCGCCGTCTGTCCGATCCATCGGTCCGGCGCGGTGACACGGTAATTGCCCAGCTTCGCAACCAGCTGCTTCTGGTAAAATTCCGTCTTCGCCTCCGCCTCGGCAAATTCCTTCCGCTCCTCCTTCTCCTGCTGATACTGCTTCCAGAGCCCTTCCAGGGCGGCGGAGCTCTCCGTGCTGTACTTGATGCGCAGATAATCATGGAGATTATTGTTGTTCACATACCTGATCTTCACCTTGTTCTGCAGCTGGATCAGCCTGGCGGTGGCTCCCTGCACCCGGCGCAGCTCCTTCTCGCTGTCTATAAACCGGAGCATGAGCACGGTCTCCGCCACCGCAACCACTCCCACCGCCAGCAGATACCCTACCCTGGCGTCCATCTCAAAGGCAAACTGCAGGATCAGAAGCAGTACCATACAGATGATAAAAGCCGTCAATATGACCACGGACATCCCGCGAAAATTGTTCATCATCATCTCCAGCTCCCCGCGGCGGTATTCATAGGCATGTCTCTCCCGGTCCAGACGCTGGAGATCCTGTCTCACCAGCTCGCCATAGCCTTCGCACTCCTTCAGCTTTTCAATCCCTGTCTGGATCTCGTCCTCCTGCTTGCGCATGCGGTAGTAATCCGTGTCGTTCATCCGGTTCTTCTTATCCCGGTAACGCTCACACTCTTCCTCCACGGTGCGCAGCCTTCTGGCGATACCCTCCAGCTGCTCCTTTTCCTCCTCGGGAAGCGCCTCAATCTCTTCTATATCGGTCAGATAGGAGGTGACCAGAGAATATTCGCCCGTCAGCTGGCTGACCTCTCTGGAGGCTTCGTCCAGCTGCTCCAGGCACCCTGTGATATAGCGGCTGCGCTGTTCGCTGTCTCCAAAGTCCACATTCTCTCTGTTGTAGTCAATCTCCTCCCAGGCTTCCGCCGCCTGCTCCTTCTGTTTTTTTCTTCCGAATAATTTTTTCCAGAATGCCATCTATCCACTCTCCGTCAATCGGCCACACTGCTGCGGTAACTGTCTTTCAACAGCTGCGCAAGCCGCCCGTTCTCGTCGAAATATTTCTGCCTATTGTCTCCGCTTCTCAATTCACGCCTGTTGTACAGGAGAAGATATTCGGGCTGCTTCTCCCACTCTCCCACCAGCCGCTCCACATCCTTCTCCAGCTCCAATGCAAGCTCATAGTCCCCGGCATGTTCCGACGCAAAGGTCACATAGTCGGCCTCCGACAGCTCCATCCGCTTGGCCGCCAGATAATCCCGGTAATAGTCTTCCCGCTCCGTGGTCTCATAAGCCGTCAGAAAACATTCCGCCGCCCTTGTGTAGATCATCAGCCCTGTCAGCGCCACACCCTTATTGTGCCAGATGGCCGCCAGACAGTCCACCGCCGGCAGCGGTTCCCCCTCCCTGGTCTGCTCAGCCCATTTCCTGATCAGACTGTCATAGCCCCGCACAGCCGCAAGATACTTCTTCTTTTTCACCAGCTGGTCGATCTGGCTCTTTTTCTTCTCGATGCTGCTTAAGCCTGCCCCTCGCTTCAGCATCTGCTCCACTTCCGATATCGTCTGCCTGTCGTAAAATCCCACATACTCCAGCAGCACTGTCACAAAAGCGCTGAAGGATCCCTTTTTGTGGATCAGCGGCCAGAGCACCTTCGAAAGATCACGCAGCCCGCATTCCCTGCTGATCCACTCCGGCAGTTCATCACCCATCATGGAAGAATCCAGCAGAAACGCATTTTCCTTTATACAGTAACAGAGTTCTTCCATACAGTAGACATTCACACCCAGCCCCGGAATACAATACGGCGCCGCGGCATACTCTCCCACACAGACACTGACCTGCATACTCATTCCCATCCCCCCGCATGCGCTTCTCAAGGAGGCGCTCCTCTAGTAAAGCTCTATTTTTTCCCGCCACACTCTGCCGGAGGAAGGGCGGATTTCCCCGAAGCCCAGATCCCGCACCTCCACTGTCAGAACGTTTTCCTCCTCCAGATAAAAGCTGGCGTGCAGCCTTGCCACATTTCCCGGAAGGTCTTCCAACACCATTTGCGCAAGCTTACCGCTGTTTTCGGTCAGCTGCATGATCTTCAGCGTAATCTCATTGCCGTCCCGCAGATAAAAATCCAGTTCCTGCCCGGCCTCATACCAGTTTACCCCCGCGTCCAGCAGGGCGTAATAGGACGCTTCCCCCTGGCGCAGAATATCCATACCGATATTGGCCTTCAGCTTATCTTTCCCCAGAAAAGCATACTTCTTCCAGAGGGGGCCCGGATCCAGACGCTCCTGCATCCCCATACAGGCTCCCTTGCTGAACAGATTATTTCCCTGAAAAACCCGGCGTTTCCTGCACAGAAAGCGAAGGGATTCCCGCATCTGTTCCTGATCGAAGCCGTCTCCTATGAGAAACACGCTCTCCACCATCTTTTCCCGGCAGACTTCCCGGGAAATCTCCAGCAGCTCCCGATCCGGCAGCTCCTGCCGCAGGCTTTCTTCCTCCGGCAACAGTTCTTCGTCCTTCAGCGGAAAAATCCGCTCCTCAATAAAAACCACCTTGGGCTCGGTTCGCTTGTTGCACTCCATGCAGTATGCTCTGATGCCGTTCTCCCGGCGCAGAAGCACCGACCCGTGAGCCCACAGCTCTTCCGGCTGCCGGAGCATAAAGCTGTAATAGCTCTCCATGTGATTCTGAAAGACGATCCTGTCCGTCTTCAGCCTGGCCCCTGCCATCATGCGCCTCAGCACATCCAGCATCCGGGCGTCCAGCACCTCGCAGGTAATCATCATGGCACTTATTTTATCGGGCGACGACACCTGTGCCAACAGTCCCAGACTCCGCTTAAAAAACAGAGTGAGCAAAGCCACCGGGTCGAAGCTCTCTCCTTCTATCAAAACCGGTTCCCCGTCCAGCGCAAGCTCCAGCAGGTTTTCCACCAGAATCCCCTGCTCCGCTTCGCCCTGGCGCAGGGCTTCTCTTCCGTAATACCACTGATTGACGCCGTTTCGTTTACAGAGCGCCGTGGGAATATTGTAATCCTCGGTTCCGGCTACCTGGGAAAGGGTCTCTACTTTTCCGGAACCGGAAACGCTGAAGCTGATCTGTGAAAATTCATTTCCCAGGTCGTAGCCTACCACGACTCTGTCGCTGCCCAAAAGTCCCATGCCTGTCCCCCTTCCCTATCTCAGTTCAAAAAGTCTGCTGTTGAGAAACTCCTTCTTGTAATATTCTTCCAGCAGGTTATCCATGGTGTCATAGTCCTCCAGGGTCTTACTGATCATAATATCGTTGACCAGATGATATCGGCTGTCGCTCTCGATGCCCCGGATATCGCTCTTTTGCAGCGTTCCGCTCTCTGTCAGCTGCTCCTCCCCGTCCCGTTCCTCCGTGATGTAGTACTGAAGACTTTCCCCGAAAAACAGGATAAACTCCTTGAAGCAGACACCTCCGTAAACCTCCCGCATGGGCTCCGCAATGTACTCGTCGGATTCCCCGTTTTCGTGGGTGATGACATAGTGAATGCGCGCCCGTCCGCCAGGGTTGGCACGGTACTCGATGATGGTCTTGTCAAACATCTCCTGTGCGGCTCTCACGTTCTCCCTGTACTCCCGGAAAAATTCCAGATGGATTCCCTGATCCATGAGCTTCGTCAGAAAGACATCCGTCAGCCTCGCCCCCTGAACAGTCAGCTGGCCGCGATTCTCCGCATAATATTTCAGCCAGGCAAGCTCGCACACCTTCTGCACCGGCTCCCCTCTCAGATACATGCGCTCGATCTCGTCAAAAATGTCCCTCTCCGTGACCCTCTCCTTCACAAAATAGTCAAAGGAACACTGGGCAAGAAACGCCTCCTCCACCTCCGGCCTGGGCCCCTGGGCAATATAATCGTGGAAGATCTCCATCTTCTCCCCCACAAAGGTTCCGGAGTAAAGCATCTGCACCAGTATGGTCTCACACAGTCTGTAACAGTCCACCCCAAAGGATTTCGCCGCCTTCCAGATATCCCGCAGGCTCTTCACCGTCCCCCTGCAGTACCTGGCAAGATACTGAAGTATGGCACTGTCATACTTTCCCCTGCGGAACACATGCAGGGCGGCTGCCGTCAGTATCTCATCCTCCTCCATGCCGTTCTTCTCCATAAGTCGGCCCAACAGGCGCATCAGAAGCTTGGCATCCATAAAATAAGGTCCGTAACGCTCCAGCCAGCACCATGCCTGCTCATGGCTGCCCCGCAGCACCATATAGCGGAATACCTCTCCCCGCTCCGCCGCCGTCAGCACGTCCGGCGCAATCTGCTGCAGATGCCCGTCCAGCGCACGCATATCATCCGCGTCATAATAGTACTGCAGAAGCTTCATCCACAGCTCCTTTTGAATCTGACTGTCGGCACAGCCCGAAGACGCCACCCTCAACGCCAGATTGGCGCTCTCCCGGGAGGTTATCCCTCCCTCCCGCTCCCCGGCACAGAAATACAGATCCAGCTCCGGATTGTCAAGCGGAAAGGCAGTCAGATTCCGCAGGTATTTTCCCGGAATCATCAGTTTTTCCATGGTGTACTCCACGTTTCGGAGGAACCGGTTGTTCCAGGCATCCTCAAAGACAATGGTATAGCTGCTGCCGTACAGGGAAACCCAGACACTTCCGTCATTCAGCACATATTCCGCCGGGCAGGGATTTCCCGGCTGATACACATACACCTTCCGCAGTCTGTCGTCCTCCACATGAATCAGATGGGCAAACAAAAGCCTTGACAGCTGCACCGCGTTCTGTTCCGTGATCATTTCCGGCTGCAGCAGCCGGTTGTAGATATCCGCCAGATACCTGTTGATATGAAGTCTGGAGATCTGCTCCATACAAAAATGCTCTATCCGCACCCGATAGGTATCGAAAATGTCTCCCAGCCTGTCCTCATTCTGCAGAATATAGTCGTACAGATAAGCCGTATGCTCATAATCCAGGCTGCTCTGCCAGGAAAAATACAGCAGCACATGCTTGGGGATCTCCTGCATCTTGCGCATATCCAGCGACATCACATAATACTCGTAAAGATTGGTGATGCGCAGGTTATTTTCCACACCCGCACTGTACCAGGGAAAACATGCCTTCCCGGTTCTGCCGCCTTTGATGAGAAGCGCACAGATCTGCTGCAGCAGCCGAACGTCGCCTTTTTTCTCATACAACATTACCAGCGTCCTGTACAGCACACCGGAGTACTCTCTCACCTTATCGCAGAGATAGAGAAGCTGCTCCACCGCCTCCTGCTTTAAAAGATCCTGCCTTGCGCCGTACCATACCACCTGCCGCTCAAAGCTGCCAAGCCGCCGCAGAAGCGCCGGGTTA
>ERZ779624.337-NODE-337-length-15663-cov-4.098475_pt1 | contig 15663 bp, 14 predicted proteins | sample MGYA00514190_ERZ779624 | MGnify/ENA primary metagenome ERZ779624 (study PRJEB29562, sample SAMEA4376706) | mouse gut metagenome | isolation source: Cecum | study: EMG produced TPA metagenomics assembly of the A DSS colitis mouse model was used to assess the... | reverse complement strand
AGACGCCTGTGTCGTCGTGTTATGCTCAGCCGATGCACACAGCGCGCAGTGTCTCCCTGTTCGCCCGTGCGCGTGCCACAGCCCGCAGAGTCGTCAGGTTAGCCACAGCCCCTGGGGCCAATCAAAATCTATCGGGAAGCCCAAAAACACAGCGCAATATCAAAAGTGTCTCTTTTCTGCTTCATCCAGGTTAGTTTTCCTTTAAAATAATGTCTAACACACGGTCCATACTTTTATCCAGCTTGTTTTTCAGCATCAGTTCCCGCATTTCCCTGCGGATCTGCGGTGTTTTAACCAGCCAGCAGAACGTGGAAAGCAGTGTGTCCGGGCTCACCTGCGTGCCTAGCCCCAGGTTTAAAAACCCGTTTTCCATCTGTGCGAATGTATGCAGCTGTTCCCGTTCGTTCTGTGCCATTACAATGGCTGGGACTCCCATTACGGCCAGTTCGAATACTGTCCTGCCCTGGGATGTAAATGCCAGATCCGCATGCTGCATATATTGGGAGACATTGCGGACATCCTTATGGACGAACAGCCTGCGGCCTGTGTCTGTTACAATTTTATTTTCATCTGCAGGATAGCCGCACCCCAGAAGAAAATGCAGTTCCATTTCCGGTTCCTGTTCCTGCAGTTTTCCGGCAATGCCGTATATTTTTTTCGTCAGGTTGGACGGATCGGTGCCGCCGAACATGACAAGCACATTCCGGACGCGGCTGGAAAATTCCTTCGGCTTGCGCATAAAAAATTCATCGCGGATACAGACATACCCGGCTCCCACATATTCGTTCGGGCGCGGCGTCTTTGTATGGTAAAGCGCGTTAATTACCGCATCTGCATAAACCGCCCCTTCTCCCAGATCTTCCATTGTTATCACGCGGCCCGCCAGCTGTTTGAGCTTCTGTACATGCTCTTTTGACGTATTCAGACAGTCAATTATGGCAATATCTGCCTGATACTCTTTTAGAAACGCATAAAAATCTGTTTCTTTTTCAATCCCGTACACCGGAAGGCAGGAGTTTTTTAGTTTTTCATATCCTTCTTTATGATTCTTATTTGTCACAAATATGATTTCCTGGCCTGTCATGCGCAGGGCCAGCGTCAGGCAGCGGTAAATGTGGCCCATGCCCAGTTCCTGGTAGCCGTCTGCCCGGAAAACGATCTTTTTTTGTCTGCATGCATGTTCGCAAATTATCCAGTCGTCTGCCGTATCGATATCAACGGCTTCCCTCCCGGGTATCTCGTAGACGGAAATGTGCGGTCCAAGGCGGCTGTCTTTTGTAATAAATTCGCGTTTTGTAATAAAAAATGCCCCGGTTTCCATATAATCTGCGGGCAGCTGCTGCCGGTTCCTGCGTTCCTGGTAATTCGGCACAAACCGCTGCCCGTCTTTTCTCCAGGATAAATGTGCATGGTTGACAACGCTGATCAGGGTGTCTGCTCCTTCGCTGATAAATGCCGTGGCTGCTTTGTTTAACGTATCGCTTGTCAGCAGCGGCGACGTGGGCTGCAGCGTGACTACTGCGTCATAACGGTATCCGCGCAGCTGCTCCATCTGTAAGACCGCGTCATAAATAACCGGATCCAGCGTGATATCGTCCGCTGCCAGCTCCGCTCCCCGGCTGAGCGCTTGTGTACCGTACAATTTTGCAACCGCCATAATCTCCCGGTCGTCTGTTGTAACAGCAATATCCGTAACTGCCGTACAGCTTTGCGCATTGCGGATGGCATAGCTGATCAGCGGCTTTCCGTTCATCATGCGGATATTTTTGCGCGGGATCCCTTTGGATCCTCCCCTTGCCGGAATGACTGCCAATATTTTCATATGTTATTACCTCCAAAAATTCAGGCGCTGTATTCACGGTCCGCCGCGCGGCGTATTACCGGCGGCTTTCTATGCAGCTGCGAAGGCTCTCCACATGCTGTTCCATCTGCCGGTAATACGCCTGCATCAGCCGGAATGCATGCCTGATCTGCAGAAAATCCACCTGGTACAGGTTGTTCAGATGGTCATCCAGCAGCTGCAGCAGATAAGCATTTTCCGATTTGCCGACCGTACTGATCATGTGTTCACCGTCCGGCCAGGTTTTGACCGCATAATCATACGCGGTGATCGGACAAAGCCCCAACGCTTGGTTTACTCCGGCGCCCCTGCCGTCCTCTTCGATCAGAACCGAACAGTTCCTGCGGCTTAAGTTATAAATATGTGCATGTACGCGGAAGCCGATATGCATCCTGCGTAATCCCGCGGTGGAATACCACTTTTACCTCCGCCGCCGGAAACACCTGGCGAAGATATGCGGTAACATCTGTCAGCTGCTGTAAATACCCCGGATCGGCCGGGTCTGAAATACATACTTTTTTCACCCGGCGCGGATCCGTCTTTCCAAAGTCCTGCTGGTCTACAAACTCCAGATGATACCAGGCCGGACACCCCGTCATCCGTCCGGACCAGATGCCCTGGCTGCGCAGCACGCTGACGCTGTACCAGTCCCGGCACCCTAACAGCTTTGTATCGCTTTCGATCCTGTGCAGCAGCTGCTTGGTGGATGCACTGAACCGGTAATTGTACACGGCTTTGTTGGCGCTGCTGCTGCCGAACCACCCAAGGCCCAGGGCAAACATCGGTATCCGGATACGGTTCAGGTCACTGACCAGCGGAAACGCCTGCGGATACAGCTGCGGGATATATGCAGGTCCGCCGCAGAAAATCATAGCATCCATCTGGTTGATTTCTTCCAGGTCGTCTTCGATGCTTTTGCACCGGTTATAAAAATGCAGCTCCGCATCCGGATAGACGTGACGGATCAGCCCTTCGCTGCGTTTTACAATTAAAAAATCACCGGCATTCTTTAACGCCCCCGACATCATCGCAAATTTCAGATTCGCTGTTTTTGCCACAGCCATCCATATCCTCCTTTCGCAGCTCCCGTTTTGCAATATCCTTAAGCAGGGCTGCGCATTGTTCCAGAAGCTCGCTGTATTTCATCCCTTTTCTCGCGATCTCCCTCGTCTCTTCTTCAAGCGTTCCATTTTCATAATAATATTCGCTGCGGATAATAAAATCAGCGCCCGGAACTGTCGCCTCGATCAGCTGAAAAGCGTCTTTTTGGCTGCATTGCCCGGACAATTTTTTGATCACGGCAAGCTGCTTTTTACAGCTGTCTTTATTCATGCTTTTCGAGCTGCCTATCTGCCCCAGTTTGCGGAATGCATCGTGCAGCTGCCTGGCAATTGTTTCGATTTCTTCATACTCGCCCGGTATGCTGTGCAGGTATTCGACCGCTTTTTCATATTCCTCCCTGGAAAAGGCAGATTTCATGCGCGCGATACATGTCTCAAATGAAATTTCCTGCGTACATGTCTCTACGATCGCATCCTTTAGCGTCATTAATTCCGTGCCTTCGATCCATGCCCCGCCTTCTGTCGCATTGATCACCCGGACATGGTAGCGTTTTTTTACCCCTGTGACATACTTATGGAACCAGTCCAGATACATGCGCAGGTTCAGCAGCGTAGGTACCTGTTCTTCATAGTTGCCCTTTACCATAATCATATGGTCTGTATTTTTTTCCGGCATGACCTCTTCAAATGTGCCGTCTGCATGGGACTTATGATTGGTATACGCCAGATCCTGCCCGACCATAATAATCGTGTCAAAGCCCATTTTATACAGCAAAGAGAAACAGTTGCAGGCCACGGAGCCGCCCGTAGCGACGCCCGGAAATTCTTTTTTATGCATGTTGTAAATATGCCGCGGAATCAGATAACCGTCCGAATAAAAGATCTTTTTGGCCTTCTGGCGTTCCAGCAGGGCATGACGCGCCGAAGTGGGCGCAATGACAGGGATATTTTCCGCGCCGTCGATCTCCACCAGCGCCAGCAGCTTATGCGGATCAATCGTCAAAAAGGCATCCGGCACAATACCGGCCTTCATCAGCGGCTTGATTGCCGTATCTACCGCCAAAATAAACGCTTTGTTCTTCGCCTGCCTGAGTTCCTGGATATTTTTATTTAAAGACGGGCCTGCCGCAACCAGTATGGCCGGGCCGTTATGCGGAATCGCTTCCGACAGCAGCTTCGTGTTGTACCCGTCACAGACATATTTCAGATTGCCGAGCACATTCTGCGCAAGGTCCTTGCAAAATAAAACGCCCGTATTATAACCGACCTGCATGGATTCTGTTTTGCGCTGAAGCTTTTTGATATAGCAAAGCAACTGCTCCCCAAACAGCGCCCGGTAGCCCGGATGGATTTCTTCTCTGAGAAAATTCAGGCTTTCAACGGCAACGACACGGTTCATGACAGGCTCAAATTCCGTTTCGTTCACCCCTTCCACTAAAAACGCGATCGGACGGCTCTGCAGCTCTTCTGAGAGATCGGTTTCCTGCAGCATGGCCCGAAAGATTGTTACAGACGGTTCATATACAACCAGGTTCACTTCTTTTTCCGTATGCTGTGCAAGCGCCTTAAGATAAGCCCCGCTGCCAGCGCCGAACAGGAATACCGGCGCATACTTATGAATCCTGCCCAGCCGCTGCAGCCAGATCTCCACCGGCTCCTTCGCATTCCTTTTTCCGCCCAGATAGATCCTGCGTTCCCCTTTCCTAATCCGGAAAATCAGTTCCCCGTCCCTGGAAACCTCCCTGCACACTTCCAAATCTTCTTCGTTATCCTTACTTTTCAAAAACAGCTCCACAAAGGACGGATACCATTTTCTCATAGCAGCTATATTTTTATCCCAGATTTCCCTACTCATCTTCCGTCTCCTTCGTCTCCCCGACCGAAAGATCCGCGAGTTCCCGCAGACCATAATCCAATGTATCAACCATATATACAATATCCCTCTGGCTGGCCGCTTCCAGATAATCCTTTAACACTTCCAGGACATAATTTTTCAGCTCCTCATACGCTTTTTCTTCTATCCCATAGATATTCCCCTGTAAAAAACCGCTGCAGTACTGCTGTATCTTCTCCGCCAGCACCAGTGCTTTTTCTATCACATTTTCGTCCTTATGAAAGTGATAGGACATACAGATCAGGTCAATCCCCCGGATCAGTTCCAACGCCAGTTTCTCCATACAAATCCCTCATATTCCTCTTTGACCGAAAACAGAGGTACGACATTTGCGTACCTCTGCAGTTGTATCTGTTATATAGCGACTTCCTGTCTTATATTTACTGTAACAAGGACAATACGCCCTGGTTGGACTGATTTGCCTGCGCAAGCATAGACTGGCCCGCCTGTGCAAGGATATTGTTCTTGCTGTATTCCACCATTTCAGATGCCATATCGGTATCACGGATTCTGGATTCCGCTGCAGCCGTATTCTCAGATACGTTATCCAGGTTTGCGATCGTATGCTCCAAACGGTTCTGCAGCGCACCGAGCGCAGATCTCTGTGTAGATACCCGGTTGATCGCATCCTGTACGGCAGTGATCGTTGCGTTTGCTTTTGCATACGTATCTACGGCTGGTTTTGTCATGGTAAACGGTGTAGCAGAAGCTGCTACGGTTACATCGTCTGCGACTACATTTTCCAGTTTGAGATGATCTGCATAATTTGCACTCATTTCTGCTACCATTGCACTCTTTGCTATTGCAATATCGTCCTTCATTGCAGATGCAACGGTAGCGTAGCGTACAAATCCTGCCTCTTCCTGTATTGGTACATTTTTGGTAGAAGTTCTGGCTGCTACGCTGACTGCAGATGTTTTCTGCGCACCGCCGCTCAGTGCCGGAACTACACTGCCTGCAGCATTTGTGCTCGTAAGATTTGTTGTACTCATTTTAGCTGCAATATTAACGGTACTTGTTGTCATCTTATTAACCGTAGAAGTTCTGCCTGATATATTAACCGTAGACTTCTTCTGAACAGCACCGCTCAGTGCCGAAACTGCGCTGCCTGCAGCATTTGTACTCATTAAACCAACTGTGCTCGTTCTGGCTGCAATATTAATCTCGCTGGTCGCAGGTCCGCCTGAAGTCGTCTTGCTGCCGGTATAATATACCGTACCGTCCGAAGCGGTCTTCATTGCGTACTGATCTTCATTTGCAGCCCTGGAAATCGCAGCCTTAAATACAGAAATCGCATTCGCCTTATTTTGATCCGGTGTATGATCTACATTATAGGTATAAGTATTTCCCTTGTAAGTAATCTCTGTCGGCCTCTGGCCTGTCTGTGTCTTTCCCTGCTCTTCACCCTTGATGCTTCTTAAACCAAGCGTTTCCGCGTTCATATTATCAATGGTGATCTGGATTTTCTGGTTTTCATTCGCGCCGACCTGCAGGTTTTTATTCTGGAACGTACCGTCTAACAGATTCTGCTTATTGAACTGGGTCGTTGTGGAAATACGGTCCAGTTCCTGTGTTAACTGGTCTAACTCCTGGTTGATCGCATCACGGTCAATTCCTTCATTCGTATCATTTGCACCCTGTACAGCCAGTTCATTCATTCTCTGGAGAATGGAATGAGCTTCATTTAAAGCACCTTCAGCCGTCTGAATCAGCGATACGCCATCCTGCGCATTTGTAGAAGCACGGTTCAGGCCGCGCACCTGGCTTCTCATTTTTTCAGAAATCTTAAGCCCCGCAGCGTCATCGCCAGCACGGTTAATACGGTAACCGGAAGATAATTTCTCCGATGATTTAGACTGTGAGCCAGTGGTAACTCCCAACTGACGGTTTGCGTTCATTGCTGTAATGTTGTGCTGTACTACCATTGCCATAATATTTTCCTCCTTGTTTTGAAAATGCCGCAATTCCGTTTGCGTGCATGTGCATAAATGATTTATAACAACACCGGGCCCCTAGGTTAACCCGGCACTATTATCATGAAAGTATCCCTGGATGCCGCACCGCGCTACATCCTTGCATTTGCTCTTTCCTGCATCTGCTGCCCTCTGGCCTTTCTGCGTTCCTCCTTAAGGATTGCCGTGATTTTTTGCCGGGCTTCACTGGAAATTCCTTTTTCTTTATAATGCGTCACCATATTTCCCGGCTCCGCCTCCATCATCTTCTTTTCGAGCGCGGCGCTCCTCGCAATATTCATCTCCTTCGGCGCATCGACTAAAATCCGCAGGTTATTGGCGCTGCCTCCGGCAAATACCAGCTTGATCTCATTGCCGATCAGCAAGTATTCACCTGGTTTTACGGTCAGTTTCAGCATAAGAACCTCCTTGTTTTCCTTCCGGTCCGGGTAATACGGACGGTGCAGGATGCAACTTTCTCTACAAACTGTTGCATTTTGCCGGATTTTGTCGGGAAACGTTGAAAATGCAAGGTTCTGGCGGATTTGGGATTGTTTGGGGAAATTTAATTTTCTTGAAAATGGGGGTTAAGTATTGGCTGGAAAGGCCGATAATAATAGTGTCTAAATAAAAATGCAACATTTTATAGAAAATGTTGCATTTTATCTTGCGGCCCGGACACCGGAGGAGGGGGAAGGGCATGGATTTTTATATGTGTCCTAAATGTAGTGAAGGTTATTTTTTTAATAATGCGGAACAATTTTCTACAATTTGCCCAGATTGTGAATGTAGAAATGAATAGTAATGAAGCAAAACAGAAGAGACATCATAAAGATGTCTCTTCATTCTAGCCATGAAAGGGCTAAAAGATATTTGATTTTCTACTCATAAGAGCTATTTTTCGATATATGCTTTACACATTTCCTCTAATAAATCAAAGTTGCAACATCTTTCTTTTGCTGCAATATCTGCTTTTGTTAATTCAGAATCATCCGTGTGGAACAAACGATATAAATTTTCAGATTTTCTTATTATAACATTTTCTATAGAAATTAATGCTTTATATTGATTCTGTAAAAGGTTCCTATAATTTTCATCCTGTTCATCTTTAAAATCAAATTCTATGATACATTCTTTATTAACAGGAATCATTTTATTGAAATTTATAGCACCGTATTCCCCATTCTTAATTTTATGAAAATCTTTTGCGTTTTTCATCTTTTTATGTTTTGGCTTTGGAGAAGATAAAGGTATGTAATAGTTCAAATTGTTTATTATATACACAACTCCAATATAAGGACGCTTCTCATTTTTATTTGTTAAAACCTTACTTTCTTTCGTTCTTAAAAAGTTAATATAATCTTCTTTAATTTTATATACCTTCATGTTTCACCTATATATAATAAAAGGAACTGACTAATGCCAGCTCCTTATTTTAATTCCTTTTTTTATGGTGTAGGCTCACTCGCTATTTTCATTTCCCTTTTGCTGGTGGGGACTCACTCGCTATTTTAATGTTTCACTTGTATGGTAGAAACTCACCGCATAGAAATCATATAGACTTAGACTTCTTGCTTTTATTATACACCGTTCATTGAAACATGCAATATGTAAATTATAAAATTTTTATAAACAGTGTTTCTTCACGTTCTTCCATATGTAAATTAAATATAATTATATCAATAATGCTAGACATTGAACACTTTTTAAGTTATTATATTATACAAATATACCAACATTTTACTCTGACAAGTCCATACAACATTATAAATTATGTATGAGAGGAGAAAACCCAGTATTGATAAGGGATTCCTTCTCTTTTTTGCTTTGTAAGTGTTAAAAACGAAAGTATAAGTATACACAATTTTGAAAGAACATGCAACGAATAAATTGCAAATTTCTTATAAACAGCTTGCCTGTGAACAGTAACAAGTCGTCCGGTCAGCCACATCCCCCGGAGAATAAAATATTGACATTCCCAAAAACCTCTTTTATAATTTCAAACAGAACCTCAAAACAAACACCATCCGCCGTTTCCACCCCGGCCACCAACCAGACACCGCAAAATGCACAGTCTAAAACCGCTGCTGCATACGCGCAATCACAATAAAGGAGAATCTATCATGAACGAACTAGAACTGAAATACGGCTGCAATCCAAATCAAAAACCTTCCAGAATCTTTATGAGCGACGGAACCGACCTGCCCATCCGTGTATTAAACGGCAAACCCGGCTATATCAATTTTCTGGACGCCTTCAACGGCTGGCAGCTTGTTACGGAATTAAAAAAAGCAACGAACCTCCCGGCTGCTACCTCTTTCAAGCATGTCTCCCCGGCCGGGGCAGCTGTCGGGCTTCCATTGAATGAGATTGAACGCAAAATCTACTGGGCTGACGATTACAATATCGCTTATTCTCCGTTGGCAAGCGCTTATGTCCGTGCCAGGGGCGCAGACCGTATGTCATCTTTCGGTGATTTTATCGCACTTTCTGATGTCTGTGATGTGCCGACCGCGGAATTTATCAAGCATGAAGTATCCGACGGCGTCATTGCCCCAGGTTATGAACCCAAAGCCCTGGAGATCTTAAAGACCAAAAAACGCGGCGCGTATAATGTGGTCGAAATCGACCCTTCTTATACCCCTGCGCCAGTGGAACGCAAAGAGGTGTTTGGCATTACCTTTGAGCAGGGGCGTAATGAATTAAATATTGACCGTGAATTTTTCAGCAATATCGTAACCGAAAATAAAGAACTGCCAGAATCCGCCAAAATCGACCTGGCTATTGCAATGATTACCTTAAAATATACGCAATCTAATTCTGTCTGTTATGTAAAAGGCGGCCAGGCCATCGGTATCGGCGCCGGACAGCAGTCCCGCATCCACTGCACCAGGCTGGCGGGGACAAAAGCGGACAACTGGTTCCTGCGCCAGGCCCCGCAGGTGCTTAACCTCCAGTTCCGAGAGGATCTGAAACGGGCCGACCGTGATAACGCGATTGATTTGTATATTGGAGAAGATGCTATGGACGTGCTTGGCGATGATGTGTGGGCGCATACATTTCAAGTCAAACCTCCGGTATTTACGAAGGAAGAAAAGCGCCAGTGGCTGAGCCAGAATACCGGTGTTACACTTGGCTCTGATGCCTTTTTCCCGTTCAGCGATAATATCGAACGTGCATTCAAAAGCGGTGTCAAATACGTCGCGCAGCCTGGCGGCTCGAAACGTGACCAGGATGTGATCGATGCCTGCAACGCACATCAGATGGTTATGGCGTTTACTGGAATCCGGCTGTTCCACCATTAAAATTCTCCGGTAAAAACGACGCGGCGGAGGTCACAGTCAACGCTGGTAAAATTGCCTTTTGCTGGGAACTGGGAAGGTGGCTACCCGGACGACTCTCCCGGCGCGTCCCCTGGCCACAGCCCGCAGAGTCGTCCGGGTAGCCACGTCCCCTGACCACAGCCCGCAGAGTCGTCCGGGTAGCCACATCCCCTGCCCGCAAAGTCATCCAAGACCTTTTTAATAATGATTTCCCAAATCCAAAGCCTCTTCTTTTTCCAGATCTTCTTTTGTCATATATTTCCGATATATTTTTTCCAGAAAAATATCATATAGGAACATCACAACTGTCGGCACAAACGTAATCGAAATCGGTGAAATAAAAACCACCAGCACGCCCACTACCAGCAGCGCCAGGGCCAGGATCGACCACGGCAGATTTAGGATCGCTATAATCCCCGCATTTCTGACCGTATCCTTCAGCCCGTTTTCAAACCGCGCCGAATAAGTAAAAATATAAATCCCCCAAACTGCCTGAAAAACCATCAGGATCAAAAAGAGATAATAAAACATCCCCAGCTTGGACCCCTGCTGTGCGTATGGATACATAATCCGGCTGTCCACAAATAAAAAACCGAAAATAACCATCATTAGCAGCCAGATCTTAGTCGTCTGCTTAAAATTGGATTTAAACGAACTCCAAAAACATCTCCAGATATACCCGCGGTCTCCGCGCAGCGACTTATGAATGGTGTAGTAGAATGCGGTTGTAGACGCTCCGAATGTAATAATCGGTATACTGAACAGCATCCATAAAATACTTGCCCAAAGACCGTCTACCAATTTGTTGACTGCCCTGAAAAACCCATTGTCATAATTAAAAATATTATTCATTTCCCCGCTCCTTTGTAATGAAAATAAAACAGTATCTGTTATTATACCATACATGGGCAATTTCATAAAGAAGAATTTGACGCTGTACAAAAAATTCACAATTGTGTCCGGATATAGCGGATATAATCGTCCGCAATATCATAATCGCTCAGGGAATACAAGCTTCTGGCGCCTGCCACGTCTTCGATTTCGTTGAACACCCATTGTCCGTGATGAAAAATAAAATCAATGCCTGCCATGCCGATGGACAGTCCCTCGATCGTACGGGTAACCAGCCCGCGTTGTTCGGATGAGAGCCGGTACAGCTGTACCTCGCCGCCCAGACAGTAATTGCTCCGGAAATCTGTCTGAGATGTACGCAGGACTGCGGCTTTGATTTCATTGCCGACGATGTATACGCGGACATCTTTGCCGGAATCGGATGCTGCCTGCTGGATCAGGTATTGTTTTTCACTGCAAGCGCAGCCGGATTGCTGCAGCCATTCTTTTTTCCATTCTGTCCAGGCGGATCTGTCTGGGATATAAAAGACCTCGGTTCCGCCGTGCCCATCGCAGGACTTTACGACTGCCGGATACCAGGGCGGCGGTGACTGGGTGCCGTAAACCGTCGGCATAACCGGTATTTTGCGCTGCTGCATATACCGGTATGCTTCGGATTTGTCATTGCCGCGCCTGGCGATCCGGGAATGATTAAAGACACGGATGCCCATAGATTCCAGCAATTCTGCCAGAACATAGTCCCTGGTACGGTTGATGACATAGCGGGGCGTTTCCTGCTCCAGAAGCTCACGGAGCTGGCGGAGCGCTTCGTTTTTATCAGAATGCAGAACCGACGGGCGGTATAGGCCGGATGTGACAGACATTCCGCAGCGTTTGCAGGCTTTTTCATACAGCCTGATATAATGCGGGCTGCGGCTGCTATCACCTTCCGTATAGATTATCCAGCCAGAAAGCGCTTCTGCCTGCCGGGTGTCTGCGAGAGTAATTATTTGATTCATTTTGCTGCCCCTTTCATGATGCAGTCTCTATTCCTCACTATCTGCCTGCCCTCCCTGCACCTCGTCCTGCACCACTTCCGCCTTTTCACCTGGCCGCTTCCAAAACCGCAGCTTCCCTGCTGCCTGTCTCCCGGCCCCATCCTGTCCCATTTTAAGTGCATCCTTCTTTTTGCTGGCGCGTATCCTCCGCTCCTGGCGCTTGTCCTCTTTTTGCTGGAGCCTGTCGACCTTCCTTTCCTCTTTTTCCCTTACTTTCTGATTTCTGCGCACTTCCTTGCGGGCAGTTTTTTCGATGACTCCGATATGGCTCTTTGCTTCCCGGACCTGTTTTTTCACCTTGCGGTACGGACTGTACAAGAAATAGGAAATTGTTGCAAAGACCAGAACCGCAACCCCCGCGGCTGTGGCATAAGGCAGGAATATCCCATATTCCGGATAATCCAGCTCATAGCAGACAAACATGGCCATCATGGCAGGAAAGATCAGCAGATACAGCAGCTTGCACAGCCAGTCCACGATTTTCCACCGCTTTGTCCCCTGTGCCAGCAGCGCGCCTTCGATTCCGGTATATGCCAGCATAAATACACAGATTTCCGACTGAAAGCCATGCAGCACACCGCATAAAATAATCAATGCCGCAGACAGCAGAAACAGCGAGAACGCACTGCCCTGGTAATAGGCATTCCGATATTCCCGCATACCCTCCAGCTTATCTTCCGAAATCCCGTGCAGGGCATAGATCTGTGCATTCATGCTTTCCTTAAATTCTTGATTATATTTGCTGGATGCCTCCGTCTGCTCCAGATTTTCATTGATCTTTTGCTGCAGCCCGTCAATGACCCGCTGTTCCTGCAGCAGCTGTGCCATCAGCGCATCCTCATGTTCCTGCCTTTTTTTCATCTGCTGGCGGATGTACTCGGTTTTTTGTACCCGCATGCTTTCCCTGATACTTTTCGTGACCGGCAGATATTCCACCTCATTGATGGATATGCTTTGTTCTTCTTTTCTCGTTTCTTCCATATATGATGATCCTCTTGCGTATCTTTTATCAGTATCATAACACTGATTCTGCTTTCTGTCATCCCTTTCCCGCAATTGTGATAGTGTAACTTTCCATGGGCTGGATGCTTGGCAGGCCACATTCTTTGGCCTTATCCAAGCAGCAAGTGCTTGAACAAGGTGTGAACAGTAGCCTTGGGGATTCAATGAACAAGATAATACCCTAACCTGGATGAACCAGAAAAGAAACATTTTGATTGGCCAGGGGATGTGGCTCACCGCCCGCAGAGTCGCCCGGATAGCCACATCTCCTGGCTAACCAGAATCTTTCGGGAAAGCCCTCAAAATGCAACACAATGTCAAAAGTGTTTCTCTTCTGGTTCATCCAGGTTCGGAATAACCCCACGAAAAAGTATCATAAAGATAAAGACAATGTGTTGATATCGTCTTTATATATGCTAATATAAAGATGCGATTATGAAAAGGAACCTCTTATGGCACAAACTTTCGTCATCCCTTTCCCGCAATTACAATACGTAATGCTGATGAAGATATTTTTCCTTTGTGGCAAGGCCTCCGCGGATGTGACGTTCGGATTTATTGACATCCAGGACTTTTCTGACTTCGGCGGCTAAGGTGGGATTGACCTGCGTCAGCCGTTCGGTGCAGTCTTTATGTACAGTTGATTTACTGATTCCGTATTTCTTTGCTGCCTGGCGTACGGTGGCGTTGGATTGTATAATATAATTTGCGATCTCGACCGCTCGTTCTTCGATATAATTTTTCAAAAGAAACCCCTGCAATTCTTGTTGTTACAGTTTATGCAGAAGGTTTGGGTTCTATGTCTTTGCATTTTAGCATCCAGCACTAAATCAGCGTGTAAAAAAGGTCATATTTTGTCAGTTGTGAAAAAAAGTTTCCTCCGATATGATAAAAGCAACCAATGAAAAAGAACGGGCCTGCTCTTTTTTAAATTTTTACACAGGAGGATTTTATCATGACAAAAAAATTACTTGCCGCTCTTCTTGCGTTTGTAATGATGATCAGCGCGCTGCCTGCACAGGGCCTGGTTACTGCAGCCGCGTCAGATGCCGCAGCCGGTACACCTGCATTATCCGATGCCGCTATTGTATCAGGCAGCAGTATTTCTACCCCCCCCCTTGCAAAAAATACCATACGTGCAGCATATGAAAAAAAAAAGATTCATAAGCTGGTATATGAGGTAACGGCAGAAAATCTCGCAGAAAACACTAAGATTGATGCCGTGCGCAGCGGCTGGGCAACAGATACCGTTACGCTGAACCATACCGAAACAGGTACGCAGGAGCTTACGATTATGGATCAGGCCGACATAGACGGCATGATCAATATGGGATTTGTTTATGACCATACCGAAGAAGTTCAAGGCGACGACGGGAACCCAAAGACAGAATACAGCCTGACCACGGAAGGCGCCTCTGTTACGGTTCATAAAATGGTTGTAAACGATACCTATGAGATTCCGCTAAGCATTACATTAAATAGCTCATCCAAAGATCTGAAAAACATCTGGTCGGGCCTTTCAGACAATGAGATCCTCTATGAAGGAAGCAACTCTTATTTCGCATTTGACAGCGCCGCTGCTGACCAGGGTTTGATCTGCTTTTACACGGAAGCTTCGCAAGAGGCCCCGGATACGCCTTCAGAAGCTTACAAAGCCGTTCAGATTCAAAAGCTGGCATATGGATTCCAGGCATCTGGCATTTCCAAAGAAACTAATTTTGAAATGGTAGCCGATCCAGGATATACAAGAAAAACGGAAAAATTGGACAACAATATGTCTGATATGACTTTTTCTTTTGACAGCCCTATGGATGGAATCATTAACTTTGGTTACCTCTATGATGACGTAGATTCTGGAAATAACAATATTTTATCAGATACAAACGTTTCTATGCAGATACAAAAAATCATTGTAAATGATACCTATGAAGTGTCTCTGAATGAAACCTTAAGCAGCAACACAACAAACAGCCTTGTAAATATTTATTGGCCTACTGACCGTCCTGACGGAGATAAAATCTACACTGGCGACGGCTGCTATTTCGCCTATGACGCCGCTGCCAACCTGTTTAAATTTTACATAAAATCAAACGGCCTTCCGGACACGCCGCAGATCAATACCGAAACCCCGTCCATGCAGTATGTCAAAGCCATGGGCAGCGGATGGAATCTCGGAAATTCTCTGGAGAGCATTAACTCCAACCTGGATGAACCGGATAAGCTGGAAGAATCCTGGTCGAACCCGGTTGTAACAAGGGAACTGCTTCACTCTGTAAAGGAAAAAGGGTTCAGCAATGTACGTATCCCGCTGACTTTCTACAGACGCTACACCGTCAATGAAAACGCCGGAGAAAACGAATACAAATATGTCATTAACCAAAGCTATCTGGACCGTGCAAAAGAAGTGATCGGCTGGGCGCTGGATGAAGGATTTTATGTTATGACCAATATCCACCACGATTCCTGGCTGTGGCTGAGCAAGTGGGACGGTGACCCTGCATCGGAAGAATACCGGATGTACAAGGATTTCTGGGGACAGCTGGCAGATGCATTTCAAGATACCTCCGACAAGCTTTGCTTTGAAACGATCAATGAATATGAACCGGGTGATAAGAGTGACGAAAACAACAGCAAAAATCCGGCGACGCAGAAAAAGGTGATGGATATTAACAAAGCCGCGTACGATGTTATCCGTGCTTCCG
>ERZ779624.334-NODE-334-length-15736-cov-8.072189_pt1 | contig 15736 bp, 11 predicted proteins | sample MGYA00514190_ERZ779624 | MGnify/ENA primary metagenome ERZ779624 (study PRJEB29562, sample SAMEA4376706) | mouse gut metagenome | isolation source: Cecum | study: EMG produced TPA metagenomics assembly of the A DSS colitis mouse model was used to assess the... | reverse complement strand
TCAACCCCAGCTTTCAGCTGACGCAGGCAAGTTCCGGCGGCTGGACGGCCAGGGGGTGGAGCACCGGCACGGCAGGCAACAGTGGCATCACCTACAATAACGGAGCAGCCTTTACCAGAGACTCCAGCATTACCCTGTACGGCATGTACCAGCAGACCATTACCCTGTCCTACAACGGCAACGGTGCTTCCGGGGGAAGTACGGCGACCCAGAGCGGCACAAGGTACTACAACAGTAACGGCGCCACTGTCAACCCCAGCTTTACCTTGCGGGCGAATGGCTTTTCCCGCAGTGGATGCACTTTTAAAAAGTGGGCGCTGGGGGGCGCCGGAGGGACGCAGTACGCCCCAGGGGCAGGCATTACCCTGTCGGCCAGCGCTGCCATGTATGCGGTATGGACTGGGATACAGACAGTTATTACACTGTCAAAAAATGGAGTTTATGTGGACGGAACTACATGGATAGAAATAAAACCTGACCGCATGCTGATATACGATGCAGGAATTGATTGTTCCCTGTTCAGGGGCGTCCAATTTAAAAGCGTACAGATATATGTGGAAACAAGACATGAAATGACAGGTGCCACTTTTGGGATGTATGAGTCTGCAGGAGGAGCATTCATGCCGCTTGTAAATTTCTGGAAGGATGCGGGAAGCGTAGGAGGAGCGCAAGGAACGGAATATCTGGTAAAAAATGGGGAGATTGCAACATTCTATTTTGCAAAGGCATCAGGAATTACAAAGCTCTATGTTGGATTCCGCCATTACCGGGGTGAAAGCGCGCCCTACGGGAATGCTTTTTTTAACTTTGCGGATGTGACGCTTATACCCAGATAATATCAGGAGGCATTCATGAGGATCCGGGACGGGTCCGGGAGGGCAGAAAACAGAATCAGAACCAGAGAGCCGGAAGTTTCCGTGGGGAGACATCCGGCTCTTATGAATAGGAAGGGAAGAGGTGACAGAGGAAGAAATTGTGGTAAAACTGGAGAGACATAGTCACGACAGCTGTCTGTGGCTGACAGTGTCAGGATTGATAAAGCCTGATAAAATGCAATTAGCAACAAATAGCAACACGAATCAGGAAAAACCTGGACTTTGTCTACAGTACAACTCCCTGTTTATTGAAACAGGGAGTCGTAGTCATAGTTCCTATAATATTCCAGTTCTTCCTGACAGTAAGCCTCATAATTCTCCAGGGTCAATTCATGCTTTCCCTCCTGCATCCATTTGAGGATCTGAGAATTTATTTCACCTCTGTGGTGGGCTATGTCCCGATAATTATCTAAGTTACAGATCATGTCATATTCTGTGTAAAAAGAAAATACATGTATATTTTCCTGCGTCAGAAGCAGTTCAATAACATATTTTTCAGCGGCAAGCTGCCGTTCCAATTCCCCGGTCAGGTGCCAGTAGTCCATATAGTAGATGCTGTATGGCGAAATGTAGAGATAAAATTCTATATTGGGGTTTTCCCGTGCGAGACAAAGGACATTCTGTTCAATAGTAGCATATATCCGGGCGTAATCCTCTTCTGTGATTGGATGCATTTCTTCTGACTGTACAATCGTCGATCTATGATAGACAGCGTCCATGGCGGACTTTCCATAGGTTTGTTTATCGCTCCAATTACAGTAGTCGTCAAAAGACAAGGTGATCTTGCCTTCTCTGTTATAGCCCACTACATTTTGAAGGGCCACAAGGAAAATAGATTTATTATACAGATAATTTACATCGTTCAGCAGGTTGTTGTCATATAAAAAGTCAGGGTATGAATTATAGTCCATCTCATCCTTATCATTAAAGAAACGGTTTGCATCCAGACAGCGGACAATCATTTTCAGGTTGGGATTGTGCCTGACAGCAACTGCAAGATTATCATTTACCTCCTTATAACTTCCTCCTGAAAAAGGAACCTTGATGGAATTGACATTGAAAAGAGCGTCCAGATCAGAGCTCTTAAAGCATTCGGTCATGGAGCTTCCCGTGATAATTGCATCGTATTCAAAGTGCTTGACAATGCCGTTGTTCTGATAACGTGGGTTATCCAGAATATAACCGACACCTGGCAATGGCTTGTGGTAATGGAAATAGGGATCCACAATTACCATGAAAATGCCGGTGATAAGCAGGAAGAGGACAAAAAGGCTTATCAATGAAATGACCCATCTCTTACATGTGCGCATCTGGTTTACTCCTAAAAATTAAAATATAAAAATGTGCTTATGCCGGCGAAGGAAAAGACACACCATATGAGCAAAAACAAGGTTGAAAGCATGTTCCTGCAGGAGGGCTGAAAGCTTTTGAACTTTTCGTATGAGTTACGAGATCCCAGGATCATTCCAAAAGCCAGCACAAAATAGGCTGTGATCAGGAATGGCGGGTAAAACCGTTCAAGCGGAATGAAGGCAAGCAGTTTTTTCAGTTCTACAGACCGGAACATTTCAAAGAATACATAGTCAACGGTCCAGAAGCTCCAGGAGAACAGTTTTGATAACAGGGTGGTAGCCTGAGAAAAAGTTTCAGCCCGGAAAAATACCCACATAATGTTTACGAAGGAAAATGTCATCAGCCAATTCAAAGCAGGATGCAGTTTTTTGAAAAAATCTGAAAATAGTCTGGTGAGAACCATGAAGATTCCATGGCATAGTCCCCAAAAGACAAAATTCCAGCTTGCGCCATGCCACAATCCGCTCAACAGAAATACAATCAGGATGTTGGCGTATGTCCTGACTTTTCCCTTCCTGCTTCCGCCAAGGGGAATATAGACGTATTTTGTAAAGAATCGGGTCAATGTCATATGCCATCTGTCCCAGAATTCGGTGATTGTCAGTGCTTTGTAGGGTGAGTTGAAATTCAGCGGCAAATCAATATTCAGCATGCGGCCGATTCCCATTGCCATATCGCAATAACCGCTGAAATCAAAATAAATCTGAAAGGTATAGGACAGCATGACCAACAGAGCAGTTACAGAATTTAACTGCTCCAGCGTGGTAAAGCCGTAGGTGACCACATCGCCAAATATATCTGCCAGCAAAACCTTTTTAGCCAGTCCCATGGCAAAGAGATAGATTCCAGCGGCGAGATTATCTGCGTTTACTTTTTTCTTTTCCCGATCCAGAAACTGTGGAATCAATTCGTCGTAGGTTACAATCGGCCCGGCAATAAGCTGTGGAAAAAAGGATACAAAACAGGCATAATGTAAAAAATGATATTTTGCCACTTCTCCGCGATATGCATCTGTAATAAAGGAGATTTGCTGAAAGGTAAAAAAACTGATTCCCAATGGCAACGCTATCTTCAAAAAGTCTAATTCTGTTTTGAAGACAGCGTTAATATTGGAAATAAAGAAATCCATGTATTTAAAATAAATCAGGATTCCAAGGTTCAGGGCAATACCAGAGAATAAAATACCTTTACCAAGCGTTCTGCGTCCTGCGAATTTCAGAATAAGCAAATAAACGCCGTAATTGATAAACATGCTTGTCAATATAACAAAAAGGTAACCTATATTATAATAACCATAAAACCACAGCGACATCACAAGCAGAAAAAACTGTCCGGCAGAATACTTTCCAAAGTGGTTCAAGCTGAAATAGCCGATTATGCACAACGGCAAAAATAATAACACAAATACATAAGAATTGAACAGCATTGATATCTGCCTCCGAACCGGTTTTATTATAGGAATGGCTCTTTTTACAGCTCGTCCTGTCTGTATTTTGCAACCACATTCTGGATTCTCTCGTTGGGGTTCAGCAGATCGCTGATGGAGGAATCGTGGTTGAGGGTGTCGATGATGTACGCGATGTATTTGCTCAGGTCGCAGTTGATATACCATTCGCGACGGAGCAGTTCGGGTGTCTGGTAGATGAGATTTGTCGTCAGTACCTTGTCGATAATGCCGTCTTCATATGCCTTGTCAAACCGGGCAAGGCCGCTGGTGAAAAGTCCGAAGGTGGCAAACACGAAAATTTTATTCGCCTTGCGCTCCTTCAGCGCAGAGGCTACCTCGATGACGCTCTCGCCGGAGGATATCATATCGTCAATGATAATCATATCCTTGCCCTCCACGCTTGTCCCCAGAAATTCGTGAGCCACAATGGGATTGCGGCCGTTGACAATTCGGGTATAGTCGCGTCTTTTATAGAACATACCCATGTCGAGCCCCAGCACGTTGGCAATGTAGATTGCCCGGCTCATGCCGCCCTCGTCCGGGCTGATGACCATCATGTGCCCGGAATCCAGCTTCAGATCTTTTACATTGTGCAGAAGCCCCTTGATGAACTGGTAAGCAGGCTGTACCGTCTCGAAGCCGTGAAGCGGTATGGCGTTCTGAACTCTGGGATCGTGGGCGTCAAAGGTGATGATATTATCAACTCCCATCTGCACCAGCTCCTGAAGGGCAAGCGCGCAGTCCAGAGATTCCCGGGCTGTCCGCTTATGCTGGCGGCTCTCGTAGAGATAAGGCATGATAACGGTGATGCGTCGTGCCTTTCCGCCCACTGCAGCGATAAGCCGTTTCAGATCCTGGTAGTGATCGTCAGGTGACATATGGTTTTCGTGGCCGCACAGAGAATAGGTCAGCGAATAATTGCACACGTCTACCAGCAGATAAAGATCGGTGCCTCGAACAGATTCCAGAATCACTCCCTTAGCTTCTCCGGAGCCAAAGCGGGGCACCTTTGCGCCCAGCAGGTAGGAATTTCTCTGGTAGCCGGAAAACGCCAGAGAATCCTTGTGCTCGCTCTCTCGTTCCGCACGCCATTTCACCAGATATTGATCGACCTTCTCGCCCAACGGCTTACAGCCCTCCATGGCGATGATTCCGAGAGAACCTACGGGGATGGTTTCAAGATTTCTTTTTTCTTCGCGGTTGCCCATGCTTGACTCCTTTTTGTATGTGTAATTTACCTTTTTTCGTATCGCAGTAAAGCCTGTCTCAATCCCTGGGGAAATGCCTTACATTGCCGGAAGCAAATCTGCCTGCTCTTTTACAGATCCGGATATCCGGACCGGTCAGCTTGCAGAGTGAAAAAGAACTGGTGACGCGGGAAAAAATGCGGTCCGAATAACGGTCGCGCAGCTCTTCCAGACTTAAGTTAGTGGAAATGATTGTGGGCCGGCGGCGGAGATTGCGCTCGTTCAGGCAGGAAAAGAGCTGAGAGGCCACAAAGGTGTTGGTAAGCTCTGTACCCAGGTCGTCCACGATCAGCAGGTCGCAGCAGTAGATATCCTCCTGCATGTCCAGCAGATTTTCTTTTTCTCTGTGGTCGAAAGAATAGCGGGCAAGCGTGTCAAAAAAGCCGGAAGCGCTGAAATAAATGACAGAAAAACCGCCGTCTATCAGTTCTTTGGCAATACAGCCGGAAAGAAAGCTCTTGCCTGTACCTACTGTACCATAAAAAAGAATATTTCGGTAGTCCTGTTTAAAGTTTTTTACAAAGTCCCTGCTCAGCCGAACCGCAGCCTCAAAGCGCTGCAGATCCTCGCCCTGATAGTATTCTGAGGACAGTGTGGAAAAATTTTCCCGGGCAATCATGTCCTGAATGTTCGACTGGGCGTAGAGGATGGAGATCTCCCGGCGGCGAAAGCAGGAACATTTTTGTTTTGGGCCGTTTTCTGCTGCAAGGTATCCGGTGTCCTGACAGAGGGGACAGTCGTACTCAGGCTCCAGATAGCTGTCCGGCAGTCCGGCGGAGGCCAGAAGCCCGTGCTGCTTGCGCCGGACCTCGTCCAGTGCACAGTGAAGCCTACGGGTGGCGTCTGCGTCCCCTGAAAGCATGTCCCTTGCCGCAGAGACGGACAGCGAACTGATGGAATCCTCCAGGGCCAGGTATTCCGGGATATCCCTGTAAACCTGAGCCTTTCTGGCCTCCAGCAGACGCCGGCGGCGATCCCTGATCTGTTCGTAGTCCTTGATGATGGATGCATACTGAGAGTTGGTAAGTGCCAATGCAGTTCTCCTCCGTTAATTGCTCAGCAGCTCTTTTTCGAGAGCGTCAAAATCGTAGGTGTTCTGTGCAAACTGATGAAAAGGATTGGCATACTGCCTGGAGGCGGAGGTTGTGGAGCCGCTCTTCCTGCGCTGTCTGTACACCTCGTCTATTCTGGAAATATCGGACTTGTGACGGACATTCTGCTCGTGCCAGCTGCGCAGAATGCGGTCGGCATATTCAAAGCGGTTTTTGTCCGTGGCCATAACGGTGCGTTCGCAGGCTTCAAAGATAATGTCGTTGGCAAAGCCGTACTCTTTGATCCAGCGCGTTATGTATTCTGCTTCCCTGGGGGTGGGAGCGCTGTTTTTTCCCAGTTCCTTCATGATGGTGTAAATATTTTTGTCATACAGATAAGCCTGTTCTTGGGCCTGCTTTGGCGTGTTAATGCCTTCCTGCGCCCAGTTAACGGCCACCTTCTCAATGTATTTAAAGTCTTTTTTTCCCTTATCCACGCAGTACTGAATCAGATAGTCGATCAGATCCTCGGAAAAGTGAAGTACATCCGTAAAATAGAGGATAGTTTTGATCTCCGCCGGTGTCAGGGGCTTCCCGATATAGGATTCCGCGATGAATAGAAGCTGGGCGGTATCCTGACGGTTTTTGAATTCTCTGAGCTGGTCTGCGGAATAGACAGGTTTCTCAAAGACAGGTTTCTCAAAGGCAGACTTCTCGAAGGCAGGCTTCTCAAAGGCAGGGTGCGCCTGGGGCGCAGTCTGGGCAGCCTGTCCGCCGGGAACGGCGGGGGAGGAAGCACTGGGCACCGGAATAAACGAGGAGACCGGTGCTGACGCGGCCTTGACGCCCAGCGTCTTCAGGTCGCGGATATGGATTCCCACAAGGGTCTTGTCCTCGTCGTAATCCAGGTCCAGAAGTTGATTTTTTTCCCAGTATTTCAGCGCGCGCACCACATCCTTTTCCGTGTGGTTGAACTTGTCCGCAATGTCGGACACACTGGTAGCCAGACGTCCGTTCATCATGCGGAGCAGATAGAGGTAGATCTTCAGCTGTGCATCGTTGGCATCCTTCATATATTCGTCGATAAAAAGATTTGGTATCACGGTGGAATCCGTATCGTTATCCTTATAAATATTTAAATGTGTCATCGGCTGCACTTCCTTTTTGAAATTGCGCAATGATTTTACGCAGTAGACCAAGTATAGCATACGGGGTTCAAAAAGAAAATAGTCAAATTCCCGAAACCGCCAAGGCAGGCCGGAGCGGGAAAAAGCTGTGGATAATGTGTATATTGTGGATAAATTTACAGGAAAAAAATAAAAGCACGGAGACAGCGAAGGTGCCGGTCTCAGCGGTGTAAAAACTTATCCACATCTGAAGGGAAAAATATCCACAGGCCGGAAGCGCATTTTCTGCCTCCGGTCTGTGGATATTGTGGAAAACTACGGACCGAGGAGGTTTTCTCCGATTTTTACCACATCGCCTGCCCCCATAGTTATCAACAGGTCACCGTTTATGCAATTTTCCAGAAGAAAATTTTCGATCTCGTCAAAAGAAGGGAAATAAAAGCATTCATGCCCCAATGCCCGGATCTCGGCCTGCAGGTTTTCGGAGCTGATGCCCAGGTTATCCGTCTCCCGGGCGGGAAAGATGTCTGCCAGGACGACCCTGTCTGCCAGGGAAAGGGCTTTGGCAAATTCCGTCATAAACTGCTTCGTCCGGGAAAAGGTGTGGGGCTGGAAGACGCACCACAGCGTCTTGTGGGGATAACCTTGGGCGGCGGACAAGGTTGCTGTAATTTCCGTGGGATGATGTGCATAATCATCTATTACAGTGACGCCGCCCACAGAGCCCTTATATTCAAAGCGTCTGTCCGTACCTGCGTAGGCGCCAAGCGCGGAGGAGGCGATAGTCCTGTCAATGGAAAGACAGTCGGCAAGCGCCACGGCGGCGACGGCGTTCCCCACATTATGCAGTCCGGGAACCTTCAGGGAGAAGCGCTCCGGGCCGGAGACGGGACTGTGCAGCAGAAAGGAGGGATGCCCCAGACTGTCGTAGGTAACGTCTGCGACAGAATAATCCGCGCAGCTTTGGGTACAGGAAAAAGTTATGACTTTACAGGACAGGCCCCTGGTGAGTTCCTCATAGTCGGGAATGTCGGCATTGATGATCAGGCTGCCCTCCGGTGGGATCAGCTCCGCAAACCTGCGGAAGGAGCGCCGGATCTCGGAGAGATCCTTAAAAAAGTCAAGGTGATCTTCTTCTATATTAAGAATCAGGCCCACTGTGGGGAAAAGACTTAAAAAGCTGTTGGTGTATTCGCAGGCCTCCGCCACAAAAAACTTTTTCCCGCCCACCCGGACATTGCTGCCGATGGACTTCAGGATTCCCCCCAGGGACAGCGTGGGATCCGTGTCGGCCGCAAGAAGGATCTCGCTGATCATGGAGGTGGTGGTGGTCTTCCCGTGGGTGCCGCTGACGGCCACGGAGGTGGCATAATTTTTCATCAGCTGTCCCAACAGCTCTGCCCTGGTCAGGCAGGGGATACCCCGTTCCTTAAGGGCGCACAGTTCCGGATTGGTTTCCCGCACGGCGCTGGTCAGGATGGCACAGTCGATGTCGGCGGGAATGTGGGAGGCGCTTTCGCCGTACTTTACAAGAATGCCCTTTTCCTCCAGAGCCCGTGTGATGGCTGTGGATTTCCGGTCGGAGCCGTAAACGGTGAAGCCGGCCTGCTTCAGGATTTCGGCAAGTCCGCTCATGCTGATGCCGCCGATGCCCAGAAAGTAAACGCGGGAAGGGCTGTTGAAATCAATTTTGTACATAGGTTACACTTCCTTTTATTTGTTACACTCTATTATAAGCATTATTATTGCAAAAAACAAACAAAAAATGCCATTTCCCACGGAAGAACACGGGAAACGGAATTCCATGTTGAAAATGACGGGAAGGAATTCCTCCCGGCGAAAATTGTTTTGGGATAAATACACAAATATTTTTAACGTGGCGGGAAAATTCTGTTGAAAACCCATATAGAATTTGCAAATTCCTTAATTTTTTCAGCGTTTCATATTCACTTTCGTACAAGGGTATGATATAATAGATTTATCTTGATAGCCGAACAATCGGCAGAAATCAGACAGAGGTGATGACATGATTAAAAAAGAGATGATTGCCATGTTATTGGCAGGCGGACAGGGCAGCCGTCTGGGAGTGCTGACTTCCAAGGTGGCAAAGCCTGCGGTTGCGTTCGGGGGAAAATACCGGATTATTGATTTCCCTCTCTCCAACTGCATTAATTCGGGTGTGGATACGGTGGGCGTTCTGACACAGTATCAGCCGCTGAGGCTGAATACGCATATCGGAATCGGAATCCCGTGGGATCTGGACCGGAACATAGGAGGAGTCACCGTTCTTCCTCCTTATGAAAAGAGCTCCGACAGTGAATGGTATACGGGTACGGCCAATGCCATCTACCAGAATCTGGAGTATATGGAAAGCTTTAATCCGGATTATGTGCTGATCCTCTCAGGCGATCATATTTATAAGATGGATTACGAGGTCATGCTGGATTTCCATAAGGCCAACAATGCAGAGGTCACGATTGCGGTGATGCCGGTACCCATTGAGGAGGCAAGCCGTTTCGGAATCATGATTGCCGACGAGAACAGAAGAATTACCGAGTTCGAGGAGAAGCCGGCACATCCCAGGAGCAACTTGGCCAGCATGGGTATCTATATTTTCAACTGGAAAACCCTGAAGGAGGCGCTGATTGCCATGGCGGATCAGCCTGCGCTGGACTTCGGCAAGCATGTGATTCCCTACTGTCATGAGAAGCAGTATCCTCTGTATGCCTATGAATTTACGGGTTACTGGAAGGATGTGGGAACGCTCAGCTCTTACTGGGAGGCAAACATGGAGCTGATCGACATCGTGCCGGAATTCAACCTGTACGAGGAGTACTGGAAGATCTATACCAAGAGCGAGATCCAGCCGCCGCAGTATCTGGCGGAGGACAGCGTGGTGGAGCGCTGTATCGTGGGAGAGGGAACCGACATATATGGCAAGGTATATAATTCCGTAATCGGCTGCGGCGTTACCATCGGAAAAGGTACTGTGATCCGGGATTCCATCATCATGAACCATACGCAGATCGGTGACGGCTGCGAACTGTACAAGGCGATTGTGGCTGAGGACGTGAAGATCGGAAACAATGTAAAGCTGGGTGTGGGCGAGGAGGCTGAGAATGAGACGGCGCCTCATATCTATAATCACGGTCTCGTAACCATAGGCGAGAAGAGCGTGATTCCCGACAATATCAGCGTCGGTAAGAACTCCGTGATCTTCGGAGTGACGGAAGCCGCCGACTATGAGGGCTCCGGTCTTGCAAGCGGCAAAACATTGATTAAGGCAGGTGAATAACAGTGAGAGCAATCGGAATAGTTTTAGCGGGCGGTAACAATCACAGGATGCAGGAGTTGTCACAGAAGAGGGCGATCTGTGCGATGCCTGTGGCGGGAAGCTACCGCAGTATTGACTTTACGTTGAGCAATATGTCAAATTCTCATATTCAGAAGGTGGCAGTGCTGACCCAGTACAATGCGAGAAGCCTGAACGAGCATCTCAGCTCTTCCAAATGGTGGGATTTCGGACGTAAGCAGGGCGGACTGTATGTGCTGACGCCTACCGTTACGGCGGACAACAGCAACTGGTACAGGGGAACGGCAGACGCGATCTACCAGAATCTTTCCTTCCTGAAGAACAGCCATGAGCCTTATGTGGTGATTGCGTCGGGAGATGGTGTGTATAAGCTTGACTTCAACAAAGTGCTGGAGTACCACATTGACAAGAAGGCGGATATTACGGTGGTTTGCCGCGAGATGGAGCCGGGGACCAACATCGAGCGATTCGGCACCATTCGCATGAACGAGGAGAGCCGCATTGAGGAGATGGAGGAAAAGCCGCTGCAGGCAAAGACCAGCACGGTTTCCTGCGGAATCTATGTACTTCGCCGCCGTCAGCTGATTGAGATGATCGAGAAGTGTGCGGAGGAGGACAGATATGACTTTGTCCGTGACATCCTGGTTCGCTACAAGGATCTGAAGAGGATCTACGGGTATAAGATCAGGAGTTACTGGAGGAATATCGCCTCTGTGGAGGATTATTTCAGAACCAATATGGATTTCCTGAAGCCGGAGGTAAGGGCATATTTCTTCAAGCAATATCCCGATATCTACTCCAAGGTGGATGATCTGCCGCCCGCAAAGTACAATGTGGGCTCCAGCGTAAAGAACAGCCTGATCTCCAGCGGCTGTATCGTGAACGGTGTGGTGGAAAATTCCGTCATATTCAAGAAGAGCTATATCGGCAACAACTGCGTCATCAAGAATTCCATCATTCTCAATGACGTATATATCGGAGACAATACTTATATTGAAAATTGTATCGTGGAAAGCCGCGATACCATCCGTGCCAATACCCGTTATGTGGGCGAGGACGGAAAGATCAGGATAGTAGTGGAAAAAAACGAAAGGTATACGATGTAGTATACAGGTTGGCCGTGCGACAGGATGTGTAACCCATCTGCACGGGGCTTGCTCGCGTGACAGTTGGGCCATATATCCTGACAGAAGGAGCCCGGCGGGAGGAGGTATGAAATGCGGAACCTGGCCGGCATGGTGGAAACGCTGCGGGGCGCGGAATCGCACGCAAAGATCTAAGGGGGTTACACAAATGCAGATTACGGATGTTCGAGTACGCAAGATTGCGAAAGAAGGCAAGATGAAGGCCATTGTATCCATCACCCTGGATGATGAGTTCGTAGTGCATGACATCAAGGTTATAGAGGGCGATAAAGGACTGTTCATTGCAATGCCCAGCAAGAAGGCAGCAGATGGGGAATACAGAGACATTGCACACCCTATCAATTCAGCTACGAGAGACAGCATCCAGAGAATTATCCTGGAGCGCTACGAGAAGGCTTCCATGGAGCCGGACATAGAATAAGGGATAAAATTTGCAGCCGCCGCGGTAGAAATACCGCGGCGTTTTTCTGGTATGAAAATTGAATTTTGCTTTACAATACAGCCTGATACCGATAGAATACCAGTAGCAGAATGAAACAGGAAACGGATATCTGCCGGCGGAAAAGGGGTATGACGATGTATATCATTGTAGGTCTGGGGAATTTTGGAAAAGAATATAATAATACAAGACATAATATCGGGTTTGACATCATAGACAGGCTGGCGGAGCAGGAAGGGATCTCCGTGTTGGAAAAGAAACACAGGGCGGTGATCGGAAAGGGGAGCGTGGCCGGACAGAAGTGTATTCTTGTCAAGCCGTTGACGTATATGAATCTCAGCGGAGAGTGTGTCAGAGAGCTTCTGGACTATTATAAGGTGGACGAGACCTCCGGGCTGATTGTTCTTTCCGACGATGTGAGTCTTCCGGTGGGCAAGCTTCGCATCCGGAAAAAGGGAAGCGCGGGAGGACATAACGGGTTAAAGAATATTATTGCTCATCTGGGACACGATTCCTTTATCCGGGTCAGGGCAGGTGTGGGGGAGAAGCCGGCGCACTGGGATCTGGCGGATTATGTTCTGGGCCGTTTTTCCGCCCCGGAGCGGAAGCTGATGGATGAGGCGGCAGAGCGGGCGGCGGAAGCCATTCGCACAATCATAGAACAGGGTGCGGATGCAGCCATGAATCTTTTTAACAGTACAAAGTAACGGCAGAAGGGCAGAGAGACTGATTCGGGAGGACAGGACAGATGCAGGCATTGCTTTCACCCCTTCGGGAGCTGGCGGATTACGACAGCCTGAAGGAGGCGGTGCGGAAGGGAAAGGGCCCCGTGGGCTTGACGGGGTGTGTGGATTCCCAGAAGCTTCATATGATATATGGACTCAGCGATGGCGTTAAGAGCAAGGTCATCGTCACTTATAATGACATAAAGGCGAGAGAGATTTTTGAAGAATACAAGTTTTATGACAGAAATGTCATGCTGTATCCCGCCAAGGACCTGATTTTTTTTCAGGCGGATATTCACGGAAATCAGCTGGTGAAGGAAAGAGTCAGAACCATGCGCCGGCTCATGGAGCAGAAGCCTTTGACCATCGTTACTACCTATGCCGCGCTGATGACGCCTCTGGCGCTCTGGGACAGAGAGAAGGATGTTCTGGATCTGGAGAGGGGCGGTCTGGCGGAGGAAAAGGCGCTGGCCGAAAAGCTGGTGTCCTTCGGGTACGAGAAGTGCAGCCAGGTGGAGACTCCCGGGCAGTTTTCCGTGCGGGGAGGCATTGTGGATATCTTTGACCTGACGGAGGAGAATCCCTACCGCATTGAGCTGTGGGGGGATGAGGTGGAATCCATCCGCAGCTTCGATGTGCTGAGCCAGCGTTCCATCGAAAAGCTGGAGAGCATTTCCGTATATCCCGCTACGGAATTTGTATTGGATGAGGAACAGCTGAAGACCGGGTTTCAAAAGCTGGAGGCGGAGGCCGCCAGGCAGGAAAAGCTGTTTCGGGAAGCCTTTCGCACAGAGGAAGCCCACCGGATTGCCTCCCAGGTCAAAGCGCTGAGAGAGCAGCTGCTGGAGTTTCAGAGCAGAGCGAATCTGGAGGGCTATATCCGTTATTTTTATGAGGACACGGTAACTCTTCCGGAACTTCTGACACGGATGTCGGTAAAAAACAATGTTTTGAACAGACCGCTGTTTTTCCTGGAGGAGCCTGCCAGGCTGAAGGAGCAGGCGGATGCCGTTGAGCTCGAGTTTCGGGAGAGCATGGCCCAGAGGGCGGAGAAGGGCTATATTCTGCCGGGACAGATGAATATACTGTACAGCGGCGAGGAGGTTGCGGCCAGACTGCTGGGAGGGAGTGTGGTCACTCTGGCCACCATGGACGGCAGGAGCGGTTATTTCAGGCCGGAGAGAAAGCTCGATATCGCGGCAAGAAACATTGCCCCCTACAACAACAGCTTTGAGGCGTTGGTGAAGGATTTGAAACAGTTTAAGAGGAACGGCTGCCGGGTTCTGCTGCTGTCCGGCTCCCGCACCCGTGCAAGGCGTCTGGCGGAGGATCTGCGGGATCAGGAGCTTGCCGCCGTATATTCGGAGGATCCCATGAGGGAGGTACAGCCCGGGGAGGTGCTGACCTGCTACGGGCATGTGGGGAAGGGCTTTGAATATCCGCTGATTAAGTTTGTGGTGTTTTCCGAGACGGATATTTTCGGCGCGGAGAAGAAAAAGAAGAAGGCGAAGAAGCACTTTCAGGGACAGAAGATCAAGGACTTCAATGAACTGAAGGTGGGAGATTATGTGGTTCATGAAAGCCATGGCCTGGGCATCTACCGGGGAATCGAGAAGGTGGAGATGGAGGGCGTGGTCAAGGATTACATGAAGATAGAGTACCGGGACGGCGGCAATCTCTATGTGCTGGCCACCGGGCTTGACGTGATTCAGAAATATGCCTCGGCAGATGCCAGAAGGCCCAAGCTTAACAAGCTGGGCTCGAAGGAGTGGGAGAAGACCAAGACAAAGGTTCGGGGCGCTGTCAACGAGGTGGCGAAGGATCTGGTGGAGCTGTATGCCGCAAGACAGGCGGGGCAGGGCTATCAGTTTGGCAGGGACACGGTTTGGCAGAGGGAGTTTGAGGAGATGTTTCCCTTTGAGGAGACGGAGGATCAGCTGAATGCCATCACGGACACCAAGGCGGATATGGAGAGCGACAGGATCATGGATCGTCTGATCTGCGGTGACGTGGGCTACGGCAAGACGGAAATTGCCATCCGTGCAGCCTTCAAGGCCGTGCAGGAGGGAAAACAGGTGGTCTACCTGGTTCCCACCACCATTCTTGCCCAACAGCATTACACTACCTTTGTGCAGCGCATGAAGGATTATCCCGTCCGGGTGGAACTGATGAGCCGTTTCCGCACGCCGGGAGAGATCAGAAAGACGGTGACGGATCTGCAGAAGGGGCTGGTGGATATTGTCATCGGCACACATCGGGTTCTGTCCGACGATGTGAAATTTAAGGATCTGGGACTGCTGGTCATCGACGAGGAGCAGCGCTTCGGCGTGGCCCATAAGGAGAAGATCAAGAAACTGAAGGAGAATGTGGATGTACTGACGTTGACGGCCACACCCATTCCAAGAACCCTTCACATGAGTCTGGTGGGCATCCGGGACATGAGCGTGCTGGAGGAGGCGCCTGAGGACAGGCTGCCGATCCAGACCTTCGTCTGCGAGTATAACGAGGAGCTTGTGAGGGAGGCCATTGCCAGGGAGCTTGCCAGAGGCGGACAGGTGTATTATGTCTATAACCGGGTGAACAATATTGCGGATGTGGCCGCTCAGATTGCCGGGCTGGTGCCGGAGGCGGCGGTATCCTATGCCCACGGGCAGATGAAGGAGCATGAACTGGAGCGGATCATGTATGATTTCATCGGCGGTGAGATTGATGTGCTGGTATCCACCACCATCATTGAAACCGGCCTGGATATCTCCAATGTAAACACCATGATTATTCATGACTCGGACAACATGGGTCTGTCCCAGCTCTACCAGCTGAGGGGACGTGTGGGCCGTTCCAACCGCACGGCATATGCCTTTCTGATGTACCGGCGGGACAAGATGCTGAAGGAGGTTGCGGAAAAGAGGCTGGAGGCGATCAGAGAGTTTACCGACCTGGGCAGCGGGTTTAAGATCGCCATGCGGGATCTGGAGATCCGGGGGGCCGGAAACCTGCTGGGCGTGCGCCAGCACGGCCATATGGAGGCAGTGGG
>ERZ779624.332-NODE-332-length-15803-cov-6.183515_pt1 | contig 15803 bp, 13 predicted proteins | sample MGYA00514190_ERZ779624 | MGnify/ENA primary metagenome ERZ779624 (study PRJEB29562, sample SAMEA4376706) | mouse gut metagenome | isolation source: Cecum | study: EMG produced TPA metagenomics assembly of the A DSS colitis mouse model was used to assess the... | reverse complement strand
AAGGATAAGCCTGAAAAGACACGGAAGGTCAGAAGGGTAAGCCTGAAAAGACACGGAAGGTCAGAAGGGTAAGCCTGAAAAGACACGAAAGATCAGAAGGATAAGCCTGAAAAGACGCGAAAACCAGAAGAAAACGAAAGCCCAAAAAGCGGCCGGAAGAGAACAGGAAGACAGAGAGCCTGGAAAGAAATGGGTTCAGACAGGAGGAGCAGACTATGGAAAACAAAATGTATTTTTATAACACGCTGACAAAGAAGGCAGAGCAGTTTGTGCCAAACGAGGACGGGAAGGTGGCTATGTACACCTGTGGTCCTACCGTCTATCATTTTGCGCACATCGGAAATCTGCGGAGCTACATCATGGAGGATTTGCTGGAAAAGACGCTGCGTTACATCGGTTATGATGTGAAGCGGGTCATGAATATCACGGATGTGGGACATCTTTCCAGCGACGCGGACACCGGCGAGGACAAGATGCTGAAGGGGGCAAAACGGGAACATAAGACAGTGATGGAGATTGCGAAGTTTTATACGGAAGCATTCTTCAGCGACTGCGGCAAGCTGAATATCAAGACCCCTGACGTGGTGGAACCGGCCACCAACTGTGTACCGGAATTCATTCATATGATACAGGTTTTGCTGGAGAAAGGTTTTGCCTATGAGGCGGGTGGCAATCTCTATTTTGACACTTCCAGATTGAAGGAATATTATGTGTTTTCCAACCAGAGTGAAAAGGAACTGCTGGTTGGTGTGCGGGAGGATGTGGAGGAGGACGGGAACAAGAGGAACAAGAGCGATTTTGTGCTCTGGTTTACCAAATCCAAGTTTGACGATCAGGAGTTGAAATGGGAGAGTCCCTGGGGGCTCGGCTATCCCGGCTGGCATATCGAGTGCTCCTGCATCAGCATGAAGCATCTGGGAGAATATATGGATATCCACTGCGGCGGGGTAGATAATATTTTTCCCCACCATACCAACGAGGTGGCTCAGAGCGAGTCCTATCTGGGACATAAATGGTGTAATTACTGGTTTCATGTGCATCACTTAAACGATAAGTCAGGCAAGATGAGCAAATCCAAGGGGGATTTTCTGACCGTGTCCCTGCTGGAGTCCAAGGGGTATGATCCGATTGTCTACCGCCTGTTCTGCCTGCAGTCCCATTACCGCAAACCGTTGGAATTTTCTTATGAGGTGCTGGATAACATGAGTGCCGCATACGAGAAGCTGGTGAAACGGGTCTGTGCACTGAACCGGGAAGGCAGTGTTGACGAGGAGAAGGCGGCGGAATTTCGGGCCAGATTTGAGGCGGCCTTGTGCGATGACCTGAATTCGTCCATGGCGATTACGGTGCTCTATGATATGCTGAAGGCAGAGCTGTCCGATGCCACGAAGTACGCTTTGGCGGAGAGCTTTGACCGGGTATTGTCCCTGAACCTGACGGTTCCCTGGGAGACGAGGAAGGCAGAGGTTCAGGTGGATGCGCAGCTGGAGGAATATGTGCTGGCGAAAATAGAAGAGCGGAAGGCAGCCAAGAAGGAGAAGGATTTTGCCAGGGCGGATGCCATCCGGGCAGAGCTTTTAGAAAAAGGTATCGTGCTGGAGGATACCAGAGAGGGTGTAAAGTGGAGGAGAGCTTAGTCGGAAGGACGGATGTGGTGGGGCAGACTGTGAATGCCGCAGGAGAGCAGAAGAATCAGGACAGCCTGTCGGAGCGGATACAGGAGGCATTTCCCGGAAAGAGACAGATGCTTGAGAGCTATTCTCCTCTGACATTGGCCTACATTGGGGATGCGATTTATGATCTTGTTATCCGGACGGTAGTGGTGGGACGGGCGAACCGTCCCGCGAACATCCTGCACCATATCACCGTAAAATATGTGAGTGCCGGCGCCCAGGCCAGGATTGTAACGGCGCTGCAGGAACGGTTTACGCAGGAGGAGCAGGAGGTGTATCGCAGGGGAAAAAATGCGAAACCCCACACCACGGCAAAAAATGCCTCCCCGGGGGATTACAGGAAAGCAACGGGCTTTGAGGCGGTGCTGGGATGGCTTTATCTGAAGAACGAAATGGAGCGGGTTCTGGAGTTGGTGCGGGAAGGGATTTCGGCGGCGGGCCTGGAGAAGCTGTAAGGTTACCTCTGATCCTGGATTTTCCGGAGCGGACAGAGGATGGAAGATAGACAAGGGAGGCTGAAATGGCATATCAGGAATTTACCATAGAGGGGCGTAATGCGGTTTTGGAGGCGTTTCGCGCCGGAAAAACCATAGACAAGCTTTTTGTACAGGACGGCTGTCAGGACGGACCTGTGCTGTCTGTGAAGCGGGAGGCAAAAAAGCAGGATACCCTGATTAAATATGTGACAAAAGAACGTCTGGATCAGATGTCCGAGACGGGAAAGCATCAGGGTGTCATTGCGGTGGCTGCGGCTTACGAATATGCCGAGGTGGAAGATATTCTCCGGGCAGCCAGGGAAAAGGGGGAGCCGCCTTTTCTCCTTCTGTTGGATAATATTGAGGATCCACACAATCTGGGAGCCATTATCCGCACCGCTAATCTGGCGGGGGCCCATGGGGTGATCATTCCCAAAAACCGGGCGGTGGGATTGACGGCCACGGTGGCCAGAACCTCAGCGGGGGCATTGAATTATACACCGGTGGCAAAGGTCACCAATCTGGCAAAGACCATTGAGGAACTGAAAAAGGAAGGCATGTGGTTTGTCTGTGCGGATATGGGAGGAACCGTCATGTATCAGCTTGACTTAAAGGGCCCCGTCGGCCTTGTCATCGGCAATGAGGGAGAGGGTGTGGGTCGGCTGGTGAAGGAGAAGTGCGATATGGTGGCTTCTATTCCCATGCGGGGAGATATCGACTCTCTGAATGCCTCCGTGGCGGCAGGAGTGCTTTCTTATGAGATTGTGCGGCAAAGGCTGCAGGCAGGGCAGTGAGAGTCTGCCGGAGGCAGCAGGCGCAGTGAGGAAAGTGTGTGTCAGTGAGCGGAGCAGGCAGGGCAGTGAGAGTCTGTGCCGGAGGCAGCAGGTACAATGAGGAAAGCCTGTGTCGGTGAACGGAGCAGACGAGGCAGGGAAGGCTCCGCTCAGAGTCTGCCGGGGAGGGGAAGCATGGCGGGAAAATATTCCGAGTACGAGCAGTGTACCGACGATGAGCTGATCGACAGGCTCCGCCGGGGAGAAACGTCCATTATGGACTATATCTGTGACAAGTACAAAAATCTGGTGCGAAGCAAGGCGAAATCCATGTTTATCCTGGGTGCAGACAGCGACGATCTGATCCAGGAGGGGATGATCGGCCTGTTTAAAGCAGTCAGGGATTATGATCTGGGCCGGGATGCCAGCTTTTACACCTTTGCGGAGCTGTGCATCAACAGACAGGTGTACACGGCAGTGCAGGCATCCAAAAGGCAGAAGCATCTGCCGCTGAACACCTACATTTCTCTTGACAGCGGCAATCCTGCCGGTGAGGATGAACGGGAGAGCATGAAGTTGGGGGAACTGCTGGCGGACAGGACGGAGCTTAGTCCGGAGGAGCTTTTTCTGGATAAGGAGCGGGTGACTTATCTGGAGAAAATCATTGAGGAGGAGCTGAGCGATTTTGAGAGGCAGGTACTGGACCTGTATATGACCGGGATGAGCTACACACAGATTGCCAGAGTGCTGGGACGAGATGAAAAGGCAACGGACAATGCACTGCAGAGGCTGAAGGCAAAGATACGGAAAATGCTGTAGAATGCCGCAAAGCAGGGGTGCAGCCGACGGGATAGTCTGAAACGGAGGACGAGATGAAGGGAAAGAAAAAAGCAGCTGCGATATTATTGGCACTTGCGGTTGTTGCTGCAGGCCTTTTGGCCGTTTGGATATGGAACAGTCAGCTTGTGATGTGCCGGATTGCCCAGTATGAGGATACTACGGGGTTACAGGGCATGTTTTACACCATGGAAACGGATCAGGGATTGATCGTGATCGACGGCGGGAATGCGGGGAACGCGGATTATGTGAGGGCTGTGATTGAGGAAAAGGGAGGACATGTGTCCGCCTGGATTCTGACCCATCCCCATCCTGACCATATCGGAGCCTTCAACATGCTTTGGGACGAGCTGCAGGAGGAGATCGACGTGATTTATGCCCCGGAGATCGACTATCTGACTTATCAGGAGCGGGCTCATGAGTGGGATGGCTTTGAGGGGTACGATGTTTTTTTGAATTATATGTCAGAGAGTGATAAGCTGAAGCTTCTGCATACGGGAGACCGGTTCCGGCTGTGCGGGCTTCGATTTGAGATCCTGCATGCCTGTGAGGACTATGTCTATGAGCACAGCAATGACATTGGAAACGACTGTGGCTTGATGATAAGGGTTTCAAACAGGAAGGAGTCCATGCTTTTCTGTGCGGATGTGGGTGTGGGTATGTCGGAAAAGATTATGGAACAGTATCCGAAAAAAATAAAGTGTGATTATATCCAGATGGGGCACCATGGAAACGGAGGGCTTTCGGAGGCGTTTTACCGGTTGGCGTCCCCGCGTGCCGCATTCTTTGACGCGCCGGATTGGCTGATGAACCCGGAGGAAGGAAAAAATTATTCCACGCCTGCAAACAGACAGCTTATGGAGAGTCTGGGGGCGCAGATTTTTGATTATAGCACTGCGCCCAATATTGTGGAACTGAAATAGGGGCTGTCGGTTCAGGATGACACCCGGTCTTATTCGTTTTGGATTTTATAGAGATTGTAAAATACCCTGCCTTTTGCAATTAATTCGTCAAAGCTTCCTCTTTCCACAATTTTACCGTTATCCATTACAATGATTTCATTGTATTTTTGCATGAGTGATTTGTTATATCGGTGTGTGATGCTTATAATGGTCATGTCCTCCTCCAGCAGCCTCTTTTCAATTTCACAGGCGGTTTCATTGTCAAGTCCGGATGTGATTTCATCGAGAAAGGTCATTGTTTTGTTTCTTAAAAACAACCTTGCCAAAGCGATTCTCTGCAGCTCTCCGCCTGAAAAATTACTGCCATTTTCCCGGGTTTTTTCAAACACTCCGTCTGGAAGCTGCTGGATGGTATCATAAATTCCAGCCTTCTTAAGAGCGTTTATTACCTCTTCCTTTGAGTACTCCTGATACAGCGCCACATTGTTAAAGATCGTATCATGAAATAGATAGGTCTGCTGATAACAGACAGGACTTACATGCATAATGCTTTCCCGGTTAAGCGCTGACAGCTCTTTTCCATCAATTAAAATCTTACCTGTATAATCCGATCCATATTCGGTAAGCAGTTTTATGATGCTTGATTTGCCGCTTCCGCTTTTACCTACGATTGCATACTTTTTGCCCTCCTCAAAATGAAGCATGAGACCATCCAAAGAAAAATGATCACTGATTTTCTGGTGAACCTGCTCCAGGCGAATTTCCCGGATATTTTCCGCTAAGCTCTCTTTGTTATCGTTTTCGCTTTCAAGTTCCAGTATAGACTCCAATTCTGTCTTTACCTTCTCCATGGATTTCAGCCGAATCATGCCATTGGCGAGTGCCTTACATGGTGTTAAGACAAAATTCATCATATTGGTAATTGCCACTACTTCACCAATTGTAATTCTGCCTGCTGCAACAAAGAACAGGCAGCTTCCCAAAACAATCAGGAATGCTCCGTTATTCACGAAGGACGCCAGCGCCTGGGACCAGTACAGAGTTTTAGAGGAAGATTCATTTTTTCTGCTCACAAAATCGCTTAGCTTTGTCTGCTTTTCCAAAGCCTGCTTCACGGCATCGAAGGTTCTGATGACCTTATGGCCGCCAAGATCATTTTTAACGCCATCCAGATAAACTTCTACGGCCTCTGTGTACTCTTTCCTGGAAGAGGCTATTTTCTTTTTCAAAATATTCGGAACCCCAAATTGTATGATACTGACGGCGGCAACGATCAGCAAGATAAACGGTTCCACGCAAATCAGATAGACAATGGCAACTGCAATAAAGACAAACTGCATAATCATATCATATATATTGTTGATTCCGTCATTCAACAGGATTCCTATGTCTGTCGTCAATTTGGAGAGATAATAGGCAAGATTCTTTCTTTCAAACTGATTTGCAGAGATATGAAACAGCTTGTACATTACCTGATCACGCAAATCTTTTTCCATATCCCTTACAACGGCAGCCTGTCGCTTTTTGCTGATCCATTCAAAAATAAACACTGCTATGCTGAAAACAGCGGCAATAAAGCATTTTTCCAACAGATCCAGGTAGCTTTCAGAATCGATCAGAAGCTGCATTATATAAGATCGCAGGGGGGCCATAACTCCTACGATTATCACCGGTATCAGGCTGACACCAAATTTACATGCATTTCTTTTCAACATGCTTTTTATCATAATATTCCTCTCCTGATTTTCATAAGCTCATTGGCAATGCCCTGCATTTCAAACGGGAAGTGCTCCGGCGTGCAGTGACTCTGCGAAGCAGTGCCACTTTCTTTCAGAAAGTATAGTACATTTCTTCCGGAAAGAAAATAGATCTTTTCTTATTTTTTCGTTCTGCCATACTTCCTTTTTTGACGGGCAGCGAAGGGCGTCATATAGTCAACACAGCGCGGAAACCGACTGATCGGTGGGACGGCAGTGCGCGGTAAAATCTGGTTATTCTACTGAAAATGTGCTGGCGATAATCCTGAGAGTGTTTTCCTTTACCCGGATGTCGGCGGATCTGAACGCGGTGTCGTTGGAGATTCGGGAAAGATTCTTTGATGCGCCGGATTGGCTGATGAACCCGGAGGAAGGAAAAATGATTCTATGTCTGCAAATAGAAAGGGGATGGAGCGCCTGGGGCGCAGATTTATGATTATGAAACTGCGCCCAATATGGTGGAACGGAACAATTATGGTAGAACTGAACAACATGGTGGAACGGAAATAGGAGTTGTCGGCAGTTCTAGGACAGGAAGGCCGCCACCGCCTCCTCTTCAAACTGAGGATATAAATAGGTCTCGGCCGTTTCCGTTCCATGATAGATTTCCCTGAAACAGTGGTGTCCGAATTTTTTGATAAAATACCAGACATATACTCCCGCATAGTCATATCCGCCTTGATCCGCAAAATTTTCTTCGTCTTTCAGACTGTTTAAACTGGGAAAATCGTTGGGGTCGATATATTCACGCTCGGTCTGATCTGCATAGAGGATGGCAACACCTTCTGCGATCCACAATTCCACGTCGTCTTCGTGTGCCAAAGCGTCCATGGCAATGTGGACAATTTCGTGCGCGATCACCTTCATCATGTCCTGACGGCTTCTGTCCTGAACGATCCTGGGTGACAGAGCGCATATCTTCCGGCTGCCATAGTCCGCCCAACCAACCATCCAGTCCTGGTAGGTTTCCCTTGATTTTCCTGTATATTCTATAAAGTGCTCTACATCCGGGCTTAAGTAAAATTCAATCGGCTTTTCGTCTGCAGGCAATGAAAAATCGGATTGTACTCTTTCCCAGGTAGAACGGAGTACTTCTTTGATTTCATCAATGAATTCCGAATCCGCCTCATCGTACAAAATACAAAAATTTATCATCCAGGTTTTCATCCTGATTCCTCCATATTTCTGAAGCAGTGTCAAGCACGGCTTCGTTCTTGTCCGGGAAGGGTGTCCGTGGACGGGTTTCTCTCATGGCAGAGTGTCTTCCCTTCAAAAGTATAATATAGCCTCTTTGGAAAAGCAATTTTCTTTTCATATTTTTTTTAGAATTCCGTCATACTTCCTTTCTTGACAGGCAGCGAAAGGCGTCATATAATCAACACAGCGCAGAAACCGACTGACCGGTCGGACGGCAGCGCGCAGTAAAATCTGGTTATTCTGCAGGAAATGTGCAGGCTGTGGAAAGGTATGGATATCGGATATGATTTCAAAATTCAGCGTAAAAAAACCTTATACAGTGTTGGTAGGCGTGGTGTTGGCGATAATCCTGGGAGTGGTTTCCTTTACCCGGATGACGGCGGATCTGCTGCCGAATATCAGTCTGCCCTATGTGCTTGTCATGACTACATACCCCGGAGCCAGTCCGGAGACGGTGGAGATGGCGGTGACGCAGCCCGTTGAGTCTGCCATGGCTACGGTGAGTAATATCGAGAGCATCAGCTCGGTATCCGGTGAAAATTACTCCATGGTGATCCTGGAGTTTGCTCAGACGGCGGATATGAACGCGGTGTCGCTGGAGATTCGGGAAAGTCTGGATCAGATCAAGAGCTACTGGGACGATTCCGTGGGGAATCCCATCATCATGAAGATGAATCCTGACATGCTGCCGGTGATGATTGCGGCGGTGGGCGTGGAGGGCATGGACAACGCGCAGATCAGCACTTATGTGCAGGATTCCATTGTACCTGAGCTGGAGAGTCTGGAAGGTGTGGCAAGTGTCAGCGCCACGGGGCTCCTGGAGGAGAGCGTCAATGTTGTCATCCGTCAGGAAAAGGTAGACGCCATCAATGAGATGGTGTTTGCGGCCATAGACGATAAGATGGCAGAGGCGGAGCAGGAGCTGGCAGACGGAAAAAAGGAGATAGAGGACGGTAAAAAGGAGCTTGCCAGCGGCAGGCAGGAACTGCTGGATGCCAAACAGGAGCTTGCAAATGGCAGGCAGGAGCTTGCGGACGGCAAACAGGAGCTTGCAGACGGCAAGACCGAGTTGGAGAACCAGCAGAGCGGTATCCTCAATCAGCTGGCAGTCCAGAAAAATGCGCTTATGACGGCCAAGACAAATCTGGAAGCCCTGCAGAAGAGTCTGATTACCGCAAAGGCGCTGCATGACGGGGTGGGGCAGATCGATGCGGCCATAGAAGCTCTGAGCCCTCTGCGGGGCAGTTCAGTATCTTACAGCCTGTCTATGAGAAAGCTTATGGCTGCCAGACAGGATATCGCTGTGAGCGGAAATAATCCGGAGGCGGCTGCCAAGCTGGCAGAGGCGGAGAATGAAATTGCAGTCCTGAAGAGTAAGGTTACGGAAAATGCAGTCCTGGCACAATCCTGGGGACAGATCAGTGGAAGCGCCGGTTCCTCAGGCGTGACGCTGCCCTCCATGGAGGAATTGAAGAACATGGACTGGACGGATGAGAATAACGCCCAGACCATTGGGAGCTCTCTTGCGGCTGTCGATGCCGCCATCCTGGGACTGCAGGCTCAGAAGTCAGAGCTGGAATCACAGCTTGCCTATGCTACCGGAGGCCTGGGATATGACGGATTTGTGGCTCAGGTCAACCAGATTCTGGCGGCGCAGAAGATCACGGATATTGACAAGGCAATTCAGGAGATCAACGGCGGATTGCTGCTGGTGGAGCAGGGTGAGCTGTCCGCTGCCATTGAGTTTGCCAACGGCAAGGCGCAGATTATGCTGGGAGAATATCAGCTGGAGGTGGCGGAGTCCCAGCTTTCGGCCGGCGAGGAGCAGATCGATTCCGGGCTGGATCAGCTGAAGGAGGCTCAGGATCAGCTGAAGGATGCCGAGGAGCAGATTGCCGAGGGGGAAAAACAGCTGGAGGAGGCGAAGGAGGATGCCTATGACCAGGCGGATATGAGTAATGTGCTGACAGTGGATACCATCAAAAATCTGCTGACGGCCCAGAACTTTTCCATGCCTGCGGGGTATGTTACCGAGGAGGGAATCGACTACATGGTACGGGTGGGCGACAAACCTGCCACGGTGGAGGAGCTGCAGGCACTTCCTCTGCTGGATCTGCACATGGACGGGGTGCCCGTAATCACGCTGGGGGACGCGGCGGATGTGTTTTACACGGACAATTCGGCAGATATTTATACCAATGTGGATGGCAGTGTGGGCGTGATGCTGTCGATCCAGAAGCAGACGGGCTACTCTACCGGAGAGGTTTCCGACCTGCTAGCCCGCCGGTTTGAAGAGCTGACAGAGGAGAAGGAAGGTTTGAGTCTGATCACGTTGATGGATCAGGGAATCTATATTGATCTGGTGATGGACTCCATTTTTAACAATATTATCTTCGGCTTTGGACTGGCGATCCTGATCTTGATATTGTTTCTGAAGGATTTAAGGCCTACGGCGGTGGTGGCGGTATCCATTCCGATCAGCCTCGTGACTGCTGTGGTATGTATGTTTTTCAGCGGCGTGACCCTGAATATTATTTCACTGTCGGGTCTGGCGCTGGGAATCGGTATGCTGGTGGATAATTCCATTGTGGTCATCGAAAATATTTATCGTCTGAGAAGTCTTGGGTATGATGTGAAGGAGGCTTCCATACAGGGCGCCGGGGAAGTGGCGGGAGCCATTGTGGCGTCCACCATGACCACGGTCTGTGTCTTCCTGCCCATTGTATTTACGGAGGGAATCACCAGGCAGCTCTTTGTGGATATGGGACTGACCATCGCCTATTCCCTGCTGGCCAGTCTGGTGATTGCGCTGACAGTGGTTCCGGCCATGGCGTCCATGACCTTGAAAAAGACGAAAGAACAGAAGGAGGGACGATTTTTCAGGGCCCTTGTACGAATTTACGAGAAGACGCTGAGCGGCGCGCTGAAGGTAAAGCCGATGGTGCTGGGAGCAGTTCTGGTGCTCTTAGTGGGCAGTATTGCGCTTGCTTACACCAACGGAACCGCGTTTATGTCTGATATGGATTCCACGCAGCTGACAGTGAGCGTGCAGCTGGCAGACGATGCCACTCTGGATCAGACCAGGGAGCTGACGGACCAGGTGGTGGAGGCAATTATGTCCATTGAGGAGGTACAGAATGTAGGAGCCATGACCAGTTCTTCCGGACTTTCCATGATGGGAGGCGGAGGGAATGCCAGCACCAATTCCACCACGGTTTATGTGGTGACCAGAGAGGATAAAAAAAGAACCAATGAAGAGATTGCGGACACCATCCGGGAATTGACTGCCGGACTGGACGCGGAGATCAAGATAGATACTTCCAGCATGGATATGAGCGCCATGGGCGGAAGCGGTATTTCCATTCAGGTGCGCGGGCGAGAGCTGGATGAACTGCAGCGGATTGCAGGAGAAGTAGCGGCCATTGTGGAGAGTGTGGAGGGGACTGCGGAGGTCAGCGATGGATTGGAAGATGCGGACGAGGAGCTTCGTATCACCATTGACCGGGACGAGGCGGTTCACTACGGGCTGACGGTGGCGCAGGTCTACAGTCAGATTTACGGCAGGCTGGCGGAGGCCGGCAGCGCTACCACGCTGGTGGCGGCGGACAAGGATTACAATGTATATGTGATGAGCGGAAGCGACATGGAGCTGACAAGAGAGCTGGTAAAAGGGCTGGAGATTTCCGGCAAGGACGAAAACGGTGAGGAGGCAGTGCTGCGGCTGGAGGACATCGCTGATTTTGAAGCAGCAGCTTCTCTGACATCCATCAATCGTCAGGATCAGAGCAGGTATGTGTCCGTGTCCGCGTCCATTGCCAACGGATACAATGTTGGCCTAGTGTCCGGCGAGGTGGAGAAAAAGCTGGCGGATTATGAGGTGCCCGCAGGTTACAGACTTGTATTTACCGGTGAGAATGAGATGATAAATGATGCCATGGAACAGATGATGCTCATGCTGGTGCTGGCGATTGCGTTCATGTATCTGATTATGGTGGCGCAGTTCCAGTCACTGAAGTCGCCCTTTATCATTATGTTTACCATACCGCTTGCGTTTACGGGAGGATTTTTGGGATTGTTTCTCAGCGGCAGTGAGATCAGCGTTATTGCCATGATAGGATTTGTCATGCTGGCGGGGATTATTGTAAATAACGGTATTGTGCTGATCGACTACATGAATCAGCTGCAGGAGAGCGGTATGGAGAAGAGGGCCGCTATTCTGGAGGCCGGGCGCACCAGGCTTCGGCCGGTGCTTATGACGGCACTGACCACGATCCTGGCGCTGTCTACCATGGTATTCAGCAACGACATGGGATCTGAGATGGCAAAGCCCATGGCGGTGGTAACCATAGGAGGGCTGCTCTATGGTACGTTGCTGACCCTGATTGTTATCCCCTGTGTTTATGACCTGTTCAACAGAAAAGGCTGATCAGGGCGCAGAGATCAATTGGAAAAGAGTGAAATTCTTTGCACACCGGGCAGCACCTGAAGACAGGCCGGCGTCTGCGAACAGGCCGGCACCCAAAGACAGACCGGAGCCTGGGAACAGGCCGGTGCCTTTTTTCAGGTGACTGGCGTCCGGATTTGAGTCGCCGCAAGGGAGCGGCATGGAGATTGGAATGGGGAAAATGACAGGACTGGAAGAGATAAGAGATGTGCCGCCGAAGGTGCTTGGCATGTACCGGGCAGTGGTGGAGTTGATTGAGGAGGGCGCGGATATCGCGGGTCTTAGGGTCTCTACCATCACTGACAGAGCCGGTATCGGAAAGGGAACGGCATATGAGTATTTTGAGACCAAGGAGGAAATCGTGGCCTGTGCCATGGTCTATTATATGCAGTGGCTGTTTGATTGGCTGGGAAAGATTCTTCTGGAGAAGGAAAGCTTTCGGGAACAGTTGGATTATCTTTTGGATGAGATGGAAAAAGAGAACGGCAGAAAGTTCTGTTTCCTGCGGTTTGTGCATATTCTGACGGACAATTCGGAATTCAGCCAGCTGATCCGACAGAAGCTTGGTACCCGGGAGGCTGAGAAGTGTATGCCCATGGCTATATTTGAAAAGGTGTTGAGACGGGCGGTGGAGCGTGGAGAACTGCGGGATGATCTGCCAATGGATTATATGGTTTACAGTGTTTTTGCGCATTTGTTGACTTATATGATGGCCATTACCACGGAGCAGAGCTTTCATGTAGATCCGGCAGGGATGCGTCCCTATGTGTTTCGGGGAATTCTGGGGGAGCTTTGCAGGACGGAGCAGAAACAGGGTTGAAGAGCTCATTTTGATTTGTTTTTATAAAAGCAATAACTCTGCTTTTTCATTCTCTCTCTTTTGGAAAAAATGTTTCTGGTTAGTGATGTGATATTTGTAAGAGGCAGATTGTATTTGGAAGGAGGATCTATGGACCGTTTTAGAAAAATTTATAGTCAGGGAACGCTTGAGGTAATTGAAATTTGGGTTGATGTAGAGACCGGTGTAAATTATGTGTTTCGCAGGAGTGGAAATGCAGGTGGCTTCACTCCATTACTTGATGAGGAAGGAAAGCCGGTAATAACACCATAAAAGCTGCCAAAACATACGGGAACTGTAAACTGATTGAAATATTTTGAAATTGCTTTGTGGCTGCGGAAGTTTTTGGTTGTAGATGTAGAATAGGAATGCTGATTAAATAAACGGAGAAACAGTAACCAACAAAATTGTGTGAAAAAATTGAAAAATTCTGTTGACAACTTTTGTAGTAGTTGTTATAATCATTAACAGTGATTGCGGGGAAGCAGTAGTTCTCCTGTCGCTGTGATGCTGCTGTGGCTCAGTCGGTAGAGCGTCGCATTGGTAGTGCGGAGGTCACGGGTCCGATTCCCGTCAGCAGCTTTGAGAAACCTTGATTTTTCAAGGTTTTTTTCTTTTCTGTAGATAGCGAGGTAATCAAAAAGGTAATCAAATATATGTTCGATTAAAATTGCGCAGAAAGGAGAATTCTGTACATCACATGTTTAGACTTATAAATAAGTCCCATATACTGCACTTGCTTAATATAAGATGCAGTCTATGAGGCTTATTTATATGCCTAAATTTATAAGGCATAGAAATCTGCAACAAATCAAATAAAGGCTGTATGAACCTCACAGCGCGTCACAGGGGTATCCTGGTATCCATATCTGTCAAACTTAAAAGTTACATTTCATTGGCACAACAATCACAAGACAGTTAGTTTAATCCAATCGCACGATTGGGAGGCGAATACCTTGCCCGGGTAGTATGTGTTTTTTAAACCGTTCCAGAATGACAGGAGAGACTACAATGCAGAAGATTATTATGGTGATCAAATCACCGGAAGGAGAAAAACTATGGCAAAACATATTAGCAGTATAGAGGAACTGCAAAAGGCAATACAGCCTGTATTGATAAAAATGGTTGATGAGCTGGCAGAACAGGTATATGAGACATTAAACTATTTCTTGTCGGAGTATTATACAGGCTGGACGCCATCAAGCTATCGTAGGACAATGGCGTTTCTTCGTTCTGCGGTTAAAGTGGATGCAAAACCGTACAGAGGTGGTGCGAAAGCAGTCGTGTACATTGATTATGACGCTATGGATAGTTATGTGAATGCTACTGGATATCAGGTGGCGGAATGGGCAAATGAAGGACTGCATGGCGGCATTTCTGTAAACCATAAACCCCATGTCTGGGATAATACCATGGATGAAACTATAAATAATGGCAGCTTGCTAAAACTGGCAGTTGATTATCTGAGAAAAAATGGTTTTACAGTGACAAATTGAACAAATAAAAATGGAGGAAATACAGTATGACAATTTATAAAAAAGAATTTGCCGACAGAATGGCAGAAAACGGGAGAATTACAAAAAAAGCAGCGTATCAGGCAGTAGAACTATTTATAGATACCCTTATGGATTATCTGGGGGAAGAAGAAAAGGTAATGTTTACGGGGTTCGGTAAATTTGAAATGAAGGATGTAAAACAGAGCAAGGGCAGAAACCCGCAAAATGGCGAAGAGTGCATTATCCCGGGACATAAAAGAGTAAAATATACGGCATGTAGGACTTTGGTTGAAAAGATCAGGGAAAGGCAGGAAGAATCTACTTAACCTGATAGCCAGGATAGCGGTATTTAGTGAAAAATAAATGGTATATCTTTGATTTTACAGGGAAATAACCAGAAAGATATTACAGGCTGGATCATGTATTATGCTTCTAAAAATGAAAGGTACAACCTTAAAAATGAAGAATGAACAACGAATTACATAAAAAGGGTCTTATTGATAAGAAATCAGAAATGTTTACGATGGGGGAATGCCTGAAAGAAGCGTGTAGGAGATTATCACAAAATAAATCTGATGATCGGCCTGTAAGTATAATAAAATGAAGGAACGGTAAATACATATATGGTTAGAATGCAAAATTGTACTGAGTGTGAATTTATGAAAAAGTATAACTATGAAAAAGAAATATATTATTGCAATCATTCAGATAGAATTGACGATATGGGGAAGTTAAGTGTAAATGAGTTGCCAGAAGAAAATCCTGAATGGTGTCCGTTTAGAAAAGAATAATTGCCATTGAAGAGCAATCAAAATAATCTGTAAAACTAAGACTCAAAATATTCTAATAACTGTCAACTATGTCGGTTGTGTGTATCTATACAATAACTCCATTATACGACGATGAAAATTGAATAACAAAAAAATAATCAACGAGGGACTTAAAACTTTTATGCCCATTGATATAAAGGGGTGAATGAAATGTTCATCCCTTTTAAAAAGAGAAGTAAGTATTATGAATTCTGAATTATTCAGAGTCCTATTTACCATGCATGGAACAGGATACAAAGAAATCAGATACAGCATTTTGGATTCCAGCATTAAGTGATAGATCATTAAAGAAAATAGAGAATAAAGTGGTAGATATGTTAAGTCAATGGAGAGATGGATAGGAGGGGAATTTATTACAATTATGATTTAGAGGAATGTAACTGGATGTTTAAACAGGGAGCATATGGTATGTATGAATTGTATTTATGCTGATAAAACAATGTAGACAGTTAGAAAAGAAATACAGAAAAAACAATAAGTAATAACTTATCCCCGTTAGGGGAGAAAAGTATCTCTTTTAGTAAATATTATCTCTTTTAGTAGCAGTACCGAAATCAACAAATTTTGTTAACTTGTCCTA
>ERZ779624.330-NODE-330-length-15949-cov-12.679187_pt1 | contig 15949 bp, 14 predicted proteins | sample MGYA00514190_ERZ779624 | MGnify/ENA primary metagenome ERZ779624 (study PRJEB29562, sample SAMEA4376706) | mouse gut metagenome | isolation source: Cecum | study: EMG produced TPA metagenomics assembly of the A DSS colitis mouse model was used to assess the... | reverse complement strand
TCACCCGCTTGGTGATGTCGGCGGCGGACAGGTCCTTCCAGTCCAGGCTGTCCACGTCCCACTGGATCGGCTCGATGCCCATGGAGCGCACCGCGTTGATCACGTGGTCGTCATACTCCCCGTAAGGGCACCGGAACAGGGTGGGCCGTACCCCGGTGACCTTCTCGATCTTGTCCCCGCAGGCGTTGAGATCCTCCACGATCTCCTGGGGGGACAGCTTGTTGAAGTGGGCGTGGGTGTTGGAGTGGCTCATCACCTCGTGGCCCGCGTCGAACAGGGCCTTCACCGACTCGGGGTACTTGTCCACCCACTCCCCCACCACGAAAAAGGTGGCCTTCACGCCGTACTTGGCCAGGGTGTCGATGAGCTGCTGGGTGTCCTCGTTCCCCCAGGCGGCGTCAAAGCTGATGGACACCACCTTGTAGTCCTTCTGTACGCAGTAGATGGGAAGCTGCCGGGTGGAGGCGGACGCCCCCACCACCGCCGGGTGGTTCACCACCCAAAACATCATCACCGCCGCGATGGCGAAGGCCGCCGCCGCGAACACCTTTCTCCGCAGGTAAATGATCTTGGTCCCTTTCATGTTGACCCCTCCGAGGCACAGTTTTCAATCCACTTTATGCCGGAGGGGACGGTTTCATGTTAGAACCTGTATTCACAGCCGAAGATACCGGCTGTGAATACAGGTTCTTAAAGACCGCGCCCGCTGAAAACAGGCCCCTGTTCAGCGGGCGCGGCTTCCCCCGGGGATTCCCCGGCGGTACGTTTTTTGAGCATCAGAGGCTCAGAAGGTCAGCACATCCTGCTTCGGCTTGTCCGCCGGAGACAGGGCGGTGACGCGGAGCACCGGGCCGCTCTGCCCCTGGTACGCCTTGTGGTCCTCCATGCGGACTACCCCGGTCACGTCCGCCCAGGAGCGGCTTTCGTAGGCGTCAAAGCCCTCCCCCCGGGCCACCAGCCCCAGGAAGGAGATGTCGTTCTCGCAGCAGGTCATGGCGAAGCGGCCCAAAATCACCTCGCCGGGGTACTGGGGCAGGTGGCACACCACCGTCTTGGCCCGGATGGCCTTGCCCTCGTACCGTTCCGGGTGCTCCATCACGTCCACATACCACACGCCGAAATCGTCGTCCGGTATGTCGATGATGTCCTGGTTCAGGTCGAAGGGGCACACGGTATCGTCGGCGTAGTCCTCGCTGGTGCCGTCGGTGTTCTCCAGGAAGATGCTGGCCCGACGGTTCACCATCCGCAGGTTACGCTGGCGCAGGGCGGCCCGGAGGGCCTCGTCGCAGCGGTTGAACACGATCATGTCCGCGTTGGTCAGCTTCTCCATCATGAGCTGGCCCAGGTTCTTGGCATAGCTGTCGAAGGTGGACGCCTCCACCATAGTCATGATCTGGTAGAGCACCCAGTTGTCGGGCAGGGCGTCCTGGTAGAACCGCCCCAGGCTCCACATCCCGTTGAACTCCACCAGCACCTGCCGGGGGCGGTACTTCTTCTCGCAGCGTTTGAGGAAGTCCCGGGTCAGCTCCGATTCCTCCTCCACCGTCACCACCGTCACGTTGCGCAGGGCCTTGGGGTCGTACTCCTCCGTCCCCTCCTCGCAGCAGATCAGCAGGGTGGGGTCCTCCCGGGCAAAGCCGTCCTGTAATACGCCGTTGAGGAAGGAGGTCTTGCCGCCGTCCAAAAAGCCGGCTGCCAGGTAGACAGGGATTTCCATAGCCCCGCCCTCTTACAGCCCGAACAGGACAGCCAGCCCGTCCTCGTTCAGCCCCGCGCCGATGACGCACAGACGCCCGGTGTAGTCCGCAGGGCCGGTGCGCACCTCATACTCCTCGGGCACGTAGTCGAAGTGGAGCCACGCCCCGTCCTCCCCCGGAACAATGCCCTTGGCCCGGAGGATCACGCCGCATTCTCCCTGATCCAGCTGGGACAGGATGTGCTCCAGCCCAGCTTTGGTAAAGGGCTTCACCGTCTCCCGGCCCCAGCTGGCGAACACCTCGTCGGCGTGGTGGTGGCCGTGGTGGTCATGATCGTGGTCGTGATCATGGTGGCCGTGACAGCCGCAGGAGCACTCCTCGCCGTGGTCGTGGTGGTGATCGTGGCCGTGATGATGCTCGTGGTCATGATCCTGACAGTGCTCGTGGTGATGGCCGCCGTCCTCGTGATCATGGTGATGGCCGTGATCCCCGTGCTCGTGGTGGTCATGATGGCAGTCCTCATGATCGTGATCGTGGTGGTGGTGATGGTGGGCGTGGGCCGCCTCCTCCGCCTCGTGGGCCGCCCGGACGCGCTCCAGCAGCTCCTCCTCCAGGGAGGTCTTTTCGATGGCGGACAGGATGGTTTTGCCGTCCAGCTGGTCCCAGGGGGTGGTGATCAGGGCCGCGCCGGGATTCTTCTCCCGCAGCAGGGCCGCCGCCGCTTCCAGCTTCTCCTGGCTCAGGTTCTGGGTGCGGGAGAGGATAATGGTGCCCGCGCTCTCGATCTGGTTGTTGTAGAACTCCCCGAAATTCTTCATATACACCTTCACCTTGGCGGCGTCCGCCACGGTGACGAAGCTGTTCAGCTTCAGGCTGGGGTCGTCCTGGGCGGCCTTCTCCACCGCCGCCACCACGTCGGACAACTTGCCCACGCCGGAGGGCTCGATGAGGATGCGGTCGGGGTGGAACTGATCCTCCACCTCATGGAGGGCCTTGCCGAAGTCGCCCACCAGGGAACAGCAGATGCAGCCGGAGGACATCTCGGAGATCTCCACCCCGGCGTCCTTGAGGAAGCCGCCGTCCACGCTGATCTCGCCGAACTCGTTTTCGATCAGCACCAGCTTCTCCCCCTGGTACGCCTCCGCCAGCAGCTTTTTGATGAGGGTGGTCTTGCCCGCCCCTAAGAATCCGGACACAATGTCGATTTTTGCCATTGGAAATCAGTTCCTTTACTTTGGATTTGCCCCTATTTTATCCCTCCCTGCGGGGAAAGTCAAGGGCCGCGGGGTGCCCGCTTTCGGACAGGCGGTCGTTTTCGGCGGACAGGCGGCCGTCCACGGCGGGGGAAACTGTGGTATCCTATTCTTATCAAAGGAGGCGAGCGGTATGGGAGAAGATTCCAAGAACAGCCGGGGGAGCAGCCCCGGCTCGCGCGGGGCCTGGCTGGGCCTGCTCCTCTACGGCGGGGCGTGGCTGGGCTGTGTGCTGTGGTTCTGGCTGGGCCGCTCCAGCGGCGGCGGCTGGATCCTGTCCTACTCCATCCTGGTCCATCGGATCATACTCCCCCTGGCGGCAACAGCCGCCGCCTTCCTGCTGACCCGGGCTTGGGGGCTGACCCCCTGGCGTCTGGCGGCCATGGCGGCGGGCTTCGGCGTTCTGCACATGGCCGCCATATGGGCCACGGTGTCGCTGGCCACCCTGCTGGGGCAGGCCAACATCGCGGGCGTCGGCCTGTCCGTCCTGCTGGATGGGGCCAATCCTGCGGCGGCAGGCGGGCTTCTGGGCCGGCTGGCCCGTGAGAGGCGGGAGAGAGCGGGGCCGCGGGAACCCGATCCGCATTGACTTTTCCCCCCTGGTTTTGTATAATGTCCTCAGAAGCCCAATCCGCACACGCGCCCGCCGCGCGGGATGGAGGTACATATGAAGGGTATCATTTTGGCCGCGGGGCGGGGCACCCGCCTCTACCCCATGACCCGGCCCGTCTGCAAGCCCCTGCTCCCTGTGTACGACAAGCCGCTGATCTACTACCCCCTGTCCGTGCTCATCCAGGCGGGCATCCGGGAGGTGCTGGTGATCGTGCCCCCCGGCGAGGTGGACACCTTCTCCGCCCTGCTGGGGGACGGCTCCCAGCTGGGCATGGACATCCGGTACACCGTCCAGCCCGTGGCCCGGGGCATTGCCGACGCCCTGCTCATCGGCGGGGACTTCCTGGCGGGGGACGATGTGTGCCTGGTGCTGGGCGATAACATCTTCTGGGCCGCCGATCTGGACCTCACCCTCCAGCGGGCCGCCCGGGACAACCGGGGAGGCACCGTGTTCGGCTGCCGGGTGAACGACCCCCGGCCCTTCGGGGTGGTGGAGTTCGACGGGGACGGCCGGGCCATCTCCATTGAGGAGAAGCCGGAGCATCCCAAGTCCAACTACATCGTCCCCGGGCTGTACTTCTACACCAGCCAGGCCCTGTCCATCGCGGCGGGGCTGGCCCCCTCCGCCCGGGGGGAGCTGGAGATCACCGACGTAAACCTGGAGTACCTCCGCCGGGACAGCCTGCGGGTGATCCCCCTGGAGGACAATTACGTGTGGCTGGACGCGGGCAGTGCCGACAGCCTGCTCACCGCCGCCCAGACCATCCACGCCCTCCAGCACGGCGGGCGGTACGTGGGGTGCATTGAGGAGTGCGCCTTCCGGCAGGGGTGGATCACGGAGGGACAGCTCCGGGCGTTGGGCCAGCCTATGGCTATGACGGCCTATGGGCAGTATCTGCTGTCTATCCAGCTCTGATGAAACGGCAAAATGCGGCCCCTCCCGCTTGGGAGGGGCCGCTTCGCGTCAGTCCGCGCTGTCCGCGTGGACGGGGATGATGTGATCCCCGAACTTGATATAGTCCACCTGATCCAGATCCAGAGGCTGCTCAAAGGGGCCGTAGCAATTCCTGTCATTGATGGGGCCGTCCGCCAGCATGGTGGACGCGTCCCAGTTGAGATCTGCCGGGTCATACTTCCAGGTGGGCACATTGTCAAAGGCCACCGTGCCGTCCTTCAGCACAATTTGCAGTCCCTCACAGAATCCCTGGCTACCGCCAAAATGCACGCGGCTGGTTTGATCGGGCTTTACATTGTCCCGGAACCACACCGAGATGGACAGCGGGGACAGTTCCACCCGGTCAAGCCAGGTAGTGTAGCCCAGGCCGGTGATGTCGGTATAGTCCGCCCCGCCGCAGTCCACAGCCAGGGTGCGCCGCTCGAAATGGCCGCCCACGTCCAGGACGAAATTTCCGGTGAACACGGGGGTGTACCCCTTGTCGGGGGACTGGATCCAGAGGCCGCGGATGGTCAGGATCTTACCCTCCTGGTTATTGTATACCGCGGGCTCCGTTCCCTGGGCGGTGAAACGGATGACCACTTCCTTCACGCTGTCGGTGGGATTACTGTCCGGCTGCCATTCGCAGTTGATATCGATGCCCTCAATGCTTTCTCCGCTCTCGGAGACGAAGGTCAATTCCTCCTCCGGCCACTGGTTTCCGAACAGCTGGTAGTAGCCGTCCGTGTCCGGGTCCAGGTCGGGCAGGGCCGTGCCCTCCGGGGCCTCCACGCGCAGGCGCAGGTAGTAGCAGTTGTCGTCCGCCAGGGCGGCGATGGGGGTGATGGTGGCCCCGTTGTCGGTGACGCCCTCCTCAAAGGTCTGGCCCACCTGATCCAGGTTCTCAATCTGTCCGGTGGACAGGGGCCCGCCGTCCCTGGCAAAAAAGCCCTGCATCAGCTCCCCCGCCCCGGTGATGTGGACCACCGCAAAGGCGGACGCGGTGAGGGCGGCCACGATAGCGGCCGCCGCCAGCAGGCGGACGGGCAGGCGGTACAGCTTGTTCTTTTTCGGTGTAATTTTGTTCATTGTCAGCTCCTTAATCCGGGCGGGCGAAAGGGGCGTGCCGCCGGACAGCTCCACACTGCCGTCCTCATAGCCGTCCAGCAGGTCGGAAATCCGTTTTTTCATGCCAGTGCCTCCTTCGTCAGCAGTTCCTTTAATTTGAAACGTCCTCTGCGCAGCCTGGTTTTCACGGTGGACTCGTTCATGTCCAGGGCTGCGGCGATCTCCTTCACGCCCTGGGCGTAGTAGTAGTGCCGCAGGAAGATCTCCTGATCCGGCTGGGGCAGGGTGAGCAGCGCACGGCGCACCAGGGCCTGCTCCTCCTTTTGCTCCAACGCCCCGGCGGGGTCGTCCGGGCCGGGCAGGTCGAGGATGTCCTCCTCTAACGGCAGGGTCTGCTCCCGGCGGCGCAGCCGGTTTTTGGCCTTGTGCCGCGCCACCGCCCCAAGCCAGGCCTTCACCTGCCCAGGGCGCAGATCCTCCGCCTGATCCCAGGCGGCCAGAAACACGTCGGACGCCGCCTCCTCCCCGTCCTCCGGGGACATACGGCCCCGGAGGATGTTCCACACCACCGCGGACACGTAGGGCAGGTAGCGGTCCATGAGGGCCTCCAGCCCCGCGGGATCGCCTGCGCGCAGTTTTCGCAGTATGGTTTCTTCTCTCATGGGAATTGCTCCTTTTCGGTCTTGAAAGCCGCTTTCACCTATCATATCACACCGGGGCGGGGCGGGGTTTCACCGGAGGGTAAAAAATTTGCGGCCCCTCCCGGGTGGGAGGGGCCGCTTTTCCGCTGATCTACGCTCAAGCAAGAGCTGACAGGAGGTTGTCGATGGCGTTGTCAAATACATTCCGGATATCCAACCCCCAGTTTTCAAATCGCGCATCCTTTAGGGATTCTTTCAGCTTCTGCGCAAATTTCCCCGCATCAAAGGGCTGGTACATGACACGGGCCCACTCCCCATCGGAGGGACAGCCGTTCTCAGAATCCGGGAAGTACTGCCGCGCCAGCTCCCGCTGTACCATGTTCAGAAAGCTGAAGGCCGCAGAATCTCCCATCTTATCGGAAAAAGCCCCTAAGTCGGACAGCTCCCCCATCATGCTCGCAAAATCATACAGCGAATGCCTGCCCGCATATTTCTCCCGAACCGCCTGCACCCGCTCCTCCGCGGTCATTCCTCCGTAACCAAGGGCCGCGGCCGAAAACCTGTGGCCATAGTGTTCCTTCCAGTATTCGCTAAATTCCGGGGTGCCCTTTTGCAAGCCAGTCTCATCCGCGATCTCCCGAAAGAGCGGGTCATAAACAGCTTGATTGACTTCCCGGACAAATTGATTATTGATTTCCGCCCAGTCCTCCCCGCCAATCAGGCAGGAGGTGATCGCCGACATTTTACCGCCGAACGCTTTCTGATACCGATCCCAAACGGCACAGTAGATCTCCTCGTAGTCCATCCCCGCATAGTCGGCGGCTTCCGCGATTTTTTGCAGCTTTTCCAGCTTGATTTGGATGGAATCCGCAGGCAGGATAACGCCAGGGCCTGCCGCCTGGGATACGCGCCCTGCCTCTTGTGGGGCCTGCCCGGAAATCGTCACCGTATCAGCCATTTGCGACATTTGCGCGGCGAAGCCGGATGCCCCCGCTCTGCGCACGGCTGAGGTTCGGTTTGCCACAGCCTTCGCCCTGTTCTCCAGCCCTATCCTGGTCAAATTCATGCCAAGCTCTCCATTTCCCGCGCGTCCCTGCACCTCACAGTATGTATTTGTGCCAGTTCCCTGCACTACTTATTACATCGGCCTAAATTCACCGCGCATAAGCCATTTTGAACAAAAGCAGGCGGGCACGGCCCCCAGAAAGGGGCTGCGTCCGCCTGCTTCGTAACAACCGTGCTCAGATCACCCGCATCCGGATCACACCCGGCACCCTGCGGATATTCTCAATGCTGCGCTCGTCCACCACCGCGCCCGCGTCCACCATGGTGTAGGCGTACTCGCCCTTGGACTTGTTGGTCAGGTTCTCCACGTTCACCCCGTCCGCACCCAGCTGGGTGGTGATCTGGGCGATGACGGCGGGCACATTCCGGTGGATGACGCACAGACGCTGGACCCCGGACCGCTCCATGATCACGTTGGGGAAGTTCACGGAGTTCTTGATATTGCCGTTTTCCAGATAGTCCTTCAGCTCGTCGGCGGCCATCACCGCGCAGTTGTCCTCGCTCTCCGGGGTGGACGCCCCCAGGTGGGGCAGGGCCGCCACGTGGGGGGCGGCCAGCAGCCTGTTGTTGGGGAAGTCGGTGGCGTAGCAGGCCACCTTGCCGGACTCCAGGGCGGCGATGAGATCGCCGTCGTTCACCAGCCCGCCCCGGGCCAGGTTGACGATCCGCACCCCGTCCTTCATCCTGGCGATGGCGGCGGCGTTGACGGTGTTCTTGGTGGCCTCCATGTAGGGCAGGTGGAGGGTCACATAGTCGGCGTTGGCGTACAGCGTGTCCAGCTCCTTCACCACCTTGATGTGGCGATCCAGCCGCAGGGCCGCGTCTACGGACAGGTAGGGGTCGTAGCCGTAGACCTCCATCCCCAGGGACAGGGCGATGTTGGCCACCAAGGCCCCAATGGCCCCCAAGCCCACCACCCCCAGGGTCTTCCGGTACAGCTCCGGGCCGACGAAGGCGGACTTGCCCTTCTCCACCACGTCGGCCACCTCAACGCCGGAGGCGGCCTGGGCCTTCACCCACGCCGCGCCCCCCAGCACGTCCCGGGAGGCCAGCAGCAGGGCGCAGATCACCAGCTCCTTCACGGCGTTGGCGTTGGCCCCGGGGGTGTTAAACACCACGATGCCCGCCTCGGAGCACTTGTCCACGGGGATGTTGTTCACCCCGGCCCCGGCCCGGGCGATGGCCCACAGCTTCTCCGGGAAGGGGTAGTCGTGGAGCTTGGCGGAGCGCACCAGGATGGCGTCCTCGTTCTCCACCGCGTCTCCCACGGCGTAGGTACCGGCGGGCAGGCGGTCCAGGCCCACCGCGGCGATCTTGTTCATGGTTTTGATGTTATACACGATGTTCACCTCATTATAATAAACGATCAACAGCAGTCCCAGTTGTAGCACACCCAGGAGAAGTCCCGGCGGCGCAGGGCTTCCCGGCTGATGAAGAAGTTGGCCACGCCGCAGTCGCCCCAAAGAACCAGGTCCCCCGCCTCTTTGCTCCCGTCGCTGTCCAACTGGAACAGCAGCACATCCAAATCCTCATACTGTCCAGGCCGGGGGTCGGACTGGGTAAAATAGGGGTAGCCCCCCAGTTGATGGTACGGGGATTCCCAGCCGGGCTGGTAGGTCACGTCATAATCACGCAGACGTTCTACGACCAGCTTATGCACATCCCAGGTGCCCTTGACGGGGGCGTCCGGGCGCAGGACGTTCCACTTTTCCGCGAACAGCAGGTCGAAACGGGAATCCGCCTCGTTTATCCCCTGCTCCGCCGGGGCGGAGAGGACAATGCGGCAGTTTCGCGCCACCGGGAACCAGTCCTCCCCGTCCGCCACCTTGGGCGGACGCTTGCCCTCCACCTCCTCCGCCGTGACGGTGGAATCCACAGTTTCGTGGTAGAGCACCCGAAACCCCGTTTGGGCCGTCTGATCGTCAAAGCTCATCCCACATACATCATCCCACCCAATGAAGAATTGCAGCAGTCCCGCCGTGGGAAAGTCAGGCAGACCACCCAACGACCCACAATTTACCTGGGCCAGCAGTCCAAGCGCGCCTCCCTTGGAATCCTGCGGCCAGGACATATCATGGGGCAGGTAGGGCGTACCCCCCGCCTTACTCTCAAAGATCCCCGGCTCTCCCAGCTCCAGGGTAAACCGGATGGCGGGGCGGTGGTGCTCGGCATGGATCTCCGCTGTAATCCTCCGGGCCAGCTCATACACCTCGCGGGCATTTTTCCGGGCCAGCTCGTTGTTCTCTAACAGTTTATCCGCCATGTCAGTTGGCCTTGTCGAACGCCTTGATGAAGTCCGCCAGCTTCTCCACGCCCTCCACGGGCATGGCGTTGTAGATGGATGCCCGCATACCGCCCACGTTCCGGTGGCCCTTCAGGTTGGTGAAGCCCGCCTCGGCGGCCTCCTTCACAAATTTGGCGTCCAGCTCCCCGCTGACGGAGCGGAAGGTGACGTTCATGTCGGAGCGGGACGCCTTCTCCGCCGCGCAGGTAAACAGCTTGGAATCGTCCAGCACGCTGTACAGGAGCTGCGCCTTGTCGTGCTTGATCTTCTCCATGCCTTCCACGCCGCCCTTGGAATCCAGCCACTCCAGCACCAGCCCCAGCATATAGATGCACCAGCAGGGCGGGGTGTTATACATGGAGTCCTTGTCGATCATGGTCTTGTAGTTCATCATCAGCGGGGTATAGGGCAGCTCATGGCCCGCCAGATCCTCCCGGACGATGGCGATGGTCAGCCCCGCCGGGGCCAGGTTCTTCTGGGCCCCGCCGAAGATGATGCCGTACTTGGACACGTCCACCGGGCGGGACAGGAAATCGGACGACATATCGCACACGATGGGCACATCCCCGGTGTCGGGCACGTACTGCCACTCGGTGCCGTAGATGGTGTTGTTGGCGCAGTAGTAGAAGTAGCTGGCTTCGGGGTCCAGCTTCAGCTGGTCCTGCTGGGGAATATAGGTGTGGTTTTTGTCCCCGCTGTCCGCGGCGAGGCTGATCTGGCCGTACTTCTTGGCCTCCTTGTAGGCGATACTGGCGAAGTTTCCGGTGACGGCGTAGTCCGCCTTTCCCGTCCGGCCCATGAGGTTCAGGGGCACCATGGAGAACTGGCCCGAGGCCCCGCCCTGCAAAAACAGCACCTTGTAGTTGTCGGGCACGTGGAACAGCCGGATAAAGTTGGCCTTGGTATCGTCGAAGATCTTCTGGAATACCTTGGAGCGGTGGCTCATCTCCATGACGGACATACCGCTGCCCTGGTAGTTGGTGATCTCGCTTCCCGCCCGCTCCAGCACCTCCAGGGGCAGCATGGACGGACCGGCCGAAAAGTTGTAGACCCGCTGAGTTCCCATGGTGACATCCTCCTCTTAATCCGCTGAAATTTACTGCTTTAGCGTATTATCACTATTATATGGTTTTTTCTCCCTTCTTGTCAATACACAGATAGCCAAAAAAGCCCCGCCGCCCGCCGTCCCAGCCGTGGAAAAAGGCGAGGACAGCCCTGATTCCCCCGCTTTCTGATACTAATCCGCCCCGCCGCCGCATATACATCTGCCAGTGAGGGCACCGGACCGGGCCCAGGCCCAGGGGTCCCGCATAGCTCAGAAGCTGTACCAATCGCCGAAGTATTCCGATTCGCGAGCCAAAATTGCCGGTGGCAAGGCGAAAAATCGCGGGAATACTTGGTGTATTTCAAGATTTCTCAGGGGCTCCCGCAAAGCCGCCCTTCCGGCTTTGTGGGGAGAGGAAGGCAAAGGGAGCGCAGTATGAAATGCCCAAAGGGTATTTCATACGAAGCGGACCTTTGCCTGACGAGGCCAGCGGCAATTTGGGCCGTGAAGCTGGGTGCTGAGGCGATTGGGACAGCTTCTCAGTGGGGAGTGTTGTCAGTGAAGGGTAACATGGAGGAGCGCGCGCAGGAGCTGGCTCTTTACATCATCGAGAACAAAACCACGGTCCGCGCCGCCGCCAGCCGGTTCGGCATCAGCAAGTCCACGGTTCACAAGGATCTGAGCGAGCGGCTGCCCGCCGTCAACCGGGGGCTGTACCAGCAGGTGAAGGAGATCCTCAACGAAAACAAGGCCGAACGCCATATCCGGGGCGGAATCGCCACCAGGAAAAAATACAAAGGGGAATAACGCGCGCAAAAAGCGGGAGGGCCTTCTCGAGGCCCTCCCGCTTTTCACAGTTCCGTTTTTCTCACCAGCCGCAGTGACGCCCGCCGCCGTGGCAGCCGCCCCAGGTGCCCCAGGTGCCGGTGGTGGTTCCGGTGGTATAGGGGCAGTTCCCGCCGCAGTAGCCCGCGGCGTGGTTGGCTCCGCAGTAGGTCACGCCGTCATGGATATGACGGCCCGCCAGGGTGCAGTCCTCCACCGGGCACAGGGCGATGCAGGTGCCGTCACACCAGCCGTTGGCGTGGTGGAAGCCGCAGTAGGTCACGCCGTCGTGGACGTGGCGGCCGGTCAGGGTGCAGTCCTCCACGGGGCACGCGGCGTAACGGCTGGTGCCGGCCTGCCAGTTCCTGGCGGCCCGTCCGTGCCCGCCATGGGCGAAGGCTACGGGGATCATCAGGGACACCGCGCAGGCGGCGCACAGGGCGGATACAAGCAGTTTTTTCAGAGACATGATGGTTCTACCTCCAGAAATTTTTTATGGATTGGCGATGTGACTATCGCTATCGTCATTGTAGCACCGCCCCGCTGAAAATGCAAGCCCTTTTTCAAAAAAATTTTCCAAGCCTACGTCCCGGCCTCCGGCTGGGCGGAGAGGGTCACATCGTTGATCCACCGCCCGCTGAGGAACCGCTTGGTGCCCAGCACGGTTTTCACCACGTTCTCGCTCATCATGGACAGGTACACCCACAGGATGCCCAGCTGGAACACCAGCCCGGACAGCACCGCCAGGGGCAGGGCCACCGCCCACAGGGGTGTCAGGTCGATGAGGGTGGCCATCCGCACGTCCCCGCCGCCCCGGAGCACCCCCACGATGTTGGTGCACTCAAAGGACCGCAGGGGCATCATGCAGAACATGATGGTCAGCATCATGGTGCAGATCTCCTGGGCCTGGGCGGACAGCTTGAACAGCGGGTAGAGGAAGGGGGCCACCACATAATACAGCACCCCCAGGAACAGCACCCCCGCCCCCAGCCCAAAGAGGAAGGCCAGCACGTTCAGCAGCGCGCCCAGGGAATACACCCGGTCAGCGCGGCCCGAACCGATCTCCTGTCCAATGAGGATGGCGGCGGTGCCCGAGATGGCGAACACCCCCACGGTGCACAGGTTGGTGATGTTCCCGGCGATGGCGTAGGCCGCCAGGATGTCCTCCGACCCCTCCATGTGGCCCATGATGGTGGGGAACAGGGAGGTGCCCAGCCCCCAGAACGTCTCATTGCACATCACGGGGGTGGCGAAGCGGGCGAACCGCCGCACCATCTCCCCGCCGGGGTGGAACAGCAGGGCGGGGTTGAGCTTGAACTTCTTGTCCCGCACCGCCCACACCACGGCGATGGAGCAGGACAGCACCCGGGCCAGCAGGGTGGCCAGGGCCGCTCCCCGCTCCGCCAGCTGGGGCGCGCCCAGGTTGCCGAAAATGAACACCCAGTTCAGGAAGGTGTTGCTGGCCATGGACACGCCCAGGATGATCAGGCCCCGGTTGGGGTCGCCCATGGCCCGGTGTACGCCGATGTAGACCTGCACGAAGCTGTCGAAGAAATAGGACCAGCCCACGATCCGGGCGTACCGGGCGGCGGTGGCCACCACCGCCGGATCGTTGCCGAACAGGCCCATAAACTGCTCCGGCAGGAAGCCCATCACCAGGGCGAACGCCAGCCCGATGGCCCCGGCGGCGTACATACCGATGCCCATCACCCGGTTGATGGACTGCAAATCTCCCTTGCCCCGGTACTGGCTGATCAGCACGGAGGAGCCGCTCTGTATGCCGAACATCATGAGCTGCACCACGAACACCGGGATGTTGGCCAGCGTCACCCCCGCCAGGGGGCCTTGGCCCATGGTGCCCACCATGAAGGTGTCCACCAGGCCCAGGGAGTTGGTGATCAGGTTTTGAAACAGGATGGGCAGGGCCAGGGCCAGCAGCCTGCCGTAAAAGCCCGGCTCCCGCCGGAATAGCTTCAACATTTGGAAATCTCCTTTTCCTTGATCGCTCAGCCCTCCCCCCACAGGGGGGAGGGTGCCCCCGAAGGGGGCGGGTGAGGGGGCGCGCGTTCGGCGCACCCTCATCCGCCACAGCTTCGCCGCGCCGCCTTCCCCCTTGCCGGGGGAAGGCATTCCCACACTACGACAGGGTGGTGAACAGCGTGTCCGTCGCGTCCTTCAAAGCGGACACCAGCGCGTCCGCCTCCGCCCGGGTGGACTCCGGGGAGAAGGACAGCCGCACCGCCCCGTCCAGCCAGGGCTTGGGCAGGCCCATGGCGGCGAACACGTGGCTGGGCTTCCCCCTGTGGCAGGCGGAGCCGGAGGAGACGCAGATCCCCCGGTCCCCCAGCACCCGCACCACCACCTCGCTCTTGTACCCCGGCAGGGAGATGGCGCAGATGTGGGGCGCGTCCCCGGCGGAGATCACCTCCACCCGGGGGACGGCCTTCTTCAGCTGCTCCAGCGTGTACCCTTTGATGGCGGCGGTGCGCTCCAGACGGGTCTGGTCCCGCCCCGCCGCCTCCACCGCCGCGGCGAAGGCGGCGATCTGGGCGGTGGCCTCGGTGCCGGAGCGCAGGCCGTCCTCCTGCCCGCCCCCGGTGAGCAGCGGGCGCAGGCGGACGCCCTTTTTCACGTACAGCGCGCCGATCCCCTTGGGCGCGCCCAGCTTGTGGCCGCTCACCGCCACCAGATCCGCCCCCAGGCGGGCCAGGGGGCCGGGCACCTTCAAAAAGCCCTGCACCCCGTCGCAGTGGAACAGGATGGCGGGGTCGTAAGCCTTCACCGCCTTCACGCAGTCCGCCACGGGGAGCACCGCCCCCGTCTCGTTGTTCACCAGCATCATGGACACCAGGGCGGTGTCCGGCCGCAGGGCCGCCCTCACCTGCTCCGGGGTGATCCGGCCCGCCCGGTCCGGCTTCAGGCGGGTGATCTCCCACCCCTCCCCCTCCAGATCCTTGCAGGTCTCCAGCACGGCGGCGTGCTCGATGGCGGTGGTGACGATGTGCCTCCCCCGCCGCCGGTTCCGCTCCGCCCCCCGGCGGAGGGCCCAGTTGTCCCCCTCGGTGCCGCAGGAGGTGAAGGTCACCTCCCCGGGGGCGCACCCCAGGGCGGCGGCCACCGTCTCCCGGTCCGCCTTCACCCTCTGGGCGGCCTCCCTCCCGAACCCGTACCGGGAGGAGGGATTGCCGAAGCCGTCCAACGCCCGGAGCAGGGCCTCCCGGGCCTCCGGGCGCACCGGGGTGGTGGCGGCGTAATCAAAATAAACGGGCTTTCCCATGGATTGGTCCCCTCCCTCGCGGCTGAAGCGATAGATTAGTTCATTGTAGTAGTCCCGGCCTGGAAAGTCAACCGGGAAATCGCCGGAAAGGGGCGGTTTCCCGGCCCTTTCTTTGCCCAAAGTGCCCCCTGGGGGCGTTTTTTCCGGCGGGCCGCCCCTTTGGGAGGCCAATTCAAACCTTCCCCTTTACAACCGGCGGATCTTTCTATATAATACAGGAATTGAGACAACCACAATCTTGCGGCCCGGGCCGCGGAAGGATGAATACGCGATGCTTCAATTTGACGAATACCGGGTAAAGCTGAACAACCTGAAGCCCGACCTGGACAAGCTGGGCCGCGCCCTGGATCTGGAGAGCGCGGAGCGGGAGCTGGACGAGCTTCACGCCCAGTCCGCCGCCGACGGCTTCTGGGACAACGTGGACAAGGCCCAGAAGGTCCAAAAGCGCATCAGCAGCCTGGAGGGCAAGGTGAACGCCCAGGCCAGGCGTCTGTCCGCCTGGGACGATCTGATGACCCTGTGCGAGATGGGCAATGAGGAGGAGGACGAGTCCCTCATCCCCGAGGTGGAGGCGGGCTTCGCCGCCCTGGAGGGGGAGATGGAGACCGCCCGGCTGTCCACCCTGCTGTCCGGGGAGTACGACAACTCCACCGCCATCATCTCCCTCCAGGCGGGGGCCGGGGGCACCGAGGCCCAGGACTGGGCCCAGATGCTCTACCGGATGTATACCCGGTGGGCGGAGCGGCACGGCTTTACCTATTCCGTGCTGGACTACCAGGACGGGGACGAGGCGGGCATCAAGTCCGCCGCCATCCGCATTGAGGGGGACAACGCCTACGGCTACCTCAAGAGCGAGCACGGCGTCCACCGCCTGGTGCGCATCTCCCCCTTCGACGCCAACGCCCGGCGGCAGACCTCCTTCGCCGCCGTGGAGGTCATGCCCGAGCTGGACGACAGCGTTGAGGTGGACATCCGGGACGAGGACATCGAGCGGCAGGTGTACCGCTCCTCCGGCGCGGGGGGCCAGCACATCAACAAGACCTCCTCCGCCGTCCGGCTGATCCACAAGCCCACGGGCATTGTGGTGTCCTGCCAGACGGAGCGGTCCCAGTTCCAGAACGAGGAGACCTGTATGAAGATGCTGCGCTCCAAGCTGATGCAGATCAAGGAGCAGGAGCACCTGGACAAGATCTCCGACATCAAGGGCGTGCAGCTCAAGATCGAGTGGGGCAGCCAGATCCGCTCCTA
>ERZ779624.329-NODE-329-length-15960-cov-5.977994_pt1 | contig 15960 bp, 13 predicted proteins | sample MGYA00514190_ERZ779624 | MGnify/ENA primary metagenome ERZ779624 (study PRJEB29562, sample SAMEA4376706) | mouse gut metagenome | isolation source: Cecum | study: EMG produced TPA metagenomics assembly of the A DSS colitis mouse model was used to assess the... | reverse complement strand
CCACTGGGAGACCATGAAGCTCCCCGGCTGGACGGATATCGCCCCGGTGGATATCATGGATGAAGAAGGCGAACTGGAACTGGCCATAGACGGCGGAAACAAGATCCAGAAAAACTACGTGGGAAGCCATCTGTCCAACTATGACTCCATGCTGGTTCTGTCCCACTTTAAAGGTCATCCCATGGGCGGGTTCGGCGGCGCCTTAAAAAACATCTCCATCGGTATCGCCTCCTCCCACGGCAAGGCCTACATCCACGGCGTAGGAGTGCCGGAGGATTTCTGGAACTCGGACCACGACTCCTTCCTGGAATCCATGGCTGACGCGGCCAAGTCCATCGTAAACTATTTTGACGGAAAGATGGCCTTTATCAACATCATGCGCAACATGTCCGTGGACTGCGACTGCTGCGCAGTGGCCGAGGACCCGAAGATCGGCGACATTGGTATCCTGTCTTCTCTTGACCCCATCGCCCTGGATCAGGCCTGTCTTGATCTGGTGTACGCCAGCGACGATCCGGGCAGGTCCCACTTAATCGAGCGGATCGAATCCAGAAACGGCGTCCACACCGTGGAGGCGGCGGCCAAGCTAGGCTTTGGCTCCAGGGACTATGAGCTGATCACCTTATAAAAACCCGGCAGGGGAAGCTTCTTCCCCTGTCCGCACGCCGTATACCCGCAAATCAGCGCGACGCTGTACCAGCCAGCTTATCTGTCGATCTTTCTCAAAGTGTCTGTGCACAAAAAAGGTTTCGACCCTGCAGGGCGCGAAACCTTTTTTGTTTATCCGTGTTTTCGAAAATCCCCTCCTCACAGGGCTGCCATGTCACTTGCGCCTATCCAGAAACACCTCCAGATTCCCCAGCTGCCTGACGGCGTCCTGCCGCCCGATATCGTAGACCCTCTGGATCTTTTCCGGGTCGCGGCAGGCGCGCCCCATAGCCAGATCCTCCCCAGGGCTTATGACAAAGACCCGGTTCTCCTCCTCCAGCCTGCGGATCAGCTTTTTCGTATTGTTGTACGTTTTGTGGCGGTTTTTCAGGGCTTTTGCAAATTGGGGGTACTTTCGGTAGTAAATCCCGGCCAATCCTCCAAATTCCGGCCCCTTGACGTAATTTCTCGGCCGGGTCATGACCACCACGTTTTTTCCATACCCCATTTTCATAAAAGCATTTACGGGAATACTGTCCGTACACCCGCCGTCTAACAGCCGTTTCCCCTCATATTCCACCAACCTGGACACATAGGGAAGGGATGCCGACGCCCGGAGAAGATCGATCTGCCGTTTCATGTCCGTGATCTGAAGATACTCTGCCTTTCCTGTATCCACATTGCTGCAGGTCACATAATACTTGATGCCAGATCTCTCAAACGCCTCATAATCGTAGGGGTCCAGAACCTCCGGCAGCTCATGATAGCAGAACTGCTCATCCACCATATCCCCGGTCCTCAGAAAATTGTAAAAGCTCATAAACCGTTTGTCCTTACAATACGTTTTGTAATAGCGGATGCTGCGCCCCGTCTGACCTGCCACAAACGAACAGCCGTGGATAGCCCCTGCGGACACCCCGATAACTCCGTCAACACAGATATGGTGTTCCAGAAAAACATCCAAAACCCCTGCGGTGTAGATTCCCCGCATCCCGCCGCCTTCCAGCACCAGACCTGTCTTTTCCCTGCTTTGTTCCATTTCCATTTTAACGCTTCCTTTCTATCTCTCCATCTCCTCGTGCCGTCGTTGCCCCTTCCTAAAAGACCGGATATAACTGTCATGATAAAACGTGTACAGCAGCTGCGCCGTCATGACGCACCAGATCACCGGCTCGCAGAAGATCACTGCCATGTACTGGAACCTGGGGATAAACGCTGCCACAAACAGGATCTTCCCAAAAAACTCGATAACGCTGGAAACCAGCGGCAGAAGCTTCTGTCCCAGGCCCTGGAGAGCGCATCTAGTGGCGATGAGCACCCCTAGAACCATGTAAAAAGGCGACACGATGAGAAGATACAGGGTCCCGTTTTCCAGGACTTCCGGTTCCGTAGAGCCGGAGATCCACCGCACCAAGCCGGAGGCGCAAAAGAACATCAGCGCAACCACTGCCATCGTCACAGCCACGTCATAGACAGCCACATACCGAAGGCCCCGGCGGATCCTGTCCCCCTTATCCGCTCCCCGGTTCTGGGACACAAAGGTGGAAAACGCCATTCCCATAGTGATCACCGGCATGCTGGTAAACATGTAAAGCTTTCTGGCAGCCGTGTGGGCCGCGATCACCAGATATCCCAGGCCGTTGATGCCGTACTGGAGGATCACCGATCCCGCGGACACGATGCTGCTCATAAATCCCATAGAAAATCCCTGCCCCAAAAGTTCCCTGTACATGGCCCGATCCGCCTGAAAATGCCCTCGCTTTGGCACCAGCATTTTTGTCTTCTTAAAAATATATACTATGCACAGAACCACGGAAATCCCCTGGGATATGACCGTGGCCACGGCAGCCCCCTTTACCCCCATGTTCAGCCTGGTGATAAACAGGATATCCAGCACAATATTGATGCAGGACGACAGGATCAGAAACATCAGGGGCATAAAGCTGTTGCCGATGGAGCGCAGAAATCCGGCGCAGAGATTGTAGGCGAACATCACCAGCACAAACATGGTCACTGTGGATATGTAGCCGTATGCCTCGTCAATGATCTCCGCAGGCGTGTTCAAAAGCCTTAAAAGAGGATTTAGGCACAGCTGGCCGATCAGGGTGATGGCCAGGGAAGAAACCAGGCCGATGACCATAGACGCTGCCACGGACTTTTTTAACTCCTCCTCATTGCCGGCCCCAAAGCTTCTGGCTGTCACAATGGCCAGCCCGTTACCAATGCCAAGGGCAAATCCCACCAAAAGCTCGTAGATAGGCGTGCAGACGCCGATGGCCGCAAGGGACGCGTCCCCCAGATAATTGCCCACGATCATGGTATCCACTGTGTTGTAAAGCTGCTGAAAAATATTGGATCCAAGAAGGGGCAGCGCAAATAATACCAGGGACTTAAAAATCGGCCCCTGGATCATGTCAACATTTTTCGCGATTCGGATCTCCCGCTTCATAATAAAATATCACCACTCTTTCTGTCAGATTTTCCTGCCTATTATCTTACTCGTAAGTTTGGAGGATGTCCATCTTTTTTTCAAAAAAAACGTTCCGTACCGGCCAAAGTTTCAAAAATTTCTGCCGCAAATAGAACCTTGAAAATAATTCCATTCTCTATTATAATGAAAGGGCTTTCATGCAAAATTTTATCATTAACATGAATGGAGAAACGAAAAATGGAAAAGATTCAGCAACCCAACAGTAAAAAGTACAGACGCATCGGTAAGAAAGTAGGCACTATGGTGGTTATCATGCAAATGGTCTCTGTTTTTTTCGCAGTGGCCATATGTATCACGATGTTTCGCAGCTTAGCCACCCACATGCTTGAGACTCAATGCACCAACGGCACCAGCATGCTGGCCTATACCCTCAGTCAAACCAGTGAAGACGCGGATATCAATCAACTGTTAGACGACCTAAAAAGCCGCATGGGCTGTGAATTTACTATTTTTGAGGGCGATACACGGGCCTACACCACAGTGATCCAAAACGGCCAGCGGGCAGTGGGCACCAAACTGTCATCGGACCTTTCATCAATCATACTGCAGCAGGGAAAACCCTATATAGGCACGGCAACCATCTTAAATGAAAAATATCTGTGCTCCTACATTCCCACCAGGGACGCCGACGGTAAAATCAACGGCCTGCTCTTTGCCGGTATTTCCAGCGCCCAGGCCACCCGGCAGATCTTTATGACCATCCTCCTATCCGCTCTGGTGAGTATAGGCGTTATCCTTGTGGGGATCATAATCATAACTCCGTATCTGAAGAAGACCCTGTCCGCCCCTCTGGCCCAGATCACCCAGATCGCCGGGCAGCTGGGTAAAGGCGATCTTGGTCTTAGTGATGGCCGGGAAATCACCATCTCTGTCCAATCCAACGACGAGATCGGCGATCTGGCCCAGATCTTTTGTGAGACGATCCACCGGCTTCGGTCCTACATAGGCGAGATCTCCAGCATTCTGGACTCCATCGCAGGCGGCGACCTGACCAACAGCGTCCAGCAGGAGTACGTAGGCGACTTTGCGTCCATCATGCGTTCCCTCAACGGCATTGAGGCTAAGCTCAATAACACCATGAGCCAGATCAAAATGAGCGCTGACCAGGTAGCCTCCAGCTCTGACCAGGTGTCTGGCAGCGCCCAGTCCCTGGCACAGGGAGCCACTGAACAGGCCAGCTCTGTGGCACAGCTGTCAGAGACGGTTAACAACATCGCCCAAAATGCCCGGAAAACTTCCCAGGCTACCAGGGAGGCCGGACAGTATGTAGATCGGGCAGGCGCCCAACTGAACATCAGCATGGAATATGTCAGCCAGCTGAACACGGCTATGGGGAAGATCTCCAACTCCTCTGAGCAGATCTCCAAGATCATCGCCACTATCGAGAATATTGCGTTCCAGACCAATATCCTGGCTCTGAACGCCGCCGTGGAAGCTGCCCGGGCCGGGTCCAGCGGCAAGGGCTTTGCCGTAGTGGCCGACGAAGTGCGCAATCTGGCCAATAAATCCGAGGAGGCCGCCAAAGCCACCAAAGATCTGATCGAGAATTCTATCACCGCTGTCAATGACGGCAACGACGTGGTGGCCAAAGTCACCCAGTCCCTAGCCCTTACCAGCGAAAACGCCGGCGGCGTGACCGAGAGGATGTCCATTGTGGTGGAGGCTATTGAGAACCAGACCGCAGCCATCTCCCAGGTCACCGAGGGCATTGATCAGATCTCTTCCGTGGTTCAGACCAATTCCGCCACCAGTGAAGAGAGCGCCGCCGCCAGCCAGCAGCTGTCTTCCCAGGCGAATCTGTTTAAGCAGCTGGTCAGCTCGTTCCGCCTGAAACACGATTCCAGCTGGTAAAATTATGGGGCAGCTTTTCCCTAAGCTGCCCCTTTTCTGTCGCTATTTTCTCCCACAGCAGTTCTTATACTTCTTCCCGCTGCCGCAGGGACACGGATCATTTCCCCCTATCTTAGGCTGGGATCTGGTGTAAGTCCCGTCCTCGCTGGATCTCCTCCAGCTTATCTATCCGCCCTACCGCCTCCCGGGCCGAATCCAGCCATGGTCCCATGTCCTTGGCTCTGTCCTGGTTCTGCCCCATGATCCGGCTGATATCTCCTTTTAGTTCCTCTAAAATCGTCCCCAGGCTTTTCACCGCCTGCTTCCATTCCTCTTCTCTTCGATTCTTCCCAAACAACATCCTGTATGTCCTCCAACCATCAGATCTTTGTCCAGTATACCATCATAGGCAGCATTTCTTAATTCCTGGTTCACAAAATTTTCACATTTTCACCCGTTTTTATTTTCTTTTCCCCATATCAGCCGATATATTCTATATATGATGATAAAAGGAAAAGGAGGTTTATCATGAAAGTTACCGCAAGAAACTGGCAGGCTCACGCCGCCTTATCCTCTTCTCAAACCAGTCAAACCCCCAAAGCGGATGCCCATACAGATTCTGTCCAGGACCCCCGCGAAGCCATGGATACGGATATCCTGGAAACTTCCATGGCATCCGCCTCCCGTTCCGGCTCGGATGCCGACTCTTCCTTTAAGGTGAAATCTTCCGGACCGAATAATTCAGTAGGAGATCTTGCGGCTATGCTGGCCAGGTCGGAAACCCTGATGGATGTCCAGCAGGTCTTCTCCAAAGCCATGCGGGCCCTGGCTGACTTAAAGATGGGAGCCATTGCCAGCGAAGGCAAGGACGCGAAAAAATACGCCCAGCAGATCAAGCGCATGGAAAAACTGATCAAGCGCATCCAGAAAAAGTTAAAGCACTTAGCCAAGGAACAGCGCATGGAAGACCAGGCCGAAAAAGCCGCGAAAAAAGCCGAGCTTGAAAAAGAAAAACAGATCCGCCAGGAGTTGGAAGCCAGACGGAAGAAACGCCGCCGGGAAGAGAAAGAGTACGCCCTGAAAGAACTGTCCCAGGACGGAAAAGATTCGGTCAATGAAACCGTCTCTTCTATGCTAAGCGCAGCCTCCCCCTCCGCGGACGTCTCCGCCCTGACCGGAATGGATGGCGCCATGGTATCTGGTGATCTGAGTGGAATAGATCTGGGCGGGCTGGATCTTATGGCGTGAGAGACAGCTAATAGACTTATATAAAACAGTGTTTTTAGACCTGCTTATCCATGATAGATGAGCAGGTCTGTTTTTTAAGGTTTGTATTACTTTTGCACTGTGGGGTGGTAAAAAATAAACTATATTTGCCAAGTGAGGAAGATCTCCCTTAAAAAGCAGGAAAATCAAAAAAGCCCACAAGCGGTAAACCTGCTTGCGGGCGTAGCTTTCTGGCGGAGAGTGTGGGATTCGAACCCACGTGCCCTGTAAAGGACAACTGCATTTCGAGTGCAGCTCGTTATGACCGCTTCGATAACTCTCCGTATCATATCTGTAACATCAGCCCCAAAAAACTCTGAAAAAAGGGGACTGATGGAGAAAACCAAGGTAATTTCAGTTGTAAATAATACCACAAAAGCCCTGAAAAATCAAGGGTTTCCGGAGCACAAATTTTTCAGTTTTTCAAATCCCGATTCATGTTCATAAGGGCTTTTGTAGTGAGCAATGGGGGGCGAGGGATGTCGCGGAGCCAGTCAGAGAAGGTAAGGATGGTCCTGGCAGGGTAAATTTTTGCCTGTGAGATGAGACCAGGAGGGCTGATACCCGACTGATTTACGCTTTAAGGGCTCATCGAAATGTTTGGCATATCTGAACCCGGACATGACCATCCTTTCCTTCTCTGACTGGCATTACGACTACCCTCGCCTCCTTTGCTCACTGCCCAAAATACTGATCCACCCCTGCCAAAAGCCCCGCCGCCAGCACATCCAATGCAGCGTCCGAGTGGTCCGACGCCTTGTCTCCCAGTTCGATATCAATGGAGGGAACCGTGGAAAACGAAGTCTGAGTCAGATCCATCTCCATGGAACCGCCGGAAAAGATCTTCACCCCCGCGGACTTAAGGCCAGCCACCAGGCTTTCCCCCAGGGCGTTGTGCTTCTCCCAGTTGGACTTAACCGGCTCCATGTTCCGGTAGGAGGCCACATTGGGAACGCTCATGTAAAAGGCGCCCTTGTTGCTGGAGGTGGAATCCCAGTGAAGGGCAATATGACAGTCCGCGCAGTTGTTGGCGATCACGGTCCGGGCAATATTGTCCAGCTGCACATCATCGCTCTCCCGGATCATCAGCACGTCATAGCCTGCGGCCAAAAGTTTCTCCTTCAGCTTCTTTGCCATGGCAAGGGTCACCTTTGCCTCCGCCGTCCCGTCGGAAAAGGTCATGCCGCCGGAAACCGCCACCGCCGACGTGGCCCCGGCCCCTGTGGTTCCTCCCGTCACCTTAGGCGTGCCGTCAGGGTGGCACAATGTCTTCACACCGGAGCCTCCGCTTGTTCCGTGGCCCGCGTTGACGCACACAGTGATCCCCTTTCTGTTGCTGCCCTCAGCCTTGTAAAGCATGGCCTTGCCGGAATTGATCTTGGAAAACTCTCCGTACTTCCAGGATGGGTTAAAGGCCACCTCTCCCCCTGCCAGACTGCCGGAGCCTGTGAGGGCTCCCGCGGCCTGACCTGACTGGCCGCCTGTCCCTTCCTGGCCGTTTCCCGACGACGACGCTGCCGCCGAAGCAGAGACATATCTGGACGCGATATAACAGGTCATGCCCTCATACTCCACCCGGCTCCACTCATCGCCGTACCCGGTCCGCCGAAGCTTGTCCCCCTTCTTAAACACAGCCACCACCTTGGACGCGGTGCTGGCCGACGCCCGGAGATTTACGGAATCTCCGTTTACATACACCGTCTCGTCCACATCGCGCAAAGCCGGAACCGGCTCTCCCACCATGTTCTGCTCCTTCACACTGGTCTGGGCCAAAGGCTCTTTCCCCTGTCCCGCCGGATCCCCGGATAAGTCCCGGCCCGGATCTATCCCTGTCTGCCCTGACTCCTGGCCGGCGTCTGACGCCCCGCCGGTCTCTGTAGTTCTAACCTGTCCCTCACTGCCCAAAACCACAGGCTCATACTTCTTCTGACAGCCGCTTGCCATCACAAGGGCTGCCGCCAGGGCCGCAATGATTCTTCTCTTTTTTTTCATTGGATCACTCCTCCTCCCACAACATATTCTCCGTCATAGAACACCACCGCCTGACCGGGGGTGACGGCCCTCTGAGGTTCTCGAAACCTGCACTCCACCCTGCCGTCTCCCAAGTCCCGGATCACGCAGGGAGCGCCTCTGTGACTGTAGCGGATCTTGGCCGTCACCTCCATGGTTCCGCCGCCAAGGCCGTCCACTGCCATCCAGTTTAAGTCAGAGCAGGTAAGGCTGTCAGAAAATACGTCCTTCTCGTCGCCGATAACCACCTCATTGGTCTCCTTCCTGATCTCCACCACAAAAACCGGTCGTCCCATGGAAAGGTTCAGCCCCTTTCTCTGGCCCACCGTATAGTGGGTAATCCCCTTGTGCTGTCCTAAAACATTGCCGTTCCTGTCCACAAAATTTCCCTGGGGCAGTTCTCTTTTGCAGTGTTCCTTAATATATCCCGCGTAATCGTGGTCGGGAATAAAGCAGATCTCCTGGCTGTCAGGCTTTTTCGCCACATCAAGCCCTATCTTTTCTGCCATCTGCCGGATCTCCCCCTTGCTGTAGCGCCCTGCGGGCATCAGTGTGCGGGCCAGCTGTTCCTGGGTCAGAGCGTACAGCGCGTAGGTCTGGTCCTTGCTGACGGCCTGGGACTTTCGCAGGGCGTACCTTCCGCCTGCCAGCCTCTCCACCCGGGCGTAGTGGCCTGTGGCCAGATAATCCGCTCCGATGTCCAGACTGCGCTTTAGCAGTGCCTCCCACTTTACATGGCGATTACAGGCAATGCAGGGATTGGGGGTCCTTCCCCTGACATACTCGTCCACAAAATAGGAGATCACATGGTCCCCAAACTCTTTCTTAAAATTCATCACATAGTGGGGGATTCCCAGCTGCCATGCCGCCTTCCTGGCATCCTCCACAGCGCCGAGGCCGCAGCACCCTCCGTTCTCCTCCTGAACAGTCCGCTCCTCATCCTGCCAGATCTGCATGGTCACGCCTATGACGTCATAGCCCTGCTCCTTCAAAAGCCAGGCAGCCACGGAGGAGTCAACTCCTCCGGACATGCCTACCACTACCTTCTTTCTTCTGTTCTCCATATTGGGATCAGTACTCCTCATCTTCCTCGTGCTCGCTGATATCCGACTTAGGCTTCTCCAAACCCTCTATGACAATGCCGTTCTTCTGGGCATAATCCCAGAGCGCCGCGTGGATGGCCTCCTCCGCCAGAAGGGAGCAATGCACTTTCACCGGAGGCAGCCCGTCAAGGGCCTCCATCACCGCCTTGTTGGTCACCTCCATTGCCTCCTGAACCGTCTTCCCCTTTACCATCTCCGTGGCCATGCTGCTGGTGGCCACCGCTGCCCCGCAGCCAAAGGTCTTAAACTTCACGTCCCGGATCACCTGATTCTCATCAATATCCAGGTAAATCCTCATAATATCCCCGCACTTGGCGTTTCCCACGGTTCCCGTACCGCTGGCATTTTCGATCTCCCCCACGTTTCTGGGATTCTGAAAATGATCCATTACTTTTTCTGTATACATACCTGTGATCTCCTCTTTCAATCGTAATTTATCAATTTACTGGTTCCTCATAAAATCCTCGTAGAGAGGCGACATATCCCGCAGTTTTTTCACGATCTCCTTGATCCTGTCCACCACCAGATCCATCTCCTCCCTGGTATTGTCCGGGCTCACGGTCAGCCGCAGGGAGCCGTGGGCGATCTCGTGGGGAAGCCCGATGGCAAGAAGCACATGGGACGGGTCCAGGGAACCGGAGGTACAGGCCGAGCCGCTGGAGCCGCAGATCCCGCTGCCGTCCAGCATAATAAGAAGAGACTCCCCCTCAATAAACTGGAAGGCAAAATTGGCATTGTTGCTGAGCCTTTGGCTCCTGTGGCCGTTGAGCCGCACAAAAGGAACCTCTGCCATGACCCTGCCGATCAAGTAGTCCCGCAGCCCTCTCTCCTTTTCTTCCCGCTCCTCCATGGAAGCCATGGCAAGCTCCACGGCTTTGCCGTATCCCACGATTCCCGGCACATTTTCCGTGCCTCCCCGGCGTTTCCGCTCCTGAGCCCCGCCGTGGATAAAAGACCTGGTCTTTAACCCTGTCCGGATATACAGAAATCCAATGCCCTTAGGGCCGTTTAGCTTGTGGGCACTGGAACTTAACATGTCAATATGATACTCATCCACATGGATGGGTAAATGGCCATATGCCTGCACCGCATCCGTGTGGAACAAGATCCCGTTGTCTTTCGCGATCTGTCCGATCTCCTTTATGGGCTCTATGGTCCCGATCTCATTATTCGCGAACATGACGGAGATCAAAATGGTGTCCGGTCGGATGGCTCTCTTTAATTCATCCACCTTCACGATCCCATTTTCATCTACATCTACATAAGTCACCTCAAAGCCCCGCTTCTCCAGATACTCACAGGTGTGAAGTACCGCGTGGTGCTCGATCTTGCTTGTGATAATGTGTTTCCCCTTTGAGGCGTAGGCCTCCGCCGTGGCCTTTATGGCCCAGTTGTCAGACTCCGTTCCTCCGGCCGTAAAATAGATCTCCCCGGGTTTTGCCCCCAGGCTCTTCGCGATCGTCTCCCTGACCGCCCCTATGGCCTGCTTGCAGGGGGTGGAAAATTCATACACCGAGGACGGGTTCCCGTAATGCTCGGTAAAATAGGGCAGCATGGCCTCCACAACCCTTGGGTCAGTCTTTGTAGTGGCCGCGTTGTCCAGATAAATCGTTTGATTCATGTGTGATCCGCCTTTCCGTAGTATTAAAGTTAAAAGCTTCATCTACATCTCTATTATATACTATATTCCTATGGTTGCAAGAAAAAATATGTGTTCTTTCCCCTTTAAAACATTGACATTTTCTAACTATTTTGTTACGATAACCTTAATATTTAATAAACACAAGGGGGATAAATCTATGAAACTACGCAACATGAAATTCCTGGCCCTGCCCACCGCCATTGTCCTGAATCTGGCCCTCTGCGGCACCATGGCTTTTGGCGCTGTCACTACGCCTGACGAAGGCCCGGGAGCGCCGGAGCACATTGCTTCCGGAACCCAGATCACCCAGGTAGAGGGATTTGACTGGGGACCAGGCGTTACCAAGACCATTCTCTCCCTGGACAAGACCGTCACCGCGGAGTCTGTTGCCGCGGCCAAGTTCTGTGCCATCGAGAACAAGCAGACCTACGACTATGAAGCATACGCAAAAGTTGCCAAGGAGGCTCCCTACACCCGCACCGAGGATCAGACCCACCGCATCATCACAGCGGCCTACACCTGCGACGCCAAGGGCAACCGGACAAACGACAGCTCCTCCCATATTGCTCTTGAACTGAGATGCACGCCAAGCGAAGGTTCGTCCTTCTACTTCAGTTCCGGCACATGGCAGAACTCCTGGTGCGAATTCTACAACCTTCAGGTTGATCTGATTGATGATGCCGCCCTCACCACAGAGGACGGGACAAAGATCACCCTTTTATCCGTAGATCCTGCCGTAAACTGGGCTGATTCCCTCATGCCGGATCTGGAAGGCATCGACCTGTCCGGAACCTTCACCAGCTCAAATGGCGACAAGTTAACTTACGCCTCCTATGCTCCGGCCAATGCCAGCGAAGCCAACAAGAGACCTCTGGTGATCTGGCTCCACGGCGCAGGGGAAGGCGGCGCTGATCCCAGGCTGGCGCTCCTTGGCAACAAGGTTACCGCTCTGACAGGGACCAATTTCCAGAACCGCATGGGCGGCGCCTTTGTGCTGACTCCCCAGGTTCCCGATTTCTGGATGACCTATGATGAGAACGGCTCCTGGCAGGACAACCCGGGCACGGACTCCATTCATCTGACAGGCTTAAAGGAACTGATCGACGCGTATGTTGCCGCAAACCCGGCCATTGATAGAGACCGCATCATCATCGGCGGCTGCTCCAACGGCGGATACATGACCATGGATATGATCCTCAACTATCCCGACTACTTTGCCGCCGCTTACCCCATCTGCGAGGCCTACAAAGACGCCTCCATCACAGACGCCCAGCTGCAGGCTATTAAGAATGTACCTGTGTGGTTCGTATACGCCGAGAACGACGATACCGTTGACCCCACAGCCAACGCCGCTCCTACCATCAGCCGCTTAAGAGCTATGGGAGCCAATGTCCATGCCAGCGTCTTTGATGATGTTCACGACACCACCGGCCTGTACAAGGCTGAGGACGGCTCTGCCCACCAGTACTCCGGCCACTGGTCCTGGCTGTACTTCTTCAACGACGAGTGCGCCAGCGGAAATCTTCCCATGTGGACCTGGATGGCAGCTCAGAGCAAGTAAATCTGGCTTTTTACACTTAATCGGGCAGGGGAGTATTCTTCTCCCCTGCCTATGCGCCGGGTATCCGTCAGCGTAAGCTGACACTCTTCCTCCGGACGCCCGTGTGCATAATCAGGCAGGGAAGACTTCCCCCCACTTACGCGCCGGGCGCCTGTCAGCTCTGGCTGACATATTTCCTCTGGGTACATGTGTGCATATAAAAAATGGCTTTGGAAGTTTTCGGACTCCCAAAGCCATTTTTATATTGTCTCAGACAAATCACCATTCATACACTCTGCGCTTTCTTTCCCATCTGTCCATAGCAGTAGCGCATAATATCCTTTCTTGTGATGATCCCGATAAAGTTCTTCTGGTCGTCCACCACCGGGACAAAATTCTGGTTCAGGGCTTTCCCGAACATGTCTTCCATGGTGGCGTCTATAGACACCGGGCAGTTGTCGGACCTTCTGGGAATAACGGCCACAGGCACATGCTCCGCCTCCTTAAGGCTTAGATCATACTCGTTTTTGATGCCCCACAGCATATCCCCCTCTGTGATGGTGCCGATATATTTCCCCAGCCTGCTGATCATGGGGATCGCTGTGTACCGGTGATGCTCCATGATCTCCAGAGCCTGCCGCAGAGTCTGGTCATCATAGAGATAAGCCACTTCGCTTTTGGGGGTAAGAAAAAATAAGATGTTCATAAACAGTCTCCTCGTATGTAGATCGGTAGTCTGCCGTTACGGAGACGCCCTTTTCGCGGCTCTCCGATCTCTACGGCAAGTAAAAGTATAACCCCTATCTCTGACCTGGCTGTGAACAAATTATTATTTTTTTCGAAATATGGAGCAAAAAAATTGACTGGCATCACGACTCCCCCGCCCTTTGCTCACTCAACAATACACCTAAAAAAACCGGGCAACCTGCCCGGCTTTTCCATTTCTACTCAAAATAATCCAACGGGTCAACCTTGCTCCCCTCATGCTCCAGCTGGAAGTATACATTACTCCCCTCCACGGAATAATACTTGGTAGGCTCGGCCACATACCCCATAACCTGTCCTGCTTCCAGGTACTCATTTTCCACCACCTGGATCTCTTTAAGCTGGCCGCAGGTAGCCAGATAATCATTGCCCAGGTCCAGGACCAGGAAATTGCCCAGCTCCTCATTGGCGCTGACCGCCACCACCTTGGCGTTGGCCGGAGCCACCACCGGCTGGCTCACCTCCGCCTGGATCACCACCCCGGGATTCACCTGATACTGGTCCAGGGTCGGGAAATAGATGGTAGTGTCCATGCTGTAGTCCAGAAGCACGTTGCCCATAACAGGCCATGCCATACGGCTCACATCGGAAAAATCCAGCACCAACGGAACCGCGTTCTCCACGCCTGAGTCCACCGGCGCTGCCTGGGGCTCTGTCTTTTTGGTCGTGTCGCTCTTTTGTGTGTTGTCAGAAGCTTTGGCAACCTGAGTCGGTTCCTGGGCCCTGTTGTTTACATGGCTCTGGGTCTGCTCCCTTAAAGCATCCGCAGATCCGGCAACCTGGGTAGGCTCCATAGCCTGGTTCTCCTGCGCGATCATTGCCCCCTGATTCTGCTCAATGTAGGGATTCTCCTCCCCGGGGGTATTTCCTCTTTGAATGGTAACCACACCTGCCGCGGCAACAATAGTCAGCAGGCCCAACACCAGCATGACAAGGAATAGTTTGTCCTTGAACATTTGATTGAACTTCTCTTTCACCGTTTATCACCTCGGTACTATTCTTACCAATGGCGCCGAAGTTATTCACGGTTCGGGAGAAATAATCTCAATATTTTTATAATAATATGCCAGGATCTCCTCTGCTTTCATTCCCCCCACGGCTTTCACGTGAGCGCCGTACTGGCTGAGCCCGTACCCATGGCCCCGTCCCCGGCACACCGCGCGCACGCCCTCCTCATAGCCTTCCAGGGTGTAGGCTGCCGAGGGCAGTCCCAGAGCCTCCCTCACCGCCTCCCCGTCAAAGCTGTGGCTGCCGATCTGGATCTGGGTCACATACCCGGCCCCGTCCCTTTCGATGACCTGGATCGTGTCCGGGATCTGCTCTTTTCTCACATTATCCCCCTGGGGCATCCCTTTCACCAGCTCCAAAAATTCCTCCGCGGTCCACACCGTCATTGTCAGATAGCCCTCCATCTCCACGTCCTCCCCAGAGTCCGCGCCTGCCAGGTAAGGATGTCCCTCGTCCCCGTCCCGGGTACGCCCGGCGCTGGCCCGGTGAAACATGGGCTCCACACACTGTCCCTCCCACACCATCACCTGACCCTTTGTCCCCTCCACAGCCCCTCTCACCTTCTCATAATACTCCAGGAATCTGGGGCTTCCCCACATCTTCTCCATCTGCTCCTCCCCCATGCCCTCCAGATTCAGGTCGCTCTCCCAGATCTCCCTCTCATCCCCCATCTGCCTGTACAGAAAGGTCCTGGCCACAATGGCCTGAGCCTTCAGCGCCTCCGGTTCATAGTCCGCCGGCATCTGTCTGGCCACCACGCCCACCAGGTACTCCTCCCCGTCCACAAACCCCCGGCCCTCCAGATACACCCGCCTGCCGCTCTCCCACGCCTCTTCCCCAAAGCTTCCCACTCTTGTCCCCCCGCCAATCCCATGGATTCCTCCGCTTGCCACAAGGGTAAACACATAGGGAAACAGCACTGCCACCGCACAGAACCACCAAAATCTACGCATAAAAAATCCCCCTCTTCATCCTATTCTATGAAGAGGGGAATCCCATTATTAAAGATTTACACTTCCACAGTAATCTTGTCCAGATGCCACAGCTCATCCACATACTCCTGGATGGTCCGGTCAGAGCTGAACTTGCCGGAGCAGGCCACATTGAGCATAGCTGCCTTTGCCCACCACTTCTTATCCCGGTAAGCCGTGTCCACCTTTTTCTGGGCCTGGGCGTAAGACTCGCAGTCTTTCAGGATAAAGTACATATCCGCCTTGTCATTGCCGCTTCCGTTCAGCAGAGAATCGTAGATCTCCCTGAACAGGCCCGGATTCTCCGGAGAATAAAATCCGTTGATCAGCTGGTTTAAAACCTTGCGCACATTTTCATTGCTGTTGAAGATCTCCACAGGGTAATACCCGCCGTTCTTCTCATAGGCAATAACCTCGTCCGCGGAAAGTCCGAAGATAAAGGCGTTCTCCTCCCCTACCTCCTCCACGATCTCCACGTTGGCGCCGTCCATGGTTCCAAGAGTCAGGGCTCCGTTGAGCATAAACTTCATATTGCCCGTTCCGGAGGCCTCCTTGCTGGCTGTGGAGATCTGCTCGCTGACATCCGCGGCGGCGAAGATGATCTCCGCGTTGCTCACCCGGTAATCCTCGATAAACACGACTTTCAGCTTGCCCGGGATGTCCTCGTCATGGTTTACCTTATCTGC
>ERZ779624.327-NODE-327-length-15997-cov-10.263894_pt1 | contig 15997 bp, 15 predicted proteins | sample MGYA00514190_ERZ779624 | MGnify/ENA primary metagenome ERZ779624 (study PRJEB29562, sample SAMEA4376706) | mouse gut metagenome | isolation source: Cecum | study: EMG produced TPA metagenomics assembly of the A DSS colitis mouse model was used to assess the... | reverse complement strand
GTGCCGCACAAGTTAAAAAGAAGTGTACACTTCTTTTTAACTGCGTCAATTATAAAAAAGCACGGCAGCCTTTCGGCTGCCGTGCGCTCCTTGCTTGCTCAGGCGTAAAACGCGTGCTCTCCAATGGTGGTCACATAGGTGCGGTTCCGGGAGGCGTAGCAGGACAGGCCCGCCCGGTTGAAGAACAGTGCGGTGGGCACTATCTCCGCCCCATCCAGCACCAGCTTGGCCGCGATGACGGACTCCTCGTTGGGCGTCCGCTTCAGGGAGCCGCTGCTGGCCGGAGCGAACTGGTTCTTCTGGTACAGCACATCGTAGATGTTGTTGGGGAACTTGGGGTCCTTTACCCGGTTCATCACCACATTCCCCACCGCGATCTTGCCCTCCAGGATCTGGTTGCCGCTCTCCGCGTGAATGATGCGGGACAGCCAGTAGAGGGTGTCTGCATTGTAGTAGCTGTCGCCGGGGAGAATATAGGCGTCCCCCTCCCGATGGTTCAGAAGGACGGCGCGGTTCTCCCCGTCATAGCCCACGTCCAGGTTGAACACCTGCGCCAGCAGCCGGATCGGCGCGGCCACAGAACCGTTCAACAGAATCAGGCTGTCCTTCGCATAGAGATAGCGGCCGTTGGCCACAATATACGGGGCCCCCGCCTTCACCGTCAGGTTCAGGGTCTCCTCCACTACGGTGGCGGTGTTCCCCGACCCGTCCACCACCTGGGACACCCGGGCAGCGTTGACGGTGACCGCGCCGTTCTCCTCCTCCACCGCGGCCTCCGGGTCCAGCATGGACACGAAGGAGCCGACGGTGACGTAAGTGACGCCGCTGCGGTTCTCGTACACGAGGGACTGCTGGGGGATACCGTCCAGCTGGAAGGGGGCCTGTTCCACCGTCTCCTCAACGATGGAAGGCATCTCCTCCAGTCCGGGGGCGTCCGCGGCCAGCGCGGGCAGGATGAAGCTCACGACAGCGAGGGAGGCCAGCAAGGAACTGACTGCTCGTTTTTTCATGAAATCTCTCCTTGTTACAATTTGCGTTCAAATTGTAACCATATTGTAACTGATTTAAAACCGTTTTGCAACCTTTTTATGTAGTCAAAACAGCCGAACTCCCAACAAACAGAAGTTCGGCTGTTGTATAAGTTATACAGTTTTGGTGGTTTATTGCCCTTTTGGTTTCCAGTATATGGGTTTTCAGAGGTAGAACCAATGGCACCCAATGGTTACCACAAATTCCCTATTCTCCATGATCCAGTGGTTATTCGTCAAATCCGGCGCAAGGAAATACAGGCTGTCCCCGGCGGCCCTGGCCCCCTCCAGCACCAGCTTGGCCGCCAGCACGCTCTCCTGGGTCGGCTCATGATAAACGGTGCCGTTGGCCACCGGCTGGAACTGCACGCCCCACTTGGTATCGAAGATCACATCGTGGATGTTGTTGGGAAATTCCCGGCTGGCCACCCGGTTCAGCACCACCGTGCCCACCGCGATCTTGCCCAGCAGCGGCTCCCCCCGGCTCTCCGCCGAGATGATCCGGGACAGCCAGTACAGCTCCTCCGCCGTATAGGCCGGGGCCGCCGCCCGCCCGCTGCCCGGGGTGAGGGTCACCCCCGCCTCCCGGCTCCAGTCCACCTCGCCCCCCAGGGCCTCCGCCAACGCCCGGACGGGCACCAGCGTCCGCCCGTTCTCCAGCAGCACCCCGTGGGGTATGTAAAGCGCGCGGTCGTTCACCGTCAGCCACCGCTCCCCCGGCTTGGCGGAGAGGGTCACGCCCTCCCCCCGCACCCGGGCCGCGCCGTTCTCCCAGGTCACCTGGGCGTCCGGAGCCAGCACCTCCGCCACCGTCCGCAGGGAAACGTAGGTGGTGCCGCCCTCCACCAGCCGCGCGGAGGCCTGGTTCCACAGGTTCTCTCCGCCCACCGACAGCACGTTTGCCGCCGCCGCGGGCTGGGCCAGGGGCAGGGCCAGAGCCAAGCTCAGGGCCACACCCGCCGCCGCTTTCCCGAATTTCATCTCGATCACTCCTTGTCATGGTCTCGCGCATCCATAGCGCGGAAGTTATGACAAAATTGTAACTTTTTCTGCCCTCTGCCGCAAGTCAAAATGATTTCCTACAAAGGAACCCCTTTCCAGCTCCCAGGGGCGCGAAAAGGCCGTCCGGCAATGCGGACGGCCCTTCCCATATCAGCTTAGCAGGCTCTGCCTCATCTTCACCACCGCCTTGCGCACGGCGCACGGCTCCCCGGCGGCACAGCCGGGGCGGTGGATGTCGTTGGAGAAGAAAACGCAGTAGCTCCCTGGGGTCACATCCACAAAGGCCTCCCCCTCCAGGTCCTTGTAGAAGGTCACGTCCTTCCCCTCCGGGTCCTCGTCCACCGTTTCCTTCCCGGTGTAGGGCACATAGCCCATCCGCTCCACGCCGGAGACGATGTACTGGAGGTCCAGGTAGTCGTCGTGACGCTCCGGGCGGCGTTCCCCGGCGGGCTGGGTGGTGAAGTCCTGGATCATGATATACAGATCCTTCCCCTGCACCTCGTAGGTGCCGGCCTCCATGTTGGGAAGGTCGTGATCCGCCAGCCACTTCAGGGCCGTCTCCAGGGGGGCGGGGTACTTGCAGGGGCAGGGCACGGCGTTGGCACACGCGAAGATCATGGGTCATGCACTCCTTTATTATATTATAGTGTAACCGCTCACCGGGCGGCTTTCAGGGCCTGGGCCAGCTGGTCCGGGCAGGAGGTGGGCTTCATGCCGCAGCGGATGCCCTCCATCCGGCCCACCGCCTCCTCCACCGTCATCCCCTTCAGCAGGGAGCAGATCCCCTGGAGGTTGCCGGAGCAGCCTCCCATCACCCGGACGGCCTGGATCACGCCGCCCTCCACGTCGATCTCCATCTTCTTGGAGCACACACCCCGGGGGGTATACTGAATGGTTTCCATGTCTGTCTCGTCCTTTCTGATTTGATTACTCGCCTTCCGGCGGCCAGTCCTCCCCCCGGCGCAGGGCGTCCAGCTGGGCGGAGTCCTTGTATTCCAGGCTCCGCTCCCCCGCCAGCCCCTCCACGTGGTGGGTCAGCTCGTGGCGCAGGGTGGTGCGCAGCTCCTCCTCCCACACCCGGCGGGGCTCGTCAAAGAGCAGGGCGGCGAAGGAGCCGTAATAGATGTTGATATACCGCCCCAGCCCGTCCACGCAGTATTCGCCCATGATGTAGACGTCCTCCCCCGCGTCCGGGTCGGGCAGCGCGTCCTCCAGCAGCAGCACGCCGCCGTTCAGCTCCTGGAACAACGCCTCCGGGAACTCGTCGTACACCCTGTCCAGAATGTCGTTCACCTCGTCGATGCTCAAAACCATGGGTGCCCCTCCTAACCTGTGTTCACAATACGATCAGGCCATACAGACGGCTCAGGCGGTCCAGGTCGGCCCGCTCCAGCCCCCCGGTGCCGTCGTAGAAGGCCCGCCCCTGGTACACCCGGAGCGCGCCCTCCAGCAGCTCCGGCACATCGGAGCACAGGCACAGGGCCTCCCGCACGGCGTACTGGTGCTGGGCAAATATGTCCACGTCGTCCGGCTCCTGTATGACGATCTTCACCGCCCCCACCGGATCGTCCTCGGCGGCGATGATATCCTCCAGGAGGTCGGGGCCGCACTCCAGCTCCTCCCCCACGTCAATGGTGCGGTTGACGAAGCAGGGGGCGGTGCCTGTGGCGCAGGGGATGGCGTCGGGGTCCCGGCGGCTGGGGGTGTAGGGGAAGGGCGTCAGCCCCTCCGCCCCCGCCCGGAACAGGGGGATGCAGGCATACCGGGCCAGCTCCCGCAGGATTCCGGGGGCGTCCTCCTTTGGGCAGTCCACGCCGAAGGCGGCGGCCCCCATCCCCTCCGCCACAAACAGGGCGGCCAGCATATGCACCCGGGTGGGGGATTCCCCGTCCCCGTCACAAACCCAGCTCACCCAGGGGGCGGGACAGCCCGCCTCACGGACAGCCAGCAGGGCGGCGCGGCACTCGGCCATGGTTGTCATGCCCGCGATGTGGACGGGGCCTGCTTTGGGGGTGAGCCGTTGGCGGCAGGCGGCGGTCAGCTCCTCGAAGGGGGTCTCCCCCGCCGGGGGCACGTCCAGCCCCAGGGGGGCCAGCGTCTGCCGGAATATGGGCACGGAAGCGTCCATAGCGAAGCGTCACAACTCCTTTATAAAAAATAGTTTCTCTTTATTATAACAAACCCGGGCGGGAATGGCAAGAGCGTTTCAAAAAGCCCGGCAGATCTGGCCGGACTGGGCGTTTTCCGGAAAAACTTGTCTTTTCGCACAATCTCTCATTTACAACTCTCGACAAATTTGGTACAATGATGGAAACGCCGACGCCAGCCGGCGGGTGTTGAGATTGAGGAGGGACCTTCATGAAGCGCGCGATCTGTCTGTTTTCCGCCCTGCTGCTCCTGCTTACCGCCGCCTGCGGCGATACCACCGGCGAACCCACCGCCACCCCGGAGGCGACCCCCGCCCCCGAGATCACCGCCACCCCGGAGCCTACCCCGGAGCCCACCCCCGAGCCTATCCGGGAGCCCCTCACCGGACTGCCCTGCGACCAGGACGTGTCCGCCCTCCGTCCGGTGGCGGTCATGCTGAACAATCTGAAGGCCGCCCTGCCCCAGCAGGGGAACAGTCAGGCGGATATCATCTACGAGGTGCTGGCCGAGGGCGGCATCACCCGGATGCTGGGGGTATACCAGCACCCGGAAAAGGTGGGGCTGATCGGCTCCGTCCGCTCCGCCCGCCAGTATTACTGGGAGCTGGCCCAGGGCCATGACGCCGTTTACATCCACGCGGGCGGCAGTCCCGAGTTCTACGAGACCAAGAGCCGCCTGGGCCTGTTCACCGTGGACGGGGTCAACGGCTCCTACGCCTACGCGGGGGCCGGAATGTTCTGGCGGGACCGGGAGCGCATCCCGGGGCACCGCTACGCCGTGGAACACTCCCTGCTCACCTCCGGCGAGGCCATCGCCGCCATGCTGTCCAAGGAGGACAAGACCGCCCACGCGGAGGGCTACCAGTACGAGATGGCCTTTGCCGACGACGGCACGCCCGCCGGAGGACAAAACGCCCTCACCGTCACCGTCCCCTTCTCCAACTACAAATCCGGCGTGTTCCGCTATGACGCCGCCACCGGGCTGTACGCGGTGGAGGAGTACGGCCAGCCCTACCTCGACGGGAACGACAACACCCAGGTGGCGGTCACCAACCTGATCGTGGCGCAGACCACCTGCACCGTGGTGGACGGCTCGGGCCGGATCAAGGTGGACCTGTCCTCCGGCAGCGGCTGGTTCGCCTGCGGCGGAAAAATCGTCCCCATCACCTGGCAGAAGGGGGACGCCAGCCAGCAGCTGCGCTATTTCAACGAGGACGGCTCCCCCCTGACCCTGGGCCGGGGCAAGAGCTACGTCTGCATCATCCCCACCAACCGCACCGTCACCGCTGAATAAATTTTTCCAGCATAGCGGCCCGGTCCCGGCGCAAACTATCCTTGTGACCAAAAAGGAGGTTTGCACCATGATGTTTCTGGACAAGATCGCCCTGGCCCTGTCCATCGTGGGCGGGCTGAACTGGGGGCTTATCGGGCTGCTGAACTTCGACCTGGTGGCCTTCATCAGCGGCGGCTCCGGCACCTGGCTGGCCCGCATTATCTACACCATCGTGGGTCTGGCGGCCCTGTGGTGCCTCACCCTGCTGTTCCGCCCGGAGGAGAACCGGACCCGGCACAGCGCGGCGTAACCCGCGGAGCCGGGAAAAACCGCTGTCAGAGGGACAGCCGCACGGCGTAAACCCGCCGCGCGGCTGTCTTTTGCCGTCCGCCCCGGCCCGTCTCCCACAAGCCGGGAATTTGCGTGAAAATTTTGTGGAGAAGGCGGTTGACTTTTGGGTTTGCCCGTGGTATAATACGCGAAACTCAGGACAAGTGAATGGGGAACTCTTTGCCGCCGGGTAAGGAGGGACACGCCGGAGCTTCTATCGTTAGGCCACAGGAGATAGGGGATCTGGCGTTCTATTTTTTGGTCGGAACATCCACCCCCCATTCCCCCGGGCCGCGCCTGAGACCGATTCAAATCATTTTGAAGGAGGAACCCGCGTTGAAAAAGTTTATTGCCGACCCCTCTTTTTGGGAGCTGTTCCCCAACGCCGCCATCGGCGTGCTCTCCGTCTCCGGCATCGACGAGGCCGCCCAGCTCCCGCCGGAGCAGGCGGCGGAGGTGGCGGAGCTGCTGAAAAACGCCAATGCCGCCGCCCTGGCCCACCTGGACGATGGCGTACCCCTGTCCCAGAACCGCCCGGTGGCGGTGTGGCGGGAGGCGTACCAGAAGTTCCCCACCAAAAAGGGCGTCCGCTGCTCCATTGAGGCCCTGCTGAAGCGGGTGTCCAAGGGGGAGCCGGTGGGCACCATCGCCCCCACGGTGGACATCACCAACGCCATCTCGCTGAAATACGCCCTGCCCATCGGCGCGGAGGACCTGGACGCCTTTGACGGCGACCTCCACCTGGGCGTCATGGCGGGCGGTGAGGATTTCCTGCCCATCGGCGCGGACCAGCCCGATCCGCCCCGGCCCGGCGAGCTGGCCTACTACGATGGGACCGGGGTGGTGTGCCGCTGCTGGAACTGGCGTGACGGAAAGCGCACCGCCATCAAGGACGCCACCACCGCCGAGTTCATCGCCATGGAGTGCGTGGAGCCGGAGCGGCTGGACGATCTGAAGGCCGCCCTGGACGAGCTGGCCGGACTGCTGGAGCGGTACGTGGGGGCCAAGGTCGTGTCCAAGGGCGTGGTGGACAGCAGCTGCCGGGAGATCCCCATCTCGGAATAAATATTGAACCGTCCCCCCGGCCCTGCCGGGGGGACGGCCTGTTTCCCGAAAAAATGCTCTTGCCATTTCCCCGCCCCCCCATTATAATGGGCCGTAGAGACGGACAGACGCTGACGGGCGTGGAGAAGTACGGCCCATTTTTGACGAGAAGGAGAGCTGAGCGATGTGTGAGAAACGGTTTGACGTGACCGCCCTGGGGGAGCTGCTGATCGACTTCACCGAGAACGGGCGCAGCGGCCAGGGGAACACCCTGTTCGAGGCCAACCCCGGCGGGGCCCCCTGCAATGTGCTGGCCATGCTGAAAAAGCTGGGGCGTTCCTGCGCCTTTGTGGGCAAGGTGGGGGAGGATATGTTCGGCCATCTGCTCCACGATGTGGGGGCGGAAGCCGGGATCTGCATGGATCACCTGGTATTCGGCCGGGACGCCCGGACGACCCTGGCCTTTGTCAAGACCTTTGAAAACGGCGACCGGGACTTCTCCTTTTACCGCAACCCCGGCGCGGATATGCTGCTCACCGAGGACGAGCTTCCCCTGGACGTGATCGCGGGCAGCCGGATCTTCCACTTCGGCACCCTGTCCATGACCCACGAGGGGGTGCGGCAGGCCACCTGCAAGGCCATCGGCTCCGCGAAGGCGGGGGGCGCGCTCATCTCCTTCGACCCCAACCTGCGCCCGCCCCTGTGGGACAGCCTGGAGGACGCCCGGACCCAGATCTCCTACGGCCTCGCCCACTGCGATATTCTGAAAATCGCGGACAACGAGCTGGAGTTCATGACTGGGGAGACCGACTTCGACAAGGGCGCGGCCATCCTGCGGGACCGCTTCCCCAGCATCAGGCTGTTCAACGTCACCGCCGGGGCGGACGGGAGCTACTCCTACTACGGGGACAAGCGGGTGTTCGTCCCCGCCTGCAAGCTGGGGGGCACCATTGAAACCACCGGGGCGGGAGACACCTTCTGCGCCTGCGTGCTGAGCTTTGTGCTGGAGCGCGGCCTGGACGGGCTCACCGAGGCCGATTTGACGGAAATGCTCACCTTCGCCAACACCGCCGCCTATCTGGTCACCACCCGGAAGGGGGCCATCCGCTCCATGCCGGAGCGGGCCGAGGTGGAGGCCCTTCTGGGGCGTTGAGCACGCCGGTTTATGGGATGACTGAAGATGGGGCACGGTCCAGCCTGGGCCGCGCCCCGTTTTTTGTCGGCTACGTCCCCAGATACTCCTCCAGGCACAGCCCGCCCTCCAGCATGGCCCGCGCCGCCGCCTCCCCCACGTAGCGGTAATGCCACGGCTCATACCCCACCCCGGTCACCGCCCCCTTGTCCGTGGGATAGCGCAGGATGAAGCCGTATTCCACACAGTGGGCCATCAGCCACCGCTGGACCGGGGTGTCCTCCTGCCCCTCGTCCAAAAGCTGGTAGGACAGGTCCACGATGTCCACCGCCAGCCCGGTCTGGTGCTCGCTGGCTCCGGGGCGGGCCACCCACCGGGCGGCCTGTTCCTCCGCCTCCTGCCGTATGTAGCCCCGGGCCAGCCAGTTCTCCACCTCGGCGGCGAACAGCCGCTCCTGGGTGTCCCAGCTTCGCCAGGAGGAGCAGATCACGGGCTGAAGCCCCGCCGCCCTGCAATCGTCCATCATCCGCTGAAGGGCGGGATAGGCGCGGCTGTCCACGGCGTGGCCGTTTTTGAGCTGGGTCAGCTCCGGCACCGGGAAGCCCTCCGGCAGCGGGTGCTCCCCGTTCACCAGCAGCAGCGGCCAGTCCTCCCCCGCCGGGGCGGGCTTGTCCGCCGGGGGCGTGGGAGAGGCCGTGGGAGACGGCTCCGGCGGCGCGGTCTGGGCGGGAACGGGCTTGGGCGCGCCCAGGTTTCTCCGGGCGGCGGGCTGGATCGCGGACGCTCCGGCCCACCCCGCCGCCAGTCCCGCCAAAAACAGCAGAACGGCCAAAAACAGCAGGACAGGCAGAGGGGAAGGGGCATGGCGGCGGACGGCGGTTCTCATCGGAAGCATCTCCTTTGTGTCGGTTCTGCTCCCAGTGTACCACCTTCTTCCGTCGAAACCCCGTGGTTCTTGCATCAAAACGCCGTCTTTTCAGCCGTCCAGGGCAAAACCGCCGTCACCCCCCGACAGCGGACGCCGGAACGCCGGAGCGCGGGGGCCGGACAGGCCCCTCCCCTTTTTCGCCATCCGGCCCCGTGGGACTTGCGCCAGGGCCGGGATCTTGCTATAATGGGCTGGACAACACCTCCAAACCGCTGATTCAGCACGCGCAAGAAAGGCACAGCTATGGGCTTTCACATGAAAAAACTTCCCCCTCCGGCGGGCACCGCCTCCATCCTGCGGATGGTTTTTCTGCCGTTCACCCCGCTGGCCGCCATCCTGGCCTGCCAGCTCGTCAGCCTGCAAAGCGTCTCCGGCGCGCTGCGCTGGCTCGTGTCCTCCCCCGGACCCGCGCTGATGTACTATCTGCCCCTGCTCCTGGTCCAGGCGGCCTTCGGGGGGCTGACCAGGTTGAGCGGGCTGGGCGGCCTGCTGGCCGCGCTTCCGCCCCTGGGCCTCACCCTGGCCAGCTACTACAAGGGCCTGATCAACGGCGAACCGCTGGTGATCGCCGACCTGGAGCTGGCGGGCAAGCTGGGAAACGTCCTCGGCTTTTCCTCGGGGAGCCTGGTGATCTCCCGGCACACCTGGCTGGCCCTCCTTCTTGTCCTCCTGCCCTTCGCGTTTTTGACCGCCCTGGACGTCCTCTCCTGGAGGGATCGGGGCCCCCTCCGCTGGACCATCCGCCGGGGGCTGTCCATAGCGGGCGTGAGCGCGGCCGCGCTGGCCCTCTTTGTCACCTACGGCCTGCGGCCCTACTGCCTGACGGAATACCGCTCCTTTCCCAACCAGCCGTCCCGGGACGCCCGCCTGGGCGTCTCCCTGAGCCTGCTGAGCAGCTGGTATCACTCCCAGCCCGCCCCCTCCGTCACCTACAGCGAGGGGCGGCTCCGGCAGACCCTGGGCGAGATGGAGGCCGCCCTGGAGCGGCAGGAGACGGCGGAGGCAGTGCCCCACATCATCTTCGTCATGAACGAGAGCTTCACCGACATCACACAGCTGCCCGGGCTCGATTTTTCCGCCGATCCGCTGCCCAACCTCCACCGCCTCCAGGGGGAAAACACCACCTACGGCCGCTTTTACACCATCACCTGCGGCGGCGGCACCGGGCAGGTGGAGCTGGAGACCTTCACCGGCGTCTCCCTGGAGGAGCTGGGCGGCATCGCCACCGCCCTGGAGCCGGAGCTGTACGACGCCATGCCCTCCTACGTCCGGGTGCTGAAGGAGAACGGCTACCGGACCATCTCCTTCCACGGGCACACCGCCGAGCTGTATAACCGGGACCGGAATTATCCCCACCTGGGCTTTGATGAGGTTCTGTTCCAGGACGCCTTCGCCGAAGGGGCCACCTACGCGGGCGGCTACTTTGACGACGACTCCTCCGCCAACGCCATCATCTCCCTGTTCGAGGAAAACCGGGGCGGGCCTGTCTACATCTACACCATGACCATGCAGAACCACCAGACCTATCACGCGGGACGCTATCCGGAAAACCGGGTGGAGGTGTCCAGCCCCCTGCTGACTGCGGAGGAGCTGGAAGGGGTCACCTGCTACGTCAACGGGCTGTATGACGCGGACCGGATGCTGGGCAAGCTGGTGGACTACTTTTCCGCCGTGGACGAGCCGGTCCTGCTGGTCTTTGCCGGGGACCATCCCCCCAGCCTCCCTCTCAGCCAGGAGGAAACCGTCTACACCCGCCTGGGGGTGGCCCCCTCCATCACCTCCGCCCAGTGGAGCGCGGAGGACTACAAAAACATGATGGTCACGGATTACCTCATCTGGAGCAACTACCTGGACGGCGAGGGCCAGGTTCCCAACAGCACCATGTCCATGGGCGCGACCGTGCTGGAGCTGTCCGGCGTGCGCAATACGCCCTTTTTCGCCTGGATGAACCAGATCCGCCGGGAAACCATGCTCTTTCACGCCCGCATCCTGACGCTGGACCCCTCCGGGCAGGTGGTCTCCGGGGACGAGCCCGCCATCCGGGCGTTCCGGACCGCCTATACCGATGTGATCTACGATACGCTGTATGGCAGGCATTACCTTGGCGGCGCGGTGAACCGGGTGCGGGACCCATGACCTCCCGGCTGGTTCACGCAGAACGCCCCACGGACGGCAGTCCGTGGGGCGTTTCGCTGTTTTTCTGGTGGCGGTCAGTTCCCGGCGGGGTTGTTGACGATCCCCACAAACAGGGGCAGGCCGCTGTCCCCGGTGATGCAGAACAGGAAGGGCCGATCCAGCACGAAGTCCACCTCGTCCTCAGGGGCCGCGCTTCCGCCGGGGGCTGCCACGGTAAAGGCCGCGGCGGTGCACCCCTCCTCATCGATGACCACCCGGGCGGCGTGGTTCGCCATAGAAAGGGTGATGGGCCCGTCCACATCCGTAGTCATGGGCGTGAAGTCGGCACGCTCCGGGTCGTACACATCGGTAACCCCCAGGGCCTTCAGGCCATCCCCCAGGTCAAACTGGTCGGCTACGTCGAACTTGGGGATGGACTGGTCCACCAACGCGAACTTCTGCCGATCCCACTGGGATTTATCCGCGGTAAAGAGGAAATCCACCCCATCCCCGCCGTCCAGCAGCTCCTCCGGGGACACCCCCTCGTCGGGCAGGAGGAACCACATGGCCCCGCCCTCCTCAAAGGATTGGCGTACAGCGGTAAACCCCTCCCCCCAGTAACAGGTTTTTGTGTTGATCTGGTGCATAAAGTCCGTCTCCACGTCCCCGGCGGGGGTGTGGAAGGTCTGAGGCGCGGTCTTCTCCTTGGAAAACTCGTTCATCCACGGGGCCTTGAAATAGAGGGTGGCCGCCAGGGCCAGGATGGTGTTTCTGTCCAGCTCGATGTTCCCCGCCTGCTCCTTTAGAAGCCCCCCGGTCTGCTGGTTGAGCCAGTCTTGCAGGGCCTTGTTGAACTGCTTCGACCCCATCTCCCCCCGGTAGGAGGAGGCGTAGAAGTCCCGGGCCAGGAGATCCATCGTGTCCTGGTTAAAGCTCACGTCCTTGTTCATCCACAGGGAGCTGGCCAGGATGGTGACCGCTTTTTTGCTGTCCCGGTAGCTGGCGTTCCACAGATCCGAGACCTGACGGCGCAGCTCGTCTATGCCGCCGCTGCCCAGAAGCTCCAGGATCTGCCCCCGGCTGTCCCCATCGGTGATCTGGGCCAGCATGGACAGGGCCACATAAACATTCAGCGGGGAATAGACCCGGTTCTCCCCCGGCGTCCCAGTCAGAAAAGCCTGCGCGCTCCGGGCAAAGAAGGGGCGAAGGGATGAGATATCCCCCACGTCCGTCTGCCGGGCCTGCCCGGAATACCGGGCCTGGGCGACGGCATAGGCCGTCAGCCCCCCGCCGGGCCGCAGGAACGCGCCCACCGCGATCGCAACGGCAAGCACCGCCGCCACCGCTCCCAGCCACCACTTCCTTCCCCCGCCCTTCCGGGCCTTTCCCGCCCCGCCGATCAGGTCGTCCCGGATGTCGGTGACGCCGTCAAACATATCGTCCGCCTTCATATTTCCACTCCTTCCGATTCCAGAAAGGCCCGCAGGGCCTTCCGCAGCCGCAGCAGCCGCTGGGACAGGGCGTTGGCACCCTCCCCCCGCTCCGCCGCCAGTTCCTTCACCGGCACGCCGTACCAGTACCGCCGGACAAAGAGCCGCCGGTCGCCCTCCTCCAGCCCATCCAGCCAGACGCTGATGGCCCGGGCAAGCTGCCGCCGTTCCAGCTGCTCCTCCACGGTGCCGGGGGCGGGTACGCAGTCCTCCAGCTCGGAGATCAGCGCGTCCATGCCGTCAAACCGTTTTTGGGCGCGCTCCCGCCGCCACCGGCTGACGGACAGGTTCCGGGTGATCCGCCCCAGGAACGGCCCCAGTGACCGGGGCCAATCTGGGGGTATCCGGTTCCAGGCGGCGTGCCAGGTGTCGTTGACGCACTCCTCCGCGTCCTCCCGCACGCCCAGCAGCCGCAGGGCGATGGAGCGGCACAGGCCGCCGTACTTTTTGTCCGTCTCGGCAATGGCCCGCTCCTCCCGCCGGTGGTAGAGCTCCACAATGGCACGGTCGTCCATAGACCCGCCCCCTTTCCGTTGAACTGCCGTGTGAAAAGGGCCCTCTACCTGTATTGTCGCAAAATCGAAAGGGATGTGACAGGGTTATTCAAAAATTTTCTGCGCCCGATGCGGCGTCAGCACCCACCCAGCCAGTCCAGCTCCAGCTCCAGGGCGGCCAGCTCCACATCGGGCTTCACCCGCTCGCCGTGGAAGTCGCTGCCTCCGGTGCGGTGGAGGCCGTACCGCTCCGCCAGATGGAGGTAAAACGCCCGCTGCTCCGGACTGTATTTGGGGTAGTCGCACTCGATGGCGTCCAGCCCCCAGTCCTTCAGCCGCCCCACCAGGCGGTCCAGCTCCCCGTCGGGCAGTCCCATCTGGTACGGGTGGGCCAGGGACACCTTCCCCCCCGCCTCCTTGATGGCCTCTACGCAGGTTTTGGCGTCCGCCTTGAACCGCTTCACCCTCTGCCGGAACTCCTCCGTGTCCAGGTAGCGGTCGAAGGCCTCCCGGTTGGTGGACACATACCCCCGCCGCACCAGGATCTGGGCGAAATGGGGCCGTGCGATGACCTCGCCCCCGGCCAGCTCCTCCACCTCGGCCAGATCGACCTCCGCCCCCTTCTCCCGGAGGAAGTCCACGATCTTGTACTTCCGCTCATCCCGGCCCGCCCGGAATTTTTCGCACAGGCGGGCCAGCTCCGTGTCCCCGTCCCGGAAGCCGTAGCCCAGGATGTGGCAGTTGGGGTGATCCTTCGCGCTCAGCTCCACCCCCCGGATCACCCGCAGGCCCAGGGCGTTCCCGGCCCGCCGGGCCTCCCCCACCCCGGCGATGGTGTCGTGATCCGTCACCGCCAGCACGGACAGGCCCCGCTTTTGGGCCAGCCCAACCAGCTCCGTTGGGGTATACTGCCCATCGGAGGCAGTGGTGTGTGTGTGAAGATCGCATCGGACGTTCATCGTTATCCCTCCAGATTGGCCCCGCGGGCCGTTTTGTTCCATCATCCGGTCCGGCCGCTCTCCCGCCTCCATCACCGCCCAGTGGCGGCGGAAGCGAAACGGCGGCCTCCGGTCAGGCAGAAAAGGACGCCTTTCCGCTGGAGCTTTCCGCCCCTTCGTCCATCATCTGCCGTTCTGATCCCATATTACCACAGGGAACAGGCCTTTTCCAGACCTTTTTCGGCAGCTGCGCCCCCTCCCCTGCCCTGCCTCCCGGAACCCTTTCGCGGTATTGACACTAAAATAGAGAGAATGGTATAATTAGACAACGAGTCTGGGAGCCGATCCGGCGGACGGGCCGGTACGCGTCCCTCCTGCGGATGGAACCGCCCTGTTTTGGGCGCGGAATGGAGATCGATGGCAGCATGAAAGAGAATACGGAAAAACGGGAACGTCGGAGGAGGCTCTCCCTGCCCCTCTCCATTCTTCTCATCTTCTGCGTGTTCGGCACGATTGTATTTATGGTGGCCCGGCGCACCTCCCAGGAGATGTCCGCCGCCGCCATCCAGAACCTGAGCGAGAGCCTGGATCTCATTGAGTGCACCATCGAGGCCATTTTGAACAACGAGGCGGAGTTCCAGTCCCTCGTCGCCCGGGAGGCCGCCCGGGCGGAGGACCCGGAGGCCTACATCCTCTCCTCCGCCAGCAACCGGACCATCGTGAAGCTCTCCCTGATCCTGGCGGGCAGGACGGAGGGCATCTCCAACAACGGGGAGGCGTTCACCGAGGAGGGGCTGGATTTCTCCGCCGGGGGCAGGGTGTCCGGTATGCCCATTTCCCGGTCCTACCTGAACCATATGGGCACCTGGGCCTACACCATCAAGTGCCCCGTGGAGCGGGACGGGCAGACCCTGGGCACCCTCTACGTGGAATATATCTATGACACCATCGACCGCGCCCTCCCCGCCGACGGGTTCTACAACAAGCAGGCCACCCTTTACATCATGGACGCGGAGAGCCAGCGGTTTGTCCTCAAGCCCAAGGGCATGGGCCAGCGCAGCGCGGGACACCTGAACCTGGACGACTTCTACCGGGCCAGCAATATACAGGACTCCGGCATCCGGGCGGAGGTGGCCCAGTGCCTCCAGGACGGGCGGAACATTCTTTTTTACCACGATATCCGGGGGGAGAACGCCCTCAACTATATGTGGTCGGTGAACAACGGGTCGGTGTTCCTGGTGGGCTATGTGCCGGTGTCCGCCATCCAGCAGGAGGGGCGCACCGTCAACCAGAATATCGCCATGGTGGTGCTGGCCATGCTGGCGGCGTTCCTGCTGTGCGTGAGCCTGTACTACCTGAGCTGGCGGCAGCAGGAGCAGGTGCGCAGGGAGCGGGATGAGGAGCGCGTCATCCACAGCCAGCAGCTGGCGGAGGCCCTCCGCGCCGCCCAGATCGCCAGCGAATCCAAAACCACCTTCCTGTCCAATATGTCCCACGACATCCGCACCCCCATGAACGCGGTGCTGGGCTTCACCACCCTGCTGGACAAGGACGCGGAAGACCCGGCGAAGGTGCGGGACTACACCCGGAAGATCACCGCCTCCGGCCAGCACCTGCTGAGCCTGATCAACGACGTGCTGGACGTGTCCAAGATCGAGAGCGGCAAGGCGGCTTTGAGCTTCGGGGACTTCTCCCTCAACGACGTGGTATCCTCGGTGGACGCCATCATCCAGCCCATGGCAAAGGCCAAGGGGCAGGAGTTCCACGTGGAGGTGTCCGGCGTCCGCCACGAATACCTCGTGGGGGACGAGACCCGGATCAACCAAATCCTGATCAACCTGCTGTCCAACGCGGTGAAGTACACCCAGGAGGGCGGGCACATCTGGTTCCGGATCATCGGCCAGAAGCAGCGGTCCAGCCAGTACCAGCACATCCGCATCGAGGTGGAGGACGACGGCTACGGCATGACGCCGGAGTATCTGGAGACCATCTTTGACGCCTTCACCAGGGCGGAGAACAGCACCACCAACAAGGTGCAGGGCACCGGCCTGGGCATGGCCATCACCAAGAGCATTG
>ERZ779624.326-NODE-326-length-15998-cov-6.024337_pt1 | contig 15998 bp, 20 predicted proteins | sample MGYA00514190_ERZ779624 | MGnify/ENA primary metagenome ERZ779624 (study PRJEB29562, sample SAMEA4376706) | mouse gut metagenome | isolation source: Cecum | study: EMG produced TPA metagenomics assembly of the A DSS colitis mouse model was used to assess the... | reverse complement strand
GCTTACGGCGATAGATGACAATGGAGAGGCTGTTGGCCATTTTATCATAAGGTACCCGCGCGATGACGATGACAGCTCTGTTCGTTTTGGGTTTGTAATAATTGATCCAGCGTTAAGGGGGAAAGGATACGGAAAAGAACTGCTCAGACTTGGGACAGAGTATGTAAAGAAAAATCTGAACGCCACAAGAATTGATCTGGGCGTATTCGAGAATAATGAGAGCGCAAGGCACTGTTATGAAGCGGCAGGTTTTACGGAGTATGCAAGAAGAGAGTGCAAGATGCCAATCGGCATCTGGAATTGTGCGGATATGGAGATATTCATAAAAAGGACTCTTGAAACAGAACGCCTGCTCCTGCGCCGCTGGGAAGATAATGATGCAGAGGATTTATATAAATATGCCAGTGATCCGGATGTGGGTCCGATTGCCGGATGGCCGCCTCACCAAAGTGTAGATGAGAGTAGGGATGTGATAAAGAATGTGCTGAGCGGAAAAGAGGCATATGCAATCTGCCTGAAAGAGGACGGTAAGGCTATCGGAGCCATCGAACTGAAGCTGAACGGGCATACCGATATGACTGATCGGGATGATGAGTGCGAGATGGGATATTGGCTCGGAAAACCCTTCTGGGGTCAGGGCATCATGCCGGAAGCTGTGAAGGAAATGCTCCGCCACGCTTTTGAGGACTGCGGAATGCAGAAGGTCTGGATTGGATATTATGAAGGCAATACGAAGTCCAAACGCGTCCAGGAGAAATGTGGCTTCAAGTATCAATGGCGGTCTGAGGATGTGGATGTGCCTCTGATGCATGAGAAGCGGACAGGACACGTTAGCCTGATGACAAAGGAAGATTGGGAGACGGAACATTAAATCACAAATTCCTAAGCAATAGTACTCGCTCTCTACGCCAGGAGCACGTCTGCGAAGCTAGATGTAGGGTCCACTACACCGTCGCTTCGCAGACGCACACCTGACGCAGATATCAAGCACTATTACTCAGTTATTAATGCAACGCTGTACTAGTTATAACAGTGGTTGATTGTATTGTGATCATCGTTTTATCGAATACTATCTGTAAGAAGTGAAAAATTTCCTGTTTGTCAAAGCAAAAATAATGATGCGCTTATATAACGCCAGATTGCTGATTTTATGGCACTTGTCGGACACGCACCGTCCGATTTTGGAGGTGATTTAGCGAGAAAGGATTAAGGTGGATTACGGCCAGAAGCTGGGGAAGACCATTATCTTTGCCAAACGGCATGACCATGCGGAGAAGATCCTGGAGGTGTTTCACAGAGAGTATCCTCATCTGCCGGATTTTGCCAAGGTCATAGACAATCGTATTTCCTACGCCCAGAGCGCCATTGACGAATTTTCGGACCCCAAGAAGATGCCCCAGATTGCCATTTCCGTGGATATGCTGGATACGGGGATTGATGTGCCGGAGGTGGTGAATCTTGTATTCTTTAAGAAGGTTTTGAGCAAGGCCAAGTTTTGGCAGATGATCGGGCGTGGGACCAGGCTGTGTCCGGGGCTTTTGGACGGGGAGGACAAGGAGAGATTTTATATTTTTGATTTCTACGGGAATTTTGATTTTTTCCGTATGAATAAGGGGAAAGCCGCAGGAAGCGGTATGGCGCTGCAGGAGGCGGTGTTTAACCTGAAATTTGAGATTTCCTATAAGCTGCAGGATGTTGATCTTCAGGCAGACCAGCTGATCACTTACCGCAATGAGCTTGTGAAAGAGATGAGTGAGAAGGTGCGGGAACTGCCAAGGGATAATTTTGCGGTGAGGCAGCATTTAAAGTATGTGGATCTGTATTCTGTGGAGGTGAATTACAGGCGTTTGACCTATGAAGATACGCGGACAGTGAAGGAGGAGCTGGCGCCACTTATTTTGCCGGACAAGGATGAGGCGGGGGCGGTCCGTTTTGACGCGCTTTTGTCTGTTGACTGGAAGGAGTCGGAGCTGGAGAGCGATCAGCTTAAAAATTATAAAGAAAAGGCGGAGTTCTATATCAGGCAGCACCAGGATAGGATCATGGGGTTATCGCAAAATTGAGAGGGAATGAGCCGCTGACCGCTGAGGATGTGGAGCTGTTGGAGGGAATTTTGTGGAAGGAGATTGGGACAAAGGCGGATTATGAACAGGAGATTGGCCAAAAGCCACTGGGAGAGTTTGTCCGCGGGATCGTGGGACTGGATATGCGGGCGGCGAAGGACGCGTTTTCGGAGTATCTGGACGGCGCGAATCTGGATGGAAGACAGATTTATTTTGTGAATCAGATTGTGGAGTATATTGTGAAAAACGGGATGATGAAAGATCTGTCTGTTTTGCAGGAGCCGCCGTTTACGGATAAGGGAAGTGTGGCGGATATCTTTACTGACCTTTCGGTTTGGATGGGAATCCGGAAGGTGATCGACAGGATCAATGGGAATGCGGTGGCGGCGTAGGATAGGATATTGACAAAATCCAATCATTCCTGTAAAATAGTGATAGGAAAAATATAAAATCCAATCATATTCTCTAAAGAGGAAAGGATATTGAAGATTGAAGTAAAGGAGATAGAGAGGTATCTTTCTGACTTAAAGGATGCAGTTAAGAAGAACAGATACCGAATTGACAGAAATTTTAAGAGGCAGGATACGATCAGGCTGTTTCTGGATTATGTTATTGATGAAGGGAAAGCAAAGGAGATTATTTTAAGTCTTACACCATATGATTTTTCAGGAATACTGCAGAATGAGCATAAGGGATATGAACAGGAAAGGCTCTATGTTTTTGGCAAGGATGTAACTCTTTTGGAAAGGAGCGGATCAGCAGAGAAGCAGGTTTCCTTATATATGAAGTTCAACAAGCTGGAAAACTGTTTTGTTATCGTGATTTCATTTCACGAACAGAAATATCCGCTTACATATTATTTCAGATAATCAGGAGAGAAGACGGAGGTGTCCATCTTGGCAGAAAGAAGGAGAACGGATTTTTGTATTGAATGTCGGAACGAGACGGAGTACGTGTTACAGAAGCGAAGGATCGTAAGGATGATCAGAGACAGGGAATATTCCTTTGAGATTACGATGGCTATATGTTCGGAATGTGGGGAGGAGATGAGCATTCCCGGGCTTATTGACAGGAATGTGCAGGAGATTGATGAGCAGTACCGAGAGACGGAAGGGATTGTTACCGTTAAGGATATTGAGAGGCTGATGAAGCTTTATAAGATTGGGAAGGGGCCTTTGTCCCTTGCCCTTGGATTCGGGGAGGTGACCATACCCAGATATCTGGAGGGGCAGATTCCGTCAAAGGAATATTCGGATATCATAAAGTCGGCTCTTAGTTCTCCGGCTTTTATGAGAGAGAAACTTGCCGGGAATCGGGAGAAACTGACGGATGCGGCGTACAAAAAGGCCATGGCGGCGGCAGAGGGGCTGGAAGTCCTTTTCTGTGTATCGGAGAAGATGCTTGGAGTTATTGCCTGTATTTTTGAGGAGCTTGAGGAGGTAACTCCGCTGATGCTTCAGAAATTGCTGTATTTTATCCAGGGGATTTATTCCGCGTTATATGGAAAGCCTTTGTTTGAGGAAGACTGCAGGGCATGGGTTCATGGGCCTGTTTATCCGGAGGTGTATACTCTTTTCAGGGATTTTAAATATAATCCCATTGATGATGTGCGTTTTGGTCTTCTGAAAGGGACGGATGATGTTCTGACAGAGGAAGAGAGGGACGTTATTGACCGTGTAGTCAATACATTTGGGATATATGGCGGGAAGGTTTTGGAGAGGATCACGCATAATGAGGGGCCTTGGAAAAGCGCCAGAAAAGGGTATGGGGATCAGGTTCCGTCCAGCGAATTGGTGAGCAAAGACAGCATCCGGAAATACTATGAGAGTGTGAATGAAGTCTATGGGGTAGGATCGGAGGAAGGGGTGAGAGAATATATTCGCCATATGTTAAGGTAGATAGTTTTCAAATATTTTTTAACAGTGGCTAAGAGTACAAAAAGACAGATACGTTTGACTTGGCTTTAGCTAAGAAGGTAAAAGATGACAGCAGCATTGAAGCTGCTGTATGAATATCAAAAAATGGGGCTGATGCACGGATGGTTAGAAACTTACGCGCATCAGCCTTATTTTTAGTTCTTCACTGCTTTAATTCCCGTTAATACTCCTCTTCACATAGGTGGTATGCAGAAGATGATGGGCCTTCTCGCTTCCCGGTTTCCCAAGGTAGGTGTCATACAGCTCCTTGATAGCGGGATTCTCATGGGACTTGCGGATGGGGTTATCCTTATCGGAATCGTACAGCACCTTAGCCCTCAAAGCGCGGATATCCACGGTATTGCGCACATATCCCGGCTGCTGGGGCTGGCCGCCGCCGTTGATACATCCGCCTGGGCAGCCCATGATCTCGATGAAGTGATAGTTGGCTTCACCGGATTTTACCTTGTTCAAAAGTTCTCTGGCATTGCCAAGGCCGGAGGCTACGGCAACCTTTACTTCCATGCCTGCCACGTTGTAGGAGGCTTCCTTGATGCCTGCCATGCCTCTCACGTCGGTGAAGTCAAGGCTCTGAAGTTCCTCGCCGGTCAGGGTCTCCACTGCGGTGCGTAGGGCTGCCTCCATAACGCCGCCGGTGGTTCCGAAGATAACGGCGGCGCCGGTGCCAAGACCTAAGGGCGCGTCGAATTCCTCGTCAGGCAGGGTGGTGAACTTGATGCCTACTTTCTTGATCATGCGGGCCAGTTCTCTGGTGGTCAGGGAGTAGTCCACATCCGGTACGCCGTTGGCCGCCTGATCCGGTCTTCCGATCTCGAACTTCTTGGCGGTACAGGGCATGATGGATACGGATACGATATCCTCCGGCTTGATGCCGCTCTTCTCAGCGTAGTAGGACTTGGCGATGGCGCCGAACATCTGCTGAGGAGACTTGCAGCTGGACAGATTCTCGGTCATATCCGGGAAATAGTGCTCGCAGTACTTGATCCAGCCCGGGGAACTGGAGGTGATCATTGGCAGCACGGCCTTGTTCTGAACCCTGTCGATAAACTCGGGGGCTTCCTCCATAATGGTAAGATCGGCGCTGAAATTGGTGTCAAATACTTTGTCAAAGCCCACTCTCCGAAGAGCAGCGGCCATCTTGCCCTCTTCATTGGTGCCGATGGGGTAGCCGAATTCCTCTCCAAGTCCGGCCCGGACAGCGGGAGCGGTCTGAACGATGACGTGCTTTGACGGGTCGGCGATGGCTTTCAGCACATCGTCAATCTGGGATTTCTCCTGCAGCGCTCCGGTGGGGCAGACAGCGATACACTGGCCGCAGGATACGCAGCTGGTCTCGCCCAGGCCCATGTCAAAGGCGGAGCCGATGAAGGTGGCGAAGCCGCGCATGTTGGCGCCGATAACGCCGATGCCCTGAGTCTTCTCGCATACGGCCACGCAGCGGCGGCACAGGATACACTTGGAGTTGTCCCGGAACATGTGGGCGGCGCTGTCGTCGATGCAGGAAGGCGTCTTCTCGCCGTCGTAGTAGGTCTCGTCCTCAACGCCCAGCTCCTTACACAGCTGCTGCAGTTCGCAGTTGCCGCTTCTGACGCAGGAGAGACATTTTCTCTCGTGGTTGGATAAAAGGAGCTGCAAGGTCTTTCTGCGGGATTCCAGAACCTTGGGAGTATTGGTCCACACCTCCATGCCGTCGTTAATGGGGTACACGCAGGAGGCCACAAGGCTTCTCGCGCCTTTTACTTCAACTACACAGATACGGCAGGCGCCGATTTCGTTGATTTCCTTTAAAAAGCAGAGAGTAGGAATCTCGATATGAGCCAGCCGGGCCGCTTCCAAGATGGTGGAACCCTTGGGAGCGCTTACTTCTAAGCCGTTAATTTTAATTGTGATATTCTCCATTCCGATTCTCCTCCATTACTTCTTGTAGATTGCGCCGAATTTACATTTCTCCATACAGGCGCCGCACTTGATACATTTATCCTGGTCAATGACGTGAGGATTGCGCACGGTACCGGTGATGGCGTTGTTTGGACAGTTGCGGGCGCACAGAGTACAGCCGCGGCACTTCTCGGCGTCAATGCGGTAGGACAGAAGAGCCTTACATACGCCGGCAGGACATCTCTTCTCCTTGATGTGTGCCTCGTACTCGTCGCGGAAGAAGCGCAGGGTGGAGAGTACCGGGTTGGGGGCGGTCTGTCCAAGGCCGCACAGGGAGTTCTCCTTGATGTAGTAGCACAGTTCTTCCAGTTTGTCCAGGTCTTCCATGGTGGGCTGGCCCTTGGTGAGCTTGGTGAGGATTTCCAGCATGCGCTTGGTTCCCACACGGCAGGGAGTACATTTGCCGCAGGATTCTTCCACGGTGAACTCCAGGAAGAACTTGGCAATATCCACCATACAGTCGTCTTCATCCATGACGATAAGGCCGCCGGAACCCATCATGGAGCCGATGGAGATCAGGTTGTCATAGTCAATGGGGATGTCAAAATGCTCGGCCGGGATACAGCCGCCGGAAGGACCGCCGGTCTGGGCCGCCTTAAACTTCTTGCCCCCGGGGATGCCGCCGCCGATCTCCTCGATAACTTCCCGAAGGGTGGTTCCCATGGGGATCTCCACAAGGCCGGTGTTGTGGATCTTGCCGCCCAGGGCGAATACCTTGGTGCCCTTGGATTTCTCCGTACCCATGGAGGCGAACCACTCAGCTCCGTGAAGGATGATCTGGGGGATGTTGGCGTAGGTTTCCACGTTATTTAAAATAGTTGGTTTGCCGAAAAGACCTTTCTGAGCCGGGAACGGCGGTCTGGGTCTGGGCTCGCCCCGGTTCCCCTCGATGGAGGTCATAAGGGCAGTCTCCTCGCCGCAGACAAAGGCTCCTGCGCCAAGGCGCAAGTCAATGTCAAAGGAGAAATCGGAACCGAAAATGTTGCTGCCCAGAAGTTCCATCTCTCTTGCCTGGTTGATGGCGATCTTTAAGCGCTCAACGGCGATGGGGTACTCGGCGCGGACGTAGATGTAGCCCTGGGAAGCGCCGATGGCATAGCCTGCGATGGCCATGGCTTCCAGTACCGCGTGGGGATCGCCTTCCAGAACGGAACGGTCCATAAACGCGCCCGGGTCGCCCTCGTCGGCGTTGCAGCAGACATATTTCTGGTCAGCGTCGTTTTGCTTGGCCAGCTTCCACTTAAGGCCGGTGGGGAATCCGCCGCCGCCTCTTCCGCGGAGTCCGGAGTCTAAAAGACACTGGATCACGTCGTCGGGGGTCATCTCCGTCAGAACCTTGCCCAGGGCCTCGTAGCCGCCGGTGCCTATGTACTCTTCGATAACTTCCGGGTTGATGATACCGCAGTTGCGCAGGGCGATGCGGTGCTGTTTTTTGTAGAAGTCCGTGTCAATGAGGGCTTTTACATTGCCTGCGGGGGTTACGGTCTCGTTGTAGAGAAGCCGGGTAACGACCCTTCCTTTTAATAAGTGCTCGCTGACGATCTCCGGAATGTCCTCGACCTTAACCATGGAGTAGAAGGTGGCGTCCGGGTAGATGATCATAATGGGGCCAAGGGCGCAGAGGCCGTGGCATCCGGTCTGGACAACGGATACTTCTTCCGTCAGGCCGTTTTTCTCGATTTCAGCCTTTAAAGTTTCCATAATCTGCTGGCTTCCGGAGGAAGTACATCCTGTTCCGCCGCAGACTAATACGTGTGAACGATACATCTAAAGTTCCTCCTTATTTGATGTCTGCACCGCTTAAGGTGTATTCTTCTACGATATGACCGCCGATCAGGTGGCGCTCCAGCACTTCTTCGGCTTTCTCAGGGGTCATCTTGATGTAGGTAATCTTCTGCTTGCCGGGTTCCATAACTTCCACGATGGGCTCGTACTGGCACAGGCCGATGCAGCCGGTCTGGGTCACGGAGATCTTGTCGGTCAGGTTCTTTTCCTGTACCAGGGAAGACAACTTGGTCAGCACCGGTCTGGCGCCGCTGGCAATACCGCAGGTGGCCATGCCTACCACCACTCTGGTGTGGTTGTGGTCCTCGGCCCGCATGCTTACCTGGCTCTGCATTCTTTCGCGAATGGCTCTTAACTCTTCAAGAGATTTCATAGGGTTTCTCCTCCAATCTGGCGGTCAGTAGACTGCGCCGCCGTCTGTTTCCTGTTTATTTTCATTGAGATAGTCCATGATGTAGGCGGATATCTCCGGCATATCAAAGGGGACATCCCCCAGGACCTGCCGAAATTCCCGCGTGTCCAATGTAAAGGAGCTGTCGTTATACCGGTAGCGGTAGACGAAATCGGTTTCGGGGTGGTAAACCACAAGGGTATGTATGGTGGCGCTGATATCCCCTAAGGGCATCCGGTCAATGTGGGACAGAACGAATACAGCGGTTACCGTAGTCCCCACGCCGGGCGTGGAAGTGATGGTAAAACTGCCGCCTGTGCTTTCCGCCGCAAGCTTAAAAAAGGGAACGCCAAGTCCCACCTTCCGGGTGGTGCGGCTGGTAAAAAACGGGTCTGTCACCTGGGCTGTCTGCTCCGGAGTCATGCCGCAGCCGTTGTCGTCAATGATCACGGTCAGTTTGTCGCTGGAAATGTCGGCGTCAACGGTTATGGTCACCAGGGACGCGCCTGCCCGCGTGGAGTTCTCCGCTACATCCAGTACATTTAAGGAAATTTCAGGCATCATGGCTATTTGTACTTGGCTAAGATGCCGGGAACATCATCGGGAGTCAGCCTTCCGTATACTTCGTCATTGATCATCATGACCGGGGCCAGTCCGCAGGCGCCTACGCAGCGGCAGGAATCCAGAGAGAACCGGCCGTCGGGGGTACATTCGCCGTTGGTGATGCCAAGGAGCTCTTCAAGCTTGCTGAAGATAGCGCCGGACCCTTTTACATAACAGGCTGTGCCGAGGCAGACGGAGATCTGGTATTTGCCTTTGGGCTGTAAAGCGAACTGGGAATAGAATGTGGATACCCCGTAGATCTTCTCCAGCGGGATCCCCGTTTCGTCGGAAATCATGGTCTGGACTTCAATGGGGAGATAGCCGTATATCTCCTGGGCCTGCTGCATGATGGGCATCAGGGCGCCTTTTGTGTCCTTCAGCTCGGCGATGACCTTCTTTAAAGCAGCTTCCTGCTCAGGAGTACCGCTGAAAGGAACATGTTCTTTTTTACAAGCCATGTTAATATCCTCCTAACTAAACTTAAGTTGAAATTTCGGTAACAATTCATATGGTTGAACTATTACGGCTTCGTACAATTCAAATAACATCTTATCATGTTAATGACAAAAAATCCATAAGAATATCAGAAAAACAGCAAAGTATCCAAAAAAAGACCGGAATATGCAAAAAAAGGAAGAAAAATGAGAGGGAAAAATAGGAAATGTGTTGAACATCTCGCCGTCGGATGGTATTCTTATAAGTAGGGAGGCGCAGGGGCGGGCAGCCTGTGGACGGCCCGCGCCTGGCAGGTTTTGTATATTTACCATAATCTATTAAAATCAGGAGGGGAATTATGACTGTTAGAGACGCAATGAATGTGCTGGGCGCAAGAGTTTTGGTGGGGGAAGAGTTATTGGACCGGGAGGTGAAAAGCGCCTGCGGGTCGGACATGATGAGTGATGTGCTGGCATTTTCCAAGGACCATTCGATCTTGTTGACCGGGCTTTGCAATCCTCAGGTTATCCGGACCGCGGAGATGTTAGATATTGTGTGCATCATCTTTGTCAGGGGCAAAAAGCCGGACGAGACGATCCTGGAGATGGCAAGGGAGCGGGATCTGGTGGTGCTTGAGACGGGACACAGGATGTTTTCCGCGTGCGGTATGCTGTATGCGGCAGGACTTCATGGAGGTGCGATATAATGGCGGATGTGATTGCTCTGACTTATGATATTTCCCCGGATGATTTCACCAGGGCAGGGGAGGCCAGCAGCGATGTTAAGAGTAAGTTAAAACAGGTTGGGGTTTCCCCGGCGGCGATCCGGAAGGTGGCTATCGCCATGTATGAGGGGGAGATCAATATGGTGATCCATGCCGAGGGCGGAAAGATCACAGTGGAGATTTCCCCAACGGAGATCCGCATGATCCTGGCTGACAAAGGGCCGGGGATCCCGGATGTGGAACAGGCCATGCAGGCAGGGTGGTCCACGGCGCCGGATGAGGTCAGGTCTCTGGGGTTTGGAGCCGGCATGGGGCTGCCCAATATGAAAAAGTATACAGATGAGATGAGTATTGAGACGGAGATTGGAGTGGGTACTACCATTACCATGGTGGTGAAGCTGTAAGCGTCAGGGGGTTCCGGATATGACCGGAACGTTATAAAAAGAAATGGAGAGGGGTTGGAAGATGGATAAATTCTATCATTCCGTGCGGCTGGAGGCGGCCTTGTGCAAGGGGTGCATCAACTGTATCAAACGCTGCCCGACCCAGGCTATACGGGTCAGGGACGGAAAGGCGCAGATCAACGGCAAGTTCTGTATTGACTGTGGGGAGTGTATACGCATCTGCCCTCATCACGCGAAGATCGCTACATATGATAAGCTGGAGGTTATGCGTCAGTACGAGTATACGGTGGCTCTGCCGGCTCCGTCTCTGTACAGCCAGTTTAATAATCTGGAGGATGTGAATATTGTTTTAAACGCATTAAAGCTTATGGGGTTTGACGATGTGTTTGAGGTCAGCGGGGCGGCGGAGATCGTGTCCGAGGCAACCAGGCAGTATATCTCGGCCCACCAGGATCAGGTGCCGATTATCAGCACGGCCTGTCCGTCAGTGGTGCGGCTGATTCGGGTAAGGTTCCCTAATCTGATCCCCCATCTGCTGCCTTTGAATCCGCCGGTTGAGGTGGCGGCAGGGCTGGCGGCGGAGAAGGCGCTGCAGGAGTCCGGTCTCCCCAGGGAGAAGATCGGGATCTTCTTTATCTCCCCCTGCCCGTCCAAGGTGACCTATGTGAAAGCGCCTCTGGGGACGGAGAAGAGTGAGGTGGATCATGTGCTGGCCATCAAGGAGGTGTACCCTCAGCTTTTGTCCCACATGAAGGCTGTGGGGGAGGATCCTCAGGAACTGCACATTTCCGGGAAGATCGGTATCAGCTGGGGGCGCAGCGGCGGGGAAGCCAGCGGACTTTTTTCGGAGAACTATCTGGCGGCGGACGGTATTGAGAATGTGATCCGGGTGCTGGAGGATCTGGAGGACGAGAAGTTTGACAACCTGCAGTTTGTGGAGCTGAACGCCTGCAACGGCGGGTGCGTGGGCGGCGTGCTGACGGTGGAGAACCCCTATGTGGCGGAGGTGAAGCTAAAGCGGTTGCGCAAGTACATGCCCGTGGCCAGAAGCCACATGGAGGAGAACACAAAAGAGTATGTACCCTGGACTACCGGTGTGGAGTTTGAGCCGGTGTTCCGCCTGGGCGATAATATGATGGAGAGTTTTTCACGCCTGGAACGGGTGGAGCGGCTTTGTAAGCGGCTCCCCGGTCTGGACTGCGGTTCTTGCGGCGCGCCTACCTGCAAGGCCCTGGCGGAGGATATTGTCCGGGGCGAGGCCAGCGAGCGGGACTGTGTGTACTATTTGCGGGATAATCTCCACAAGCTGTCCCAGGAAGTGGCCGTGCTGGCGGAGGATCTGGCAGAGCGGGAGAGCGAGAATGGGGATAAGGGGAGAATGAATGCCCTGAAAGAGTATATACAAATGATCTCGGATGAGATGGCGATTCTGGACAGCAAGGTGAAGGATGAGAATGTGACGGCTGATGAGGAGTAGAGGTAACCATTCAGACATCCGGCGGAGCGGATGCGGGATGTTTAAGGAGAGGACCCGCTGCCTGTCCATGGGCAGAGGGCTGTGCCGGGCCAGAGGGATGAGCCTGGGCAGAGGATGATGTGAGGTGGAAGTTTATGACTGTGGAAGATTTGATCGGAAAAGGGATATTTCAGGTTGTGGCGGAGGGGGATGACCTTTCCAGGGAGATTACGGGGATTTTCTGCTGCGACCTTTTGAGTGTTGCCATGGGAAGAGCGCCGTCTAACAGCGCATGGGTGACGGTTATGGGTAATGTGAATACCATCGCCGTGGCGACTTTGGCTGATGTTTCCTGCGTGATTCTGGCGGAGAACGCTCAGCCGGATGAGATGTGCCTGGCAAGGTCCAGGCAGCAGGGGGTGACCCTGCTTGCCACGGAGGAGCCGGTGTTTGAGGCGGCTTTGAAGGTGCATCAGCTTTTGCGTGGCTGATGACAGAACTGTACTATGACCTGCACATCCATTCCTGTCTCTCACCATGCGGGGATGATGACATGACGCCGGCCAATATTGCGGGCATGGCGGCGGTCAAGGGACTGGATGTGATAGCGGTGACGGACCACAATTCCTGTAAGAACTGTCCGGCTGTTTTGGCGGCGGCCCAGGAGTATGGGATACTTGCTATTCCGGGAATGGAGATCAATACGTCGGAGGAGGTCCATGCGGTGTGCCTGTTTGAAGAGCTTAAGGCGGCCATGGATTTTGACGCCTATGTGTATGAGCGCCTTATGGCATTTCCCAATAAGGAGGAGATTTTCGGGAGGCAGCTGATCTATAATAAGGAGGATGAGATCTGCGGGACCGTGCCCAACCTGCTGATCAATGCCACGGACATTTCCTTTGAGGGGCTCTGGGAGCTGGTGAGAGGGTTCGGGGGCGTGATGTTTCCGGCCCATGTGGATAAGACGGCCAACAGCCTTATCGCCAACCTGGGATTTATCCCGCCGGACAGCAAGTTTGTGACGGCGGAGGTGAAGGATCTGGGAAAACTTCACAGGGTGAGAAAGGAGAATCCTTACTTGGAGGGGTGCAGGATCATCAGCAACTCCGACGCCCACTATCTGGAGGATATCCATGAGCCCCAGCTGCGGCTGCAGGTGAGGGAGAGGAGTGTTAGAGGGGTTTTAGAGGTATTGGGGATGTAATAATGAAGAGTGGCCATTTAGTGATAAAGCCAAAGAGGCCAAAAGGAGACGATGGATACAAGGTTTTTTCGATTCGTATTAAAGAAGAAATCGTAGCACAGATTGATGATATATCTTTAAAAGCAGGGCGCAGCAGGAATGAATTGATAAGTATATTTTTGGAGTATGCCCTGGGTCGGTGTGTGGTTGAGGAGGAAAATAGTTGATGCGGGCATCGGAGTAAACATCTGAGAATGAGTCTGGAAAGGCCGGATTTTTATAATTTCTGGCCTTTTTTGATATACATGAAGGGGGATCCGTATTATAAATGAGGAAGCTGAGCCTACAGGAGCTTTGGATTCCAAAACCAGCAGGGAGGTGCTGGTTTTTTTGAAGGAATTAAATGAAGAGGGCAATACGATTGTGATCATCACCCATGACAGTTTCATCGCCCTGGAGGCTAAGCGGGTGGTGCGGGTTCATGACGGCCGTGGTAAAGCATGGCAATGACTCTGTGTCTTCCACCAGCGTTGCCGGAGTCAGCGAAGAGTACCTGGATATTAAGGGGGTTGAGCTGGAGCAGGGGAGAAATATCCAGTATTCGGATATCGTGTCCAGGCAGAAGGTGTGCGTGGTGGGGTATTATGTAGCGGGAGAGCTTTACGGCAGCCCGGAGAAGGCCATTGACCAGACCGTAAAGATCGGAGGCTATGGGTTCCGCATCGTAGGGGGCCAGACGGCAGGATGAGGAGAGCCAAGAGGACGGAGGAACGGATGATTTTGTCTGGAATCCTACAGTTGCGGGGTGAAAATGTCACGGAACGCCAATATTGGCAGCTATGTTTTTACCGTACGCCAGTTGGACACAGCAGCAAAGGCTACGGAACAGATTTCGGATTTTCTCCAGGAAATCTTTAAGAATGAGGATCTGTACCAGGTGACAACCATGAGCGAAATGCTGGATTCTCTGAATTCCATGATTGCCATGGTGTCGGCAGGGCTTGGGGGGATTTGCGGGAAGAACCGTTTTTTAATTCTGTCTGATGCAGACGGCGGGATTGAAAAACGGTTTTTGTTGTGTGGATATTGTATTTCTGCGAGATGTTTTTGTGGGACGCTTTTCATGGGCAAAAGAAATGGTTGACTTATATAGACAGCCGATATATAATAAAATATGTAGATGATCGATATATAGATTTCCAATATAAGAAAGGAGATGTGGGTTTGGCGGGAGATAAGAATCAGGTGTCAGGGAATACGGCTATGCTGCTTTTGCGGCTTTTGTCAGAGAAGGATATGTATGGTTATGAGATGATTGAGGAACTTTTGCACAGGTCCAATCATGTGTTTGATCTGAAGGCGGGGACGCTCTACCCTCTTCTTCACGGCATGGAGGCCAGGAATCAGCTGGTGTCCTATGAGAAGGAAGCCGGGGGGAAGACGCGCAGGTATTACCGGATCACCAAGGATGGGAGAAAGGAGCTGGAGCGCAGAAGGGAGGAGTGGCAGGTCTACAGCGGGGCTGTGGCCAAGGTGATGACAGCGGGAGGCGGAGATTTGCTGCCGGAGGTTGGCGGGATGAGATGGGATGGTTTGTGGGAATCTGGCGGGATGAAGCAGGGTGTTTTGTCAGAATCGGACGGGATGAGAGAGCATGGCGTCTTGTGGGGGAAACTGTGGCAGAGGTTTGGCGGCAGCCATGAGAAGGGAGGGGAGATTTATGGAGTTTAAGGAGTTTCTTGACACAATGTCAGGCCAGATACGCAGCCAGAAGGCCAGGGCTGTGGCGGTGAGGGAGATGGAGGACCACATAAGGGACCAGGCGGATTTCTATGAGAGTCAGGGCTTGAGCGGCGGCGACGCCTTAAAGGAGGCGGTGCGCCAGATGGGGGATCCGGTGGATGTGGGGGTGGAATTGGACCGGATTCACAGGCCGGACATGGAGTGGCGTCTGTTCGGATGGATCGTGGCGTTCAGCGGGATGGGGCTTGTGATTCAGTATCTTTGTTTTTACTGTGTGAACGTGGCGCCGGGGGTCAATGGCCAGAGTCAGTGGATTTTGGGTGATTCTACAGGGAGGTTTGTGAGGCAGTGCGTTTACACGGCTGTGGGGCTGGGGATCATGGCCGTGATCTGTCTGCTGGATTACAGTGTGATCGGGAAGTACGCGGAGGTATTGACAATTTGCCTATTCGCGGCGGTTGTTTTTGTGTGTACCTTTGGCGTGGTCAGGAAGGTGAACGGGGCTTATGGGACATTGAAGAGCCTGATGTATCTGTTTGTTCCTCTTTTTGGCGGGATCTGTTACCGGATGCGGGGGAAGGGATACATAGGTCTGGGGATTTGCTGTTTGTGGATCGGAGCGGTGTTTTTTGTGGGGGGTTCGGTGATCGGAGGCGGCTTTGGGGTGACTATTGATGTTATTGCGGTGTGTCTGCTCATGGTCTTTGGGGCTGCGTGGAGAGGGTGGTTTCATCCGGACGGGAAGAGGGGAATAAGGGCTGTTTTTGGCCTGGGGACGGCTCTGGCGGTTGTGGCGGAGCTGTTCTTTAAATTTGGTCTCAGCCCGTACCAGATCGAGAGGCTGCAGGTTTGGCTCCACCCGGAGGATTATGCGGACACAGGAGGATACAGCATCATGACCATCCGCAGGATCGTGGCAAGTCTGGCTGCCAATGGGAACTGCTTTGAGGCCCTGGAGGAGAGCGGGCTTCAGTGGTTTTTGTATAGCGAGGGAAACGGCGGCGATTTTATGATCCTGCAGACTGCGGTGACCCTGGGATTTTTAAAGACAGTGGGGATACTGGTTCTTTTTGGGGCTTTCTTTTTCTACCTGTTTCGGATGGCGGCGCGGGAGAAGAACCGTCTGGGGAGGATGATGGGATTTGGCTGCACACTGATGCTGACTGTGGAGACGGTGCGCAACGTGCTGTACAATTTTGGCGTTGGCCTGGGGTCTACGGCGGGGATTCCGTTTTTGTCTTTCGGGAAAGTCCACACCCTGGCGGTTTATGTGCTTTTGGGGGTGCTTTTGAGTATTTACCGGTATCGAAACATGGGGTGGGAGGAACCGGTTAAG
>ERZ779624.325-NODE-325-length-16061-cov-10.305385_pt1 | contig 16061 bp, 13 predicted proteins | sample MGYA00514190_ERZ779624 | MGnify/ENA primary metagenome ERZ779624 (study PRJEB29562, sample SAMEA4376706) | mouse gut metagenome | isolation source: Cecum | study: EMG produced TPA metagenomics assembly of the A DSS colitis mouse model was used to assess the... | reverse complement strand
TTTGCGGCCTGCCTGGATATTTCCCTGGCAGGCCGCTTTTCGACAGGCTGAGCGGCACCTGTACCATATGGCACAGGTGCCGCCTTTTTAATGCGTATCATGCTCCGGCACTATGGAGTTCCAGCCGCGTTCCTTCGCCAGCCCAGCCAGCACAGACCAGCCAACATCAGGGCCAGGAGCAGGTACAGCAGGAAGCCGGACTGGAGGATATTGAGCCGCGCACCAAACAGGTGCGTCACCTGGAGGCTGCTCAGCCCTCGTTCGTCCACCAGATTGGCGGGCATGAACTCCCACCACCCCTCCTGGGTTCGATCCAGCACCATAGCCCCGACCATTACCCCCACCGACGCCGCCATGGCGGCCACGCCGCTGCCGCTCCAGACGGACACCAGTGCCGTCACCGCGCCGCACACCAGGGCGTAGGCCAACAAAAGCCCCAGCAGGATCAGAATCCCCTGCCCCATGGTGATGGGCAGGCTGCTGCTCCACAGCCACGGCGAGAGTTGGATAGCTCCGTTGTAACCATAGGGGCCGTAAAAGAGCAGATTCGCCAACCCGCCCGACGCCACAACCAGCAGGGCCGCTCCCACCGCCGAAACCACCCCGGCCAGGGTCTTGGCCAGGTACAGGCAGTGTCTCCCCCGTGGGCTGCTGAAGATCATCGCGTCGGCCCGGGTGCGGCGTTCCTGGGCGTACAGGTCGCACAGGCACAGGCCCACCAGCAGGGGCAGGAACGGCTCCAGTCCGGCACTGCCCAGCATATTCATCAGCATCCTGGGGCCCAGTACGGGCTGGTAGACATAGGGCTTTTCCACCCGCGCCTCCATGGCCCGCCAGTAGGCGGCGTCCTCCCCGCTCAGCCGCTGCCACGACAACTCCTTGCCGTTCTGGTGGTGGGTGTAATAATGCTCCGCCGTATCGTTCAGCCACTCGCTGAACTCGACGTAGAAGTCACAGTAGCTGGGGTCTATCAGATAAAAATAGCTCTCCTTGTCAAACCACGTTTTGTCCAAAGGAATCGTATCCCGCGCCGTTTGGAAAAACGCCTCGTCCATGGGCTGGCCGCTGAGGGCCCGTGCCCCCTCTACCCGGAGCCGGTACCGTTCACCCCCGGTCAGATAGCGGCTGATCTCATTGCCATCGGTGTCCACAGTGGTAAAGGTCGTGCCGCCGGCGGCAAAAAAGGGCTGTACCGTGATATACACAAAAACCATGCAGAACAGCAGCACTGTCACCCAGGTCATGGGGCGCATCCAGATTTTCTTCATCTCGTAGCCGAACAGCGTTCCAAAGTTTTTCATGCTCCTCCCCCGTCCTTTATACACCGCTCACGGCCTGCCGCCGCCAGCCCAGCCAGCACACCAGCGCCAGCACCGCCGTAACGGCCAGGTACAACAGGAACCCAGCCTGGACATAATTCAGCTGGAGTCCAAAGAAATATGTCAGGCGCTTGTCCACCAGCACAGAGATACTTACGATACCGATTGGTATGAACGCAAACACCGCTTCCAGCAGAGGGCGCAGGGCCGCGAACGCACCAAGCGCCCCCACCGTCTGGACCACCAGCAGCTGCACTCCCACGCATCCCGCTGCCACTGCCAGCGCGGCCACGCCGCTCCCGCTCCACATGGATACCACCGAGATCAGCGCCCCGCACAGCAGGGCATATACCAGCACCAGCGCTGATAGCAGGAGGATGCCCTGCCCCGCGGTGATGGGGAAGGAACAGCTGTTCACATAGGCACACAGCTGGATGGCCGCGCCCCAGCCCCAGGGGCCATACCAAATCAGGCTGGCCGCAATGACCGCCTCGATGGCGAGCGCCGCCGCCAGCATAGACGACACGCCTCCGGCCAGAATTTTCGCCAGATACAGGCAGTTCCGCCCCTCCTTGCTGCTGAATATTTGAGGGTAGGTCCGGGCGCGCTTTTCCTGGGAAAACAGGTCGCACACACACAACGCCACCAGTACGGGGATGAATACGCCCATATTGCCCAGCACATCCAAAATCCGGTTTGGGGCGTCAGTGGGCTCATAGATGTAGGGCTGTTCGATCTGTTCCTCCATCCGCACCCAATAGGCGATCTCTTCATCGGTCAGATAATTCCCCCAGCTGTTTTCGATATTCTGCTGAATCTGCTCGGCTCGGTGGAGATACCGGTCCTTGCCGCCCAGCAGCCGGTAGGCCCCATAGTAGGTGGGGTCCACCAGAAAAAAGTAGCCGTCTCTCGCCTCCCGGTTTTCCGACACCCTTTTCCGATATTCCGCATTTTCAATGTCGGTGTCCTCCAACTGGGCGGGGATATTCTCCTCAGCCTTCTCAAAAAACGCCTCGTCCATCGGCTGGCCGCTGAGGAGCCGGGGGGCCTCTATCATGAACTTGTCCTGCTCCGCCGCCGTGAACTCCCGGCTGATGGTCGTGCCATCGGGCAAGGTGGCAGTGTAGGTGTGGCCGTAGTTGTAAAACGGGATGCGCGAGTAGTACACGAAGCCCGCCGAGAACACCAGCACCGCGATCCAGGTCATGGGCCGCTTCCAAATTTTCTTCATCTCATAGCCGAATAGCGTCCCCAGGTTTTTCATTCTCCATCCCCTCCGAACTCCTCCATGTAGAGCTGCTCCAAATCGGTGCGGGACTTGTCCCACGGTTCATTCAAAATGATCCTGCCGTCCGACATCATCAGCATATGGTCGGCGATCTTCTCCACGTCAGACACGATGTGGGTGGACAGCAGCACCACGGTGTCCTGCCCCAGTCCTGCAATGAGATTGCGGAACCGCACCCGCTCCTTGGGATCCAGCCCCGCCGTGGGCTCGTCCACCACCAGCAGGCGGGGGTCGTTGAGCAGGGCCTGGGCGATGCCCAGCCGCTGCTTCATGCCGCCGGAGTAGGTCTTGATCTTCTTTTTCCCCACATCCTGGAGGGATACCAGCTCCAGCAGTTCCGCCGCCTTGCGCTTGGCGTGGGGCCGGGACAGCCCCTTCAGTGCCGCCAGATACAGCAGGAAGTCCAGCCCGGTGAAGTCGGGGTAGTAGCCGAAGTCCTGGGGCAGGTAGCCCAGCACCGCCCGGTAGTCCTCGCTGGACACGTCCACCCCGTCCAGGGACACGCTTCCCGCCGTGGGCTTCAGGATGCCGCACAGCATCCGCATAAGGGTGGTCTTGCCCGCGCCGTTGGCCCCCAACAGGCCGTTGATCCCCTCGGTGAGCCGCAGGGACACCCCGTCCACCGCTGTCTTGTCCTTGTACCGCTTGGTCAAATCCCTCACTGTCAGCTCCATTGCAGCTCCCTCGCTTTCAAATTCATGATGATCTCTCCCCCGGCGGCAAAGGCCGACACCGCCAGCACCAGCCCCCACAAAGGCAGTCCCTCCGGCTGGTAGAGCGCGGGCAGACGGTACACCGACAGCGTACCCATCGCGCTCACCAGCACCGCCGCGCCGCCACAGGCCAGGAGGCCCTCCTGTCCCCGGACGCGGCGGGTCAGCTCCATGCCCAGAGCGGCGGTACACAGGTAGGGGGTGAGCAGGTAAGCTCCCGCCGCCCGGGCCGTCCCCGCCGCGCCCCACACCGCCAGGGCCGGGGTCAGCACCCCCAGCAGGGCCAGGTGGAACAGCCCCAGTACCAGCATCCGGGCCAGCACCACGCTGGCCCTTGGCACCCGGCAGGCCAGCTCCAGCTCGTCCATGTGGTAAAACCGGGCCCGGCCGCTCTCCGCCACCGCCAGCAGGGCCAGGAATGGCGTCAGGGCTGCGGCGCACACCAAGCCCGCGCGGTAGGGCCGGCCCGCCGCCCAGAGGATGGCTCCGAACAGTCCCAGGGACAGCCCCCACACCCACCATCGGATGTACCCCGCCTGGACCGCCGCCAGTTCCCAGCGGCCCAGCTCCCGGCGGCAGTGCTGTTTCAGAAAGGCCGTTTTACGTTCCGGGGCCGGAGCACGGAACGCGGCCCGCAGCTCGTTTTGAAGTTTTCTGTCCATCTGCTTCCCTCCGTTCATTCCAAAGCGTCCCTTAACAGTTTGAGGATTCCGTTCAGCCTCCGCCGCAGGGCGAACCGGGATTTGCCGTAGAGCTTGCACAGCACCGCCATGGGCTCTCCGTTGACACACCGCAGGAGGACCAGATCCCGGTCCTCTGGGGAAAGCTTGTCCAACTCGGCCCGCAGGGCGATGGACAGGAGCGGGTCGGCCTCCCTGTCCGGCACGTCCTCCGGAAGGAGCAGGGGTGCGGGACGGCGGGACTCGTCGGCGCACAGGTGCCTGGCCACGGTATAGAGGTAGTGCAGAAGCTGGTTTTTGTCCCGGTAGGTGTCGCTGGCGAACCACCGCAGGAAGGTCTCCTGAGTCACGTCCTCCGCCCGCTCCCGGTTTTTGAGGCGGAAATAACAATAGCGGTAGATCTTGTCGTACTGGTCTTCGATGTCGATGGCCACGGAGATCCCCCCCCTTTTCGCGGCACTCACTGTGTATAACGGCTGGAGCGGAAAAATGTGCGGGCAGGGCAAACATATTTCGATTTTTATTTTATCCGTTTCTGGAGGTTTGCTCAAGAGCGATGGGCAAAAAGTGGTTTGGCGAAGCATTTTCGCCCATCGGCTCGCACAGGGGCCTCTCCTCGCTGGGCGGGGGGTAATAGAACAAAATGCGGGAGGGCAAAGAAAGGGTGGTTCCCAGTTGCGGTAAGGGCAGGTGAAGGGTCTGATTTTGAAAAAACTGATGGGAAAATTTTACTACGCAGTAATCATGGAGGTGCCCTCTGCGGCAAAGAGAGTACGATCAAAAGATTCAGAAGATCTGAAACCAAGCTACGGATTTTCTTCTGCAATATTTTCCACCTCCACCAAGAATCCGCCCATCTAAATTGAACTCCGCAACCCAAAAACGCAGAACCACGTGTTAGCCCCTGTAAGGGTTTGTGTGGCTCTCACAGGGGCTGGTGGCATCCGTACCTCCAAGGAGTAAAACGCAGTGTTGGCCCCTTTGTGGGCGATTGTGGCAGGAAGCGGTTTTCTCCCCATAAACGGAGGCGCAATCCTGCTCGTTTCCCTCGTTTCCTGCGACGAGGATTAAAAGCAGCGGAAGACCACTGCCTCCTTCCCGCCACGGTCTTGAACCTGAAAAGGATGATAAAATGGACCGTTTTCTGGTACTGCACTTTTTCTCCCCTTTAGGGGCAGGGGTGCCGGGCAGCGTCCAGGCGAGTGCGGACGGCGCATAGCCGGACGTGATGCTTGCCTTACCCAAAAAGGTAGGCATCAGCCCATTCAACAATTTCGGCACAGGCGGCTTACTCTACCTTCAAAACGCCAAAGACCGGGAACGGATACCCGCTCCCGGCCTTTTTATGACTCAAATACGTCAACAATTGAGGCTTCACCTTCACGTCACATTCCCGCAGAACCGCTGGAGCATAGCCGCCGCCTCGGCGCGGGTCGTCATTCCCTTGGGATCGAGCATCCCGCCCTCCTTGCCCCGGAGAATCCCCTGCCCCACCGCCCAGCGCAGGGCCTCCAACGTCCAGCCCCCGGCCTTGTCCACGTCGGCGAAGCTCAACTCCTTGTCCGTGGCCGCGGGACACCCGGCGTACCGCCACAGCATCACCGCCAGTTCCTCACGGCTGATGGCGTCCTTGGGGCCAAACCGCCCGCCGCCGTAACCGCCCGCAATCCGCTGGGACGCCGCCCAGCGGACAGCCTCCGTGTACCAGGCCCCGCCGTGAATATCCTCAAACCCCATGAGGTAATTCACTACAGGCTTCCCCTCCAGATTGTGGAGCATCTGGACGAACTCGGCGCGGGAAAGATCCCTGTCCGGCCCCAGCAGGCCGCCGCCGTAGCCGTCCATCAGCCCGTTTTCCACGCAGTAGTGGACGCCGTCATGATACCACGCCGCAGGATCAGCATCGCTAAAACGCCGGATGGGGCAGGTGTCGTCCCTGGGACAGCTCACACAGCTGTCCTTGGATTTCGTGAACTCCGCTTTGACGGTCACCTTCCCGCTGGGCATGGTGAAGGTATAGGTTCCATCGCCCTTGCCGGTCAGGGCAACCGTTTTCCCATTCTGATCGGCCACGGTAACACCGCCGATCTCATAACCTCCGTCCGGAGCCAGGGTGAGGGTGACCGTCGTGCCGCTGGACGCGCTCTTGTGGGACGCGGTGATGCTGCCGCCAGAGGTGGAGGCGGGCAGCTCCACAGGATAGGCGGGCGGGACATAACCGCCGCCCCCGCCACCACCGCCGCCGCCGATCGGGGTGTAGGCGATGGCGTAGGTGGAGAATTTGCTGGCGTAGATGATGATGGAATTTGTGCCCAGCTTATAGGTGCCGTCATCCCTGGTATCGGCTTCCGTCAGAGTTTGCGCGGTTCCGTTGTGATAGCGGTACACCTTCACGTCCTTTTTCCCGGAAAAGCTGTAGGGCACCACGATCTCCAGCACTTTATCTTGGGTATCGGTAATGGGCGTGTTTCCAGGGCTTGTCCTGCCCGACACTATTTTCAACAGCGACAAATCCAGATACAGCACATCGTCCCTTTTGCCCCCGGTGATGAGGGTTTCAATGTCCGATTTGCCCTCGGCGTTGTCCTTCTTCGCCACGGTGAGCTTCACGGTGATGGTCTCGCCGGGCTGGGGCGTCCCCGCCAGTTCTTTCAAAACTTCGGTGCTTGTGCTCACATCGGGCGCGCCGTTGGACGTCTCCACCTTCCCCTCCGTGCCGGAGGCGTCCAGGGTACGGGTATAGCCGCAGGTATCGCATGTCGTATCCTGGTCGTTGTCATAGGCGTGGGGGGCATAGCAAGTGTACAGGCCGAACTGGCTCAGCGTGTAATCTGTAATGTCACAGCCCTCCGCAATGCACTTATGCCAGTGGTAGGTGTCGTTGTTTGTCCACCCCGTATCCCAGACATGGGTGTGGCCCTGGGCGGCACCCCATTGGGCGTACAGGGTCACCGTGCCACCGTAGGCCAGTCCAGAGACGGTGGCTCCGTCCGCATAGCTGGTTCCGCTGCCGTCCTGCTTGGTGTTCCAGCTCTGGAAGGACGCGCCGTCTGCCCCGGTAAAGCCGTTGGCGGTGAGGGCCTTGCTGTCCGTCCAGCCGTCGAAGGACTGGTCGGCCATCGTCCCTTCGCCGCCGTTGGCGTTGAATTTTACCGTATACGGCCCGGTGAGGACAAGATCCTTGCGCCCCTCCGTCTCGATGACGGTTTTCACAAATCCGTTCGGCGCGTTCTTGATGGTGTGGTTATTTCCATTCTCGCCCACGCCCAGCACCACCGTGCCGCCTTCACTATAGTTATGTTTGGAAACCTTTATCGTCAGGGCGTTTCCGCTGTAGGCTTCGCCGTCCTTGGAGAGCCAGAGCTGGGCCGAGGAGGAGGGGACGTAAACGCCCGCAAAATTATTCGTGCCGGTATCGTTGCTTGCGGTGATGGTGGGCCTCCCCAGCAGATATGCAGTGGATCCGTTATTTAAGTTCAGGCCGTATGCGCCGCTGTTACCATCGGTATACGCCGTGCCGTTCCTGACGGTGGCGGAGAGGGAACCGCCGTGAATGAAGGTGGTGCTTCCGGGCCTCCCGTCAATCGCAGTGGCGAAGGGGGTTTTATCTGATCCGGAGATGGTGTGGGTGGCGGAGACATGGCTGTCGTAGAGAGTAAAGATTCCGCCCGCGTTATAAAGCCCATTTGCGACATAATCCGAGGTTTTGCTGATTTCCACGGCGCAGCCGCGGAGGGTCACATCCCCCGCGCCGCCGATGGCCGCATGGCCCCTTGGCCCGCCTGCCTGATACGCGATCTTCCCTTTTGACTGGCCGCAGTCGCAGACGGACAGGGAACTGCCCCGGGGCACGGAAATGGCCGCAGAGGCATTACCCTCTATCTCCGTACCTCCGCTGAAGGAGAGGGTGTAGCCGTTCAGACAGAGCGTCACATTCCCATTGATCGTGAGGGAGCCGCCCACGGCGGCGTTGGCGGTGAGGTAATAGCTGCCCCCAGCCAGAGTGTAGCCGCTGGAATTGGATGCGCTCATATTGGGCAGGGGCTGAAACGCCACCTGGGTGCCGCTGTCCGTCTCGCAGCCCACGCTGACGGCGTGGGTGTGGGCGGATGGGGCGGGTACGGCCATCACCGTCAGGGACGTGGCCGCCTCAAGGGCGGTTTCGTCGGTGAGGAAGGTGGTGCCGTTATCGGCGGTATATCCGCAGCCCTTCTCCAGCAGGGAGGCATAGGTGATGTTTGTGCCCACGGAGATGGCCTTGCTGAGGAAGCTGGTGTTGCTGAACGTCCCGCCCTTCAGCGTGACCGTGCCGCCCACATAGAGCGCGCCGTCTGGGGATCCGTTCGCGGGGTAGCTTCCCCCGGTGATCTCCACGGAGCCGGACTCCACCTCCACCGCGGGTTTGGATCTGTCGTTTATCACCGAGGCGTTCAGCCCGATAACCGTACCTATAGCCAGCTTCAGGGCGGCACCGTTGCCGCTGCTCCCGGTGGAGGCGGAGAAACTGATGTTGTTTCCGTTGAAGGCTCCCCCATGGTTGTAGATGGCATTATTCATCTGGGAGGTGATGGTGAAGCCGCCTTCCAGCACGTTCACCGTGCCGAACTCATTTTGCAGGGCCGGAGCGGTGCGGTCGTTGGCGTTGTTGCTGGTCAGAATGATGCCGCCGCCCAGGCTCAGCTCGCTGCCTTGTCCCACATGGAACAGCTTACCCTGGCCGGTGATGCTGCCCCGAGGCGTCCCCGTGCTGCTGTCGGTCACCGTCAGCTTGCCCGTGGTGGTGCCGCTGCTTCCGCTTTGGCCCACCGAGAGCAGGGTGAACGACCCTGTGGAGGTGATGGCGTGGCCGTTCAGGTCAAGGGTGACTTCCTTGCCATCCTCGACGCCCAAGGGCCGGGAAACGGCGATGTCGACGCCCAGTTTGATCTCGCCACCCGCTTCCATGGTGCTTTCCAACTCCTGGGCGGTGGTCACCGTGGTGGGCTCCGCCGCCCGCGCTGTGACAGGCACCAGGCCCAGCACCAAGCAAATACACAAAAAGACGCTCAAAAGCCGTTTTTTCATCCTCATTTCCCCGCTTTCCAATGGTTCATTCCGCCCGCAGGATCCTGCGGGCGGAGCGGGGTGCACCCCGCTCCATCTCATTTTATAACGCCATCATAGCAAAACCCCGCTCCGATTTCCATATTTCCGGAAAATGTGACGAACCTGTGACTTTTCTCCCGGGGCATGATATGGTATGATACAGAAAAGAAAGGGGGCGGGGCGATGTACCGGGTCTTGCTGGTGGATGATGACGTCCACATTTTGAACACCAACCGGGCCTATCTGGAAAAGCTGGGCTACGAGGTGGTCACTGCCGCCGATGGCTCCGAGGCCCTCCGGGTGACCTCCTCCGCCGCGCTGGACGCCATTGTTCTGGACGTGGAGCTTCCGGGGCTGGACGGGGTGGAGGTCTGCCGCCGCATCCGGGAGGCCAGCGGCGCGCCCATCCTGTTCCTCTCGGCCTACGCCGACACCGACGACCGCATCCGGGGCCTGCTGGCGGGGGGCGACGACTACGTGGCGAAGCCCTGTTCCCTCCGGGAGCTGGAGCTGCGGCTCCGGGGGCGCATCCTGCGCCGGGAGAACGCAGAGCGGCGGGAGACGCTGCGCTTCGGCGGCCTCACCATCGATCCGGGGCCGCGGGAGGTGTGCTTTCAGGGACAGGCGGCCGCCTTCACCACCCTGGAGTTTGACCTGTTGGCTTTTCTGGCCCGCCACCCGGGGCAGGTGTTCTCCTACGGGGAGCTGTACGACCGGGTGTGGAAGTCCCCCATGAACCAGGGCGTCCACAATATGCAGGTGTGCATGGCCCGGGTGCGGCAGAAGCTGGAGCGGCTGTGCCCCGGCGTTCACTATATCCAGACGGTGCGGGGCAAGGGCTACCGCTTCCTGGCCGCGCCGGAGGCATAAAAAGCCCGCCCCGGCACGTGACCGGGGCGGATCTTGATGATCTGCTATTTCCGCTTTCCGCGGGCCGTGAGCACGCCCACCAGGGCGCAGACCGCAACGCCCGCCGCCAGCAGGACCTGAGGGACAGGGCCGGGGCCTTCCTCCTTCGCCCCCGGCTGTGGAGCGGCTGAGGAAAGCGGCGCGGGCGGCGTTGGCGTCGGAACAGGAGTTGGAGTTGGCGCGGGAGAGGGAGAGGGCGTGGGCACAGGTTCCGGGGTTGGCGCGGGGCTGGGCACAGGCTCCGGCGTCCGGCTGGGCGTGACGATGGCGATACTGCCGCCCCGGTTGCCGCCCTGGTCGCTGGGCTGGCTTTCCTCCTTGGGCAGCAGGATCGGCTCCGAGGCCCAATAGAGATGCTGCCGCTCATTGGCCGCCCGGAGGCGGAAATGCCGGGGCGTGGAGTCGGGCAGGGCAAACACGCCGGTGACCACGTCCCCGCCCTGGCGCAGCTCAAAGCCGTCCCACCGCTGCCAGCTCTCCCCGCCGTCGGCGGCGGATACTTCGCCCCAGACCTCGACGGCCTCCTCCGGCAGCTCCTTCAGCTCCAGCTTGACGGAGGCGGCGGCCTGACCCAGCCACACGGCCCCGGTGATAACAAGCTGATCCGGCTGATACCAATAGACGGTAAGGGTCAAGGGCCGGACGGAGGACAGCACCGCTCCGTTCTCATCTAAAAACGTCCCGGAGAGGGTGTATTCGCCCTCTGTTTGGCTACCGCACCCGTCCATGTCCCATTGGAGCGCGAGCTTTTCCCACCGCTGAACACCCTGGTACTGCAAATAGGTGCTCAAGGTGTTGGGCAGCATGGCTTCGGTGAGGGCTGTTTCCTCCTCCAGCCAGAGGCCGGGGGGCTGTTGATGGGTGTTGTCCACCACCGGGGGCGACCAGGCGATGAGGCCGTCCTCCAGCTCCACACCGGTCAGCTCCACCGAGCCGCCCGGCTCCTGAAGGATGAACAGCCCCTCTCCAGCCAGGTCCAGGGCCACGTTTTTCAAAATGAGGCTGCCCCCCGAACGCACCACAATCAGGCCGCCGGGCGCAAGCTCTCCGGAGATCACCGGGCTGAGCTCCTTTTCATTCCCGGAGGACAGCGTGCCGATGGCGAGACAGCCGCCGGACTCAATGACGATCTGCCCGGTCAGCTCCACGGTCAGTTCACCGGGATAGTAATCGGTTGCGAAGGGACTGCCCGCCAGCTCGGGGGCCACGCTCTCATAGGAAAGGGTCTCCCCGCCGCCGATGATCCGGGCCTCCAGGATCAGGTGGAAGGCTCCGGATGCCGGGGCCTCCCCCTCAGGCCGCGGCTCCTCCAGCGTCATGGCAAAAGCCGCCGGAACCTGGAAAAGCCCCAGCGCGAGCATCCATACGCACAGCCAAAGACACCGGCGTTTTCCTGCCATAGCATGATCCTCCTGCGGGGTGTGATGTTGATGAAAAAAGAAGTGAACCAGGGGCTGTCCCTCCTGCTGTCCCTCTCGCTGGCGGGGACCTTGGCCTTTTGGGCTTTGTGGCGGTGGGACAATAAGTATACCGCCGCCCTGCCGTCCGGGGAAGGGTACAGCCTTCTCCAGGATGATCCGGAACAGGTGGCCTTTCTGGTGGACGGGTGGGAGTATTATCCCGGCGAGCTGCTGACACCGGAGGCCCTGGCGGGCCAGGAGGCGGAGCAGCACACCTACTCCGGGGAATACCCCAACTTCTCCCATCACCTGGGCAGTCCCTACGACACAGCCACCTACCGCCTCGTGCTGGAGAACCGGGGCGGCCCGCGGGAGCTGTCCTTATACCTCCCGGAGCTTCTGTGCGCCGGACGGATCTATGTCAACGGTACGCTGGCGGGTGAGCAGGGGGCTGTGGAGCCATACAAGCCCCATGTGGTGGATGGGGTGTATTCCTTTCCTTCCGGGCGGAGCGGGCCACCGAGCTTGTCATCCAGTGCGCCAACTACAGCCACTACTACTCGGGCCTATACTATCCCCCCGCCGTGGGCACACCCACCGCCATCTCCCGCATGAACATCGCCCGAATGATGGTCTACGGCCTTCTGTGCTTCGGTTCGCTGGCGGCGGCCTTCTCCAACCTGGCCCTGTGGTTCTTTGACCGGGACAAGCAAAACCGGCGGCTGGGGCTTCTCTGCCTCGCCTTCGCCCTGCGGGTGAGCTATCCCTTCCTGCGCTCCCTGGGCGTTCCGCTGGTGCGGCCCCTTTACGCCCTGGAGGACTTCTGCGCCGCCGCCGTACTTCTCCTGGCCATTCTGCTGGCGGGCGAGCTGAGCGGCGGCGCGGTGCGGGCCTACCACCGCAAGCTGGCCTGTCCCGCCGCAGCCAGCCTGTGCGCGGTGACGGTGGTCTTTCCTCTGTTCATTCTACCATACGCGCCTCTTTTCATCAACACCTACGGAGCGGTCCTGTTCTTCTGGAAGCTTTTGGCCGGGGTATACCTCCTGTTTCTGGCCCTGCGGGGCCTGCGCGCCTCTGACCCCCTGGGGCGGTATCTGCTGTGCGCCGCGGGGCTGTATGGCGTCTCCGCCGCCGTCTCGGTGCTGGCGGCAAACCGCTTTGAGCCGATCCGGGGCGCATGGCCCGAGGAGTACGGCGGCTTTGCCCTGGTGGCGGGCTTCGGCGCGCTGATGGTCCACCGAGGCGTGCTTCTGGCGGCGGAAAACCGGCGGCTCACCCTCCATCTCCACGAGGAAGTGGACCGCAAGACCCGGGCCATGGAGGCCCTGCTCCAAGAGCGGCGGGAGCTGCTGGCACATCTCATCCACGATGTAAAAAATCCCCTTGCCGCACTGCAAAGCTACGCCGAGCTTGTGCGCATGGGCAATGTGGCGTTGGATCAGGAGACCGCCGGGTATCTGGACGCTCTGAGCGAGCGGGCCGGGATGGTGGAGGCGCGGCTTGACCTGCTGCAGGGCTTTTCCCGGGGGGAACGGGGGCTGCTGCCGCTCCAGCCCATCTGCCTCAACGGATTTCTGCGGCAGTTTTACGAGGATAACCGCCCGGACATGGAGCTGTCCGGCCAGACCTTTGCCTTGGAGCTGCCCGAGACAGTTTTGACCGTTGCCGGGGATGAGGAGCGGCTGCGCTCGGCGTTGGAAAACCTCTGCTACAACGCCTTGTCCTTTACGCCTGAGGATGGGACGGTTACCCTGTCTCTGCGCCGGGAGCGTGGGTGGGCGGTTATTGATGTCACGGATACGGGCGCGGGGATTGACCCTGCCGACCTGCCCCGTGTGTTTGACCGGGGCTTTACCCACCGCCCCGATGGAAGCGGCCAGGGCATGGGGCTGTTTATTGTCCGCAACGCTGCCCTGGAGCATGGCGGCGCGGCGGAGGCAAGGTCCCGGGTGGGCGGGGGGAGTGTCTTTACTTTGCGGCTGCCTCTTTTTGAACAATGAGCGTTTTATGCCCTGAAAGATTACACCCTTCGCTGATCATATTAAAATGTCACAGGCAGGTTTGGAGCACAGGGAGAGTACACCGTTGAAAGGTTCCGAAGGGCAGGCTAACTGTAGCGGAAACAGCCGAAAATGGAAAGAACTGTTGTCAAAAGCTCTATTTCATTTTCTGGGTGCGCAGGTGCTCCCAGTTTTTCGCGCTGTGCTGATAGGCCCTTCTCTTTGTAAGCAGTGGTGCAATTCGCGTTTCGGTATATTGGCGTTTGGGGAGACTGTCTCTATGATTACGGCGTGGCAGATTTTCCACTTTGTTTCCTATCGGATCGAACTTTGTAGAAATCCTCAATCCATCGGAAGCCTTTTATTTGTTGTAATGCGTTTTGTTAGCTTATTTCCTCCCCCGATCCCGGTGGTTCCTGTACCAGATGGTGGACGAACTTTACGCAATATCTTTTCTCCCATACCACCACAGGCCGGCTCCGGCACCCAGCATCCCCAGAGCACACCCCGCCGCCATCGGCCCTGCGATGGCCTCTCTGGCAAAGACCCGGGCGGCGTCGGCGTAGTAATAGGGGGTGAAAAACCTCAGCCAGTCCAGCCCGCAGTCCAAATTGATCAGGATGCCCGCGAAGTAAAGCAGGGCCGCCAAGCCCATGCCCAGCCCCAGCCCGCCCCGGCGGAGAAAGGCGGACAGGCCGAAGCACAGCGCGCCGATCTCCAGGTGCATCAGCAGCAGGGTTCCGTGGTAGCGCAGCAGCTTGCCCCACTCCACAGACTCCTTGATGATCGCAATGCCCCCCGCCCCGCAGGTCAAGCAGATCAGGTTCAGACCCAGAATCATCGCCGCCAGTGCCGCCAGCTTTTCCATACAGACCCGCAGGCGGCTCACCGGATGGGTGAGCAGGAACTCCGCCGTGTGGCCGCCCTCCTCTCCCGCCAGCAGTCCCATGGCGGTGACAGCGGCGTAGAGTGCCCCGCCCAGGCCCAGGATATTGCCGCACTCCGTGCCATAGAAGCCCAAAATGGTACCGAATTGCAGCTTGTCCAGCCCAAAGGCGGCGGAGAAATTCCCCATCCCGGCAAACAGGTCGGACACATCGCCCATGGAGCCGGCCATAGACGGGTACATCCCTACGCACACCGCCATCAGCCCGCCGATGACGGCGGACCAGGCCAGAAAGCTGACCACGCCGGAGCGCAGCTCCTTTTTGAAAATAGTCATGCCTACGCCCTCCCCTCGTAGTAGTCAAAGAATTTGTTCTCAATATCCAGCTCCGCCGTGGTTCCCTCCACCACCAGCCGTCCCTCCCGGAGGATGGCCGCCCGGTCGCAGTACCGCTGCACCTCATAGAGCACATGGGAGGACAGGAACACCGCGGCCCCCTCTTTACGGCGGTTTTCCAGCTCCGCCCAGAAGGCCCGCTGCACCAGGGGATCCAGCCCGCTGGTAGGCTCGTCCAAAATGTACAGCCTGGGCCGGTGCTGCATGGCGCATACGATGGATACCTTCTTACGGTTGCCCAGGCTCAGCTCCCGGATTCGCTTCCAAGTGTCCAGCTCCAGTGCCTCGCACAGGGCAGCGGCTTCGGCGCGGCAGTCCCGTCTGCGCAGGGAGGCGGACAGGTGGATCACTTCGCTTACCCGCATATCCGGGTAAAACATGGCCTCGGAGGGCATATAGCCCACCTGGGCCAGGATTTTCTCCCGATCCCGGACGCAGTCCAGCCCCAGAACCCTGGCCGACCCGGCGGTAGGGGACAGCAGCCCCAGCAGGGTGCGGATGGTGGTGGACTTACCCGCCCCGTTGGGGCCGATGAAGCCGAAGCAGACGTTCTCCGGAACGTGCAGGGTCAGTTCTGTTATCCCCCAAGCCTTGCCGTAGGTCTTGGTGAGATGGTTGGTTTGGATCACAGGTATTCCTCCTTATAGAGATGCCACCGCAGCATATCCGCGTAGTTTTTGTATTCTCCGAACAGGACGTTGATTTCCTCGGCGGTACAGGCTCCGGTCTCCGCCAGCATCCCCTCGGAGGCAAGCATCAGCAGCCGCACCACTGCCTTGGGATCTACCCCGTCCTTGAATTTGTGCAGATCCATCCGGCCGAGGAACTGGTCGGTGGACTGGGCCAATACGTCATCCAGCTTTTTTCTCAGCTTTGGCGTAAGGATGCTGTCCCGCTCGTAGTAGGCCTGCATGACGAACCGGAACAGCCCCGGCATCCGCCGTACCATGTCCATCTTGATCTCCTGCCCCTTCTCCAGTGCCAGGAAAAAATCCCGTTCCCCGAAATACTGAAAGGAGGCCAGAAACGTCTCCATACAGGCGTCGATGGCGTGCTGGAACAGGTAGAGGTACAGCTCCCGCTTGTCCTTGAAGTAGTGAAACAGCAGGCCCTTGGACACCCCCGCCCGCTTGGCGATGGCGTCGGCGGAGGTCTTTTTAAAGCTGCCCGCCCCGAATTCCACCATGGCACTGTTTCGGATGAGATCCTGCCGTTCCTGTGGAAGGTTGAAGAATTTTTGATTCATGGCTGTCCCTCCTCCCCTCCACCATACTGCCGTTGACCAAATCGGTCAAGATCAAAATTTATTGTGCAGGCCCAGGTTCCGACCCATACGGCGAAATGTTCAGAAGAGATTGGACAGCATCAGAGAGGATATTCGCCAT
>ERZ779624.322-NODE-322-length-16157-cov-10.411191_pt1 | contig 16157 bp, 15 predicted proteins | sample MGYA00514190_ERZ779624 | MGnify/ENA primary metagenome ERZ779624 (study PRJEB29562, sample SAMEA4376706) | mouse gut metagenome | isolation source: Cecum | study: EMG produced TPA metagenomics assembly of the A DSS colitis mouse model was used to assess the... | reverse complement strand
AAAGCCCCTGACGCTCCATCTTGAATTCCATTCTTCTCACTGACAGCCACCTGCCCTTCCTGCCTATTTTAACAGTATCCCCTGTTGTTTGCAAGGCAAAATTTGCCCAGGGCGTTCCCCGTTTTCCCCATCCTAACCGCCCGATTATTCGTAAATCACATCCTTATTTTTATAACCCTTTCCGATAAACGGCACCTCAAAGAAATCCCTGGGGTTTTTGCGGATGATATAATCAATATAATTGCCGATCATCAGCGCATAGCTGTAATAGCCCATGGCGTTGGGATGAAAGCCCATGGCAAAGGTCTTTCGCATCTCCTCGTCATAGACCGGGCCGTCATGGGACATATCAATCAGATAGGTGAAGGAAAACATCCGGCACATCTTTTTCATTTCGTCGGCTATTGCGCAGATCAGCGGATCTCCCTCCGCCTCTCCCCGCCTCTGCATGGATACCAGGAAGATTCGGGCATCCTTTTCCAGGCTCTTCAGCTTTGAAACGATACGCCCCATGTTTCCGAAGAAGGTATCCGGATTATCCTCCGGCTTTTCCGGATGGATATCCGCCGTGCTGCCCACCGGGTGGCCCAGGACAAACACATCGTTATTCCCCAGCGCTATGATATACGCCTGATTCCACTGCCAGAATCCGTTCTGGTCCGCCCAGCTGTCGCAGAACTCCCTGGCACTCATGCCGCCTCTGGAGTAATTGCGGCAAACCGTCCCTGTCAGCCGCTCCAAAACCGCCGGCCAGGAATACTCATACATGTCATGATAGACGATATTGCCGTCCTGATCATGGTACTCGAACTCCCCGGAAGACAGGGAATCCCCGATGATACCGATTTCCTTGAAAATACCGGCAAACCCGCAGGTCGCCTTGATGTTATCCAGAGGCTTTTCCCCCGGCGCTGCCGTAAAAAGATCCAGATTCATGATCATACCTCCTTGTGCTGTGCCCCTCCCGGGGACTTGAAAATTTTTCTCACTTGTCCCATTCCGCACCCGTGACCTTCTTCAGGTCAAGTCCCCGGGTTTCGCCCACATACTTCCACATGATAAAGATCGCTCCGATCAGCCCCGGAATCGTCAGCCCCAGATACATATATCCAAAGGTACTGGATGGAATCAGGGGAAGCAGTATAATTGTCACGATGGTAGCCAGGCCCCCGATAATACCGTTTAACAGGGTGTTGATCACCGTGACGGAGGACCGCAGGTTCGTAGGCGCCGATTCCGAAAACATAATTCCGCCGATGGTATCTCCCGCTCCCCAGTAGCTGCCCATAAAACCGCCGATGGCGAAGCCGGTGAGCAGCGGCGTCCATCCCAGCATTGCGCCGGCGATAAACAGGCTGTAGCACACCACCGCCGAACCGGACATGGCCATAATGGTGGTCTTCCTGCCGAACCGGTCCGAGACCACCCCGGCGATAAATGTCATCAGCGCATTTCCCACAGGATAGAGATACAATGCCATGGTGATGGCCTCCTCGGTCATCAGGGCAGACTCCTTCATCACGGTATTGTAAGTGGCCGTGCCGAGGGAAGCCGAGTAAAAAAAGCAGCAGGACAGCATCAGGAAGCGCAGCTGCCTGTGCCGGAACGCAAACCGAATGGCGTTGATGATGCCGCCCTGGGCATTGCTGTTTTTTTCCTCCCTGCTCTGCTTTTCCCTCTCTTCAATGGGCGTCTTCAGATATTTGACTCTGTTGACAAGGAAGGTGTTGGTCTCCCTGGCAAACAGCAGGGCCACCAGGGAAAGTGTAAATCCGAGAATCGCAGGCGCCAGATACACCAGATGCCACCGCTCGCTCTGATTCTGCATGAACGTCTCCCGCAGCAGCGGGATGAGCAGTGTCCCCAGAATCGCCACCGCCTTGGTCAGCGCATAGTTCCGGGCACGGTTTTTCTCGCTGGAGCACTCCAGAATATACACACACTGCATATCGTGGGAGACCATAAAGCCCATCAGCGAACTGCCGATCATATAGACAAGGATATTGTCGGAGAGATAGACCAGGAAAAGTCCCATCCCCATCATAAAGGTATTGATGACCAGAAAGGGCTTCCGGCCGAATCGATCCGCCAGCGGTCGGTAGACCACAATCAGCAGTGTCACCGGATAGGTGATAAAGCCCAGGGCGGAGGACAGGGACAGCCCCTCGCCGTACTCCATCCCCATTTTCTGTACAAAAAACTCATTGATGATGTTGGACTGGAACTGAATGGAGATGGTGGAGGCTATCTCGTCGATGATGTAGATCAACGACAGCACCATAAACAGATAAACCATGTAATAATGGTTGCTTCTGGCCTGAAGCTGCCTCTCCCTCCTGACAAGTTCCCTGGCCTCCCTGGCTTTCAGTCCTTCAATGTTCTTTGTTTTCATCGCGTCTCCTCCTCTGAAAATCATAAACCATGAAGTTTTTCGTCATATCCGCATTGATACCCAGCTCTTCCGCCAGGTTTTCAATGATCTGAAGGAACTGCTCCCCGGTGTTTCTACCGCCCAGCAGCCCCCTCTTTTCGATGTACTTATACCAGAAGATATTCAGTACAATCTCGTCCGTAGCCAGGGATACTACCGCATGGTTCCTCGTACAGATAAAGATACTTCTGTCACCGCAGTTTTCCCCCGTCAGACATTGGACACCGTCCACCACCAGAGTCAGCCTTCGGTAGGGAAACAGGCCGGAGGCGTCGCTGATCCGGTAGGAAAAGACCACGGCTCCCTCCAGCGCTATCTCTTCAAAGGTAAACAAATAAACCCTGACCCCTCTTTCCACAGCCCTGCCCAATACTTCCCGCAGCAGTTCAAATTCACTGCTCCAGATGGAAAGGGAAAGCTCCCCGGACGCGCCGTCGATAAGCTCTGCCGCCTTTTTGATGCACTTGTCAAACCCTACGATATTCAGCACATAGTCCTGATTCTCCTCCTGACCAGCCACGCTTTTTAAGAATTTCTCCGCCCTGCCGATATTCCTGTCGTTCTCCTCCTTGATCCGGTGGATCAGCCTGTTGTATTCCAGGGGTTTGTAATAATTCGGTTCCCCCTCCAGCCGGATCAGGATCCCCCTGCTCACCAGACGATTGATCACCTCATACACCAACGAGCGGGACACGCCGGACTGCTTGGCAATCTCATACCCGTTCAGCACTCCGTTTCGCAGAAGTGTAGTATAGACCTTTGCCTCGTTCTGGGAAAATCCCAGCTTTTCCAGATACTCCCATTCCTCCATGCTTCAGCTCCTCTGTGCTTTCTTCCTCTCCGTTATTTCGCCTTCCATAGTAGTGATGCCCCTCACAACTACTTCTGTTTTTAAAATAACACAGATCAGGGGAACGGTCAAGCACTCATGTCAGATCAGGAAGTAATTCTGCATTATTCCGGCAGTACGCTCCGCTTCAGGCTGGTATGAGCCAGCAGAATATAAATTGCATAAATCAGAAAAAACAGCGCCAGCGAGAATGCCACAATGACCATGGGACTGCTCATCCCTTCCATGACGCCCGGCTCCGGAAGCATTGCCATATGGAAGATGCATGGAACAGCAATCAGAATCGGAGGAACGGCGGGCATAGCGTAATAGAGGGCAAACTGATGATCCAGAGCACGCTCCATCTCCTGCCGGTCCATACCCAATTTTCGAAGCAGAATGAATTGCCGCCGATAGCGGTCTGCTTCACTGAGCTGCTGAATGGTCAAAATAGTGGCGGCCGTCATACTGAGAGCCAAAGCCAGATAAAATACAGGAAACACCAGGAGACTGGTCTGAACCGCCACCTGTGCAGCCTCGTTAGCCTTTGTGGTTACAAAAGCATACCCAACAGGGGGCTCCTGCTGATCGGATTCCACGGCAGCCATATTTTCCATGGCGGCCATATTGGTCAGTGCGGCATACTGCTGCGCAGATACCGGCTGGAGCGTCTTTGCGGCATAGGCCAGATGATGTACCGTCTGCCCCGCCACCGCCTCGTCCGGGACTACCAGAATATAACCCCGGCCATTACCCACACCCAGACTTTGGGAGAGATGCTCCGTGCAGACACTTCCCGGGGTCAGCGTAACATTCCCCAGGGTAATTGGCTGGTCGTAGTCCCGCAGCGGCTCTTCCAAATATGTCATACAGTGGATCAGGTACTGCCCCGGCTCCATCTCCACTGCCGGATAACCCGCAACAGAGCGCAGTGCGGCATAGTCGCTCCAGCAAAGGACAGGATCCCGGTCATAATTGTAGTAATAATAGACTGTCCGGCTGCTGACGTAATCCTGCACCTGGGAACTGTCACTCAGGTAAACCTGATACAAAACCGACTGCTCTACCGGAATATTCTCGTCAATATATTCCAGATAAGAACCAGGGTTCCGGTTCTTTCCCTCAATTCCAAAATAAAGATCAAAACAGGCGGTTTCCGCCGCCCTGCCCCGAAAAATGCCGTTAAATACCAGCCCGCTTCCTTCGGTGAGCAGTGTAGCGGTAAAGATGACAGAAATCACTGCCATAACAGTCCCCATGGTGGCAAGCTTCGAGGTGAGCGTGCGGAAAACCAGCAGGGTCTGCCCCTGATATTTCCGGGCAGGACGTTTCTCAAAAAAAGCGGGAACGCCGGAAGCAAAGCTGAGAAAAAAGCCAAACAGAGCGGCAAGCAGACCCCCTGCCCCGATAATGCCGGTTATCAAATCACCGGCCATCAGCAAAGCCGTCCCCGCCACGCCCAGCAGAATGGAAACACCAAACATCCAGCGGCGCAGTTTTCCGGCCGGGACAGCCGCACCTTCATTCTGCCGGTCAAAGTAAATGAGATCATAGATCTTCATCTTCCGGATACGCTTTCTGCTTTTCCGAAGGGCATGAAGGTAAATCAATGCGAAATAAAACAGAGTCAGCCCTGCCGCCGGGAAAGAGAGTGCCATGGCAAAATGATATGGCAGGTTGAACATCGCAAACAGAATCGCCCGCAAAATCTGGTAAAGCAATCCACCCAACACCAGTCCCAGCGCCAGGGCTGCACCGCCCACCGCCAGGTTTTCCAGGAAGAACAGACGGGCAACCTGTTCGTTTGTCAACCCCACCAGTATATAGGTTCCCAATTCCCGGCTCCGGCGGGAAAGCATGAAACCGGTAGCATAGCTTACCAGCCAGCCAAAGATGCACACAACAACAATGCTGGCCAGGACGATCACAAAAGGCAGTGTATTCATCGCTTCCGAAAGCTGTTGGACTTCCCTGGAAAACACCAGGCCATTGAAGGAATACAGCAGTGCTGCTGCCATCACTACAGTGACAAAATACACCAGATAATCTCTCGCCTGCCGCCTGGCGTTTCTAAGGGACAGTTTAGATAACGTCACTGATATCACCTCCCAGCGCAGCAAGGACATCCAAAATTTCGTGGTAAAATACCGACCTTCCCCGCTCTCCCCGCAGCAGTTCGTTGAACACCCGGCCATCCTTCAGGAACAGCACCCGCCCGGCGTAACTGGCGCTGTAAGCGTCATGGGTGACCATCAGGATAGTGGCCCCCATATCCTGATTCATCGCAGTCATAATCTTCAGCAGATTTTTGGATGCCCTGGAGTCCAATGCACCGGTGGGCTCGTCCGTCAACAACAGAGACTGCCCCGCCACCATCGCCCGTGCGCAGGCAGCCCGCTGCTTCTGTCCGCCGGAAACCTGATAAGGAAATTTAGTCAAAATGTCCGTGATCCCAAGCTTCCCGGCCACCTCCTGCACCCGGCTCTGCACAGTCCCGGGATTCTGGTGATTTAAAGAGAGAGCCAGCCCGATGTTTTCCTCAATGGTCAGGGTGTCAAGCAGATTGAAGTCCTGAAACACAAATCCCAGCCGTTCCCGGCGGAATTTCGCCAGTTCCTCCTCTCCAAGATCAGCTATACTCATTCCATCCAGCAGAATTTTACCTGCACTGATGGTGTCGATGGTGGAGATGCAGTTGAGCAGGGTAGTTTTACCGCTGCCTGACGCGCCCATGATGGCTAAGAACTCTCCGTCCTCCACCTCAAAGCTCACCCGGTCCAGCGCTTTGGTGACATTGTTTTTACTTCCGTAATATTTTTCGATATTTTGTACCTGAAGCATAAGCAAACCTCCTTTGCATCTCAATCATACATCAAATGCAAAGGAGGTACTATCAAATTGATATTGATTTAGCTTACGGTTTTGTAAGATTCTCCCTTGCGGGAAAGGTCAGCGTTACCACTGTTCCTTCCCCCTCCCGCGAAACAATATGCAGCCCCAAATCCATAAAAGAAGCCAGTTTTTTACACAGGTACAATCCCATGCCGGTAGAACCTCCCCGACTTCGCCCGTTACTGCCGGTAAACCCCCGGTCAAACACACGGGGCAGTTCATGAGCCGGGATACCGATGCCATTGTCCTGAATGATAAACTGAACCTGTTTCCCCAGCGGTTTTGCAGAGAGAGTGACCACCGGTTCGGCTCCCCGGTAGCGGGCCGCATTTTGAAGTAGTTGTCCCAAAATAAAGACTGCCCACTTTTCATCGGTATAGACGGTGTCATTCAAATTCTCTGTTTCCACCCGGACGCCGCTTTGAATCAGCAGGGAACGATGGTTTTCAATCGCCTGGGAGGCAATTTCCCCCAGATTCACCTGCCGGAACAGACAGTCCTGCTCCGGGTTTTCTGCCCGTGCGTAAAACAAGGCCCGCTCTATATTGGCCTCGATCTGCGCAAGCTCCGCTGTCAGCTTCCGGCGGGTATCCCCATCCAGCCCCCGGCAGATCAACCGGGCGGCGGTGATGGGGGCCTTGATCTCATGCACCCAGCGTTCCACATACTCCCGGTACTCCCGCTGAGAGGCTTCCGCATCAGAAACCGCCCCAGTCATGGCCCGCCCTGCCCGGCGGGTCAGGTCAAAGAGCCGACGCTCATAAACGCCTTTGGGCGGCGGGACACACTCCGCAAACAAATATTTCTGATCCAGGCCGTCCCAAATGGCCTCCAACTCCCGAAGACAGCTGCTCTGACGGCAAAAATCATAAATCTGTGCTGCCGCAAAGACCAAAAAAAGAACCAGAAATAAAATGACCAGAATACCCGGCTGCGTCCCCACAGCAAAAAGAAATAACGCCGCCAGTCCGGCACTGATTAACTGGAGGGCGATCCGCCCTATCCGGTCTGATAAAAATTCCCGCAAAGTCATAGCTGATACCCCATTCCCCGACGTGTTTTGACGGCGTCAGGCAAACCCAGCTCCGCCAGTTTTGCGCGGAGCCTGGTCATGTTAACACTGAGGGTGTTGTCGTCAATATAAATCTGATTATCCCACAGCGTATCAATCAGATCGCCTCTGGAAACAATTTTCCCGGCGTGAGCCATCAGGCAAGCTAATATTTGCAGCTCATTTCTGGTCAATTCCGCAGTTTTCCCGTTGGCCGATACAACTCCTTTGGTCAGAGTCAGACAAAGCCCACAAGCCTCCAGAACATCAGCAGCTTCCGATCCGCCTCCGGTTCGGCGCAGGACGGCCTTAATCCGGGCCAGCAGAACGGGAACGCTGTACGGCTTCGTGATGTAATCATCTCCGCCCAGGCTCAACGCCCGCACCTCATCCACACCGGCATCCCGACTGGTGACAAAAATCACCGGCACGGAAATGGCTTTCCTCAGTGCGGCGCACAGTGAGAAACCGTCTTTGCCAGGAAGACCAATATCTAAAAGGATCAGGTCCGGGTGTTCCCGCGCTGCCTGACCAGGTACATCTGTAAACTCCTCAATCGACAGAGGAGTATATCCCTCATTTTCCAGGAGCAGCGTCAATTCCTCCCGAATATCCGGGTCATCCTCAATTATCATAATCCGGGCCATACGATTCCTCCCGCTGTTTTACGTTTTATATGTTGGGCTCATACCTTGTTTCAGCCCATTTTGCCTTTCAAATCAAATGTTCCTCTTTCCATTCTTCTTCCATCCGCCGCCTCAGTTCCTTCCAGTCTGTTATGGTCAGAATCCTGTTATCTTCTGTATAAGGCAGATCTATCGCACCTATGTACCATATCGGCATCAGACCGGCATTGAGAGAACCCTTTACATCGCATTCGTACTGATCTCCGATATACCAGACCTGTTCCGGCTGCAGCCCTGCCTTTTCCAAAGCCAGCTCAAAGATTCTCTTATTTGGTTTACGAAACATATAGTTACTTGAGGTAATGATAAACTCAAAATCATTTTCCGGAAGCATTCGATTGATACGCTCTGCAACCACAGAGGGAGCATAAGAAATATTACTGATTACGCCGGTACGGATGCCTTTGCGCTTCAAATATACCAAAAAGTCCTTTATCCCTTCTGTCGGCACTCCCGGAGCGGCAGCATTCCAGAATACCGTATCTATTTCAGCGTTGCTCAGTGCAATCTCTATGCCCAGCGATTCATAAAGATACGGCGTAAACATGGTATTTGGTACTTCTATTTGCATTACATGTCTTTTCCCGGGAAGAAACCTTCCCAATTCCTGGTTGAGTTCATTTGCCCTGGCCTGCACCTGCTCTGCCGACAAATGATATTTATTTTTTACGGCATACTGTAAAACAGCTTCCGTTCCCTTTACTCCGTCAAATGCCTGTTCTGCAAAAAGTGTTTGACCGTAATCAAACAATACCATTTTGGGAATATCCATATCATCTACCTCTACCTTCTAAAAAATGTTATTGTGGAAGCAGCTGCGGCACGCCGGGCCACATCAATTCCGGCACGGAGTCCAGCTTGTTCAGATACACATTCTTGTCTTAAAGAATACTGACTAATATAACTAAAATAATAATTACAAAAATAATATTGAAAATCCATGTCCACTTATTTCCTAAATTCATTGTATAGCCAAACCCACTTCTCGGTCTCTTGATAATTACTCTTTTGTCTTCCCTGTTGAAATATAGTCTTCCCGTTAACCAGCCATCATCTCTATTGCTTGATTTCATAAAATACTCCTTTGCAACTTCTGCTTTACATACTTGATTATAAAATATTTGCCGGTTGCCTGCAATGTATAGTTATACGCCCGTTTTACAAGTGGTAAATTAACACATCCTTTGATTTTCCTGGTATAAATATAGTAAATAGACACCGTAGCGTTCACAGCGCGCCCACCATGATCTCCAGCGCCTGCACAATCACGGCAAGCGGCAGGCTTGGCTGTTTCATCCCGGCCTGCTCCGGCAGATAGGGCACATGAATAAACCCCACACGGACATCCGTCTTATCATAATGATAACGCAGTGTGTAAAAGAGATCATTGCACACATAGGTGCCTGCGGAGTAAGAAAGCCCGCAGGAAATTCCGCCGTTTCTGACCGCCTCCGCCATTTTTCGGCACGGAACGGTGGAAAAATAAGCGTTGGGACCGTCTGCCGCGACAGGCTCTTCCTGGGGCATATTTCCCGCATTGTCCGCCATGGAAGCGTCCCGCAGATTGATTGCCACATATTCCGGTGTAACCGAGCAGCGGCCGCCTGCCTGTCCGATACACAGGATCACATCCGGAAGAAACTCCCGCGCCGCCTTCAGCACGGTTTCTGCTGCCAGCCCAAACACAGTGGGCACCTGCAGCTTTTTCAGCTCCCAGCCTGCAATCAGATCCGGCAGCCTGCACACTGCCTCCCAGGACGGGTTGACACAGTCCTTTCCAAACGGTTCAAAACCTGTGATCAAAAGTTTCTGTCCCATATCATACCTCCATCCACTCTCCCGTCTTCAGAAAACAGCAGATTCCCCGGTACATTTCCGCCCGGTACAGACCCAGGACAATCTCCGTCATACCCGATGTCAGCCTGTGGTAAACACGATCCCTCTCCCAGGGCAGACCCTCCACATATTCCCGCTGCCGTTTTTCCAGCGCCTGCAGCATTTCCCCGAGCCGGTCGGGCTCCTTGGCCGCAGCTGTCCCGAAGTCACAGGATACATAGGAATTTTCAACTCCGTTTTCCGCCGTCTTATCCCGCAGAAAGGTTTCGAACCTCTCCCCTTCGGAAAGCGTTCGCTCCCGCCAGTCCGATACCAATCTGCCAATGTCCTCCGACGAAGCCGGCTTCATCACCCGTCGAAAGCTGGGCTTGCCAAATCTGTCATACTCTCTGACAAACTCCGCCTGCCGCACCGTCTGCCTTTCCCGGGGATCCTCACACAGCACTGTCTGTGTATCCACCAGATACTTCCACACCATGCTGCGCACACTTTCATACGATGCGGGAAATGCCAGTTCTCTCCGGATTTCTTCCACCGTATACCCCAAATCCGTCAGATGGCGGACAGCGCCGCCGACGCCCGCCTCCCTTGTAAAGTTTGTCAATGCTTTCTGAAACCAGGAACCCTCCTGCATACCTTCCGACCGCCTCTCAATCCTGTTGTCCTTTTGATTATAACCCAAAACGGGCTCACATCTCAATCTCAAGATGTGAGCCCGCCTCAAATTTTTTGCTGAAAAAGTCTTACAAAATTTATCAAAATCTCACTGCAATACACCGTCTCCGCCCATGAGCCACGTCATCTCCTCGATGCGGTCAATGGGAAACGGCGGCATAGCTAACGGCTTCATAGCAATCGACATGAGCTTCATGGGATTATCGTCCGCCGCCACACGGTTGGAGCTTAAGCTTCCGCACATCCTGCATCGGTGAACAATGGCCCATTCTCCGTTTTTCCTCACCCATACCGCAATCGCATCCATATATCCGCCGCAGTCGGCTTTCCGGTCTCCCGGTTCCACATCCACATGAAGACTGGTCAGACAGTTGGGGCAATGATTTCTGTGCCCGCTCCCGGCGCCTTCCGGCGCCACCGGTCTGCCGCATACCTTGCAGGTAAATGTTTCCATACAGGCATGATTTTTGTAGTATCCCTTTTCAAATGTTCTTTTTTTGTTTTCTCTGTTCAAATTTCCCTCCCAAAGGCTGATTGCTTTCTTTCGCTCCCTTCGGAGGGCTTCATTCTTCTGATAATCCGCTGTACACTCTTCCCGGTGAGATAATATTTGTCCGCCAATGCCTCCACGGACATTCCCCCACAGTACCTCGCGTAGATTTCAGCGTTTCGAAGTTCCAGCTTTTTCCTGGTCTCAGTAGTCGAACCCCAGGTTCTCTTTTCTTCCGCTTTTCTCGGAATATAGAGCATCTGGCCGTCCACATACTGCTGCACAGAAGCAAGAAGTTCCTTTGGCAGAACCTCTTCTGCTCTGATATAGCTCATAGCGCCCTCCTAATTTACCATACTGTCAGGAACGGCAATGGCTATAACGTTTTTTACCCCGCGACAGCCATTACCTGCCTGCAGCGGTCTCCCTGTAATTTTTCTTCATAAATCAAATCCTCCTCTCTGCTTTTTGTGTATGGATCCGCAACACTTTTTATTTTATCAGGAAAATTCTTCTGCGGCAACCTCCCTTTTGTTTCAGAACCAAACAAGCTCTTAAAAATTTTTCCCATATGCACCTGACACAGGAAATGATATAATATCAAAATAGAAGGACGTTGTTTCCACTTTTGATTCCATGTGCGGGAAGCAGGTCTTTGTTTTTCCTGCGGCATTCAAAAGAACCCATCCCACGAAAGGACTTTAATCCCTATGAACAGCTTTGACATTATCGGCCCCGTGATGGTAGGCCCTTCCAGTTCCCACACCGCAGGTGCGGTGAAGATCGGAAACATTGCCCGCAGACTGCTGGGCGAGCCCGTAAAGAGGGCGGAAATCCTCTTCCACGGCTCCTTTCTGGCCACCGGAAAAGGACACGGCACAGACCGGGCACTGGTAGCCGGACTGCTGGGATTTGCCGTGGACGACACCCGTATCGCGGACAGCTTCCGCTACGCCGACGAGGCCGGCATGGTATATCGTCTGGCCGGAATCGACCTGGGCGACGTACACCCCAATTCCGTCAGGCTTATCCTTACCGGCAGGGACGGACACTCCCTGCAGCTGACCGCGGCCTCCGTGGGCGGCGGCTCCATTCTGGTCACGGAGATCGACGGACTGAGCGTCAGCTTCTCCGGTGCTTCTCCCACCCTGATCGTCAGCAACGAGGACAAGCCGGGCCGGGTCAACGAAGTCACCTCCCTGCTGGGCCAGGGCGACGTCAATGTAGCCGCCATGCAGCTCCACCGGGCGGAACGGGGCGGCTGCGCCGTGATGGTTCTGGAGTGCGACCAGGAGGTTCCGGCGGAGATGATCGAAAAGCTGTCGCTGTTAGAGGGAATCCTGAAGGTGACCTATCTGGGGGCGTGTTGACCTTCGTGTTTGTTCCTTACCTTAGTGTTTGTTCCTCACCTTTTTATGATTTCCTGTTCCTGGCAGGAGAAGAGACACTTCCTTCCGAAAGGACAGGCAGTCATTCTGTTTCCCTATCAAGAAAGGGATTCGGCAGGGAAGTCATCCGGCCGCAGACGGCAGGCCGCCAGAACCAGATCCAAACCGCGGATCTGTTCCAGCCAAAGCTCATACTGGTGAGCATGGGAGGACAGTATGGCGTCTCTGGAGTCGCGGAACAGTGTTTTTACTGCAGAATCACAGCTTTCCCGCAAATCGGCTTCCACATATTCCGAGTCTGACAGCAGCTGCTCCAGAAGCCAGATCAGGCTCCCCGCCTGCGCGCTTTCCGTAAGCGCCGTCAGTCGGGTAATATCAGCGGTAAAGCCGCCGATTTTCAGATAGCGGGCATGTTCGATCCGCACACATTGTCCGTAGGAATAGTCCGCGCCTTTTGCAGAGCGAGGGAGGAACTTGCGGCACATCCAGGAATGCGCCCGGGAGGCAGCAGGCATGGCGGAATCAGCAGAGGTGACTTTTTGCGGTGCACCATCGGCAGCGGAAGCTTCTGATATGAACGGTTGGCTTTGACACAGCCGCTCGGTTATATCTGAGATCAGGTAATCCTCCAGCAGCAGAACCCTGTCGGCGTACTTCAGGTATTCGCCGGAACCGCCTATGACAAGTACTGTAGACACACCCTGCTCCTTCAGTTCCAGAATCCGGTCAGTGAAGGGAATAATGGGTTCTTTGGGGATAAGTCTCCGCATGGTTTCGTCCCGCATCATGAAATTGGCTGCGCTGGTGTCCTCGTCGATCAACAGGCAGCGGCTGCCGCCGTAGACTGCTTCCACAATACCGGCGGCCTGAGAGACGCTTCCGCTGGCATGCGGCGTCCGGACGCGTCGGGTGTCGTCGTTCCCCGGCAGGCAGGTAAAAAACGGGGAGAGATCCGTAGCGGACAGATACCTGCCGTCCTCCGCATATACCTTGCAGGCGCTTTCGTCGGAAACCAGATATTCCCGGCCATCTCCGGCCACATGATCGTAAATTCCCTGTTCCAGACAGTCCAGAAGAGTGCTTTTCCCGGAATAACCGCCTCCGGTGATAACGGTAATGCCGCGTTTTAACCCCATACCGGTAAGGGTATATCCGTCCTGCGTGCAAAGCGTCACCCTCAGAGAGGGCGGCGACTGAAAGGGAATCGCGCCGGGAAGGGGCAGCTGAGTCGTTCCCTGTCTCGGCAGGATACTGCCGTCCGCGATGAAAGCCAACAGCTCGTTTTCCCTGAGAAGGGCGCGGAGCTGCCGCTGGCGGGAATGGAGCAGCAGGTGATCTGCAAGCGATGCAGGATCGGCTGCCTCCAGCCTGTCGCAGATCAGATCCAGCAGGGCCTTTACGCATTTATAACTGCTTTTTCCATTGAGACCAGAGCCGTTGATCAGCGGAAAGCGACAGAGTATTTTCAGGCGGTAGGCATGTCTTTCTTCCACATGGAGACAGCCGTTTCTGGAGAGAATTGCAGTTCCCGGTTCCTGCATGGCAAAGGAGGCTTTTTCACGGGTATCCTTTCGGTCGTTTTGTAAGCTTTCGGAAAAAGCGTTCACGGGAGCGCCAAGCAGCCGGAGAAACCAGTCCTCGCAGGCCCTGTAAAGGAAAGGACTGATTTCCGATATCCTGCGATCCTGCAGCAAGGGAAACTCCTCCGGAATCCACAGGTGCATAAGCATCCGCTCCGGCGTCCGGATACCCGTGCCGGCAAACTGAAAGGTTATTGCGCGGTAGCTGAACAGTTTTTCATCCTCAATGGGCTGCTCGCTGCTGGAGATGGAGCTGTAGTATATTTGTCTGTCTGTGTAGAGATGGTGAAGAGACATTTTGTTTTGTTCGTGGTACTGGTACATAAGCTTTTTGAAATTTTTCATCGGATACCTCTCTCTTTGTTCAACGTGTTGTATGGTTGGGACATTGCAGATACGGGAGAACAAATGAGAGAAGCTTTCGACTCAAAAAAAGACATACCTTGCGGTATGCCGTAACTGACAAAAGAACGGAAGCCTGATCTATGACAGGTCCGTCAGAACTGCAGATGGAGAAAGCAGGAATCAGTTAATATGACATTGCCGCTATGGGAATTCGCCGTTATACCATTTGCCCTCGTCATATTAACCACTTCCTTTCTGCATATCTGCAATAGATAAAATTATTTTATCAATGTGCGCTTCGAATGTCAACATACAATTAAGTAAACTTCTCCAACTTCACAGTAACTATACAAGATCAGGGTATCAAAAGCCCTGATTGAAGTTACCTGCTGTCAATGTGCCCAAAAGAATTGGTGTGCTCTCCGTTGCGCCGGACATTTCAATGAGCCTCAAAAATCGTGTTCAGCAAATGCTTCCACGATTTTTGAGTTTCATTTCCATGGCGCAAGCGTCGTTTTACATCATACCTCTATTTCTCAGGTATCAGCAGCTTCTGCCCCGCACGAAGCCGCCCGGGATTTAATACCGTGTCGCGATTCGCCTGATAAATCTTCCTCCAGAGCTTTCCGTCTCCGTAAATCCTTTGAGCAACCTTCCAAAGGCTGTCTCCCGACCGGATGATGTAAACCTCGCCCTCGATCTCCTCTGTTTCTGTCTCTTTCTCCTCCATAAGATGGATCAGAAGCTGTTGTCCCGTATAAATTCTCCCCGGATTTTTGATCATGGCACGATTGTCGTTGTAGATCTTCATCCAATAATTTCCCGAACCGTAAAACTTCACAGCTATCTTCCAAAGATTGTCGCCGGGCAGCACAGAATAGATAATAATTTTATCCCGCAAAGCTTCTTCCGGTTTATCGTTCAAAGCACCGCCTGCGCCGGTTCCTGTCATGTTCCACACGTTATTGTTCCCTGTGCCGTTACTGCCGGAATTATTCGCATTGCCTCCTTGATTATCTCCTTCCGTGGTATTGCCGTCGGAATCAGTGATTCTATAATTCTGAGCGGCACGCTTCAATACCCTGTCTGCATCCTGCGTGCGGAATTCCACGCTCAACGTGTGTGTTCCCACACCTCCCCGGGCCAGAGTCTGATTCAGAATAGTGATTCTGGTACTCCCGGCCTCAGCTGTATATTCCGTCCCGGAATTCAACTTTTCTCCGTCAAGATAAACGTCCAGAAACTCCGCGAACTCCCCCTGAGAAACCAACGTCTGACTGCCCTCTCCCGGCATAATATTTCTGTTGAAGCCCTCCACCGGCTGTGTAATATCATATCCCGCGTCCGTTGCAATGCCTACGTTGTCGTCCGTGTTATCCAAAACGATCAACGTCAGCTCCGCGTATGAGGGAAGATACGCCGGATTGCTGTAGTCAGCCCTCACCTTAACACGAAACTCTCCCGCTTCCATGGGCATACCGTATATCTCGCCCGTAGCCGGATAAATCTGCAGTCCCTCCGCCAGTTTGCCCTCCACAATGGAAAAAGTAACCGCATTCGCCGGATCCACGTTGTTGGTCTCCACCGTGTAAGAGTAGGGCACATATTTCACCCTGATCACGTCTGTCATGTTCAGATCGGGAGTGGTCGTGGTAATGTCCGGATTGCCGGCTATCCCCTGTCTGGTCAGCAAAACGCTGTCACTCCGGTTCTGCGGCAGCTCTGTGACCTCCGTTCCGTCCGGCAGCGTCCAGGTACAGCCAAGTACAATCGGCAATTCTACGGGTACATGCATGTTTTTAGGGGATTGGAGGCTGGTAAGATTGCTGCAACCCGAAATCATACCCTCTGTTTCCGCAACATTTTTCGCATCAAAAGTACTTAAGTCAAGACTTGTTAAACTACTACAGCCGGAAAATATCCTACACATATCTGTTACATTTTCTGTCCGAAA